>ERZ1645192.1284-NODE-1284-length-20998-cov-10.622404_pt1 | contig 20998 bp, 12 predicted proteins | sample MGYA00575354_ERZ1645192 | MGnify/ENA primary metagenome ERZ1645192 (study PRJEB40844, sample SAMN11349763) | freshwater sediment metagenome | isolation source: river sediment | host: Sediment | place: India: Faizupur Khadar , New Delhi | collected 2017-02-21 ... | reverse complement strand
CTCTCGGCTCGCAATCCGGAACCAGCTTCTCCCGTCGAGACCTGGCATCCCCGTTCACATAAAAAGTATAACACAAAAAACCCCTCAGGGTTAGCTGAGGGGTTTTTTTACATGCTAAAACAAAAGCTTACTTGATTTGAGACATCTGCTCGGCGAGGATCGCGTTTGCATTCACATTCGCTTCGTCGAGGATTGCCCTGACGTCAACGGTTGTGTCGTCAACAATGGCGGTCATGGCTGGTTCGATGACATTGTCGCGAACGAAGTCATATCCAGGCACTGGAGGTTCAAACACGCCGTAAGGCAGCAGGGAAATGGCGGTTGCGTAAGCAATCTTCGCTTCGTCAGTTCCAGCGAATTCAGCAGTTACCTCATCAGCAATGCTGGCTTTCACCGGGAAGTAACCGGAAGCCTTCGCCCATTCGGCGTTCACAGCAGCGCTGGTGTAGTAGCGAACAAACAGCCAGGCAGCCAGTTCACGTTCTGGGGTGGATTTGGGGATGGAAACGGAAGCACCGTAGACATTCATCACGGGATCTGCGCTGGTATGGGGGAGTGCACCCACGGACCAATCGAAGGGAGTACCATCGGCACCAACTGCGTCACCGTAGTAGGTCAAACCGGAGGATGAGCCCACCGCGAACAGGAGGGTACCGTTGCCAAAGTCAGTCTGGTCGCCGTAATTTTCGGTGACGAGGCGGGCGCAGCCATCAGCGAAGAGGCTCTGGAGGAAAGTCCAGGCTTCCACTGCGGCGTCGCTGTTGAGGGTGAACTGATTGGTGTTGTAATCGAACATGTCGCCGCCAAAGGCGAAGGTCCAGCTGGCGAAGCGGGAGGTATCAATGCTCAATTCATAACCGGTCGGAGAGGCAGCACCTTCAGTGGCACCGCTGAAAGGATTCGCGGCAGCAGCACAAGCCATAGCCTTGAATTCCTCAGGGGTGGTTGGGGGAGCTTCGAAACCAAGTTCGCGCAGCCAGTCCATGTTGTAATACATAACTTCCATGGAACGGTTGGGGGCGAGACCAAGGCGCTGGTTGTCGAACAGGGAGAGGACATCCTGTGCAAAGAAGCCAGGATAGAAGTCGTCCTGTTCTTCCTGAGTCAAACCATACACGGGATGGTTGATCAGTTCGTTCATATCGAACATGGAATCTGCCAGTTGATAGGTAGCGACCTGATTCTGGTAACCAACAACTACATCGGGCACGTCGGTGGTATTCAGGATGGGGAGCATCTTGTTGAAGATGTCGCCATAGCTTCCAGCATACTCAGCGGTGACAGTAATGCCCCACTCATTGTTCGCGTTGAAGTCAGAAACGATCTTTGCAATCGCAGCTTCACGAGCGGAACCGGTATGCTGATGCCACCAGACGATTTCCGTGGCGGGAACAACTTCAGCCCAAGGATCAACTTCAGCAGGAGCTTCGGTTGGTTCTTCAACAACGGGGGCGTCGGTCGGTACGACTGGAACTTCAGTCTCAACTGGTGTTGGCGCAACGGTCGGTTTGGCGCAAGCACCAAGAACCATCGCTGCAATCATCACGACTGCAAGAAAACTAAACAATTTACTTCTCATTTGTCAAAACCTCCATTTTGAACAGATAGTGTTGTTGATATCGGGTCATCTCCCGTTATATCTACTGTATTTTATCCTTTTAATCCGGTAGTGGCAATTCCCTGAGTGAATTGCTTTTGGGTCACGAAATAGACCAGCAGGATCGGAATAATTGTGATTACTGCGCCAGCCATCAACCAATGCGTATACGGACCGGCTTCCTGGACAAAGCCATACAGACCGACCATCAAAGGTCTCCAGGTATCGCGGGTTGTAACAAGCAAGGGCCATTGGAAGGCGTTCCATGAAGCCGTAAAACCGAACAACAGAACGGTCATGATTGGCGCCTTACTGATCGGCATCACAACCTGGATGAGGAACCTCAAATGGTCACAGCCGTCGATACGCGCCGCGTCCCAAAGCTCTTTTGGAATCTGCGCGAAAAATTGGCGCAAAAGGAAAATGCTGAACGCGTTTGCCATGAACGGGATAGTGAGTGCCCAATAGGTGTTAATCCAGGTGCCGCCCGGCAGCGGAATAATCGTGCCGCGGATCAACATGTAATTGGGGATCAACGTGACCGATTCTGGGATCATCATTGTCGCAAGGAAAATGCCAAACAGAAAGTTCTTTCCCTTGAAATCAATCCGCCCAAAGGCATAGCCAGCCAAAATTGATGTTACAAGCAGCCCAGCCAGCGTGCCAAGCGTTACTAAAACACTGTTAACAAAGTATTTTGAGAAGTTCGCCTGGTCCCAGGCTTCTTTATAGTTAACCCATTGTGGAACTTTTGGCAGCAGTTGGCGGGTGATCGTTTCGCCAAGAGTCATCAGCGAGTTGGAAATCATCCAGAAGAACGGAAAGATGAAAACCAGTGCGCCAGCAATAAGGATCAGGTAAAGGAAGGCTTTCCCCAGGAACCTGTCGAGGTAGAACTTTTTCTTTCCTTTTTTGTGAGTTGGCAGTATAGAGGAATTATCCATAGAATACCCGATCTTCCATAAGCTTATTCTGTGCCAGTGTCAGACCCAGGATCACAAGAAACAAAACAATTGCCTGTGCCGTCGCGACACCGTATTGGTTGGCTTTGTAGAAACGATCGAAAACCAGCAGACTGGTTGTTACAACCGTATTTTGCGCGCTTGGAGTTCTCATCACATAAATGTGATTGAAGGCTTTGAAGGTGCCGATGAAACCAATCAGGCTCAGGTAGAAGGTAACCGGAGAGATCATAGGAATGGTGATATTCCAGAATCGGTCCCATTTGCTGCCGCCGTCAATCTCCGCGGCTTCATATATCTCCTTGGGGATATTCCCCAACCCCGAGAGGAAAATAACCGTGTTGTAGCCAACGAAAGACCATATACCATATATGATGATCGTCAACAGCGCCAGGCTGGGTCCTCCCGCAATCCCTGAAACGTTCAAGCCAAGCAGGTTCAACACCGGCTTGGGTTCAAAACGCCACTTTAAGGGGTCCATCCCAACAAGACCAATCAGGCGGTTGGCAAAGGAAGTCTCCCGGCTGGAGAAAATAATCTGAAAAACAACTGCCGTACTGATGGATGGCGTGATATATGGGAGGAAGTAAATCATTCTAAAAACTTGCTTGCCGACGATGTCCTGGTAGAGAATGTATGCCAGCACCAGACCAATAATAATTTCCGCCGGAACGGTGCCTAACGCGTAGTAAACTGTGACGATCAATGAGTTCAGGAAATCTTTATTTCCTGTGTTGTACATTAATCCCCATCCAGTTACAAAAATTACACCGCCTAAAATAAGCACAAGGGCTCCAAGAATATGAGCCCACCGTTTCCCATTACTCAAAGTTTGGAAAGCACGGTTCCACACATAGAAACCTAAGATAAACAGTCCCAAACCAGCCAATAACACCAACAGGTTAGTCCAGGAGCCAAAAATTAGCAGGTAGTTTTTATCACCAATAAAAGCACCCTTGGTGACCTGCCAATTGAAAAGGCTCATGTAAACGGAATAGCCGATTGGGAAAATGCCAAAAATAAATATGATTAGAAATGCTGGTAGGGTAAAGAGTAATCCGGTTATCTGGTCTTTAAAAGCTTGCTTCTTAAAAGCATTTGAGCCTTTGGTTGTGATGATTGTTTCGCTAGATTCCATAGCACCTCAGTAATTGACCCATTAGTAGTTCTTCATTACAGCCTTAGCTATCATCCAATTTTACTTGTTTTTTTCTTTATCACCCAGGCATCTGGCACCAGGATCATAACAAAATGATTCTACCTTATTATTGAATAGAATCCCAATAATGAATCAGGAAAACTATCTGTAACCACCACAAAACCCAAATCGTCCAGCCTAACGATGCCTTCCCAGTTTCGGGCTGTGTTGTCATCGAGCAATTGGAGATATAGAGGAGCTTGATCGATACGGCTTACCTGTCCATCTTCCACCTGGAGCTCCACGAGCCGTTCGACTGTCTCGTTTTCACCATGCGTTTGCCCCTCTCCATATTCCAGGACCAGCAGGTCCTGATTTACGGCAAGATGCGTATCGCCAGGGTAAAAATAGTTGATCACCCAAAACCTGCCGTTAGCATCCATATTTGTCGCGTCTGTGACACGGAAATCCAATTCGGGGAAAGCCACTTCCTTTAGAAGCCCATCTTCCAGGTTGAACTGATACGCCCTGGGTTGGGACCCATCCTTATTCGAATTGTGCTCATAAATGATATATAAACAGCCGTCCCAGTATGTCATCGTCTCAAAAGACGCGTTTGATTCACTGGTGAACGGCGTTAGTTCAATGAGTGAATCGGGGTCCAGCGTGATGCTGGTTAGATCTCCATCGACAACACCCTTGATCAGGTAGCCCATCATCGGGCTGCCCGCGCGGCTCTCGATGGTTAGGTAAACGTCATTCTCTACGAACAATATCGATTCAAAGCCTTCAAAACCTCGGATTTTGCTTCGCAGGTCTGAATTCAAAATCGGAACTTCCCGCACCGAGAGTTCGTAATCCGGCTGATTGATGTTCTGCACCAATTCCGATTTGGAAATTGAAAATAAGGCGGCTTCCCTCGAAAAGTCTTTGCCCGCAGGGTATTGCGGGAGCAGAATGAGGTTATCTTCATACCAACCCAACCCGGAATACTCAAAACTGGCGTCCCCAAACCTCTCAGGTAAGTTCAAGAGGAGAATTTCAGTTTCTGGTAAGGCGCTCGGGTAATCCGCGCTGGTTGTTGCTGTCTGTTCCGGCGTATTCTCCAGCGAAGCAGTTGGAGCAAGGGTTGGCTGGGGCAAAACAGCATTACTGCTACACGCATATAGACTTAATATTAAAATGCTAACAACGAATTTCGAGGTGGTTTTCATCTTTATTCGATCGCGCTCAAATCAAATACCGCTACAACCGGGTCGTGGTCACTGGAAGCTTCTTTTGGCAAACTGAGGCTGTTGATGTGGACAACCTGGTAATCCACCAACCTCCCTGACAGGCTTCGACTTGCCAACATCTGGTCGAGCGTTTGGCCGTTGCCAACATGCAGATAGGTAAACCTCTGGTTTTCGGGTAAGTTGTTTACGAGATTTTCCAGGAGGTCACCTTCCAAAGTCTGTATGCTGGCGCTCCAGGGAAAGTCATTTAAATCACCCAATACGACAATCATGGCTTGGGGGTTGATATCCAGAATGTCTCTCACAAACCCATTCACCGCCTTCGCCTGAGCGATTCTTTGCCTTTCGCTCGGAGTCTGGGGAGGTTGCTGATCGCCATAAAGCGGTCCGTCCTCGCCTTTGGAGTTGAAGTGATTGCCGATTATGTAAATATCTTGCCCATTAAATACAAACTGGGCTGCGATCGGCTTGCGGCTGTTAATAAAAGCGGAGTTACCAGGCCAAATTCTGCCTGGGTTCAGGCTAAGCATCGCCCGGCCGTTCTCAACCGTCAAAGCGGTTTCCTGGTCAGCGGTTCCGGCAGTATTGCTCGCAAGGCGGAGACCCCGCTTGGTTTGGTACAGGATGACCGTCCGTATGTTCCCCCCGTCAATTCCGCCATCCGCATTCCGATTCGGGTCAATATTCAGGGCTTTGTAGACCACCGCGCCGTTGCTGACTGTCGTGATATCGTCAATCAGGCTAGCAATGTTGCGTTGGGCGCTGACCACCTGCGAGTCCAGGCTTCCATCATCATCCATAACTTCCTGCAGCACCAATATGTCCGGAGCTTTCAGATAATCAACGATCTCTTCCGCTATTTGCCTCGACCGTTCCAGGTCCAGGAGGCTGTTGAAGTTTTCAAGGTTATAGGTCGCAATCGCAAGCTGCCATTCCTGCTGCGTTCCCTGGGCAGGAGCAGGAGAAAGCGCTTCATTTTGACTGAGAACTGGCTTGCTAAGAGGCTGAACACGGTAATTTCCAAAATTGTAGTCAACTACGCCCACGATCGGCTGGCTGAAAATTGCGCCAACATAGACAGCCGGCATCAGGATGAATGCGTCATCCAAAAGAATTCTCTCGGGGTTGGGGTCGTTTTCGCGCAAGATCAGACAGCCCTCATCAGAGAAGATGCCAGCGTCCTGCCCGTTATCAGCGACAACAAAAACCTCGTTGTACCGATTCCTGGTAGAAATCGCCCTGGCGTTGTTAATCTGCACCAACATGCCCTCAAGGCTTTCAAAAAAGTCCATACCATCTTCCTGCGGGTCAATTGGGAGCTTGCTCTGACCGACATAACCAGAGACGTCGTTTTCAATCACCTGGTTCGGGATGACTCTGCCTTCCTTTCCAAGGATAATCGGCTCTGGCATGGGGTGATCATGGCTTAGCACTGTAACCTTCTTTGCCACAAGGGTTGTGATTGTCAGGGAGTTTTCACCCAGTCCCGCCGGGTTCCACTCCCTCACCCAGCCATCCTCGATCAGAACGAAGTCGCCGATTTTCGCGTTGGAGTTTGCCTGAAGGTCTATGTAAATGGCTTCGGAAGTGCGTTCGTCCTCATCCGGAACCGGGTTTTGCAAGTAAAATCCTCCGCCATCAACCGCGGTGACCACGCCGCTGACTTTCGCAATGGTCTCGCCTTCCATCGGAGAACGATGCGTGACGCCCTGGATTTGATTGATCGGGGTGGATCCATCGGCAGTGGGGAAAACCTCAGAAGGAAGAATGGCTGTTTGAGTCCCAACAGGCGTCCGCGAGACACATCCAGCACATACAACCAACAAGCATAATATGATCAGAACTCGTTTCAAATTGCTCTCCTAAACATAATTCAATATTTTACATGATTTGGCTACCTGCTGCGTTTAACCCACTGGAATGAGATAAAATTGAGACATGGAAATTCAAGCAGCAATATCGAAAGCGGATAGATACTCTTCGTCTGAACAGGGCGATAAAGTGGAGATCATTGAACGTCCCCGCGGCGGGCTCTCCGTTATCATCGCGGAGGGGAAACTGAACGGTCAGCAATCCCGATCCATCGCCATGAAAGCAGTCCATTCCATTATGAACCTGATTTCAACCGGGCTGCATGACGGCGCTTCGTCCAGAATTGTCCTTTCCAATATTTTCGAGGAGCACCAGGGCAAAGCCAAAGTCAGCCTGCATATCATCTCATGCGATTTGGAATCGCAATCAATTGTCATCACCAAAAACAACACCACTCCCGTCATTACTGTCTTTGAAGGCTCAGCAGACTACCTGCCTTTTGATGGTAGTTTTGACTCCGAACCGTGCGATTGTCCTTCTGTATACCAGTTTGAGATAGAAGAAGGACGGGATTTCATTTTGGTTTCGGATGGCATCCTCCAGGCTGGCGCCCAAAATGAACACCCGCAGGACTTGCGCCTGTTGGTTGAATCGCTCTTCGAAGATGACGAACCTTCCGTGCAGGAAATAGCCGATACCATTCTTAATCAGGCGATCAACCAGGATCTCGGTCGCCCACGAGATGACATGACGGTCACAGTTTTACGGATCTCACCCGCACCCTCCTCCAACATCCGGCGGGAGTGCGTTCACTTTCCAATCAACCAACTGAAATAAAGGAGTCGATCTATGCACGAGGAAGTTATTCTGATCACTGGAGCAAACGGAGAAATCGGTCATGGTCTGATCCACCACCTTGCCAGTAAAAACAAAGCGGTCGTCGCAATTGACCTCAACCCCCTGGATGAGGTTCTTCAGCCGTTGGTTCGCCACTGGCGCGTGGGAGACGTTCTCGATTATTCCGGTCTTGAACAGCTTTTTGAGGAATATCACTTCAGTGTCGTTTTCCATCTGGCTTCGATCCTCTCAACCAAAGCAGAGATAAACCCCGAACTCGCCCATAAGATCAATGTTGAGGGCACGCTTAACTTGCTCCGCTTGTCCGAGATCCAATCCAGGCGCGATTGTGTGCCCGTGAAGTTCATCTACCCCAGCTCAATTGCCGCTTATGCCATGCCAACTCTTGAGAATAAGCTAAAAGCCGGCAGGGTCCGCGAAGACCAGTTCACGATCCCAACAACCATGTACGGCATCAACAAGCTTTACTGCGAGAATCTTGGGCGTTATTACAGCAAACACTACAAACAGCTTGCCAACAACGCCAACCCCAACGAATTGCTGGATTTCCGGGCTCTGCGTTTTCCTGGGCTGATCAGTGCCGAAACCGTCCCAACCGGCGGCACAAGTGACTACGGTCCCGAAATGCTCCATGCGGCTGCAAGAGGCGTTTCGTATGACTGCTTTGTGCGTCCAGACGCTCAGTTGCCTTTTATGGTCATGCCTGATGCAGTAAAGTCACTGATTATGCTTCAGGAAGCCCCTCGCGAAAAGCTCACCCAAAGCGTCTATAACGTAACCAGCTTCAGCCCAACCGCGCAGGAGCTATATGACCTGACTTTGGAAGCGTTCCCACAGGCGGATATTCGTTTTATACCAGACTGTAGCCGGCAGTGCATCGTCGATTCCTGGCCCGCCGATATCGATGACGGCGCCGCCCGAAAAGACTGGCAGTGGCAGCCCGATTACGACCTGGAACGATCCTTTGAGGATCTTCTGGTTCCGGCGATTCGCGCCCGTTACCAATAGCGAAGGAAGATCATGCCCCTTTACGAATATGTTTGCCAATCGTGTAAACAAACCTTTGAAACAATCCGTCCTTTCACCCAGGCAGACCAACCGATTGCCTGCCCCAAATGCGGGAGGACGGATTCCCGAAGGCTGCTCTCGCTGGTAAACGCTGTTAGTTCAGGGAAAAGCCTAACCAGCGGCGGTTCTTCCTGCGGGTCCTGCCACTCCGGCAATTGCGGCAACTGCGGCAGCGCATGAAAACAAACCAATTCTTTACGGGAAAGCTTGCCCTGATTACTGGCGGATCGAGCGGTATTGGTTACGCGTTGGCAAATCAACTCGTCGAGGCTGGCGCGTCGGTGATCCTTTTGGCGCGCAGCCAGGAAAAACTGGACGAAGCCAAAACCTCGCTTTCCAGCCAACTTTCGCAGCCAGATCAGCTCATTCACGCCATCCCCGCGGACGTTACTGATGTTGAATCGCTGAGCATGGCGATTGAAGATATGGCGAAAACCATTGGCATACCCGATTTCATTTTCAACTGTGCCGGCGTTGCTCTGCCGGGATACGTTGAACAGCTCAAGCTCGAGGTCTTTAAGTGGACCATGGACATCGATTACCACGGCACCGTGAATGTCATCAAGCTGCTCCTGCCCCATCTTTTACAACGCGGCAGCGGTCACATCATCAACTTTTCTTCGATGGCAGGTGTAATCGGCACCTTCGGCTACAGCGCGTATTCCGGAGCCAAGTTTGCGGTACGTGGGTTTAGTGACGTTATTCGCTCTGAACTCAAGCCCAAAAATATCCGTGTATCCATTGTCTATCCCCCCGACACGGATACACCCCAACTGGCTTTTGAAAATCAGTTTAAACCTTATGAGACCCGTGAGCTTGCCGGTTCCGACAAGCCCATTTCCGCGGCAGCAGTCGCCAGGGAAACCCTGAAATCCGTTTCGCGAGGGAAATATGCCATTGTTCCCGGGGCGGAAGCAAAGCTGCTTTATTTCCTTGGAACGCGGCTTGGAAATTGGGTTTACCCTGTGATGGATATAATGTTAGCGGGTATCGTCAAAAAGAAAGCACGCCTTGGCAAATGACGCTCAACAGCACCTCGCTGGTGCTGGCATTCGTTCACTGATCGACCGTTGGCAGCAGGACCAGGAATTTCGTGAAAGTATCACCTTTTGGCAGGTAACAGCCGCACACGAAGCAACCAGCGTCCCCCTTCCTGCCTCGCTCGACCCGCGCCTGCATTCCGCCTTGCATTCTCTGGGGATCAATCAGTTGTATTCCCACCAGGCGGAAGCATTTTATCAAGCACAAGAAGGCGAAAACCTCGTTATTTCCACCGGCACTGCCAGCGGAAAGACCCTCTGCTACAATCTTCCAGCAGCTCAACTTGCCCTCTCGAACGCAAATGCCCGGATTCTGTATTTGTTTCCCACAAAAGCCCTCGCTCAGGACCAACTCAACAGTCTTGACAGCCTGCTCAAAGCAATCCCCACGCAGAAACCACTAACCGCCAACATCTTCGATGGCGACACTCCCCAAAATATGCGTTCGGCTATGCGTAAACAGTCTGTTTTCCTCCTGACCAACCCCGATATGCTTCACCAAGGCATCCTCCCCCACCATGCCATCTGGCAATCTTTCTTCCAGGGGCTAAACCTCGTGGTAATTGACGAAATGCACACATACCGCGGTATTTTCGGCTCGCATTTTGCCAACCTGCTCCGCCGTCTAAAAAGGGTCGCGGCGTTTTATGGCGCGTTCCCGAAATTCATCCTTACCTCCGCCACTATTGCCAACCCTGTGGACCTGGCGGAAATTCTGATCGATGAAAAGGTTCACCTGATTGACCAAAACGGCGCGCCTCAGGGTGAGAAACACTTCCTGCTATATAACCCTCCGTTTATTGACCGAAAATTGGGCTTGCGAAAATCCAGTGTGCAGACAAGCGTGAACGTGGGGCTTTCCCTGCTCGAAACCAACCATCAGGCGTTACTTTTCGCCCGAACACGCCGCACGGTTGAAATGCTCCTCACATTTTTACTCGAGAAACTGCCCATCCAAACCCGCCAAAAAGTGCGCGGCTACCGCAGCGGCTATCTAAAAAGCGATCGGCGGGAGATTGAACAAGGCTTTAAGGATGGGAGCGTACGGCTTGTGGTTGCCACATCCGCCCTTGAGTTGGGCATTGATATCGGTGAGCTCGAATCTGTCGTCCTGGTGGGGTATCCGGGTTCGATTGCCACAACGCTGCAGCGTGCTGGACGCGCTGGCAGAAAACAGCAGGATTCTCTGGCGTTGATGGTCGCCACGAACGACGCGATGGACCAATATCTTGCTAACCATCCCGAATACCTCAGCAATTCTCCCGAGAAAGCCCTGGTGGACCCGAATAATCTTCTTGTTCTCTATCAGCACCTGCGCTGCGCGACGTTTGAACTCCCCTTCGCGCGGGATGAGGGCTTTGGACCAATCGACAGCTCTCAGCTCGGAGAGATTTTCAGCGCGATGAACGCCTCCGGTGAAGTTCTCAGCCGAAACAACACCCACTTTTGGGTCGCAGATGCGTATCCTTCGGCTGGCGTTTCGCTGCGGTCCTCAACCGCCGACCTCGTTTCGCTTTACGTCGACGACACTGAAAAGCCCAGGCTGCTCGGTCAGATCGACGCGCACAGCGCCGAGTGGCTGGTGCATCCCCGTGCGGTTTATCTCCACGCGGCGGAATCCTACCTTGTTGACGACCTTGACCTTGAAAAGGGCGTCTGCAAACTACAACCTGCCCGGTTGGATTACTACACCCTGCCCACAATTTCAACCACGATAGAAGATTACCAGGAACGGAACAACCAACCGGTAGGGACCTCAAGCATCAGCAGTGGACCCCTTTCTCTCTCCATTCGCGTCGAGGGGTATAGAAAGATCCGCTGGCAAACCAACGAAACCCTCGAACGCCTTCCGCTGGAGTTGCCCGCGCGCAAACTGGAAACCGAAGGAACCTGGTTTTCGATCAGCGAGACCCTTGTGGACAGCCTGAAAAACCTTGCTCTCTGGAACTCAGATCCAAATGATTATGGACCAGGTTGGAACGCCTTAAGGCAAAAGGTCCTGGTTCGGGATCAGCACACTTGCGCAGCGTGCCATCAAACCTTTTCGCCCGGCGATTTGCACGTGCACCACATTCAACCTTTCAAGACTTTTGCTGACCCCATCCTGGCAAACGCGCCTTCCAACCTTGTAACACTATGCCACCGCTGTCACACAATCGTCGAAACGCGCGTGCGTGTCATCTCAGGCATGGCTGGCGCGCGCCACGCCCTGCGAAATATCGCCCCCCTGATGATCATGTGCGATGATGCCGATATCGGGATGATTTCCGAACCGAAATCGATCCTGAATAACGGTCAGCCGGCGATACTGGTTTACGATACGATTCCAGGCGGGGTTGGGCTTTCAAACCAGCTTTTCCTGGACCACCTGTTCTGGCTTGGTCGTGCGATTGAAATGATCGCCGATTGCCCCTGCGAGGATGGCTGCCCTGCTTGTGTTGGTCCATTCGGCGAGGATGGATATGGCAGCAAACGTGAATCTCTCGCGCTTCTGAAAGGGTTATTGGATGAGCGACTGGAATAACCTCTCCGATCGGCTGAAGCGGCTCGGTGTTCATTTGGGCATCCCGCAGCCGGTTAAGTCCAATGTCAGCAAGCCGCAACCGCTTGAGGAGGTTGTGTCTGGTCGAAATCTACAAACGATCTTCGGCGAAATTTTTTCAGTCAATCACACCTACCCGGAAAACCAGCAGCACGGCTTCCTCCCCCTGAAACCGCTCACGGATTATTTTTGGCTCGCGCGGTGGGCAAAAGCGCCTGCCCTGCCGGACCTTGAATCGATGGTTTTTCTTGACACCGAAACAACCGGTCTCTCAGGAGGGACTGGCACCATGCCTTTCATGATCGGAGCCGGACGTTTCATCAGCAGCCAATTTGTTGTCGAACAGTTTTTTGTCCGCAATCCTGCCGAAGAAACCGCCCAACTAGCCGCGCTTTCTGAATTCTCAGAAGGCGTGCAAGCGATTGTCACCTATAACGGGAAAGCGTTCGACATGCCGATCATCAATACGCGGTACATCATGCAGCGACTATCGAACCCATTCACATCCGCCACGCATATAGACCTGCTGCCTTTCACCCGCCGGATTTGGAAATCACGACTGGGACAGTGCAACCTCGGAAACATTGAAAAACGTGTTCTTGGTATTGAACGTGAGCAGGACGATATCCCTGGTTACCTTGTCCCCGATTTTTACCGCGACTATCTCTTCAATGGCAACACCTCCATGATACCGGGTATTTTCTACCACAATGAAATTGACGTTCTCAGCCTGTCAACCCTCTTCAGTTGGCTGGCAGCCATCCTTGAAGACCCTTCAGACGCGCGTTTTACTGATCCGGGAGATTTGGTTTCGGTCGGACGTGTGTTGGAGATCTTACAGCGGGAGCACCTTGCCGAGCAGATTTACGCATCAGACAGGCTGCAACAATCTCTCACACCCGAGCGTCAAAAAGGGCTGCTTCTTCTTGCGAATCTGCAGAAACGAAAGGGCAATCTCGAAGAAGCAAGTGCTCTTTGGCAGGAAGCGGCTTCGGAAGGTTCGCTTGAGGCATTCCTGGAACTCGCAAAGTATTATGAACATCATAACCGCGACTATCCTGCCGCCCTGGCTTGCACCATACAGGCATTAACTCTCTGTTCAACTGAGTTACAGGCAGCCCAACTTAACCACCGAAGAAACAGGCTCGAGAAAAAGCTATCCTCAAGGAATAATGACAGCCTATGATTGTTCCAAAAAGACGGATTAATTCGCCATCCGTTACACAGCTGACTACACGCTTAGTGCAATCATTTTCCAATTCTAACCCTTATTTTTCGCAGTTAACTTGTTTTACTATCACAATGTTCACTTTGAAATTCCCAATTAACGATTGTCCTTTTATGGTAATTTTCGCCAGTTCGGAAAAAATCAATACATTTTTTCTGGTTTTGTGTTTTCACCTTGACACTTTTCAGTACACATATGTAAAATGTAAGTAGTCATCATGCTTCGTCATTAGAGATTATTTTGTGTGGGCAAAATTGATCAATAAAACGAATTTCTCTCTTTTCGTCCAATCCAGCTTTACGTTTATCGTAAACTCTGTTAGCAACTTGGAAATTTCTTGTAAGACATGGAGGTGAACAGGAAGCCATTTGTAAAGGTTATCGTGTAGTTGTAAGGCACACATCAAACCATTGAAGAAAAGGAAGTGACATGAAACGTAATGCTTTAATGAAAGTCTTCGCTGTCATCCTGGCACTGGGTATGCTCGTCAGCTATATCCCGGTCGATGCCACCGCCAAGACCGCCGTCCCCCAACAAACCGTTACAGTTGACAATGCTGTCCTTGACGATATCAACAAAAACGGCGTCGCCACGTACTGGGTTGATTTCACAAATACAGCCGATCTCTCCAAAGCCTATTTTATGGACTGGAGCGAGCGCGGCTGGTATGTTTATGAAACCCTGAAGGAACAGGCTGAGAAAACTCAATCCGCAGCCGTTGCATATCTCGAAGCAACTGGCGTTGAGTATCAATCCTTCTGGATTGCTAACCGCATTCTTGTGAAACAGTCAAACAACTCTGTTCTCTCAGGTCTGCAACAGCTTCCAAACGTGGTCTCGATTTCCGCTCAGAAATCCTACACCCTGTATGAGCCAGAAAAGGTCTCAGTGTCCGATGAAACCAAGGGAATCGAACCAAACATTGCTCATGTTTTGGCACCAGAAGCCTGGGATCTCGGCTTTGATGGTGCCGGCTTGGTCGTTGCCAACATCGACACCGGCGTGCGTTATACGCACCAGGCACTTGTTGGTCAATACCGCGGGAACAATGGCGATGGTACCTTTAACCACAATTACAACTGGCTGAACCCAGTAACCGCCTCCGACAACGTTCCCCGTGATGGGAATGGACACGGTACCCACACCATGGGAACCATGGTTGGTGATGACGGCGGATCGAATCAGATCGGTATCGCCCCAGGCGCCGAGTGGATGGCTTGTGCTGGCTGCCCCGATGGCACTTGCCCTGATGCCGCCCTGCTCGGCTGTGGTGAATTTGTGACTGCCCCAACAGATCTGGCAGGAAACAACGCCGACCCAGATATGCGCCCTAATGTTGTCAACAACTCCTGGGGTGATTGTTCAACCTCTTACGACGACTGGTATGCCGACGTTGTCAGCGCCTGGCAGGCTGCAGGCGTTTATCCCGTATTTTCAAATGGTAACAACTCCAACTGCGGTTACCCAGCGCCTCCAGGACTGAACACAGTCGGCAACCCCGGACGCTATGGTAACGTCACTGGTGTCGGCTCTTCTGGCACTGCGAATGGTCAATATGCAAGCCACTCCAACTGGGGTCCCACCGACAACCTTGATACGATCAATCCGGTTGTCGGTTTCGCGATGATGAAACCCCAGGTGATTGCTCCAGGCGTAAGTATCCGTTCATCCATCCCCACAAGTGACACATCCTATCAAGGTGGATGGTCAGGCACATCCATGTCCGCTCCTCATGTGACTGGTTTGGTTGCCATGATCATGCAGGCAGCCCCCTGTCTGGTTGGAGATTATTCAACCATTGAAACCATCCTTGAGAGCACTGCCACTCATATTACATACAATGATGGTTCTCCTCTCACGCCCACCGATTACCCGAACTTTGCTTCTGGTTGGGGTGAAATTAACGCCCAGGCAGCCGTCCAAATGGCATCTGGCATGTGCGGTAACAGCGTGCTCTACGGAACTGTCACCTCAGATTCTGCCGCACCTATCCCTGGCGCCAAAGTCGTGTTGACTGGCACTGATGCTGCCAACAACCGTACCGTCTATACCAACGCGGCCGGTCAATACACCGCGAATGTCAATGCCGACACTTTCGACATGGCAGTAACTGCCTTCGGCTTTATGAATGGTTCGGCTGAAGATGTTGTGGTAGCCGACAGCGCTTCTGTCCTTCAGGACTTCGTTTTGACCGAACTGCCTAACACGCTGGTTACTGGCGTTGTTTATGACGATGGTATCGAAGGTGGAGATGCCCACGGCTATCCTCTTTATGCCAAAATGACGTTCTCCATGACTGGTTTCTCAGAAACCGTGTACACCGATCCAATAACTGGCGAGTACGAAATCGTGCTCTACAACAGCCAGGAATATGCCGTCAAGATCGAGGCATTGCTTCCTGGTTACCAGGTACTGAACACCACCATCACAGCGGATGACGTTGCTGTTTATGAACAGGATTACTACCTGTACATCGACAATGTCTCATGCTCGGCGCCTGGTTACAGTCCGGATTATGAAATCATGTACGATTTCGAAGCAGGCGACCACGGCTTCGTTGCGAGTGGAACCAACAGCTCATGGGCTCGCGGCATTCCAACCAATGGTCCTGGCGCAGCCCACAGCGGCAGCTATGTCATCGCGACAAACCCAACTGGTAACTACAATGCTAACGAATTGAGCTACATGACCTCGCCCGCCATCGACCTGACAGGTTATGGCACAAATGCACCTGTGATCGAATTCTGGCAGTGGCGCCATATGGAAAGCGCCACTTTTGACAACGCTACTGTTGAGGTTTCCAAAAACGGCGGCACAACCTGGACCGCCGTGTATGGTCCAGTTGGCGGCATGACCGACACCGCCTACAACAAAGTGTTGATTGCCCTCGATTCCTCTTACAATGTTGCTAATTTCAAGATACGCTTCAAATTCAAGAGCGATAGTTCTGTTAATTACGAAGGCTGGTACGTGGATGACATCGGCATCGCCTCCTTCCCAATTCCCGCCCCAACACAAGTCTACTTCGAGAATTTTGACGCTTCGAATGGCGGATTCGTAAAGAGTGGAACCAACTCATCATGGGCATGGGGAGCACCTTCAGCTACCCCCGGTCCAGGCGCTCCATATTCATCACCGAATGTGTGGGCTACAAACCTGACAGGCAACTACAATAACAGCGAAGAATCATTTATTACCTCACCTGCTATTGATCTAAGCGCCTACACGGGGAAGGCTCCAATCTTAAGCTTTATGCACTGGTATAACAGCGAGAGCAACAGCTATGATTACCCCTCTGTGGAAGTTTCGAAGGATGGTGGTACCACTTGGGCTGTGCTCGGGCAAAAGTTTGGCACCTCAGTTTCCCCCTGGACTGCAAAAACCTTGCTAATGGATCCAAGTTACGCGGTCAGTAACTTCCAGTTCCGCTTCCATTTCCATAGTGACGGCTCAGTCAATGGCTATGCTGGTTGGTATGTTGACGATGCCAGTGTTTTAGTTTCTGAACCCTACACAATCTCAGTGCCTTGCGGAACGATTGACGGCGGTCTTGTGGCAGGTTACGTCTTTGACGCGAACTTCCCCACCGAGAAGCTGATCGGTGCCAACGTTGGCACTAACACTACTTCCGCCCTGACTTCGGCAAACGCTAATGACCCCGACCACGCCGGACTGTACTACACCTTCCAGGCTACGTCTGCTGATCCAGAAGATGTCGAATTCACGGTCTCCTTAGCCAAGTACGAGACCAAGGTTGAAACCCGCTCAATCGAACAGGATGTCGTTAACCATGAAGACTTCGAACTCGGAGCCGGCATGCTCAGCGCCCTTCCGACCAGCCTAACCCGTACCATCTGGCTGCATGATGATCCTGAGTTCACGACGCTCACCCTCGAAAATGAAGGCGCCGGCGGAGCAAACTTTAAGATCACAGAGACCGACAAAGGCTTCCAACCATACAGCATTCCTGCTTACACGGGTGAAGCTATCCAAAATACGGGAACCGCGTCAATGTTACGCGATCCCAACGCTGCCACAACTGTTGGCGGTCTCGAACTGAACGCATTAAGCGGTCGCTACGGCATCACAGCCGCTCCTCCCGCCTACGGCGTTGACATCTACGACAATGATAAGGTCTATCTCTGGCCAGATGTTTCCGTTCCTGGAACTTCTACACTGATAGGCACATCCACGGCGACTTCGTTGTTTGCTGGTGACTTCATGGGTGGTGATTTCAGCACCCTTTACGCCATCAGTTACGACAACAACGGTCTCTATGCTATTGACACTGCAACCGCAGCTGCTACCTTTATCGGGACGACCACACCTCCATCCGGAGCAACTTTCAGCGGTCTGGCAGGTGGTCCTGGTGTAATGTACGGCATGGCAACAGCGTGCAATGCATCCTCGACACTGATGACAGTTGACATCGCAACTGGTGCGTCAACAACCATTGGCACGTTGCCAAACGCTACTTGTATCATCGACATCGCCTATGTTCCGGCTGATGGCATGATCTACGGTGTGGACCTTGTTACCAACTCGCTTTATCGCATCGATCCAGCGACTGGCGCCGACACACTTGTTGGTGCTGTTGGTGCTGATGCCAACTATGCTCAGGGCATGGATTACGATGAAGTTAACAATGTGCTCTACTGGGCTGCATACACAACCGGACCGGAACTTCGCATCATCGACATCAACACCGGTGCTTCCGCCTTAATCGGTGCGTTCACTCAGGGTGAAGTTGACTCCTTCGCGATTGCTGCCGGTGGTGGCGGTGGTGCCGTTCCTTGGTTGGATGAGTCCCCCGTTGAAGGATACGTTCCCGCCTTTGGCGATGGCACAATTCAGATTGAGTTCAATGTTGATGATATTGAACAGCCTGGGGATTACTTCGCCGAATTGAAGATTTCTACAGACACTCCATATCCTGTCCCCAATATTCCTGTTACCCTACACGTTGTTCGCCCATTCGACTACGGCAACATCAAGGGCAACGTTACTGCAACCGGCAAATGTGATGAAGATCCAGCGCCATTCAAAAACGCGACGATCAACTTCTACAAAAACGGCTCGCTGGCTTTCTCTACTGGCACCGATGAAAACGGCTACTACAGCTACGCCCTCAAGAACGGCACCTACGACGTTGAAGTCGCTGCGGAAGGCTACGTTACCCAGATGGAATTTGGCGTTGTCGTTGGCATGAGCACGGACACCGTTTTGAACGTCCAGCTTCGCCTGAATGACACCTGCCTATCTATTGATCCAACATCGTTCTACCAGGAGCTCGCTCCTAATGGAACAGCCACCCAAACCATGACAGTAATCAATACCGGCGCCCTTGAAGCTCCGTTTGAGATTAGCGAACGTCCTGGAGCTGGTCCTGTTCCTTACAGCAAAGCCTTTGATGTTGAACTGGTTTTGGATGACGGAACCGCTGAAGATGCCATCGGCATCGGCGGCGCCACACCATTCCTCGCCCTCAACCGCTTCACTCCAAACCCAGATCAATTCCCGTTCTTCCTCGAACAGGTTGACATCTCCTTTGAAGCAAGCGGCAATGTCGCGGCTGGTGACCCGCTTACGATCGTTGTCTATTCAAACCCAACAGGCAACACCGACCCTGCGGTTGGTTCCGTATTGCTCTACCAACAAGATGTTGTGGTCGGAAATGCTACCACCTGGAACAATTACGTACTGGACGAACCAGTCCTTCTCGAAGGTCCTGGCGATGTTCTCATCGGCGCGATCTACCGAAAGACTCCTGGTTCCGCGTATTTCCCCGCTTCCATTGATCTAAATGCAAGCCAACAGCGTTCATGGGCGGGTTGGTGGTCTGGCGACATTCCTGCAGAACCTACGCTTCCTCCTGATGCCGAATGGACTCAGATGGACGCTGCTGGCTTTGCAGGCAACTGGACTATGCGCGGCATGGGCTCCGCTGGTTCGACAGATATTATCTGGCTGACCGAAGACCCAACCGCTGGTGTTGTTGAAGCCGATGGTGGCACACTCGATGTAACCCTCGCGTTTGATGCGACTGCTCTGACCTGGGGTGATTACTTCGGTTCACTTCGCATCGCCAGTCCGACCGAAGCGACCTTGAACATCCCTGTGCAGCTCAGAATTCTTGCCCTGCCAGAAAATGGGTTTATTCAGGGTAATGTATATGAACTGGAAATCTGCAACGTCAATCCTGCACCAGCTGCAAAGGTAGGCGTACAATTCTTCCAGAACGGCTCGTTAATGTTCACAATCCAAACTGACGAAACCGGCTTCTACAGGAGCTCCATCCTTTCAGGCACCTACGATCTTGTCGTTGAAATCGATGGCTATGAAACCCAGACCTTTGAAGGTGTGGTTGTCACAGCCGGAGGAACAACCACCCAAGACTTTACCTTGCGCTTGTTGGCTCCTTGTGTGAAAGCATCTCCAACCTCGCTTGAGAAATGGCTCCTTCCTGATACTACTGGAACCCAAATCCTGAAGCTGACCAACATTGGCGCTGATGAAGCGGTTTTCGAAATGATGGAACTTCCTTCCTTAAAGTCCGGCACTCCTGGACCCACTTATGAATACCACCCTGAACTGGATGTTGCTGGTCTCGACAAGTCCAAGGTTGCACCTCAGTCCATGATCCAAGCTCTGCCTTATAACGCGCCCAAGGACGTGTTGGTTGGTGAGGGCTTTGAGGGTGTCTTCCCACCGACTGATTGGGAATTGCAGAGTCTGTCTCCATGGACATGGGAACGGGACAACTACAATCCTCATAGCGGTAGCTTCAATGCCCAGGTCCTGTACGATGAGAATATGGACGATCAGGATGAATGGCTCGTCACCCCCGAGTTTAACCTCTCTGAAGGAACTTTGAGTTTCTGGTCCTTCGGCAGTCTGACCTGGTGCCGTGACACCTATGACAACTGTGATCTCAATATCTGGTTGGTCATTGATGAAATTGGCGGCGGAGATGACATCTTCTTAATGACAGCAGATGAGGATTGGAGTGTTAATTGGGAATGGGCACAGTCCACAATTGATCTGGCGCCCTACTTACCCGGTGGCTTGGTCCGCATCGGCTTCCAGTACGCGGGAGCTGACGGCGCCCAAATCGGTCTTGATGACATCGTTCTCGATGGTCTTGAAGGCGGCGACATTGAATGGCTTTCTGAAGATCCTACCGCGGGAGTAATTCCTGCTGGAGAATCCACGGAAATAACCATCACCTATGACGCAACCGGTTTGGTTGTCGGTGACTACCTCGCGACCCTGCGTATCAAGAACGCTCCCGCTCCGAACCTCAACATACCCGTAAAACTGCATGTTGTGGATGAGCTGCCAGTGTACTACTATTACCTGCCAATGTTACTTCGGTAACAAATCAGGAACCTAACAAAAGAAGCCCTGCCTGTGCAGGGCTTCTTTTTCTATTAAGCCACACCAGTAAAAACAATGGTTTCGATTATCTCTGTTTTGCAAAATTAGGACATTATCATCTTTCTCTTACAATCAATTTAA
>ERZ1645192.1283-NODE-1283-length-21006-cov-7.339459_pt1 | contig 21006 bp, 20 predicted proteins | sample MGYA00575354_ERZ1645192 | MGnify/ENA primary metagenome ERZ1645192 (study PRJEB40844, sample SAMN11349763) | freshwater sediment metagenome | isolation source: river sediment | host: Sediment | place: India: Faizupur Khadar , New Delhi | collected 2017-02-21 ... | reverse complement strand
ACGGGCGAGAGATGTCTTTTACCTCGGGAGGGTTCTCGGGTGGATGATGTCGAGTTTGGCGAGGCGGAATTTTAGGGCGGTCCAGAGGCAGCCGAAGCCGTATTTGACGCTGCGGGCGAAGTTGATCGAAGATGAATCGGCGTAGTATTTTGTGGGGCAGCTGACCTCGGCGATCGTGTAGCCGCACCAGATGATCTGGGCGAGCATCTGGTTGTCGAAGATGAAGTCGGCGGAATTCATCTCGAAGGGGACCTTTTCGAGCAGTTCGCGGGAAAAGGCCCGGTAGCCCGTATGGTATTCGGACAGCTTGGCGCCGAAGAGAATGTTTTCGGCAAGCGTGAGGAACCTGTTTGCGATGTACCGCCACAGGGGCATGCCCCCCTTGAGGGCGTGGCCGCCGAGGATCCTCGATCCGAGGACGCAGTGGTACAGGCCGTTCCCGATGAGGGACGCCATCGCGGGGATGAGAAGGGGGGTGTACTGGTAATCGGGGTGGACCATTATCACAATGTCGCCCGCCTCTTCGAGGGCGAGGCGGTAACAGGATTTCTGGTTCGCGCCGTACCCGAGGTTTTTCCTGTGTTCGTATATCTTCGTGCTGGGCAGGGTGCGGGCCAGCTTCACAGTGTCGTCCTTGCTGTTGTCATCGACGACGATGATAAGGTCCACGATCCCCTGCTCCATGACCTCGTCGTACGTTTTCTGGAGGGTGCCCGCAGCGTTGTAGGCAGGCATGACGACGATGACCTTCTGATCTCTGTACATGAAATGCGCCCCCGCTTTTTCTTACATACAATGAATCATGTCATTTGTCTATGACTGATCTCACAAATCTTGTTTCCGGGAATACAGAATGAGCGAAGCTCCTTTTCCCGCGATGCCCGATACCAGGTACTCTGCCGCGGCGAAAGGGAAGATGCACGCGGCAAGTGCGGCCCAGCCGATAAAGGCGGCAGACGAGGCCGCCCCGGACGTCTTTTTGAGCAGGGAATAAAAGCGGTTCGGACAGCGGGGCGCCATCGCGTTCAGGGCGCTCTGAACGAACCCGAATATGTTCTGTTCGGCCGAAAACGTGGTTGACGATACCACGGCAAAACCGAAGTGCTTGAGAATGCCCGTAAGCGTTTGCGGTGTAAAGTGATAGAGGTGCCGGGGAAGGTCGAGGTGGAACCAGTTGCGGCGAAAAAGCGACGACTGCATGCTCCCGAAATTGGGGACGGCTATCGCGAGAAGCCCGCCCTTACGCAGGATGCGCGCGGATTCCCGGACCGTTTCGACCGGGTCGCCGAAGTGCTCAAGCGCGTGCCAGATGATGACCGCGTCGAAAGACCCGTTCTCGAATGCACAATCCTTCAGGTCCCCGATATGCAGGGTAATGTCCCGGGTCGTATCCCCGGCGGGGAATTCATTTCTCTCCACACCGTGACATTCATAGCCCATGTCCCGCAGGGCGGCAAGAAGCCTCCCCCGTCCGCAGCCGATGTCAAGGACCCGCCGGCCCTCTCCGGGGCCTTGCCCGAGCCGCGACCGGATCTCTTTCGCACGGAGATTGTTGAAAAAGCGTGTTATCGCCTCGGCCGGGCCCGAGAACTTCGCCTGGCCGGCGCCATAGTAAGGCACGGAATAGTATCGCCCCAACTCCTCATCGGACGGACGGGGCCCGGTCCTGACAAGCCCGCATGTCCGGCACCGGCATACCGCGAACCGTACCGTGCCGCTGTCAAAGTCGGGCCCGGAAAAAAGAACGTCGCAGCCGGTCTCCCCGCAGGAAGGGCACTGTCCGTTCATTTGTCTTTTACCGCCGCACTGCCGGTGTTGCGCATGTAGCTTTCGATCTCCTTTTGGAACTCGGGATTGACCGTAAGCCCGAGGGCAACCGCGGCGTTATAATGCTTCACCGCCAGGTCGTATTGTTTTGAAAAATAGTAGATGAGGGCAATGTTATGGTGTGCTGCAGCAAGGTAGGGATTGATCGAAACGGCCTTTGCGTAGTTTGCCAGCGCCCTGTCGTAGTCTTTGGTCCGCATGAAGATATTGCCGAGTGCCTCGTAGGTGAGGGCATTGTCGGGGTTCAAGCGCAGGGCCCGGGAGCATGCGGCAAGCGCTTGCCCGTAGTCCCTCTGGCCCAGATAGAAATTACACAGCCGCATATAACCTGTATCGCTCTCGGGATTCACATAAACGCTGTTCCGGTACATTTCCAGCGTAAGGAGAGGGTTCACGTCCTGGAAGATGTCACCGAGCTGCGCGCACGCGTTTGCGATCCCGATACTGAGCGGGGCGTTCTCGAGCCCCTTGAGGCAGTATTGCACGGCCGTCACCTTTTCACCCCTGAGCAGGTATACGTTGCATATGTTGATGAAGGGGTCGGGATAGTCGGGTTTGACCTGCGCCGCCATTTTGTAATAGTAGAGGGCTTTTTCGGTGTCTGTCCGGTGATATTCGCCGCCAAGGTTGTTGTACGCTATATAGCTGTACGGGTTTTTCCTGATTATGTATTCCCACAGGGTGCGGTTGCTTTTCCAGACGCCTGTCTGGGCGGATGTGAGGCACACGAGGGAGATGACGGCAAGCCCGCCAATGCACAATGCGGGGGCCTTCAGGATCGCCTTTTTGACAGGCAGCTTTTTCCACAGCCATACAAGAAAGACGCCCACTATGAAGAAAATGCCGATCAGGGGGACGTATGTGTACCGGTCCGCGGCCCGGGCATGCCCGACCGGAATGAGCTGTATCGCCGGGAAAACGGTCGTGAGGTAAAAAGCGGTCCCCCAGAGCACCGCCTTCGTGTACCGGGTCGACAGGTACACGAGCACGGCAAGTATCACGACGACGACAGGGGCGAGCATGTATTCGACGGGCAGGAACCCGCTGTAATTGTATGGGTAATGGTAGAGCGGCATAAGATCGACAGGGGCGAACATCTTGACAATGTAGAAAAGAAGGCCGTGGGATGCGATGAAGGCCCCGCGCAGGAACGAATATGCCGTCTTGACCTGCATCGCGCTGTGCTGGGACATGAGGGCAAGGATACCGAAAACAAAGGAAAGGGCAAAGAACGGGACCTTTTCCCCGATCAGCCGTTTGATGCCCCGTCTTCCCTCATAGTAGTCCACGAGAAAAAGAACGAGAGGGAAGCTCATCGCCATGGACTTCGCCATGAGCGACATGAGGCACAGAACGAACGTGTACACGTAAAAACGGGCCTGCCGCTGCCGAACATACGACAGGTAGCTCAAGAGGCCTCCCATAAAGAACAGGGTGTACAGGACGTCCTTCCGCCCGGATATCCAGGCTACGGATTCGACATGGAGCGGGTGTATCCCGAAGAGGAGCCCCGTGATAAAGGCGACAGGGATGCTCCGGGTGAGCCAAAAGAGAAAGAGGAAAACGAATACGCAATTCACGAGGTGCAGGACGATATTGACGACATGGTAGGGCAGGGGGTTGAGCCCGAAAAAAAGGTACTCCCATGCGTACGAGAGTATCGTGAACGGATGGTAATTGCTGACGCTGAACCGGGTGAACGTGGTCTTAAGGGTTTTGAGGGAGATATCCTTTACGAGATGGTTCCTCTGAATATAGCTGCCGTCGTCCCAGACGAACCCGCCGTATATGGCGGGATAATAGGCTATCGCCGTCAGAAGGAGGATGCATGCCAGGCACAGGCATACTGTCAGATTCGTTTTGTGGTTCCCTGAAATTGCCATAATCTGGTTATCATACTATATAGTACGTAAGAACAATTAACGGAATTCGTGACAATTTGATAAAATCCAGGCCGGTTTGTAAAGTTTTTTTTGATCATAACATAAATGATTATGGATACCTTTTGCAAAACAGATATTTGTGCTACAGTTAAACCATTATACATAACATACATAATAGTTGCAGGAGGTGCAGTATGTCAAAGCTTCACAACAGGAAGGGTTTCACATTGATCGAACTGCTCATCGTTATCGCCATCATCGGCATCCTCGCGGCAATCGCCCTGCCGGCCTACATGGACTACACGAGAAAAGCGCGGCTTACCGAAGTGACAAACACCATAGGGGCGGTGAAGACCGCATGCGCGTCGCTGGCGTCGGAGTCGGCGACCGGTGCGGCCGCCTGCGCATCCGCCAGCGGCACGGCTGCCTCGGCAACCCTCGGCGTCAACATACCGGCCAGGATCAGCGACCTGACGGTGGCCGGGAGCACGGGCGGGACTGTGACGATCACCGCGACCATCACGGGCGTCGGCAGCTCCGACGTTGACGGCAAGACGCTGATTCTCACGAGCGACACCGCCCTGAGGACGTGGACCTGGTCGGGCGGCGGCGGCCTGCCGGCCAAGTTCATACCGAAGAACTAAAAAGCGCTGCCGTACATGGAAACAGGCCTGAATATTTGAGATTATTCGTCACAACTTGACAAAATCCCTGCGGATTTGTAAAGTTTTTCCGGGTGTGGGACGATAATCTCAAAGTGTGACGAAAATCATTTACAAGCGGAATAATTGTGCTACAATAGCCATTGAAGTACTACTATCTTACATTATTTCAGGAGGTGCAGTATGTCAAAGCTTCACAACAGTAAGGGCTTTACATTGATCGAGCTGCTCATCGTTATCGCCATCATCGGCATCCTCGCCGCGATCGCCCTGCCGGCCTACATGGACTACACGAGAAAGGCACGTCTTACAGAAGCGGTGAACACCATCGGCGCTGTTAAGACCGCATGCGCGGCCCTGGCCTCAGAGTCATCCACGGGCGCGGCGGCCTGTACTGCGGCCGATAAAGCCGCCGTTACGACGACCCTGGGCGTCACGATGCCGGACAGGATCAACGACATGTCCGTCGCGGGCGGCACCGGCACTGCCGTTACGATCACAGCCACCATCACGAACATTGGAAGCACCGATGTTGACGGCAAGACGCTCATTCTCACGAGCGACACCGACCTCAAGACATGGACCTGGTCAGGCGGCGGCGGCCTGCCGGCCAAGTTCATACCGAAGAACTAGCAGAGGCGTAAACGGCAGAGGGGGCCTGATGAAGGCCCCCTCTTAATAGGAACGGTATGTCTAACAAAGGTTTTACGATACTTGAACTCCTGACGGGCATTGTCATTGTGATCGTGATAGTTCTTATCGCGCTTCCGCTGGGTGCCATACGCGCGAAGAAACAGGCCGAAAAGGGCATGAAGGTCCAGATGACATGCATCAAGGAAGCCGAAGAGGCGTATAAGTCCAGGTATGGCACATACACATCGGATGAAACAAAGCTGGCAAACTGGAAGCGAACGGCCAGGAGATACCATTTCCGGATACGCGATGCGAGCGTGGACCGGTTCGTTGCAGAGGCGAGGGCGGACCTCGATAACGACAGGGTAGTTGACACGGTCTGGACGATCGATCAGAGCGGAGTGCTGGCAAATACCAAGTGAGCCCGGGATATTATGCATATAACGCGTCTCATAATAGTTTTTATATTCGGTGCAGCTGTCGGCAGTTTTCTTAATGTCTGCATCTACAGGATCCCCCGCAAAAAATCGATAGTGTTTCCCCCTTCCGCGTGCCCGAAGTGCGAAAAGCCTGTCAGGTTCTACGACAACATACCCCTCGTGAGCTATATTGCCCTGAGAGGGAAGTGCAGGGATTGCGGGGCCCCGATAGCATTCCGCTATTTTGTGGTCGAGCTTTTGACCGCGGTCATTTTTACTCTTATTTACCGCAGGTGGGGATTGTCGGCTGAATTCTTTATCCAGGTGTTTTTTACCGCGATCCTTATTGTCATTTCTTTCATTGACTATGATTTCCAGATCATCCCGGATGTCCTGAGCATCGGGGGGATGGTCGCGGGATTGATCATATCGTTTATCAGGCCCGGTTTCCGGGTCATGGACGCCGTCTACGGTGTGCTCATCGGCGGCGGCGTGCTGTTCGTCATTGCTTACGGGTATCAACTGGTGACGAAGAGGGAAGGAATGGGAGGGGGGGACATCAAGCTCCTCGCAATGATCGGCTCGTTCAGCGGGTTAAAGGGGGTTCTCTTCTCGCTCATCGGAGGGTCGGTCGTCGGGACCCTCGTCGGGATCCCGCTTATGCTCATGAAGGGCAAGGGGGAGGGCACCCGGTACGCCATCCCGTTCGGGCCGTTCCTGTCATTGTGCGCGGTGCTCTACCTGTTCCTCGGCACGGGGGTTATCCATGCTTTCAACGCGTTATTTTTGCATAGATAAGGGAGAGGAGAGATGAGAACGGTCCGTGTTGTTGCCTTCTGCGTGTTGGCCCTCATGTGCACCACTTTTGCGCATGCAGCGACGAACAATGATTACTGTTCATTCCCCGTCTTCGCATCGAATGCCGTGAAGCCGAACGTCATGATCATCATGGACCTTTCCGGCAGCATGCAATTCTCGGGATACATGGCCTGCGATCTTTACAACTACCGTTCGTCGCCCAACTACAGCGCCATGTGCGGTGTCCCCAAGACGAGCTATTCCGATTACGCCAACCAGAAATACAGCACGACAAAGACATACTACGGCTATTTCGATTCGAGTGCCTGTTACCAGTACAGCACGACGAACGGGCGTTTCGAGGTGAACACCGCGGGGGCCTGCGCCGACAAGATCGGAACGGCGACGGCCATCTCCGGCAACCTGCTCAACTGGATAGGGACGACACGGCTTGATGTTGTGCGAAAGGCCCTGACCGGGGGGAGGGCCTATGATTCAGAGACCCTCCAGAGCGAAGGGAACGAGTTTTATAACAGCGGCGGGACGGGTTTCCAGAGCACCTTCGTGGACACGACCACCCATTGCACCTTCGCGATATCGAACAGCAGTTACCTGTACAACAGGCGGCTGACCGTGACGAACCAGACGGGATTTACATGCCCGCTGGGGAACGGCACGATCAGCAATTACAACATCCGGGTCAAGGTGGACCCGGCGACCATCACGGGCATAGTCGATGATTTCTACGGCAAGGTAAATTTCGAGTTCATGGGATATAACGACAGCGGCGGGCTTGACGGCAAGATCTATGCAGGGAAGAATACCAGCCTTGCCACGCTGAAGACGCAGATAAACACACGAGTGGCGATAGACGGCACACCCACCGGTCAGGCCATCCGGAGCGCAAACAATTACTTTCGCCAGAGCACGTATTTTTCAATCGATACCAGCAACAGCACATATATCGACAAGGGCAACGGGGATGTGGACCCGTACTATGACAAGGTGTCCGGGGCGAATACTGCCGTCCCCTGCAGGAGGGCTTTCGTCCTTCTTTTCTCGGACGGCCAGTGGAACTCCGGCACTGACCCGGCGAAGTCTGCCAACGAGATCCATACGGTCGACCTGCGGTCGGAATTGACGGGGTCGCAGTATGCCAACGTCTACACGATCTATGCATTCGGCGACCAGGATGCGACGGCGAAGCTTCAGGGAAGGCGGGCCATGATCACGACGGCCATATTCGGCGGTTTTGATTACGCAGGCACCGACAAGACCCCCTATGGTTTTTCCGGTTTGCCGTCTGACAGCCGGACCGTGGTCTATCCTTTGTCTGTCTGCAACCCCTCCGGGACCTGGAATGAGGGGTGCCGCGAGTGGGACAAGGACAGGACCGGCCTCCCGTATAATTTCTACGAGGCCGACGAAGGCGACACCATAGTCTCGAGCGTTTCCAACGCCCTTAATGATATGCTCAGGCGGGCCTCTTCAGGGACCGCCGCATCCGTTCTCGCGTCCTCGGAGGGAAGCGGGGCGAACATCCTCCAGGCGTTCTTCTTTCCCCAGCGCCTGTTCACGGACGTCGAGATAGCCTGGACGGGCGAAATGCAGAACCTCTGGTACTTCATCGATCCCCAGATAGGCAACAGCACCCTGAGGGAAGACACGGTGAGGAACAACCTTCTCGATATATACAACGATGATATCATCGAGTATGAATTTGATGTCGGTCTCGCGAAGACGGTCGTGCGCCGGTACGCGGTCGATTCGTCCGGCCAGAAGGGCGCCGAGGACCATCCGTCCCCTGTAGACCTTGACGAAACAAACAATCTCTGGGAGGCCGGGATCCTCCTGTGGCAGAGGGACCTCGCGTCGTCCCCGCGCAACATATACACGACCCTTGACGGATCGAACATGATACCCTTCACGGCGGCACAGGCGGCATCGAACGGGACCTTGCAGACCTATCTCCAGGCGCCCGGCGATCCGGCGACCGCCCAGAATATCGTCAACTATGTCCACGGCTACGATATGACGGGATACCGCAACCGGACCGTTACGACAACCTATAGCGGGACGACGGGGACCCATGTATGGAAGCTGGGCGACATCGTTCAGTCGACCCCCAAGATCAAAAGCTCGGTGCCCTTGAACTCATACCACCTGTATGCGCCCGAAGGCTACAATGACCGGACGTACTATCAGTATGTCAACGATGTTGATTCCGCGGGGAATTCGGTGGGCTCTTACAAGGCAAGGGGAATGGTCTTCGTCGGGGCCAACGACGGGATGTTCCATGCCTTCGAACTCGGCAAGCTGAGCTTCGACAGTCTGCCGACAAATACGGCCGCGCGCCTGGAGACAACGGACGTGCCGCTTGGCACCGAGCGCTGGGCGTTCGTACCGAAGGGGGCCCTGCCGTACTTGAACTATCTCACGAGCTCCAACTATTGCCACGTGTTCTATGTCAACCAGCCGGCGGTCGTATTCGACGCGAGCATCGGAGCGACAGGGAATGACCCCAACGGGACCAAGACGAGATACACATGGAAGACGATCCTTATCGGCGGTATGGGCATAGGAGGGGCGTGCAGGAATGCCGGCACGTCATGTACCAACTGTGTGAAGACGCCGATAAGCGACGTGGGCTATTCCTCCTACTTTGCGTTCGATATCACCGATCCGGTCAACCCGGTGTTCCTGTGGGAATTCTCGAACAGCGCCCTTGGGTTTTCGACGACCGGGCCCGCGATCATCAGGATAGGCGACGGCACCAAGAACGGAAAATGGTTCGTCGTGTTTGCGAGCGGGCCGACCGGTCCCATCAATACCACGTACCACCAGTTCATGGGTTCCTCCGACCAGACCTTGAAATTCTTCGTTCTGGACCTTTACACCGGTTCGAAATCGTCATATACGACGATCGATACCGGTATAGCGAGCGCCTTCGGCGGGTCCCTTGCCGGCTCGGTGATCGATGTGGACAGGGGCAGTCCCGCGTCGGCCAGCAACTACAGCGATGACGCGCTCTACATGGGATATACGAAGCTCGACTCGTCGACGTGGACGAAGGGGGGTATCATCCGCATCCTCACGAAAGGCGACACAAACCCGGGCAACTGGTCGGTAAGCAGGCTGATCGACAATACGGGCCCGGTCACGACTGCATTGACGAAACTCCAGGACCGGAAGAACGGGAAGTTCTGGATATATTTTGGGACGGGACGCTATTATTACCGCTTGAACGACGGGCTCCTTCTCGACGATCCCGACAGCCAGCAGGCGTTTTACGGTATCGAGGAGCCCTGTTACAACGGCGGGACGAACACGCTCTCCTCGACCTGCGCGACGACTGTCACGACAGGCGACCTCGTTGCGGGCTCTTCATCGGCCCTGCCCAGCGCCAAACTGGGATGGTATATCAATTTTCCAACGCCCGATACGGGCTACAAAGCGCACCGGGTGCTCACACAGCCGGTTGCATCGTATAACGGGGTTGTCTATTTCCTGACAAGTTCACCCTCGAGCGACGTATGTTCGCTGGGAGGTTATACGTACCTCTGGGCGGTCCAGTATGATACGGGCGGCCCTCCGTCGCTTGCCGCCCTGTCGGGCATGGTCGTCACCCAGTTGTCCACGGGCCAGATAGCAACACCGGTCCTGAAGACGACAGCCGGGGGATCGGCCCTGAACCTTTCGTCCGGCCGGGCCATGGCGATCGGGCAGGGTATCAGCGGCGGCGGTCTTTCGCTGCTCGGGCCGCCGAAGCCGATCAGAAAAATACTGCATATGAAGGAACGATGAGAAAGAATTCGGGTTTTACACTCATAGAGCTTCTCGTTGTTATAGGGATCATCGCCCTGCTTGCGGCAATGGCCATCCCGAGCATGAGCGATTTCGTGCGGATGAACAGGATCCAGAACCAGACGAGGCGCATTTTCTCGGACCTGGCGAACATGCGCACAATGGCAATGAACACCAACAGGATGCACTTCATGCAGTTCGCTACCGATGGTACGTACACGGTGCTCGAAGACACGAACGGGGACCAGCTGCCAAGTGCTGTGGGAGTGGATACGCAGCGGCTTGCCAGGAAAGAGGCGCCGTTCACATGGTCCAACACGGCGCAGGTCAATGAACCGGTCACGACCTCGCCTGCCGGTCTCGTGCCAACGTTCGACGCACGAGGGTACGCATCAACGACGGGTATGGTATGTATGCTGAGAGCGGGAAAAACGGAAACGGGGAACATTACGAATTGTATCGCTATTTCCCCGACGCGCATCCGCATGGGAAAGATAAAGAAAAACGGGGGCTGCAGTGAAGCTGATTGTTTGCAGCAATAAAAAGGGCTTTACCCTGATTGAGCTTCTTGTTGCCCTGCTCATAATGTCCATCGGCCTTATGGCGCTGCTTGACGGGCTGACGAATTACATCAGGATAAACATGGAGAACCAGATGCGCCAGGAGGCCATGCGCATCGGGGAGGCCGCCCTGGAGACCCTGCGGAACTCGGACTTTTCCCAGGTAAAGGCCGGTACCGCCACGGTCACGAGTCCGGAGACACGAAGGATCAGGAACTTTGATATCAGCTATACCATCACGTGGGCACCGACCTCGATATCGGCCAGCAGTGTGGCAGTCCAGGTCGCCGTTACCTGGGCCTTCAAGAACATAGCGCACCGGCATGACGCTGCGTCCGTGATCAGCACGGACCTGTGAGGACGTGAACATGACGAGGGACACCAGGGGTTTCAGCCTTCTCGAATTACTCATTGCCGTTGCCATCATGGGGATAGTGATGGCAATGAGCAGCCAGCTGCTCCAGCACATGGTGACAAGCCAGAAAAAACAGGCCGTCGTTGTGACGAACCAGTTCGAGGCGGCACTTGGCCTCGAGATGCTGAGAAATGACGTGTCAAATGCCGGGTTTGGGCTTGCAGACGAGTTTAAAAGCACCCCCAGCCCGTATTCGGAGGCTTCGAGCGACCCCGCACTGCAGTTCAACAACACCCCCAATGTCCCGAAGGCACTGCAGCACGCAAATACCGTATCGACGGCAGGGTATATTCAGAATTCCGATTATCTCGTTATACGCTCGCCAGCCGTCGGGATGGAAAGCGCCGCAGGCAAATGGACCAACATCACGTCGGCCAGGGTGCATTTCTGGAACGACGTCAACCTTGACATGACAACGAACGATTACATGATCGTTATTAAGCCGCGCAGCGTGTCCGGGGGCAACGCAGTGCTCATTGTCGCGGGCGGTGTCTACGCGATCAAATATCCCGGTCAGACAGCCGACCTCCCCACGGATTACCAGCCGAACACAGGCGAAGGAGAGCGCTTTCTGGCATTCGGCATGGGCACAAAAGCCCCGACCATGCCGTTCACGAGGGCCGACTACTATGTTGCGGCCCCGGTGACGGTAAATCCCAGCTGCGCCCCGGGTACAGGGACCCTGTACAAGAACGTCATCGGTGACACCAGCAGCCCGTATCCCCTGATCGATTGTGTCGCGAACATGCAGGTAGTCTTCAGGCTTGACACGAATCAAGACGGTATTCCCGACCAGACGGTGAATGATATATCAGGGCTCGATGCGTATACGGTCAAGACACAGGTCAAACAGGTCGACATATATATACTCGCGCACGAGGGTACAAAGGACACGTCTTACACGTCCGAGCTGGCAAGCTCTTCACTTACAGTCGGGCCGTCGGCGTCTTTAGGGACAACTGTTGACCTCAGCACCCTGGACACCACGTCGGCAACGGCCTGGAAGAACTATCGATGGAAAGTAACGAAGCTCACGGTAAAACCGAGGAGCTTCTATTGATGAATTCAGGAGATGCGATGATGCGCCGGTACGGCTTGAAAAAGTATGGAACGCCCAGGGGCATGGCCCTGGTCATGGCCCTCATCGTTGTATCCGTTGCAGCCGGCATATTCGCCGCGATGATGTATTTCTCGCTGACGGGGACCGAGGTTTCGGGCCTGCAGAGGAAATACCAGAGCTCGAAGGAGGCCTCTCTGGGCGCGATCGATGTTGTCACGAAAGACCTTCTTCCGCAGGTCCTGAGCGGCAGCACCCTGTCTTCCGTTGTCGGTGCACTCGTCAAGCCGGCAGCGGTCCTTCCGGCGGTGACGGTGGACGCAGCGAAAGACACCTGCTTTGCGACGAAGCTCACGACCACGACATCGGGCTGGCCCGGCGGTACGTGTGAATCGGGGTCAGACCCGACAACGAACCCCGACATAGTGTTCAATATGAAGGGCAAATCCGACCAGGTAAAACCGTACGTGGTCAGCATGAAGATAATCGACACCGTTTCCGGCAATTCCGATAAGACGGGCGTTACACTGGACCTCGGGAGCGGCGTCGTCGACGATGCCTCTTCACTTATCCGGATACAGCATTTCCCGTTCCTGTATACTATCGTAACCGATGCGCGTCAACAGGGCAGCACCTCGGAGCGCGTCAACATAGAAGTCCTCTATGCCTACTAACCCCCCGCCAAAAAAGCCTGTCCGACGGCCCGTGCGGAAACCGATCAAACCGGTCAAGCCGATGGGCTCAAAACCGGTCATCATAGCGGTCGTTGTCATTCTTGTTCTTATCGTTGGGACAATGGCATACTATTTCTTCAAAAGCCCTTCCGGCCAGACCGCCGGCCCGTCAGCCGGTAAGCCGCAGGGCACGGTTGAGGGGCAGGGGGCAGACGGCGCAGCGGGCCCCGTCCAGATGGCCGTTGCAAAGGCAAAACTGCAGTTCGAGACCGCGGACGGGAAGACCATTATCAAAGTGATCATTGACAGGGCGACCGGGGTCGACGGGCGTGATGTCGTGTATAAATTTGACTGGACCATAAATGGCCAGCCCGCCGGCGACGGCACCGACCGGCTCGGCGGTTTCAAGCGCGGCGACAGGGTGGGCGTCAAGGTGACGCCGGTTGAAGGCGACAAGCCCGGCCAGGCACGCTTCCTCGATGTTCTGATCAACAATATGCCTCCCCAGGTGACGGAATCAAAACAGGTGAGTTTTGACGGCAAGACCTTTGTCTACCAGGTCAAAGGGACCGATCCGGACGGCGACACTGTTTCGTATGCGCTCGAAGATGCCCCTGCGGGCATGACGATCAATTCCCAGACCGGGCTTATCACGTGGCCGATAAAGGAAAATGATTACGGGGAAAAAATATTCAAAGTCAGGATAGATGATGGAAAATCCGGTACGGCCATCCACCCGGTCAAAGTCGATATATCGAAACCCTCTCAGGAAGAAAAGCCTTCTGAAGAACAAAAGTGAATCATTCAAGGAATTTCTCTAGTCCGAAAGATGATCCTTTGATTTTATTGATCATTATCGAACATTAGAAATTTTTAATGAATATGTCTACCAATCATTTGTGTTGTAATATCATTGTGTTGCACGTAAAAGTTTAAGCTTCGTTGGTTAATATTTGATCTAACTTCAAAAAATTATGTTGACAAAAAAATGACCTTTTGATAGCTTGTCAACATGATAGAGGTATAAGCCGCGCGCCACGGTAAATACTGGTTTTATAGCGCCGGCGGTTTTATCCGGAAGAGGGTTGATGTTTTTGTCTGATCGGGTAAAACGGAAGTTGTTTGGCAATAACGGGCGGCCTTGAGTCGTTCAGGGCTTGCAGATCGAACATTGGGTGATTATGACAAATCCATTTGAAGCGTTTGGCATAATAATCTTCATCCTGCCTGTCGTGATTTATCTTGTCATGAGCTACGTGCTTTACAGGATCGGGCAAAAGTTCAGCCTGGGCGCCCCGTTTGTGTATTATCTGGTCCCTATATATAATATGGTGCTCATGTGCCGATGCGGAGGCGTGTCTGCGTGGAACGTCCTGGGAATGATGGTATTCCCGGTCAGCATCTACTCTACAATTAATGTATGGGGAAGCATCGCGGAGCGGCTGGGCAAGAGTTACTGGTTGTATGGTATCCTGACCCTGCTTTTCGGGATCCCCGTTTTTATCCTTGCATTCGATTCCTCGACACCCTCCTGGAAGACCGCAGGCGCAGCCGAACCGGCCTTTGCGGAGGGGCCGGCCGCGAATACCTTCACGGAGGAGACCCCTCAACCGGTCGACCCGGCGTTTGCGTTTGCTTCACAGCTTGCCTCCACGGACGCGACCGAGGCGCCTTCCGCCGCGCCGGAACCTCAGCCGGCGGCCCTCGAGGAAGATCTGCCGCCTCTGCCCGTCAGCGATCCCGGGCCTCAGAAGATAAAAATGAAAAAAGGCATGTTCGATTCGATAAAGCAGTCGGGGATGTTCAGCAGTTTTGTCGTGAAGCAGATCGACGAACTTGTCGGTATTGACATCGGCACGACATCCGTCAAGGTCTGCAGCCTCGGCAACGCAAAAGGGATCTTCACGATACGGAACATTGTTAAAAAGACCTATGAACAGGAGCTTATAAGCGACGGCCACATCGTTGATATCGAATTTCTCGCGCAGGAGATCAAGAACATATTCCAGGAAAACAACATCAAGTCGAAAAATGTTGCGTGCGCCCTGTCCAGCTATTCGGTCATTTCAAAGAAGATAAGCATGCCGCAGATGGAAGAGGACGCGCTGGAGAACATGATAGGCGTCGAGGTCGAGAACGCCATCCCCTTTCCCATGAAAGACATTTACTATACGTATTCCGTGATCGGTCCCGACACGGAAAAGGCGAATATGATGAATGTCAAAATAGTGGCCGTAAAGAGGGAGATCGTCGATGCGTACATTGCGACATTCAGCCTGGCGGGCTTGAGCCTCCATATACTCGATGTCGACATGTTCGGGATATCCAATGTTGTCGAACAGGTCTACGCGCCGCGGGAATACTCGGTGCTCATCGTCGACATCGGGGCCTCGGTGACCAATATAGCGATCCTGAACGGCGAGAACATCGAATTCACCCGCGAGATCCTGATGGGAGGCAAGTACCTGACGAGCCAGATCCAGAAATCGATCAAGGTCAAATACAAGGAAGCGGAAGAGAAGAAGATAACGGCGGATGCCGACGTGACGTACCTGTTCGAAGACTTCATTTTCAACATCTCATCGGAGATAAACAAGACCGTCCGTTTCTATCTTGCAACGAAGCCGAAAGAGAACATAGGCAAGATATTCGTGACCGGCGGGTCGTCCCTGCTGCCGGGCATCAAAGAGAAAATCGTGGATGAAACGGGTATACCCGTCGAGGTTATCAATCCGCTCCTGATGATCCCGGAAGCCGATCCTGCACTGTACGATGAATTCAAGGAAGTCATGGTAGTGCCCATGTACCTGTCTACACGGGTGCTCGAACTGTGATGGTATGACATGATAAAGATAAACCTTCTCCCCTACAAAAAATCCAAGGCAAACGCGCTCAGGACGCACATCGTCACCTTTCTGTTGCTGCTTATCATAGGGAACATCTTCTTCTGGGCGGTTTACGTTTACAACCAGCGTGAAATTGCCGGGTACAGGCAGAATATTCAGGCCGCAAAGGCGGAGATAGCCACCCTGCAGCCCATCTACCAGGAATACCAGAGGATGCAGAAGGCAAAGGAAGAGATCCAGCGCAGGATCAAGGTGGTCAATCAGCTGAAGGCCGGCCGGGCCCTCGTTGCGCGGTCACTGTACGACCTGTCGACGACGATGAAAGATGGTGTCTGGCTCAAGACTTTCAAGAAAAAAGGCGACAAGTTTGAGATCGAGGGCAGGTCCATGGTCAACGAATCCATTTCGGAATTCATGGAAACCATTACCAGGCTGCCCTACATGAAAAACGTGGAGCTCAAAAATATCCAGGATGTGACGGAAGAGGGACTGGTGGTCAAGAAATTCATCATCCAGGGGAACATGGCGCTATGAATCTCGGAATTGACGCAAAAAGCCTGGGAAAAAAGCTCGAGAAGATACCGCAGAAGTATGTGCTCATCGTAATGGTGGTGCTCGTTCTGGTCGTTGTCGGCCTCCTTTATTATTTCGTGATGACGCCCCAGCTTGAAACAAAGGCCAGGGTTGCCAAAGAGGCAAACGATCTGAGGGCCGAGGTCGAGAAGCTGAAACTCATCAAAAGAGACATCGTGAAACACCGACAGGAATATGCGAAGCTGCAGGAGACCATGCAGGAAATGCTGCGGCAGCTTCCCGAGTCGAAGGATATCCCCAATCTCCTGCGGAACGTAACGATGGTCAGCGAGGAATCCCGGCTGAAGGTCAAGCAGTTTGAGCCGAAGGTTATGAAATCGAAAGATTTCTATTCAGAATTACCGTTTGAGATGAAGCTGCAGGGGAATTTCAGAAACCTGGCCTCATTTCTCGACGGGGTGAGGAAACAGGAACGGATCATAAGCATTACCGATTTTTCGTTCGAGGCAAAAGGGCCTCCGAATAATGTCACGATCGAAGGGGCCTGTGAAGCGAACGCATATATGTACCTGAGGGAAGGGGCCAAGCCCGGGGCCAAGCCCGGCGCCAAGCAGGCCGCACCCCCAAAAGGAGCATCAAAGGCAAATGAACCGGCCAAGAAATAGTTTGATAATAGTTTTCGTGTGCCTGCTGGTTGGGCTGTCAGGATATGTCTTTGCGCAGACAGCCAAAGCGCCCGCGCCGGCAGCGAAGCCGGGCCAGGAGACGACACCCGCCAAAACGCCCGCGCCTGCTGCGAAAACAGTCCAGGAAGCGCCTGCGAAGGCAACCGCCCCGGCAGCGAAGCCGGACTCACCTGCCGCGCCGGCGGCACCTGCAAAACCTGCGGCAGCGCAGGCGGGCAAGCCAGGCAAGGAGACGGCACCGAAATATGATGTAGAAGATTTTGCCTTTTCCCCGGACGACGCACGAAATCCGTTCGAACCCATCCTCCTGCTCAAGGCGAAGACATCGCGGGGAATAAGCGTCAGGCAGGCGGGGGTCAATAAAAAATCGAAGGCGAAGCCGGAAAAGGCCGATAAGGTCGACTATGTACTTGAAGAGCTGCGGCTTGTCGGCGTGATCAAGAGCGGTACCGGCATGATAGCGATGATGGAAGATTCACAGGGGAAGGGAGTGTTTTTTCGCAAGGGCGATTATTTGAACAAGAACCTGTGGGTAATGGACGTTGCAGCCAGCGGCATTATGCTGGGATACAAGGCAAGAGGGGAAATAAAGAAAATTGCGGTTAATATCCCCACGAAAAACTAAAGGGTGACATATGACGAGAAAATTGGCGGTACTATTTTTTCTGATGCTTTTGGTCATACCCTTAATATGTTCTGGCCAATCCGGGAAAAAAGCGTCATCAAAGGTGTCCTTTGATTTTATGGATGCCGATGTGAGGAACGTGGTCCGTGCCCTCGCTGAGGTATCACCGAAGAACATCATCATCTCCGATGCGGTCAAAGGCAAGATCACGATGAAGCTCGACAATGTTTACTGGGACGACGCGCTTGATCTTGTTGTTGAAACGGCGGGGTTGCGAAAGATTGAGGCCGACAGCGCCATTCGTATCGTCACGAGCAAGGAATACGAAGATGATCTGAAAAGAAAGATGGCGGAGCGGGATTCTTTCCGCAAGGAACGCAGCGAGCGGCAAAAACAGGGTGAAGAGTTCGTCACGGAAACCGTTTACCTGAACTATGTCAACCCGGCGGATATGGAAAGGATGCTCAGGGGCGGCGTGTTGCTTGCGGGGGGGGTTGCTCCGACAGCGGGCCAGGCGTCGAGAGGGTTTCTTTCCGAGTTCGGGACGATAACCCAGGTCACCTGGAACAACGCACTCATCATCAAAGATACGAGAGAGAACGTTGCAAACATGATCCGGATCGTGAGGGAACATGACAGAAAGCCGAACCAGATACAGATCGATTGCAAGATCGTTCAGGCCAATACGAAGTTCTCACGGGAACTTGGCATACAGTGGGGTATGAACTCGAACATGACATCGGGTGCGCTGGGGAATAAGGAACTCCTGATATCCGGCGGCCGCTATGCGACGAGCGTGTCGGACACGGGGACCACGGTCAATTCCACCGTCGACCTCCTTGGTTTCAGGTCGGGAAGCGGCAGCGCCATACCGTATAATGTCAACCTGCCCGCAAATGTCATGGGCGGCGGCTCCGGCGGTATACTCGGTTTTTACATAGGGAGCGCCACCGATTCCTTCCAGCTTGACGTCCAGTTATCGGCCCTTGAAAACGAAGGAAAGGGCAGGATACTCTCGAATCCCAAGGTTATCACATCGGACAATAAGAAGGCCATCATACAGCAGGGCAAATCTATCCCCTACAAGACCTACTCGAACTCCGGTACCCAGACACAGTTCGCAGAGGCCGTACTGGGCCTTGAAGTAACGCCTACCCTTACGAAAGACGGATTTATCCGGCTGGAGATCCTGGCAAAGAAGGACCAGGCTGACTTTGTCAACACATCGGAAGGCGTGCCGACAATCGACAAGAAACAGGCGTCCACCCTGCTTTACGTGAGGGACGGTGAGACGGCGGTCATCGGCGGCATATATGAACGTGAAGAGGGTTCGAGCGAGAACGGTATCCCCGGCCTGATGAACATCCCGCTGCTTGGCTGGCTTTTCAAGAAACAGACGAAGTCGGATACGAGAACGGAGCTTCTCATTTTCATTACGCCAAGGGTTGTAAAGAATCTCTATAATACAGAGGGATAAATGAAAGCGATACTGGCGTTTATAATTTGCATATCGGTGCTTGTGCCGGGATATAGCTGCCTGGCGGCAAATCCTGACAGCCCTGTTGCCACGACCGGAAACATCGTCGCCGGAGTGATCACGGATAGCCTTGAAGGCAAGTTCAAGATGCTCATAGGGGACAAGGCATTCACCAATATCGGGGCCAATGTGGGGATCATCAAGGGCGACATCCTGACCGTTTACTTCAAGGCGGACACGATGAGAAGTGATCCTATCGGCAAATGCGCGGTCGTTGAGATCTATGATACGAGAAGCGTTTGCCAGATCATCGAGATGACCCGCGAAATCGGAAAGGATGTTGTTACTATTGCGAAGCTCGCATCCGACGATGCCCTTCTCTATCCGGGCGTATTCACCCTGCTTTCAAAGATCGTCGAGCCCTACCCGCCCGAGAAAAAGGTGAAGGTCTATGTGTACCAGATATTTGACGAAAAGAACAATATAACCGAGTTCTCCCAGAGGATCCGGAAGGAGATCATCAAGGTGTTTTCCCAGAAGAAGCGCATGCAGCCGGCAAGCAGGCTGATCAGTCCTGCACTGGGGGCGTATCTCCCGGGGGAATACGATGAATACAACAAGACCATCGAGGAGTATCTCAAAAAAGACAACGTCGACGTGATCATATCGGGAACCTATAAGATAGTGGGGGACAAGGTCCAGATATCCTACTACAAGATCGATAAGACGTACGAGGATATCGTTGTTGATTCTGTCGTGCCCGCCCAGCCCTATACGGCGATGGCCGCGAAGGTCGTGGTCCCCTACCAGGAAAGGAAAAAGGAACAGATCGTCAAGTGTGACCTGATATTTAAACCCGTGCTGTACAGGGCCCAGAGCCGGGATGAGAGAAATACGGTGCTCAGCGACGAGACCCGCGGCAACCCTGTCCTGGAGTATACGCTGAAAAGGTCCGAATTCAATATCATGGTGCCGGTCAATTTCACGGTGACCATCGACGGGAACCCCATCAAGTTCGACAAATTTACGGAGTTCTCCGTTCCCCTGACGACAGGGGAGCATACCATTACAGTCTCGTACAGCAAGGGCCTGTATATGAACGACACCTTCCTCATGACATTGCCGGCCTCGAACGCGGTCAAGAAAACGGCCATCCTGCAGATCGAGAACCCTGATGACCTCGTCATGGAGATCGAGGCCAATCCCTTGCCGAAGCGGGAGAACATCGTGTTTCACGTCTACCGTAAATCGACCCGGACCTCTACCATCGTGAAGCCCGTTCCCCTGAAAGAGACCAGGGTGCCGATAGAGGTTTTTAAGGACTAGGGATTCTCTCGATACAGTATGTTGTGAGATGGAAAGCCTCGTCAGGTTCTTATCGCGCGCAGGGCAATACCCCCGCAGACAAGCTGAGTCGTTGATCCACGAGGGCAGGATAAAGATCAACGATATTCCTGTATCCTCATTGTCGGCACAGGTGGGCCCGGACGATAACGTCACATGCGACGGTGCCCCGTTAAGGCCACAGGCGATAAAGGTGTACATCGCCCTGAACAAGCCGGACGGTTATATATCGGACCTCAAGGACCCGAAAGGGCGCAGGCTGGCACGAAGCCTGATCAAACATGATCTGCGTCTCTTTCCCGTCGGCAGGCTCGACTATCATTCCGAAGGATTGATGATATTCACGAATGATGGGGACCTCGCCAACGAGGTGATGCATCCGAGCCACAACGTTACGAAAGAATATCTCGTGAAATTCAAGGGCTTGCTCGACAGGGAGACGATACGCAGGATGAAAGAGGGGATCGTCTTTGAAGGCGCCGTTTACAGAGCGGAAGCGGCCCGTCTGGTAAGAAAGTCGCCTGCGAATGTCTGGTACAGCATCGTGGTCAACGAGGGGAAGAACCGGATGATCAGGAAAATGGGCGATGCCCTCGGGCATCCCGTATTGAAGCTCATTCGTGTCCGGATCGGCAAACTTGGTCTTCGCGACCTCAAGCCCGGAGAGTACCGCCACGTGGAACGCTCCGACATAATCTAGAAGCGGTTCTGCGTTCTACGTTCTACGTTCTACGTTAGAAAGACCAAAGACACTGGATTCCC
>ERZ1645192.1282-NODE-1282-length-21007-cov-7.289233_pt1 | contig 21007 bp, 16 predicted proteins | sample MGYA00575354_ERZ1645192 | MGnify/ENA primary metagenome ERZ1645192 (study PRJEB40844, sample SAMN11349763) | freshwater sediment metagenome | isolation source: river sediment | host: Sediment | place: India: Faizupur Khadar , New Delhi | collected 2017-02-21 ... | reverse complement strand
ATCCGTATCGGAGTCCTCGCCGTCGTCGTTTGACGGGATATCGTCGTCGGGCTTGGGCGCATCGTCGGCAACGGTTACTTCATCACTGCTGTCGGGCAGGACGGTGCCGTCGCTCTCCTCGTCGACGGTCGTTTCATCGGTCGGATAGGAATTGTCTTGATCGACCACCACCGTAGTGTCGTCGGTCGGCTCCACATCGACATTGGTGAAGTTGTCCTCGCCGCACCCGGCGATGAACAAAAGACCGCAAACGATAAGAAGAACTCTGAAATAACTCGACATTCCGCCCATCACACCCTCCCTCAAGATATACGCACTCACCTATAGTGTATCCAACGAAGACATTTCATTATACTAGACGGTAAAAAAATTCAAAGAGTTTCGGGAAAAAAGATTTTGGGAGAACTAATTCAGAGAATGGTCAGTTCGCGGTGAATTCGGCCGAAAGCCGCTTGGGCTTGTTAGTGATCGCCACCGAAAAATCGGGGAAGGTGCCGGTGACATCGGTCGCGGGGCTGCCGTTCGGCTTCATCCACTGGTTGAAGGTATACCCGCTGTTGGCCGTCAGATGTATCTGCACCGTCGAGTTGATCGGGTAGCAGATATTCTGCGGATCGGCCCCTTCGGTCGGCTGACCGGCCGGTGTGGTGGTGTACGAACCGGCCACATCGAACACCTTCTCGCTATTCACATCGAGATGGTAGATCGATACGGTCACGCTTACGAAGTCCTGAGCGCAGGTCGCAACGACCACATCGATGTCGGGCATGCTGCCCTCACCCTCGGGAAGGATCGAATCTTCATCGGAAAGCAGATCGTCGTTCACCCCGTCATCGGGAATGTCCCCGTCGGTCACCACATCGTCGGTCACGATGTCGTCGGTCGACACCACATCGGAGTCGGTCGGCGTCGTGTCGGTCAGGATGTTGTCCTCATCGCCGGTGACCGGGGCGTCGTCCGAAAGGGTCCCTTCGGCGAACAGGTCATCCTTGTCGCCGGTGGCGTCGAGGTCGTAGGTGTCGTCGGTGATGACATCGTCGGTGCCCGGATCTTCGTCAATGATCGTCTTGGTCGAACTGGTGCAGGCGGCCAGCGTCAGCGCCAGCGCGAGCAACAGGGTCAGGCGGAACAGTTCTTTCATCGGTCTCTCCTTTTCTTTGTTCAATTGCCCGGTTTGCGTTCGGTATCGCTATGTTCCTTCATCCCTTTCCGGTGCTGTTTCTTCATCTCTTCGCACTCTTTCTTCTGTTCTTTTTTCTGCTCTTTCTTCATCTCCTTCTTCTGTTCCTTCTGCTCCTGCTTCATCTCTTTCCGTTCCTGTTTCTGCTCTTCTTTCAGGGCCTTTCTTTCTTGTTTTTGCTCCTGTTTCATCTCCTGATTCTGGTCTTGCACTTGTTCCTGTTTCTGTTCTTTGATCTGTTCGGCGGGCACCGACTCATCGGCGAACAACGGAAGCGAAAGAACGAACAGCGAAAGAGCCAACAACAACCCGATCTTCTTCATGATACCCTCCTTGCAGGAACGAAACGGCGGAATCTCATCACGCTCATGTGACGAAGAAGGAAGGAAAAAAGTTCCACCGGGCCCGATAATCTTGCCAAGCCGCGCCCGCTCATTATTATCGTTCCGTTCAGGGAGGTGCTCATGGGTACCCGGATAAAGTCGGACGATCCCTTCGGCGGCGTACAACTCAAGTTCCCGGTGAAGTTCGATCTCAAACTCTTCGTGAACGGGGCAATGCCCGAGCAGGAGGCGATCGATGCCGTGAAGGCGCTCTGCGGAACGCTGTCGGTGCCGACGGGAAAGGCCTCCGTGCGGCCCTCGCAGGGCGGGAAATACTACTGCCTTACGATCCCGGTGACGGTCGATTCAAAAGATACCTTCGACCGGCTCTTCGCCGCCGCCCGCGATCTGCCGGGCGTCAAGATGGTGCTGTGATCCCATGCGTGGAGAAATGACATGTTGATGAGGGTATGTTTGGGGGCGGTTTTTCTGTCGATCCTGTCCGCTTCCTGCCAATCCGCCTCCAAGAAGGATTTTTCAATGTATGATGTCGGCAATGAAGCACGGGCGAATGATCAGGCGAGGCTTGAAAAAGAAAGGATGCAATCGGCCCCGCCGATACGAAACAGGGAATCTTCGCCGGTGGAGTCTGTGGGAATTGCGGGGTTCGGATTGGTTGGGTTTGTATCCCAGATGGCGTACATTCAAATAAAGGAAAAAGAGACGGTTGGATCGGGTTCCCGCGAATGGTCGCTTGTTCCGACAACCGATCTTCTTTCAATAGAAGCGAAAGCGACGCTCTCCGAAGAACAAAAGTTGCCCCTGTGCGTACTCAACATCAACTGCTCGGAAGAGTTGCTAAAGAATAACACCTCCGAAAAAGTCTTTTTCTCGATCGAACTTCCCGGACTCGTGCCGTAGCAAGGTCAGGAATATCTAGGTGATTGATGAACGACGTCAAATGTCTTATGTCGAGGACTGACCCCTCTTTCCACATCTTTTGCAATAAAGACATATCTCGTTAGTTCCCTTGACATATTTTGTCTTTTTTCATATTCTTCGGGCGGGTGTCTTTCGTTCATGATTCATGGAGGTGCGTTATGCGAAAAGCGATGCTCGCCGGTGTGCTTTTTTTCGCTCTTCTCGGCTTCGTGGCGGGTTGTAGCGACAAAAAGAAGGCGGAAAAAGACGATGCCGTCACCGATGTCGAGGGTATCGTCGGCGATTCCGACCAGATCGCGGGCGATGAACTGACGGGGGACGAAGTAACGACGGACGAACTTGCCGATATCGATGAAAGTTCCGACACGGCTTCCGATGCCGCAGACGACGAAACTTCGGACGACGGCATCGAGTCGGACGACGACGCCCTGACGGGAGACGAAGATGAACTTTTCGCCGATCAAACGCCCGATCAGGATGTCGCCTCGCCCGAAGTATGCGACGACCTGATGGACAACGACCTCAACGGAAAGATAGACTGCGACGATGCCGCATGCAGCGCCTTCCCCGCCTGTACGGCGCTTCCAGAAGGCGATGTCTGCGCGAAAGCCCGCGATGTGAACGACGGCGATCCCATCGGCGCCGCTCTGGCGGGACAAACGCTCTCCTATACCGGCGATACTTCCGCCATGGCCGCCCACTACGCCACGCCGTGCCATCTCTTCGACACCGATCTGCCGCCCGACGAGACCTGGCGCTTCACCCTCGCCCAGCCGATGGTGGTCACCCTGACCCACGATTTCGACGGCGATACCGAGAATTCTCCCACGGCGCTCGTCGCGCTCTACGCCGACTACTGTTCCCAGACCGCGCTCATCGACTGCACCATGGAACAGCCGGGCGCCGCGACGCTCATCGCGCCGCTTCCGGCGGGAACCTATTATGCCGTCGCTTCCGGCTTTTCCGCGGCCGACGGCGACAGCGGTCCCTACGGCATCTCCTTCGCCTTCGCCATGCCGCCGGCGACCGAGACCCTCTGCACCGACGGGCTCGACGACGATATCGACGGAACGGTCGACTGTCTGGACGGCGACTGCGCCGACACGGTCGACTGCCCCGGCTGCGAGACGAAGAAAGAACTGGCCTGCGGGGAAAGCGTCTCCGATTCCTTCAATCTCACCAGCGAGGAACACTGGTATTCCTTCCGGCTCGATGAAGCGGCCAACATATCGGCGACCGTCACCTACGCGCAGGGAAGCATCAATCAGGTCGATGTGTATTTCAGGATGGGATCCGAAGGCACCTCCTGCGACAATCTCTATTCCGTAGCCGGTTCGGTCTGGCACACCACCGCGCCCAATGCCGCCGGATTCGCCGCCGAGGCCGACACCGATTATATGATATTGCTGGATCCCACCACCATCACGGTGGGAAGCGGCGGGTACACGCTGACCTTCTCCTGCGGCGGAGATCCCGAATCGGCCTGCGGCAACGATACCGACGACGATCTCGACCAACTGACCGACTGCGAGGACCCCGACTGCTTCAACGACGCTTCGTGCACCGGCGGGGTCACCGGAGAGAACTGTTCCACGGCCTACCCGGTCAACGACGGCAACGCGGTCTCGCTGGCCGATGTCGGCGAAGAAGGTATCGAATTCGATTACTACAACACCACGAAGAACAAGTCGGCCGGTCTCTCGGCCGCCTGCGCCGCCGCCTCGGTCGCGGGCAACGACGCCGCCTACCGCTTCGTCATAGCGGACACCCTCGCCGTATCGTTCGGCGTCGAAACGAGTGCCGACGATTTCGGACAGCAACCGGCCGTGTACCTCTTCAACGGCGACTGCACCGAGGCGCAACTGCTCGGTTGCGGCGAAGCGCTCATGGGCATGGCATGGATGAGCGAAACGCTCGCGCCGGGGACCTATCATGCCGTGGTGGATGCCGGAGCGATCGGCTCGGACGGCATCGTCGACCGGTTCGACTACGCCTTCTCGATATCCTTCGCCGCCCCCGAAACGCCCGAGATCTGCGACAACGAAACGGACGACGAAGGCGACGGCTATCTCGACTGCGACGATCCCGAATGTTTCGACGCGGCGGTCTGCACCGGCGGAAAGAGCGGCGAAGGCTGTACCTCCGCGCTGGATCTCGCCTCGGCGCCGCTCGCCGCCGGCTCCACCTATACCGTCCGCAACACCACCATCGGCCATGCGGACGATCTGGCGGGGAGTTGTTCCTCCTATTCCGCGAACGCCCCCGATACCGTGTATGCCTTCACCCTTTCGGCCTCGGCGACCGTCGCGGCGGACGCACAGTTCGACAACGGGTTCACTCCGGTGCTCTACATCCTTCCCGCTTCGTGCGAGTCGGCTTCCGAGGCGGCCTGCGCGCTGGCCGATTACGATACGGCGAGCATCGCCGGAACGGTGCTCGCGGCGGGCGATTACCGTATCGTGGTCGACGGCGGCGACCATCTGTTCGGCACGCCGATGGCGGCCGATTTCACCCTTACCGTCACCGTCACGGCGCCGTAAAAGACGGCACCTTCTGCCGTCACCCCACCCGCCTTACGGCTGGCTTCTTCTTGTATGTCGGGCTATCCGTTCTTCCGATATTTCGGATTCTTCGGGTGCCGGTTGAAGGGGCAGTTGCAGTTCTTGCAGGAAGGGCACACCTTGAGCAGGATGCCGCCCAGCGCCGTTATCACCATGCCGTAGAATATATACGGCAGCAGATCGTACTTCCACAGCCAGTATTCGGGATAGGTCACCGACACAAAGAACGAAAGGCCCAGTCCCCAGTAATCGCAGGGGCCGTATCTGCCCACTTTCCGTTTGGGCAGTATCTTCGCGATCGGTCCCAAGATGAGGTGACTGCATTCTTTGTGGTGGCAGGGGCATTTGGAGCAGAAGGAGTAGATCAGCGTCAGGGTCGTGACGACGATGATGACGGCGTAGATGGCCGCGTGCGTCGGTGAGTAGGGCCATATCGCGGCAAGTCCGATGAGGAGCGCCGCGAAATGGATGAGGATGGTGATCAGACCGTAGAGTTTGTAGCGTTCCATGAGGCGGACTCCAATAATAGACGGCGGCATGGTGCCGGGAGGGAAAGGGAAAGTCAAGAAAGGGAAAGGGCTTTGCCGAATTCTAACAGACCGGCCCCGAGTTCCGATACGCGGAAGAGCGCAATCTATTAGAATTTAGATGTGACCCCGGTGGGTTCTAACAAATCGGCTCTGAGTCCGGATACGCGGAAGAACACAATCTATTAAAATTTAGATGTGACCCCGTTGGGCTCCGGGTGACGGGCGGGAAGGTAAATCGGGAAAACGGTCAGCGTACGCAGCGGACACGACTGGAAAAGTAAATCTTATAATAATTATTAAGATTGCCATCATCAAAAGAGACGGCCCATGCAAAGTATGTAACGCCAGACGAAGAAGACCAAAGAGAGTCTCCCTTTTCATCTCCCAACGCAGAGTATGAATCAGCAGATCCGTCGCATTTGCAGTCATCTCTTACCCAGCAATCGTTTTCGTACAAACAGTCAGGATCGGACACCTGACATGTGCCAGCATATTCAGTGTTCGGACAGTTGATGATGATCTTCCGCAGTTCATTGATATTCGGTAACCGGGCTCCCATTGCTTCGCAGTAGTCAACGGCCTCCTGCCATGTCATCTTGTTTTCTGAGCGCGGAGACCATTCGAACCCGGCATATGCCATCCATGTAGCGTTGGCGTCTTTGTCGGATTGATCCTCTCCTCCACACGCTATCATCATCAGCAGCACCGCAAGAATCAAAAGGTATTTGGTCATGGGGCCCCTCCCTCCTCTGGTCGGGCGGTTATAGCATAATTTTAAGATAGTCGCAAATTCGGGAGGGTCGAAAATGTAAAATGAAAGATCCCACTTATTCATGAAAACTGCAAAAACATCGTGCAAGGAGCAGGAAGGAAAGTCAAGAAAGGAGAACGGCTAAACTTTAACAGAAATGCCCTGACCCCTCATACTGCTCATACGCCCCACCTCACAATCTCCCCCTATCACCCCGCCAATATACGCCCGGCCGAATCCGTAATCAAGAAATTCTCCACCGCCACACCCCCATAAGATACCACTTCGACCAAAAAAGATTCTTTTTTTTTCATTAGCCCCACCGACAAATTTGTAGGGGCGCGATTCATCGCGCCCAAATGGAAACAGAACGACACGATGCCGGGCGCAATCAATTGCGCCCCTACATTATATGGAAAGGGTGTCATCACCGCACCACATCCCGCGCGCACCGGAACCCGCCCGCCGTCAATAGCCCGATCCGGCAGGCACAATGATCTGTATCTCCTTTTCCGAGAGCAACGCTCCTTCGCCGAGTGCGGTAAGGGAAAGGTTGAATATTTGTGGTTGAGTGCCGCTGTTTTTGCAAAAATGATTGTTGAATACGACGGTGAACGACACGGTCGTCCCCGGTGAAACCGCATAGAAGGCGGTCTCATCCTTTGAGAGATATCCGTCGGCCGGATCGGCGCTTTCCGGGGTCGCCGAGATGACGAACTGAGCGGCGTTCTGCCCGTCGCATTCCTGCGCGGAGGAAACGGCGACATGCACATCTTTCGACAACTCCGTGACGAGATCGTAGACCGCATCGGCCAGCTGTTCTGCCATGCCGACCGCATCCGGAGCGGCGGTGTGATACAGGAAGCCCTGCCCGTACCCATCAAGGGAATCGGTACCCTCCGCGACCTGCAGGTAATCCTGCCCGGCGAACGTCTGTGGGGTGTAGGTCCCGAGACATTCATACGTGTTCGGGTCCACATTGTCGCAACTGAATCCGGTATCGAGTCCGATGAATTTAGCGTTGATGCCGTTCATCGCGGTAATGGCATCGTCGAGCGTGTGCCCCGGAGAAGCCGCATCCCAACAGCCGTCTACGGGGTTGTTGATGGAACAGTCGGGCGTTCCCTTGATGGCGAAGTTGGGGAAGGCCTCATCGGTTATCATGATGAAAAGGTCGAGGGCCGATCTGCGGAAACACAGACCGCCGATGGACCCCGGCGCTCCCGCGCAGTCGACCGGCGGAAGGTCGATGTCGACCGACGACATGCCCATCGGATCGGTGTAGTATGTCGCCACCAGTCCTTCTCCGGTCGCCGCCTGATAGAGCACCTCCTGATGCGGTTCGGTGCCGCCCGCCATTTCGGGAAGATTCTCTGCGGCGACCTGCAGAGTATCCGCGTCGGTCGTCATCTTCCGATCGACCGCAAAGACCTGACCGTTCGCCATATCCATGAAGTGGGCCAATCCCATCGACAGATCGACACCCGACAATCGCGTCCCGATGCCGTCGAAAAATCCGGTTTTTATGCCGTTCTTCAATTCGAGCATCTCTTCCCCCATCGAACCGGACAGATCGAGCAGGATGGCGACATCGAGTTTCGAGAAATCGGTTGAAAAGGAGAGTGAACGCGTACGGCCCTCACCGGGGTTCTCTTGATAAGGCGTAACTACATATATAGCTGTCGGTTCGTCGGGTATTTTGTCGGTCGGGTCGGTCGGATCGGAGCCGTGGACGATCTCGGCGAGATCCTCGTCGCCGTCGCCGTCGGTGTCTTTTCGAGTTGGATCGGTCCCCGCCACCATCTCTTCATGATCCGAAAGGCCGTCATTATCGGAATCCTTATCGAGATAGTCGGCGTCGGTCGTCGCATCGGCCGCCTCATCGACGATCTCATCGTCGGCCTCATCGGTCAAATCATCGGCCGATTCGTCGCTCTGTTCGTCGGGGGTCGTGTCGGGGCTCTCGTCGAGCGGTTCGGGTTGGTCGATGTCGGCCGTTTCATCGGGTTGGGTATCGTCGGCGACGAGTTGATCGTCGTCCGGCGGCAGGAGGGCGTCACCGGCGACGACGGGCGCGTCGTCATTCTGCGGCAGGTCGGTGTCGACGGCCGGGCTGTCGCCGTCGTTGTTACTGAGGGTGATATTGTCGCAGGCGAACAGGAAAAAGATCGCCGACAACGACAACAAGACCGCCCCGGATCTCACGATGAACATGTACGGCCCTCCCGAGTTATCCGCTCAATTGCACCGTCATACTACGTCCAGCGGGAATCCAAATCAAGATAATCCTCGCCGTCCCCGCCCACCTTATATATATAGTGTGCCTCACCGTTTTACATCTCGCACGCACCGGAACCCGTCCGCTATCCCCCGGATATCGGGAAAATCCCAGTACCGCCACGACGACCGCTGAACCCACGACTCGTCGTTGTAACTCCCCCCCTTAAAAACATGCTGGGCGCAGTCGCCCCCCGTCATCCACGCGCTCCCATCGACCGGCGCCCCCGTGAAATCGACATGCGAACAATCGGCGGTCCATTCCTGCAGATTGCCCGACATATCGTAGAGCCCGAATGCATTGGGCTTTTTGAGTCCCGCCGGATGGGGGTGCAGCGTATTGTCGGCCAGTGCGCTGTTGTCGCGGTACCACGCGATCTCGGTAAGACAGGCGGCATCGTCGCCGCAGTAGTAGCGCGTATCGGTACCGGCGCGCGCGGCGTATTCCCACTCCGCCTCGCTGGGCAGCCGTCCCCCCACCGCTTTGCAGAAGGCGGCGGCATCGTGGTAATGGTGCTCCATATGTTCGACTGGACAATTACCGCAGCGCGGATGGTACGATGGCATATCGCCGGTCACTTTCCAGTATTGGTACTGCGTGGTCTCGGTGCGCGCCATCTCGAAGGCGGGAACATCGACCCAGTGGCGCGGCGTCTCTTCGTAGCCCCAGTCCTCCTTGTCGCATTCGGTGTCATCGAGCGTGCACCCCATGAAGAAACCGCCCGCCGGTATCGCGACCCAGACGATATCGTCGCCGGTCAGTTCCGGTTCACAGGCGGAGATGAGGAAGAGCGACAGAAAAAGAAAGACGACCGACCCGCGGAATGTCTTTGCGATCTTCCGATCCATGGTTCCCCCAGCGCGATATCCCTAGTTGCATCGTCATACTACGCCCGGTGGAAATTTGAATCAAGATAATTCCCGCAACCGACTACCTTATATATTATCAAGGAAGGCTCCCTGTCGCAGGGAGCTGTCCGAAGGACTGAGGGTGTCCCCTAGAATACGAATCGGAACATAAGGCCGGCGGCGTGCTGGTCGAAATCGTCGTTCTCGTAATCGGCCGGCTCATCGCCGATATTAGAAAAGGCCCGGAGATAGGAGTAGTAGGCCTGCATCGAGAAAAGATCGGTGAAGCGATATTCCAGCGTCGCCTTGGTACGCAGGGTGTGATCGACCCGCACTTTGGAATAAAGCGCATCACCTCCCTCTATCCACTCGTCGGCCCCCATATACTGGGTAAAGCCGTAGCGCAGGGAGGCCTCGGCGCTGAACCCTTCGTAAAAATACTTCCCCTTGAGCCGCAGATAGGTCTCGGCGCTGTCGCGTCGGGCGGTGACCGATATCAGATCGGGCGTTTCGAAATCATCCTCTCCGAAAAAGAACATCCGCTCGCCCACGCCCAACGAGATGAAACTGCGGTTCCCGGCGACCGGATAGATGTAGATGCCGTTCTCGAACCGGAAGCCGGGGGCGGTCAGGTAGGCATATTCTTCGTCGAGGCTCACCACATAGGAACCGGCGACGGTCAGGTAGTAGGAAAGGTTATCGTGGGCGTACCAGAACAGGTCGAACAGTATCTGCGGATCGAGCAGGCGGTTGTTGAAACCGATGAGCAGGTGCCCCAATTCGACGCCGTAACTGATGTCGACCTCTTCGAATTCGTGCGAGAACAGCGCGGCGAGCGAGTGGTTGAAGAATGCGTAATCTACGGTCGCCGGATGGGGCGGCACCGCGGTGAACAGGGTGTATTCCAGCGCGAACACATCGGCGGGTATCAGCGTCAGAAAGGCGTCGAGATCAAGCGAGAACGAGGCGATGTCGGAGGTCCGCATGCCGGTGGTCGAACGGTCGTCGGGCGATATCAGCGCCAGATTGCTGTTGTAGGAGGCGCCGAGGGCGATATCTCCTTCAAAGGTCACTTCGGCGTAGACGGCGGAAGAAAAGACCGCGACCAGCGCGGTGATGAGGATCAGGCGGTTCATGCAGGCGGTCACTTCAGTTTAGTGGTGTTCGGATCCGTCGTGTTTCCGTTCGCGGCGCTGTTCTTTTTTCTGTTCCTTTTTTTCGTCCTTAAGATCCTTCTTCTTGTCCTTCTTCATCTCTTTGCGCTGTTCGCGCTTCTGGTCGGCCTGTTCTTTCCCCTTCTCCTTCTTGAAGCGCGCCTCCCAGTCGTGCGTCTCCTTTCCCGGTTCGACCTCCGAAGAGGGCTTGACCGGCTGAGGCTCCTGCGCCGCGAGCGGCAGGAGCGGCAGAAGCGCGAGGAACAGTATCGCGAAAAGCGCATTACGCATTGCCATCCTCCTTCACCAACAGGGTAACGACATTCTCGACCGTGCCGCCCTCAAAGGTGGCGTGGGCGCGGACCATCCGTTCGCCGATATCGTCCGACGCGACGACTATCGGTATCTCGTTGCGGCCGGCGGTGAGCGTCCCTTCCCATTCGAGTTTGTCCACCGCGGCGATCTCGGGATCGCCCGAGCGGAAACGGACACCGCGGTCGAGCACTATGGTGAAACGCACCTTATCGATATCTTTGGCCGAATCGTACACCAGACGGATGGTCACCGGTTCGCCGCGCTTGACGACCGTCTTGGTGGTCACCAGCTGCGGAACGGGTTGCGGCCGGAGCTCTTCCTTCTGCGCGACCGGGGCGCCGGGATCTTCCGGTTGCGGGTCGGACGCCGAGCGGCCGATCAGGATGCCGATGGCGAATACCGCGACGAACGAAAGGGCGATGAGGGCGGGGCGCAGGAGACCCCAGCGGGGCGCTGGAACGGGTCTTGCCGCCGCCGCCTCTACGATGCGGCGATGCAGGGTCGACTCGAAATCTTCGGGAAGCGGCTTGTCGCCGAACCTCGCTTGAGAAAGGAGGTCGGTGACGAGTCGTTCCGCCTGTTTAACTCCATCGTACATACCGACCTCCTTCACCCTGTAGGACGCTTGTTCGCGCCGAAAAGTTCCATATTTTTTTCCACGAGTTCGGTCAACTGTTCCCGCGCGCGCGACAGGCGGCTCCGGACCGACCCGACCGGAATATCGAGATATTCGGCCGCCTCTTCGTAGGAAAGGCCCATGAGTTCGACCAGTATCACGATCTCGGCGTGCTTTTCGGGCAGTCGCGCCACCAGCGCCAGCAGATGGTCGCGCCGTTCCTGTTCAAGCAGTTGCTCTTCGGGAGTCCCCTCCCGCGCCGCTTCTCCCTCCTCCTCGTCGAGCGGTTCGGTCTCGAGGCCGCGGAGGCGGACCTGATCGATGAACACATTGCGGATGATGCGCCACAGCCACGACGAGAAACTCGACCGCTCCTCGAACCGGTCGATGCCGAGGAACGCCTTGATGAGCGCCTCCTGCAGAATGTCGGCCGCGTCGTGTTCGTTGCCCCGCGTGATACCGAGTGCGAATTTGTAGAGAGTGCGGTGATGGCGGCGCACCAGCGTTTCGAACGCCGGGATGTCGCCCTTTTGCGCCGCCGCGATGAGTTGTCGTTCGTCCACGATATCTCCTTCAGGTCGCCATCAACACCGGTTGCCCTCACAGGTGCCGTCGCAGCATTCGTCCGGCGTTTCACAGGCGGCGTTGTGGCGGCCGCAGTCGCCGTCGGGCATCTCGCAGGTGTAGTAGTTGACCCCGGCGCTGCTGACATCGTTCCAGCGGAAATCGTCCGCGCCGCTCGCCGTGACGCCGTCGCCCGTATTGTTCGGCTGGCCGTCGGCCCAGTTGGTGTAGCCGTGCGGGACGCCGGTCGCCGTGCCGATCCACGCGGTGAGGCCGTTCTTCCAGAGGAAGGTCCCCTCGGTCCCCAGATCGTCGAGCCCCAGCCAATAGGTAAGGTTCGTCGTCTGATATTTCTCGATCGACATCTGGTCGAGCTCATTGTCGATAACGGCCAGATGACCGCCGATATCGACGCAGGCCGTCTCGGCGGCGTCATAGGTGAGCGTCGTCGTGTCGAACTGGTGATGGAACTTGTTCCGCGGCCGTTCGCAGAGCGCCCGGGCGTCGCCGTGGTCGCAGGCAGAATTCAACCACCCTCCCGCGGAGGTATCGGCCGTGAAAAGAACGCAGTCGGAGGTGTCGGTGGCCGGATAACCGGTGCGCCAATAGTTGAACCCGCCGTCCAGCGGGCGGCCGGTCGCGGCGTCCCCTTTCCAGACAACATCGCCCGATACCCAGCGCCAGTCGTCGGCTTTGAGGCTGTCGGTGAGCCCCACCCAGTAAGAGACCGAATTCGTGAACCCGTCCAATGTTTCCAAAAACTGCCGCTCCGCCTCCGATCCGACGACCACCAGATCCATTCCGCGGTCGAGACATTCGGCGCGCGCCGCGTGCCAGCCGGCGGCGTTCACGGTGGCGACATGGTAATCGGCGGGATCGAACGACGCGACGGTCCGGTCGCCGATGCGGTAGGATACCCCCGCCTCGAAGTAGTCGACCACGATCTGCCCTTCGCCGCTGCCGCAGCGGGCCGGAGCGGTCGGGGTCAGCGCCAGATAGAGCCGGTTGTCGCGGTTGCGGGTCATCGACCGGATGACCTCTTCGTCGGCGATCGACACCGAAAGGTCCGCCGGAGAATAATAGGTCGCGGTATTGGCGGCCAGACTGCGCCAGCCGCTGTAGTGCCAGCCGTGTAGCGTCGCCCCCGATATCACGGCGGTGCAGGTGGTCGAATAGCCGCGGCCCGCCGCGTCGGCGGTCACCTCGATGCGGTCTATCGATGCGTCGGCCGGAAGGTCCAGCACCGACAGCGGCACCGATACGGCGAGCGTCGCGCGGGAATTGTAGCCGGTATCGAGCCGGTACCAGTCGCCTACCACCGTCGAAGGGTAATTCCCTTCGTTGCCGTGGAAGACCATCGCCGCCTTGTCGGCGGGACTGTAGACCATGCGGGCATAGTTGCGCGCGCTCGGATCGCCGTCGAGGTAGGAGTGATCGGTCCAGGTGGTGTTCGGCAGGAGATCCCAGAGTGTCCCCGTGTAACTGCCGCCGAAGAGGAGCGCCTTGCCGCGGTCGCTGTCGTAGGCCATCGCATGAGCCGTTCTGGTGCCGACCTCCGCGACATCGGCATCGAGCTGACTCCAGGTATTGGTCGCCGGAGAAAGCGCCCACAGCTGCGTATCGGCATAGCCGCCGTACATCAGGAAGCGGCGGTTGGCGGCCACGGCGTTGGGCATATAGATGAATGTGTGCCGCGTCCGGGAGGCGAGCCCGACGGGCGCCGCGATCTCGCTCCACGAGCCGGGATTGCCCGGGTTCCAGATGAAGGTCTTCGCGTCGCCGCCGCCGAAGATGTAGGTCTTGCCGGAGACCTCGTCGTAGGCCATGGCGTGTTCGGAGCGGGCGCCGGGACCAGACCCGGTCGGCACTATCTGATTCCAGCCGCCCGAAGAAAGAGAGTATTCCACGAAGTCGCTGTAGGTCGTGCCGCCGTAGTAGTTGGCGACGCCGCCGTGAATGAGTATCGAATTGCGCGAAAGGTCGAAGGTCCCGGCGGCGTGGACACGCGCCGTAAGGCCCGGCCACCCGCTGTTGCTCAGCTTGGTCCACTGGTTCGAAGCATGGTCATAGCGCCACAGTTCGTTGAGCGTCCCGGTCGTGTCGGTACCGCCGTACATGTAGGTCTGGTTGGCGTTCTTGTTGTATACGACCGTCGCGCCGAAACGGGCGGTCGGCGTCGCGGTGCCGTAGTCGAAGGTGGTGGTCGCGCCGCCCGGCAGTGAAACGGTCTGTCGCCGGTAGACATAGTTCGTCGACTCGTAACTGCGCCCCATCAGGACCAGCCGGGAATTTATCGGGTCATACACCATTCTCAGTTTGCTGGTCGTGGTGGCCAGCAGCGACCATTCATTGCGCCGGATATCGTATTCGTAGACATTCTGCTTGATATCGCTTTCCGTCGGGCCGGTACCCGTCACGCCGCCGAACAGATAGAATTTCTGATACCGGCCGTCGTAGGCCCCCTGCGAGCTCATCTGCACGGCCGGCGCGGTACCCGACGGGGAGAGCGCGTACCAGGTCGCGGTGTCGATGTCGAATTCATGCAGATCGTTCTGCAGACCGCTTGCGGCCTGACCGCCGAACAACAGAAGGCGATGCCGGCGCGCATCGTAGACCATCTTGGCGCCCTGCCGGGCCGAAGGCACCGTACCGCTCTGCGTTATCTCGATCCACGCGTTGGCGGAACGGTCGTATTCCCACATGTCGGCAAGCAGGTCGGCCAAGCCGCCGTCAGGGGTCCCGCCCCAGACGATGTAGCGGTCCCGCGAACGGTCGTGCGCCATGGCGGGAGATTGGCGGGCGGGCGGCAGCGGCCCGTTCTCCTCGACCGAGTACCAACGGTTGACCGAAGGATAATAGAAGAAAAGATCGTTATGGGTCGGCGTATAACCGCCGCCGCCGAAGAGGACCAGCACATCGTTGATATCGTCGAACAACAGGCCCTGATACGCCTGAGCGCCCGGTTTATTGCCGTTCGGATCGGGATCGTCGGCCCGGTCGGTGTTAAGATCGTAGGTGTAGAGGTTGCTGATGTAATCGGTCGGATTGCCGTACCCCGGCGCCGCGCCGGTCCAATACCAGCCGCCGAAGGAGTAGACCTTCCCGCTGTTCGGGTCCATGACCATCTCGGTCATCAGCTGCTGCGCCATCATCAGGAGCGGGTGCGAGCCTTCGTCCATCCGCCGCCAGCTGTATCCGCCGGTGTGGGTAATGGCGATCCCGTCGTCGGCCGCGACGCGCTGCAGTTCCTGTTCGGTCGGCTCCTCGTCGCCCTGATCGAGCTGCGGCATCAGGCGCCGCGCCTTGACCATGACCAGCGGATTCTCCAGGGTGCTGTAGGGGACCTTGCCGTTGAGCGTCCCGCGCCAGACCACATGCCGCGCCGGTTCGAGCGAGGCGCCCGGATCTTCGGCCGCGTAAGCGATCCGCAGACCGCTCCGCTTGACCGGGTCCAGATAGACGACCGGCACATCGCCGCTGGTCAGCATCTCCATGGAGAACGAGCCGTCGCTCTGGGGCACGGCCGATCCGGCCATGAGTCCGTTGGGCGCTATCGCCTGCACCAGCACGATCGACCCGTCGGTGACGGCGCCGGTCGTCGCGGTCAGCGAGAACGCCGGCAGGCCGGCGGTGTCGGCGGTCCCCCACGGTTTACGGGTGAAGGTCGCCTTCTCGCCGTCGACCGTCGCGCGGGCCGGTTCACTCTTGTCTATCGCCATCCGCCACGGGATATCGCGGGTCGCGGCGTTGCCGAGCAGGTCAACCCACGAAACGGTGAGAACATAGAGCCCTTCCGCGTCGGCGTCCGACAGGGTTTTGGTGTAGTAGACCTCGTCGGCATTCACCGTGGCGGCGCCCAGATCGAACCCGGCGAGCGTCGGGCCGGCGGCCACCTCCTCGTCGGCGTAGAGGGTGAGCGACGCGGCAACCAAGGCGTTGGTGTAAGGGTCGCGGATGCTGTAATACTGTATCTCTCCCGCCTCGTCGCGGGCCGGGGCGAAGTTGGGCGTCCGTTCGAACAGGGCGCTCACCAGCCGCGGGCCGGTGAGATCGTAGACCACCGTCGCGAGCTGGCTCTTCACGGTGATGTTGCCGGCCCTGTCCTCGACGCTGAGCGAGAGGAACTTGATCCCCTCCCCTTCCGCCTCGTCGGCGGTGTGTTCATAGCAGTAGGTGCCCTCCTCGGGCGCCGCGCAGGCGACCGGCGTCATGGCATAGCCGCCCAGATCGAGCACCGGATCGGCCGCCAGCGGCTCGTCGAAGCTCATGGTCAGCACCGCCGAAACGATATGGCCGTCGGCGGCGGCCGGCCCGGCGGGCAGGACCACGCCGCTGTTGGTGGTCACGCTGACGGAAGGAACGGTCGGCGATGCCGGGGTGCGGTCGACGGTCGTGGAGCCGACCGCAAGAGCGCTCGCCGCGTTCCCCGCCCGGTCGGCGGCGGTGACGCGCAGTGTGTAGAGCCGCTCGGCGTCGCCCGACGCGACGGTATGGGTGCAGGAATAAGATCGGTCGTCGTCGGTCGCGCAGGAGAAGGTCAGGCCGTCGCCGTCGAAGGAAAGACTCTCCGGCACCACCGCCTCGCTGAAGGAGAAGACGGCGCGGATGACCGCCCCTTCCTTCGCCTGCGGCGGGGTCACTATCGGGTTGACCAGTTGCGGCGCGACCAGATCGAACACCGCGGTCCCCAGCCCGACGGTGGCATCGTTGCCCGCCATGTCCCGGAGTCCCGCCGTTATCGTCTTGATGCCGGTGATATCCTCGCCGGTCACGGTGTAGGTATAGGTGTAGGCGAATCCCTCGTTGGCGCCGAGCGTGAGCGGCCGGTCGTCTATCTTCACGAGCGGGTCGGCCGGGAGCTCTTCGCTCGCGGTGAATGAGACGGTGAGTATATCGCCGACCCGCAGCGCCTCCTTGCCGCCGGTATCGACGACAATGTCGTCGAGGGAGGGCGGCGTGCGATCTATCGTCACCGTACCGAGCGTCACCGCAGCGGTCGTATTGCCGACCCGGTCGGTGGCGGTCAGCGTGAAGGTGCGCGCCAACTCATCGTCGCTCGCGTCGACGGTGTAGGTATAGGTGTAACTCCGGTCGCCCTTGTTGTCGGCCAGAACGAATGCGAGTCCGCCCCAATCGAGAACCAGCGCATCGGGCAGCACCGCCTCGTCGAACGAGAAGCGGACCGTTATCGTGTCGCCCAGCTTCGCCACTTCGGGGAACGGCGTAATGTTCGGCAGCGGCGCGGTGGTATCGAGATAGACATCGGCCCGCTGCGGGTCGCTTTCGTAGCCCAGCGTGTTGCGCGACTTGCCGAAGACCGAATAGGTGGTGTCGCCGAGCCCCTCCCAGCCGGTGGTGATATCCCACGGGCCGTATTCGTAGGTCGTGTCGTCTATCTGCGCGAGCTCGGTCAGTTTCAGCGTGGCCGGACCCTTCTCGAAGTTGAGGTCGTTGGCGATGATGACGGTGTCGGCGTTCTTCACCGTGAAGCGGAGCGTCACCGTTCCGGCCGGAACGCGGTCGGCCGGTACGCCGTCGTAGCGCACCTCTATGGCGAAACTGCCCGCCTCGCCGGTTTCATCCACTCCGGCGTTCGCCTGCAGTTTCATGTTCACCGCCACCGGCTTGTTACGGTCATCCGCCGAGAAGTTGAAGAGTTCCGATATCCCTATGTAGAGCGGATCGCCGGTCCGTTCCGCGTTGTCCCAGACCGCCGCGCGGACGAACCGGTTGCTCCCGTAGGTCAGTTTCGTGAAGTTGAGCGATTCGCCGCTCCCCAGTTGCACCGGACCCGCCTCATCGAGCGATTTGGCATTGGTCTCTATGTCGGCCGGGAATTCTTTCCCTTCGCCCCCTTTCCATTCCTGATAGTAGGCCCAGATGTAGTAGTCCTTCGCCGCCGTGTCGGGTTCGTGGCCCGCTTCCCACTGGAAGACCACCACGAACGACCCCGGATCGGTCGATAAACTGTCGCAGGCGCCGAAGAGGAGAGACACCAGCAGGGCCGCTACGAAGAGGTATTTATTGAACATCGGTTCTCCCCCCGAGATCATGATGGGCGAGTCTATCACGCGCCACTATAATTTTCAAGATTGCTTTCGCCCTCTTTTTTTGCTATGGTCGTTCGGTCAACACTATGGAGGATGACATGGAGATCACCGCGAAGGTCCTGATGGAAACAAGCAAGGGTAACATCACGCTCGGCCTCTACGGGAAGGAGATGCCGATCACGACCGCTAATTTCCTCAAGTATGTCGAGTCGGGTTTCTACACGAAACTGCTCTTTCACCGCGTCATCGAGGATTTCATGATACAGGGGGGCGGCATGATAGCCGGCCTGTTCACGAAAAAAGAGCCGTTCCCGCCGATAAAACTCGAGATATCGCCCAACATCAAGCATGAACAGTACATCCTTTCAACGGCCCGCACCAATGAGCCCAACAGCGCCACCAGCCAGTTCTTCATCTGCACCGGCAAGCATACGAGCCTCGACGGACAGTATGCGGCGTTCGGGATAGTGGTTGAGGGGAAAGAGGTGGTCGACGCCATCGCCGCGGTCGAAACCCACAGCGTCCGTCACTACGACGATGTGCCGGTCGAGAATGTCGTCATCAACAAGATGTCGGTCGTGAAGTAACCGGTCCTATTTCTTCCACACGAAGTCGTTGCCCTTCCGGTCGACGGTGATGGTGTCGCCGTCGCCCAGTTCCCCCTTGATGATGCGGGTCGCCAGTTCGGTCTCGATGACCCGTTCAAGGTACCGCCGCAACGGCCGCGCGCCGTATTCCGGCTCGTAACTCTCCTCGATGACCAGATCCTTCGCCGCATCGGTGAAGGTGAGCGCGATGTCGCGGTCGGCCAGCCGCCGTCCGATGTCGGAGAGCATGATGTCGACGATACTGCGGAGATGTTTCTTGCCCAGCGGATTGAACAGCACGATATCGTCGATGCGGTTCAGGAACTCCGGCTTGAAAGATGTCCGGACGCGGGCCATGACCTGCTCACGTTCCTTATCGGACACGGTGTCGCCCTTGCCGGAAAGAAGATCGCTTCCCAAGTTCGAGGTCATGATGACGATGGTGTTGCGGAAACTCACCGTCCGCCCCTGATTGTCGGTCAGGCGGCCGTCCTCCAGTATCTGTAGTAAGATGTTGAAGACATCGGGATGGGCCTTCTCTATCTCGTCGAGGAGGAGGATGCTGTAGGGTTTGCGCCGCACCGCCTCGGTGAGCTGGCCCCCTTCGTCGTAGCCGACATAGCCGGGAGGCGCCCCGATGAGACGCGACACCGAATGTTTCTCCATATATTCCGACATGTCGACGCGGACCATGTTCTCTTCCGAGTCGAACAGTTGGAACGCGAGCCGCCGCGCCAGTTCGGTCTTGCCGACGCCGGTGGGGCCGAGGAAAATGAAACTGCCGATGGGACGGCGCGGGTCCTTGAGCCCGCCGCGCGACCGGATGATCGCACGGGTCACCGTCTCTATCGCCGCATCCTGTCCGACGAGCCGTTCACGGAGCCGGTCGGGAAGCGCCAGAATTTTCTCGCGCTCGCTTTCGACCATCTTCGCCACCGGGATGCCGGTCCAGCGGCTCACCACCTCGGCGATCTCGCGATCGGTGAGCGTTTCGCTGATGATGCGGTCGCCCCCCTTTTGTTTTTCCAGTAGCGCTTTCAGGTCCGCTTCGAGCTTCGCGAGTTTCCCGTATTTCAGTTCGGCCGCCCGGTTGAGGTCGTAGGCGCGCTCGGCCTGTTCGATGCCGAGTTTCACCGACTCCATCTCGCCGCGCAGTTTCTTAACCTGTTCTATCGCCTGCTTCTCCAGTTCCCATGCCTTCTTCTGAATCTCGAAATCCTTCTTGAGTTCGCCTATCTTCCCCTCCAGTTCGGTGCGCCGTTTCTTGCTCTCGGGGTCGCTTTCGCGCTTGAGTCCCGCGATCTCTATCTCGATCTGCATGATACGGCGCCGCACATCGTCGAGCGATGCCGGCATCGAATCGATCTCGGTGCGCAACATCGCGCAGGCCTCGTCGATGAGGTCTATCGCCTTGTCAGGGAGGAAGCGGTCGGTGATGTAGCGGTTCGACAGCGTCGCCGCCGCGATGATCGCGCCGTCGGCTATCGTGATGCCGTGGTGGACCTCGAACCGCTCCTTGAGGCCGCGCAGTATCGAGATGGTGTCCTCCTCGGTCGGCGGGCTTACGAGCACCGGCTGGAACCGCCGCTCGAACGCCGCATCTTTTTCTATATACTTACGGTATTCGTCAAGCGTGGTCGCGCCGATACAGCGCAGTTCTCCGCGCGCCAGCATCGGTTTCAAGATGTCGCCCGCCGCCATCGAGCCCTCGGCCCTGCCGGCGCCGACGATGGCGTGCAGTTCGTCGATGAACATGATGATGCGGCCGTCGCTTTCCTGCACCGCCTTGAGCACCGCCTTCAACCGTTCCTCGAATTCGCCGCGGAACTTCGCCCCTGCCACGAGCGCCGCGAGGTCGAGTTCGAACAGCTCCTTATTCTCCAGCGTCGTCGGGACATCGCGCCGGACGATGCGCTGAGCGAGCCCTTCGACGATGGCGGTCTTGCCGACGCCGGGCGACCCGATAAGGACCGGGTTGTTCTTGGTACGACGCGACAGCACCCGCACCACGCGCCGTATCTCGGCGTCGCGCCCGATGACCGGGTCAAGCTTCCCCTCGCGCGCCAACTGGACGAGGTTGCGACCGTAGCGTTTGAGCGCCTCGGGCTCACCGTTCTGCGGTGTCACTTGGTTCCTGGTATCCATCTCATGCCTCCCTGATGGTCGGGATACCTAATAAACACCGCTTTCCTATTTTCAAGTAGGGGCGCGCCAACGGCACGCCCTCTTCCTTCCGGTCCCTTGTCAAAGGGACCCCTGTCAAGACATTTGCTAATCTTGCCGTAATTGATTTCGTCAAGACATTTGC
>ERZ1645192.1281-NODE-1281-length-21007-cov-8.021764_pt1 | contig 21007 bp, 21 predicted proteins | sample MGYA00575354_ERZ1645192 | MGnify/ENA primary metagenome ERZ1645192 (study PRJEB40844, sample SAMN11349763) | freshwater sediment metagenome | isolation source: river sediment | host: Sediment | place: India: Faizupur Khadar , New Delhi | collected 2017-02-21 ... | reverse complement strand
GTATTGGATGCGTGATCATGGCGCCCACCACGCTGCCGAAGGCATCCGGGAATCATGTAAAGAATGATCGACTTGATGCGATGGAACTGTCCAAGCACCTTGCCTTCGGCACCTACAGTGCGGTGCACGTTCCCACATCCGAGGATGAGGCGGTCAAGAACTACACCCGCCTGCGAAACACCCGGGTGGATGCATTGAAGAAGGCAAAGCAGAATCTGCTCTCATTCCTCTTGCGGAGTGGCAGGGTCTTCTCCGAAGGAAGGAACTACTGGACCCAGATTCACTACACATGGCTTAAACGGCAGCAGTTCACCGATCCGGTGGACCAGGAAACCTTCAAGGAGTACCTGCAGGAGGTGCACGACCAGCAGGACAAGGTCGACCGGTACAACCAAAGGATAGAGGAACTCTCTCAATTGGATGCGTATCGGGAAAAGGTAGCAAAGCTGCGTTGCTTCCGGGGCATCGAGACCCACACGGCACTGTCGCTGGTGTCAGAAATCGGGGATTTCTCCCGGTTCGCCAATGCCCAGCAGTTCTCTGCCTATCTGGGCCTGGTGCCTGGGGAGGACTCAAGCGGGCAGCGGGAGAAACGGGGAGGCATCACAAAAGCGGGGAACACCCGATTGAGGCTGCTGCTCATTGAAGGAGCGAACGCAACGCTGCGAAGCAGCCTGTATGGACAGAAGTCAAAGAGACTGAAAGCTAGGCAGGAAGGAAACGAGGCGGATGTCATCGCCTATGCGGACAAGGCGAACCGGAGGCTGCACCGGGTATACAACAATCTCACCAACCGCGGTGTAATCAAGAACAAGGCGACGGTTGCCGTGGCAAGGGAACTTTCTTGCTTCATCTGGGGCATGATGAACAACAAAATCGACTGAACAGCAGGAAAAAGAAGGAACCTTGGGATGATAGGGATTGATAGACAGGCAAATCGGGCAAAGATCCTGCCATCTTCGATGCAACTATGTTGACACCCATGCGGTGATTCACGTAATTAGACAGAAAGGGCTGTAGGCGGACCATTGGCCTGTGGTAACCAATCCACGCATATCAGAATGGTCAAGTGCCGAACAACTGATTTGCTGTCTATCAATCCTTTTCATGTATTTCAACAAACTGGAGGAAAAAGAAAACAAAGATTATGCTTGACAAGAGGTCACATCATATCAGTTGCAGGTATAGGAGGCTGCTACTTCCAACGCCCGTACCATCCCGCTCGCATCAGCCAGACCTTTTCCGGCAATATCAAAAGCCGTCCCATGGTCAACACTGGTCCTCAAAAAGGGAAGGTCCCAGGTGATGGAGATGGTCCGGTTGAAATCATATGTCTTGGCGGCGATGTGGCCTTGATCGTGATAGAGCGAAATCACCGCCCGGTATTTGCCCATGCGCGTCTGATAGAAGACAGAATCCGCACCAATAGGTCCAACCACATCAATGCCGCGGCTTCGGGCCTCCAGGATTGCCGGCTCGATGCTCACCAGCTCCTCATCGCCAAACAGGCCATGCTCCCCGCTATGGGGATTGAGGCCGGCTACGGCGAGGCTCAGGCTCAGGTCGAAGGCAGGACTGCTTTTGGTGATCCTGTCACAGGTGATTATGGTTTCCAGGAGGCTGTCCTTGGTGACGGCATCGCATGCCTGCCGCAGTGAAAGATGACGGGTGTGGAAAAAGATTTTCAAGCCCATGGTATCGAACATCGTTATTGCTTTTTTCGTGTGGGTAAGCGCGGAAAGGATTTCGGTATATCCGATATGCTCGATTCCAGCAGCTCTCAATGCTTCCTTGTGCAAGGGAGGCGTCACCACAGCCTTTGCATACCCTCTCTGAACCAACTGCACAGCGGTTTGGGCGGATGCATAAGCTGCCCTGCCGCACATGGCACTGATTTGGCCGTAGGCGAAATGGTTCATGTCCACAATGTTTTGGGTGTAGAGAATCTTCCGGCTTCCCCCTGCCATCGCCTGCTCCAGGAGCTCTTGGTTGCTGACAACTGAATCGAAATCGGCTTTCAAGTCCAAGTCGGCAGCCAGCTTGGAGAAAACCGGAGCGTCTCCGATGACGATCAGACCCACCTCGGCCGGCAGCTGTGCCGTCTTCATCGCCTTCAATACTATCTCAGGGCCAATGCCCGCCGGATCGCCGCAGGGTACGGCCAAATACAGCTTTGCTTGCATCATGGCCCATGATACCAGTGTGGAGGAATGCTGTCCATAACCACAGAAACAATTGACAACAGTACCACCTTCTCTTATGTTGTAATCAGTGGGAATCCAATACGATTTCAAGGAGTACCGGCATGGCGAAATACCGTGAGGAAGAAGATGAGCTCGATGATGAGGAAGATCGTTATTTCAGTAAGCTTGAGGACGAGGAAGACGCCTATCTGGCTGATCTGTACGATGCTCCGGAAGTGATTGATTTCGGAGATGACGACGATGAGATCCTTGATGATGAGGAAGAGGAAGATGAATTGCTCGACGATGGTTTCATGGTCGAGGGCGATGAGTCATTCGAGGACGAATTCTTCGAGGAAGAAGATGAATTCGATGACTTGGATGAGGACGACATCCTCTAATTTCCGCATCAATACAGGCAAGCCTCCCTCCGGGGAGGTTTTTTCTGGAGAAGGAAAAACCGCTGTACGACCGTGAGCCTTTCAGAACAAGGATGGAGGCTTCGGTTGGGGTTGGGAAGCCGATGCAGGGAACATCGACTCATCACCCATCGGGGCGTCCAAGGCATACTCACCTATCTGGAAAGCGGAGCCTCTTTTGATGGGACTCTGCCCCTTGGTGGGGGTGCACCGAGGATACCACCGGTGACGGAGGTCGGGAACCTACTTGGGGAGAGTACCCTGAGCAGTGGTCTGTTGCAAAACTGTGGTGGAAGTCGGATTTGATTATTGGGAACCTCCTCTTTCTCAGAAGCATGCGTACTAAGCCCGATTCCAACTCATAAAAAATCTATGTTTCTATGCATAGATACTTGCGCTTTCATTCGTTTCTCTGTATAGTAACACCAACACGTAAGGAGAAACCCCATGAACCGTAAAATCGTTTCGCTCATCGTCTGTTTTCTGATCGCCGCTCCACTGTTGTTCTCCCAGCCAACCACGGAAACCACAAGCGGATATGCAATCGGAATTTCCAAAATGGTAAGTCATCCGGCTCTCGACTCCATTGAACAGGGAATCATGGACTACCTCAATGGCACCGACATGAAGTTCAGCTTCGACCTGCAGAACTGCAATGGCGATATTGCAACAGCAATCGCAATCGCCCAGAAGTTCAAGAGTGACAACAAGGATTTGGTGATCGGCATCGCCACCCCGCCAGCCCAGGCCTTGGCCCAGGTCATCACTGACAAGCCGGTCGTATTCGGGGCGATAACCGATCCGTTGGCAGCCGGTCTGGTAATCAATTACGACAAAACCGAGGACACGAACATTGCAGGCATCTCCGACCTCAATCCGTTGAAGCTCCAGCTTGAAACATACTTTCGAATCGTGAAGCCGAAGACGCTTGGAATGATCTACACCAGCAGCGAAGCCAACGGCGTTGCCCAGATGGAACTGGCGAAGACTATATGTGCAGACAACAATGTCACCTTCGTCGGTGCAGCGGTAAGCAACTCCAGCGAAGTGAAAATGGCCGCACAGTCGATCGTAGGACGAGTTGATGCCATGTATGTCGCCATCGACAACACCGTTGTCAGCGCAATCCCCTCGGTCAGCGAAGTCTGCATGAAAGCGGGCATACCTCTCTTCAATACCGATACCACCAGCAGCGACGGCATCGATTTCCTCATGAGTTGGGGTTTCAACTACTATACGGTCGGCGTGGAGACCGGCAAGGTGGTCGAAAGAATCCTCAGGGGCGAGAAACCCAGGGATATCGGAACGGTATTCTTTGACGATCCCGCTCAGTTTGAGCTCTGGTTCAACCTCGATACTGCGAAAAAGCTGAACATCAGCATCCCCGAGGACTTGCTTGATTCAGCCAAGGTGCTGGTCCAGAACGGGAAAAAGACACTACGAGAGTAACGTTCATACTCCTTGTTTGGAGCCTGCCTTATCGGGGCAGGCTCCTTTCTTTATCATTTCGATGTTCGAATACACAACATCCGATCATACCGAATGCATAATCTATGAATTAATATTCCGCAATTTGCATAACCTGATTTACAAATGATAAAAATAAGGCTATAGTTTTGCAAACGAAAAGGATTACCTGTTTTGGAGGAAATCAGATGAACATCACACGCCGCTCTCTGCTCACCCTTGCTCTCGTTCTCCTTCTGACTCTCAGCATCTTTGCTGCAGGGCAGACCGAAGCCAAAGCAAGCGCTACGTACAAGATTGGAGTCTCAAAGCTTCTCCCCCATCCAGCTCTCGACGCTGCCGAGAAAGGCTTGATGGATCACCTTGCCACCACCGGACTGTCGGTCTCCTTCGACTTGCAGAATGCCAATGGGGACATCTCAACCGCCTCCTCCATCGCTCAAAAGTTCAAGAGCGACAAGGTCGATGTTGCAGTAGGCATTGCAACTCCCTCAGCTCAGGCCCTTGCCCAGGTTTTCCCCGTCTCTTCCGGCACCCCGGTCGTATTCAGTGCCGTCACCGATGCCGATGAGGCTGGATTGGTGGCCGCAAATATCGCCGGTGTTTCCGACAAGAACCCGGTCGATGAGCAGATCAAGCTCTTGATCGACATAACCGGAGCCAAGCGCATCGGCAACATCTACGCTTCAGGTGAAGCCAATGGCGTGGTCCTCATGGAAATGGCAAAAGCCGCCTGCCAGAAGTACGGTGTTGAATTCGTTACAACCGCGATCAGCAATTCCAGCGAAGTCAAAATGGCCGCCCAGTCGATCATCGACCGTGTCGATGCCATATACATCGCCACCGACAACGCAGTCATCAGCGCACTTGCTTCGATCGATGATGTCACCACCAAGGCCAACAAGGTGCTCTTCAGTGCCGATCCCAGTGGTATTGAAGGGTTGAATGCCATGATTGCATGGGGCTTCGACTACTACAGCATCGGCATCGAGACCGGCAAGGTCATCGAGAGGATACTCAAGGGTGAAGAGGCAGGCTCGATTGGAACCGTCTATATCACCGATCCGACCAAGTTTGAACTGTGGTTCAATCTTGATACCGCCAAGAAGCTTGGCTATACTATTCCGCAGTCGCTGCAGGATGGTGCTGCTGTGCTCATCAAGGACGGAAAGAAAATCAGTCAGTAGATATGGCTGGACTAGTAATCGCCGGACTTGTAGAAGACCGGCGATTTTTTCTGCGTAAGGGGTTTTACATGATTGAAGGTATTTTTGTTGATGGCTTGATCTTTTCGATCATGGTCATCGGTATTCTCATCTCCTACCGTATTCTTGATTTTGCCGACCTGACCTGTGACGGCTCGGTAGCCACCGGGGCTGCAGTGGCCACCATGAGCATTGTAGCCGGCTTTCCGATTTTTGTAGCACTGCTGCTCGCATTCCTCTCCGGGGTCATCGCCGGTATGATAACGGCGGCAATCCACAACAAACTGAAAATTCCCGGTCTGTTGGCCGGTATCCTTACCATGACCATGCTCTATTCCATCAACCTGAGAGTGCTGGGCAACAAGGCAAACGTCCCCCTCCTCAGGGTTGAGACCATGTACTCCAAGCTCCCAAAAATTTTCAGTTCCATTCCCGGCGAATGGGCGGCGCTTCTTGGAACCCTGCTCGTCGTACTGTTTGTGAAAGTGTTGATTGACATTTTCTTCCGTACCGACTTGGGAGTTTCGATGGGGGCCATGGGCGGAAACGAGCAAATGGTAATCAGCCAGGGCATCAATCCCGATGTTCTAAAATTGATGGGAATCGGGCTTTCAAACGGCCTGATCGCTCTCTCGGGCGGACTTCTTGCCCAGTACCAGGGGTTTGCAGACGCCAACCTCGGCCAGGGCATGGTGGTCCAGGGTTTGGCCGCAATCATGATCGGTGAATTCCTTTTCTCCTCCAACCGCATCTCATTGCTCACCCTTCGTGCAATTCTGGGAGCGATCATCTACAAGGCTCTCATGTTCTTCGGACGCAAGTACGGCTATTTGGTGAACATCACCCCCAATGACTTCAAGTTGCTTACCGGCATCCTGGTCATCGCAAGTCTTTTCATTGCACAGACCCGGAGTGCAGCATCTTCTGCCGGGGCAAAGAAGAAAGCCATTGCAAGGTCGCAGGCCAGGCATGAGGCGAAGGAGGATTCCACCAATGCTTGATTTGAGCAACATCACCAAAGTATTCTATCCTGGAACGGTCAACGAGAAATTGGCTTTGGACAATATCAATCTGCATGTGAACAAAGGCGATGTTGTCTGTGTCGTCGGTTCCAACGGCTCGGGAAAATCCACCCTCTTCAACCTGATCAGCGGAACCTATCCGGTAACCAACGGCAAAATTATTTTCGACGGAACCGATGTGACGGCCAGCCCGGAATACAGGCGGGCCATGACGATCGGACGCATTTTCCAGGACCCGACCAAGGGAACGGCTGCAAACATGTCCATCGAGGACAATATGATTACCGCCGAAACAAAGGGAATGAAGGGCTTGCGAATAAGCCTCAACAATGAAAAGCGGGAACAGTTCCGCTCTCTTCTGCAACTGATTGGTCTGCAGGACAGGCTCAAGGACAATGTCGGGCTCCTCAGCGGTGGCCAACGCCAGGCACTCACACTGCTTATGACTGTCATGAGCAAGCCGAAAATGCTGCTGCTCGACGAGCATACCGCAGCCCTCGATCCGCGTAATGCCCAGATAGTCATGGACCTCACCGAGCGCTTTATCGCCGAGTACAAGCTCACCGCCTTGATGGTAACGCATAATATGCAGTTCGCCATTGATTTCGGCAACCGTCTGATCATGATGGACGAAGGAACCATCATCCTGGATGTCCAGGGTGAGGAAAAGTCGAATCTCACCGTGGAAGAACTGGTCAGGCTCTTCAAGAATCTAAGGAACAAGACCTATGCCAACGACGAGGCATTGCTGACGAAGGAGTAAAAGATCCAAAGGTGCTTGCCTCCTTTGGGTGTTCAGCCTAAGATAGGGCGAGGACCAGTTTGTGAAAGTCAATAAGCCAATGCAAGCGGCGTCAGAGCCAATGTTCACCCGCCGCTTTTTGTATACCCTGATCATTCCCTTGGTGATCGAGCAATTTCTTGCCGTCACCATCGGCATGGCCGACACCGTCATGGTTGCCTCGTCGGGGGAGGCGGCGGTAAGTGCCATCAGTTTGGTCGATTCCATCACCATTTTGGTGGTCACTTTATTTGCAGCATTCGCCACCGGGGGTGCTGTCGTTTCAAGTCAGTACCTGGGCAGAAAGGACTATGCATCGGCCAATAGTGCTGCAAAGCAGTTGTTGGTGCTCTCGGTGGTGGTCTCAACCATCATGATGCTGCTGTGCCTCCCGTTTCGCCGTCAAATCATCAGCTTCATCTTCGGCTCGATCGAGGAGCAGGTCCTTTCCAACGGCTCCACCTATTTCCTCTATATTCTTGTATCCCTCCCCTTTTTAGCCACCTACAACGCCTGTGCCTCCCTCTTCAGGTCAATGGGCAACAGCAAAGTAAACCTATGGGTGAGCATCATCATGAACCTTGTCAATGTGATAGGTAACGCCTATTTCATTTTCAGTCTCAAACTGGGTGTCACCGGAGCTGGACTTGCAACACTGCTGAGCAGGATCATCGGCTCGACGATCATCCTCATTCTCATTGCCAATCCGATGAATGTAATTTCAATCCGAAATTATCGAAGGCTTGAGTGGCGCACGGAGATGATTAAACGCATACTTCGCATAGGCATCCCTACCGGTATAGAGGGTTCGGTATTCCAGATCGGCAAGCTCCTTGTCCAAGGCTTCATCGCTGTTTTCGGGACAGCTTCCATCGCAGCAAACGCAATTTCAGGCTCAGTCACCTCGTTCATCAATATCCCGGGCGGAGCCATAGGGCTCGCCTCAATAACGGTCATCGGCCAAGCTATCGGCGCAAAGCGTCCAGACCAGGCTGTCCACTACGGCAAGCTTCTCCTCCTCATCACCTATATCGCCATGACTGCACTCGCCATTCCAGGATATTTTCTCACACCCTCGATCGTCAAGATCTTCAATCTCTCCGCAGATGCAACCGCGATGGCAAGCAATGTCATTCGCATCACCATGATCTTCAGCGCCACCATTTGGCCGACAGCCTTCGCACTCCCCAATTTTCTCAGGGCCGCCGGTGATGCAAAATTCACCATGGTGGTTTCCATGTTCAGCATGTGGGCTTTCCGGGTTGCCATGAGCTATTTCCTTGCCATCACCCTGAACTGGGGTATTTATGGCGTATGGGCAGGTATGTACATCGACTGGTTCAGCCGAAGCATTTTCTTCATTGTCCGATTCTTCGGCGGCAAGTGGAAAACTAAACGCGTCATATAGGCTCTTCTGTATGATTGTCGGTAAAATTCCATTATCACCCTTTACAAATCTGAAAAGTGGGCTATCATATACTTGAATGTGCCCGGGCACTACGCAGAACATTGATTATTTCTTCCTTGAGCTGTCAGCATCCGTCCTACGTATACCCCTTTACCGTCATGGTCAATCACTGGAGTAATCCAGAAAAAAAGGAGTCGTATATGAAAAAGAGTTTATGTGTCCTCTTGATCGTGTTGCTCACTGTAGCAACTCTCTTCGGAGCAGGAACAAAAGAAGATGCCTCTGTCATCAAGATCGGCGTTTCCATGCCCACCCAGAGCCTCCAGCGCTGGAATCAGGATGGTGCGAACATGAAGAGCCAGCTCGAAGCAGCAGGGTACAAGGTTGACTTGCAGTATGCAGGCGACAATGATATCCCCACCCAGGTTGCCCAGATTGAGAACATGATCACCACCGGTTGCAAGGTGTTGGTCATCGCTTCCATCGATGGATCGGCGCTGAGTGAAGTCCTGAAGCAGGCAAAAGCAAAGGACATCGCAGTCATTGCTTATGACCGCCTGATCATGAACACCGATGCCGTCACCTATTATGCCACCTTCGACAACTTCAAGGTCGGAACCATCCAGGGTACCTATATCCGCGATGCTCTGAAACTTGACAGCACCCCCGGCCCCTACTACATCGAGCTGTTCACCGGTTCTCCCGATGACAACAACATCAACTTCTTCTTTGGTGGTGCCATGTCGATTCTTGAGCCATACATCAAGAGCGGCAAGTTGATCGTCCGCTCCGGCCAGACCACCAAGGCCCAGGTTGCAACACTCAACTGGTCTACCGAAGAAGCCCAGAAGAGAATGGAAAACCTGATCACCGCGAACGGCTACGGCCCGAAGGGCAACCGCCTCGATGCAGTCTATTCTTCCAATGACTCCATCGCCAACGGTGTGACCAACGCTCTCGTTGCTGCAGGGTACACCAAGGACAACTTCCCGATCCTCACCGGTCAGGACTGCGACAAGCCTTCTGTAAAGAACATGATCCTGGGTCTGCAGAGCATGTCCATCTTCAAGGACACCCGCACCTTGGCAAGCAAGGTAGTCGAAATGGTCAATGCAATCGTCAAGGGCGAGAAAGTTGACATCAACGACACCGAGACCTACCACAATGGTGTGAAGGTTGTTCCTTCCTACCTGTGCGATCCTGTTTTTGCAACTGTTGACAACTACAAGGCTCTGTTGATCGACAGCGGCTACTACACTGAAGCTGATCTAAAGATCTGATTCTCCTTTGATCCTTTGCGGGCAACTTCGGTTGCCCGCATCTTTGGAGGTCCTTTTTGGAAACCCTATTACTGGAAATGAAACACATCACCAAGACCTTTCCCGGGGTCAGGGCTCTTCATGATGTGAACCTTCAAGTTCGTCCGGGAGAAATTCACGCCATAGTCGGAGAGAACGGGGCAGGCAAGTCCACACTGATGAACATCCTCAGTGGCGTCTATCCTGCTTCAACGTTTGATGGTGAAATTCTAGTGCATGGAAAACCTTGCCAATTCCACACCATCAAGGAAAGCGAGGAACAGGGAATCGTCATCATCCATCAGGAGTTGGCACTCGTTCCCTACCTCACCATTGCCGAGAACATGTTCTTGGGAAACGAGCAGGGCAGAATCTTTTCCATAGACTGGGACAAGACATACAGCCGTGCCGATGAGCTGCTTGCCTTGGTTGGACTTGAAGAGTCGAGCAAGACCGCCATCAAGGATATCGGGGTGGGAAAACAACAGCTCGTTGAGATTGCCAAGGCTTTGGCAAAGAATGTCAAGGTCCTCATCCTGGACGAGCCGACTGCATCCCTGAACGATACGGAAGCCAAGAAGCTGCTTGATCTGCTGCTGCAGTTCAAAGAGAGGGGAATGACCAGCATTCTCATCTCCCATAAGCTCAACGAAGTCTCCTATATTGCCGATCGCATCACCGTCATCCGTGATGGTGAAGTAATTACGACCATGGACAAAACCTTGGAAGCCTTCGATGAGAATAAGATCATCAAAGCCATGGTTGGCCGGAATATGAGCGACCGATTCCCCAAACGGAATGCCAAAATCGGTCCAGTTAGTCTTGAAGTAGAACATTGGACCGCTTATCACCCCATATACGAGGGGGTGAAAGTCTGTGAAGATATCAATCTCAAACTGCATCGGGGCGAAGTCGTCGGCATCAGCGGACTGATGGGATCGGGGCGTACGGAATTTGCCATGAGCCTCTTCGGAAAGAGTTACGGGCGCAATATCAGCGGAAAACTCAAGATAAACGGGAAGGAAGTCCAGCTGAATACCATCAAGAGCGCCATTCAAAACAAACTCGCCTATGTCACCGAGGACCGCAAAGGCAATGGTTTGATTCTCTCCAAGTCCATCATGCAAAACACCACCCTTGCAAAACTGGAAGCCATCAGCAAGCATCAGGTCATCGACCCGGATTTGGAGCTGAAGGTTGCAAAAGAGGTGAATGAGAAACTGCACACAAAATGCTCATCAGTCCTTGAGCAGGTGAACAACCTTTCAGGTGGGAACCAGCAGAAGGTCTTGCTGAGCAAATGGATTTTTGCAGAGCCCGATATCCTGTTGCTCGATGAACCGACAAGGGGAATCGATGTCGGGGCCAAGTACGAGATTTACTGCATCATCAATCAACTTGCCGAGGAAGGAAAGTCCATTCTCTTCATCTCGAGCGAAATGCCTGAGGTTCTTGGCATCTGCGACCGTATATACGTCCTCAGTGAAGGAAGGATAGTCGGGGAGATGCCGGGGTCCGAGGCAAGTCAGGAAAAAATCATGAAATGTATTGTACAGAACCAGAAAGGAGACCAACTGCCATGAGACACAGCCTAGGCATCAAAGACACGGTGAAGAAGAACTCCATGCTTATCGTTCTTCTGGCTACCATGCTTCTCTTCCAAGTGCTCATCAGCAGCAGTGGGAGGGGCTCCCTTTTCGCCCCTGCCAATATTTCCAACCTCATCAGCCAAAACGCGTATGTTGTAATTTTGGCGAGCGGCATGTTGCTGTGCATCCTCACCGGTGGAAACATCGATCTCTCGGTTGGTTCGGTTGTAGCACTGGTCGGAGCGCTGGCGGGAACACTGATCGTCAACCTGCATTGGAACATCTATCTGTCGATTGTGATTTGCCTGTTGGCAGGTCTGGCTATCGGGGCATGGCAGGGCTTCTGGATTGCGTATGTCCGCATTCCTCCCTTCATCACAACACTAGCAGGAATGCTGTTGTGGAGAGGCGTCGCCCTTTTGATCCTCAATGGATTGACCATCTCCCCCTTCCCCGCCGAGTACACCAGATACTTCAACAGCTTCCTCCCCAATACTGAGGATGGTGCAACCATTTTCTCGGTAACCGTCTTCGTAGGGGTCGTCATCTGTCTGATTTATGGTACTTGGACTTTTTTCGATCGGTATACGAAGAAAAAGAAGGGGTATGCAACCGAGCCGCTGACCATCACGTTGACCAAGGTCATCCTGCTTTCGATTGCTGTCCTGATAGTTTTTTCCCTGCTCGGCAGGCACAAGGGTGTGCCGGTGGTCTTGATTCTCCTCGCAATCATCGTATTGGGCTACAGCTACTTCACCGCCCGCACGGTGCCGGGCAGACATCTCTATGCCATGGGCGGCAATGAAAAGGCTGCAAAACTTTCAGGTATCGATACCAACCGGGTCCTTTTCTTCGCATATACGAACATGGGATTCCTCTCTGCTGTTGCCGCCTTGGTGGGTGTGGCTCGTTTCAACTCGGCTGCTCCAACAGCCGGAACCAACTATGAGATGGATGCCATCGGCTCCTGCTTCATCGGCGGTGCAAGTGCCTATGGCGGAACCGGAACCATCGGAGGAGCAATCATCGGTGCAATTTTCATGGGTGTTCTGAACAATGGTATGTCCATTCTCGGTATTGACGCCAACTGGCAGAAAGCCGTAAAAGGTATCGTAGTACTAGCAGCGGTGGCATTTGATGTTATCAGTAAGAAACAGGTGAAATCGAACTAGACACTGTTGCCAAGTTGTATGTAGTAGCTTATTCTCTGCTAAAAGGACAACCATGGCTGTTACGATTAGGGATATTGCAAAGAAGGCTGGAGTATCCAGAGGGACGGTGGACCGGGTGCTCCACAATAGGAAAGGCGTCAACGAAGAGGTTGCCTCCAGGGTTCGAGCCATAGCCAACGAGCTGGGCTTCATTCCTAATCTTGCCGGGAAAGCCTTGGCGACCCGCAAGCAACCTCTGAGGATCGGGTGCCTGCTTCCAAGCATCGGCAATCCGTTCTTTTCTGATGTCATTGCGGGCTTTAGGCAGGCTGAACGGGAACTCGCTGACTTTGGCGTCTCTGTCGACATTATGGAAGTGAAATCGTTTGATCGATCCGTTCACCTCGATGCCATCGAGACGCTGCAGAGCAAGCGCTATGACGGTCTGTGCATTACCACCATCAACGTAGAGCCGGTTATTGCGGCGATTGACAAGATTACCGAGGCCGGCACAACCGTTGTCACCGTCAATACAGATATCAGTGATACACATCGCCTGTGCTATGTCGGACCGGATTACTATCTCGGGGGAACAACGGCAAGCGGCCTGCTAAGCTTGGTTTGCAAGCAAATCGAGCAAAAAATCCTGATTGTCACCGGATCGTTCAATATCAAGGGGCACCAGGAGCGCATCAGAGGATTTCTGGAGGGACTGACAGAACGCAAGATGCCTCATACCATAGTCGACGTCATCGAGAGTCTTGATGACAACGATAAGGCATATGAGCGAACCCTCTCCTGCCTGAAAATGAATCCCGAGACCAACTGTCTCTACTTGACTGCGGCCGGTGTGCAGGGAGCATGTAAAGCTGTTCAGGAATTGGGAAAGGCAGGGATTATCCGCATTCTTTGCTTCGATGACATTCCAACCACAAAAACACTGATCAAGGAAGGAGTCATAACCTTCACCATTTGTCAGGAGCCTCAACGACAGGGCTACGATGCCATCCAGAAGCTGTTTTTTCATCTGATGAATCAGCAGGAGCCTGTCGTCGATACCATAACCAGAACCATCATCAAGATTCGGGAGAACCTTGACGATTGATCCTACCGTTCCCGTTTCTGCCAGAGTTTTTCCAATGAATAAAATTCCCTCAACTCGGGACTCATCAGATGGATTACAATATCGGAACAGTCGATGAGTTCCCAGCCATCACCGGCGGGATTCTTGTGTCGGTTGGCAACCTCAAGACCGAGATCGTTCAGTTCTCCCCAAATCTCATGGGCGACACCTTTGAGGTGGCCGACGCTGGAGACCGTGGCGATAATGAAACAATCAGCCCAGGAACACTCCTCCGATACATCAAGGATGCTTACATCCTTGCACTTATGGTCTTCAAGAAATTGGCCGATCGCCTGGGCATTAGCCAGTACCAAGTCATTCATTCTCATTTACTCCTTACGCTGGACGCGCCTGATTTCCTCTACATAACGCTTGAGATGGGCTCTCAGGAGCTCCCAGTCGGTATTCTGCGATAGTGCAAGACTCGTTCGCAAATCAAAGACAGTTGCTTGCTTGACTGTCTCAAGCATTCCAAACGGATCAGACTGACCAGTAATGGAAGCCAGTGTATCGGCCAGGAAGGTTTTCCTCAAGTGGCTTGCACCTTCAGATAAGACTTCAAGGCAGAGTGCGGCATCAACGTCGCCGGCCGGTACTCCCCTGGCGGTTGCAGAGAGTGTTACAGCCAATTTGCCAAAGGAAACCAAGGAATCGTAGCTTGCCTGCCTCACATTCGATGACGGCAGCCCCACAAGCTGTACAACGGCCATGGCAGGGTCGGAGTGTGAGTAGGTTGCAAACCCGTCGACCACCGCTTGCGGCAGCAACAACACTGCCAGATGGTCGTTCTCGATCCAACTGACACAGGCAAGCTCTCCATCACTGAGCAGATATTCAGCTTCCACCAGGGAAGGGCTGCAGCTGCAAAATAGTGTACTGAACAGAGCGAGCATGAGTGCCAATTTGCTCAAAACTTCCCTCCGCTGCAAAGAAAACGATAGAGCTCTTCCGAGCAGGCACTTATTTGCTTGTCTTTCGAAGCCAAGTAAACCCTCTCTTGCTCCAAAACAGCCAAACAGAGCTCTTCGGGTGTGGCCAGAGCCAAAAGACGCTCCCTATCCTGCTGCCCAAGGTGCGTTCGATTTGGTTCAAGGTAATCGGAAACATACACCAAAAGACCCATGAGTCCCATATGGATGCTGCCCAGGGAGTGGTAGCGCACGGCTGTACACACCGCTTTGGAAAATCCTCTGGCTGAGAGCAGGGAAGCGGCAACCGGAGCATGCAGCAACACCGGATATTCGCGCTCCTCGCCCAACAGGTGCAGATTGTGTGCAAGTGCGTAATCGACCAACTGCTCCTTGCTCCACTCACGTGCCATGTCATGCATGAGCGCTGCAACATACAGCTCTGCTTGGTCGAGATGAAGCGAATATCTCGTATCGAGCTGCAGGCAGGTCTGTGCAACAGCCAGGCTGTGACGGTAGCGCCTCTCACTCAAACTCTCTTTCAGCTCAGCCTCAAGAGCGGTACAGCCGATGCTCTCGTACATAGCGGGCAACCTCCTTGGGCATCAAGCGCTCGATATCATCACCAAGTTCCTGCCGTCCTTGCAACTGTCTGCATCGATCCCTGATTATCGTGGAGCTGTCCTGCAGGAGGGGATTGTCCAGATACAGGACATCGGCACCGAGGTCGCCCAGCTTTTCAGCACTGCCTTCCCGCCTGATGACTACGAAGGTGACCAGTTCCTTCAATTGTTCATAGGCATGCCACCGGTTCAATCCCGAGAGCAGATCATCTCCCATGACCACGGCAAGCCTGCCCTGGATGGAGTATTGCAGATACAGGTATTTTACGGTGTCATAGGTGTAGGATACTCCGCCGCGCACCAGTTCGCAATCTTCGGCGATGAACTGGACCGGGGGGTCGTCTGGATACAATTGGGGGTAGGAAGCAAAACCAAGGCGGAGCATGTTCATGCGATGCTCTGCGGAAGCAGGATTTACATCCTGCTTGAAGTTGTTGCGTGCAACAGGTACGAAAATGAACCTTCTATAGTTGGTGGAGGTGACAACCGTATGAACCAGATGGAGATGCCCCAAATGTACGGGATCAAAGCTTCCGCCTACCATTGCAGTCGGTTCTGCTGCCAAAACAAGCCTCCTAGTGGCTTTCGTTCTCGGAAGGATAGTATGCATCAAGGTCGACCGTTGAGGAAAAGCCCCCTTGGGCGCCTTCATGCAAAGCCTTGCTTGCTGCATCCTCATTCCGGCTAACCATGCGTATGAAAGCCTGCCTCACATCCTCAACCCCCATCTCAAGGTAGACGCAGAGTCCGATGACCTCTTTGTCAGCGTACTTCTGCTTCAACTCCTCAAGCCTCTCTGCAGTCCCCGGTTCATCGAGTTTTGTCCCGATGATTACCTGCTGCTTATTCAATAGCTCAGGCTCGTACGCCTCAAGCTCCTTGCAAAGTATATCATAAGCATCCAGATACCGGTCATCCGAAAGATCGATCAGGAAGGCAAGACCAGCGGTCCTGCTGATGTGCCTGAGAAACTTGATTCCCATGCCCGCTCCCTCGCTGGCCCCTTCAATGAGGCCGGGAATATCTGCGAGCACGATGTCGTGCTCACCGTAGCGCATCATGCCAAGCTGGGGAATCTTGGTGGTGAAGGGATACCCTGCCACCTTGGTACGTGCATTGGTAAGCATGTTCAGCAAACTCGACTTGCCTGCATTGGGAAACCCGACGAAGCCGATGTCGGCGATCACCAAAAGCTCCACACCGATGCGCATCTCTTCACCCTTTTCACCAGGTTGGGCGAAACGGGGAGCTTGACGGGTAGCTGTGCGAAAGTGATAGTTTCCCTGCCCGCCGCGGCCGCCTTTGAGAAAGACCCAGCGGTCGACACCGGTAAGGTCCTTGATGACCTCTCCGGTCTCGGCATTCTTGATGACGGTTCCGGGTGGAACAGGAATCTCGATGTCGACTCCATCACGACCGTAACACCGTTCACCACTGCCGTTTTTTCCGTTTTCTGCACGGTAGGTACGGACAAGCTTCAAGTGGGCGAGCGTTCTCAAGTTATGCTTGACGACAAATACGACATCCCCGCCTCGGCCGCCGTCGCCACCGTCCGGGCCTCCCTTGGGAACATACTTTTCCCGTCGGAAGGAAACACAACCGTTGCCCCCGTTTCCGGAGGCAACATCAAGATACGTCTCGTCTGAAAATCCAAACATGCATTCGTTATCTTCGGCTTTCGCCTATCGTTTACTCAGTTACGATGCTGATATACTTGCGGTTGTTTCTGCTGTGGAACAGAACAGTACCTTCAGCCTTTGCAAACAGCGTATAATCGGAACCGAGGCCTACATTCTGACCAGGATGGAACTTGGTTCCATGCTGGCGAACAAGGACTTCACCTGCTTTGACCAACTGGCCACCAAAGCGCTTCACACCCAGACGCTGGGAATTCGAATCGCGACCATTGCGGGAACTTCCGCCACCTTTCTTATGTGCCATCTTGCGTCCTCCTTATGCAATGATCTTGTCGATCGTGATCAGGGAGTACCGCTGGCGGTGACCCTGGGTCCTTTTATAGCCCTTGCGGCGCTTCTTTTTGAACACTCTGATCTTGTCACCCTTGAGTTCGCCTACCAGGGTCGCCTTGACCACTGCATCAGCTACATACGGGGTGCCAAACTTTGCATTGCTCTCATCCACAATGGCGAGAACGGTGGCGTACTCAAGGGAAGAACCTGCCTCACAGCTGCTGATATGATCAACCTGGACGGTTTCCCCTTCGACGGCCTTGTACTGCTTTCCGAGAATCTCTACAAGTGCGTACATGTCGATATTCATCCTTCGATTTAGTTTGTGCCTATCTCTTATACCACACTTGCAGATAAAGACTCAACAGTTTTTTAAAATAAGTGATTGAAAAACAAAGAAAAAGCTCTTGAAAAATTACCGACCGATAGGTTAGTATTGGCTATGCATACCACCTCGACCAAACAAAACCTCATCCTATCACTGCTTAAACTTGGCTCTGAACAAGGCTTGCAAGCCATATCGCTCTCGACCCTTGCAAAGGAAAACAAGATCAGCAAAGCTGCATTGTATCATCACTTTGCAAGCAGGGAAGCCATGATCGAGGAGCTGTTCTCCTATTGCAACACCCTCGCCTACCAGCAGATGGCTACCATCAGCCTATCAGGGAGCCCGGCCGAGGTCCTCAGTCGTGCAATGGATCACTGGCATGACCTGTATGCCAATGCACCGATGCGCTACTTCTACCGCATCATCCAAACAGAAGCCCTGACGCACCCGGCGGCGAAAGCAATACAGACAACCTTGGATGAGATGCTTCAAGGCCAAAGCAGAATTCTTCTGGAAAGCCTCAGTGAATCATCCCGGCTGGTCATCGAGGACATCGACCTTGCCGTTCTCACCTTCAGCTCCGTCGTCCAGCAGTTTCTCAGGCGGATACTCCTGGACGAAACAGAGGACCTGGAGTGGGAGGAGGAACGCTTCATCCAGAATTTCTGCACCCTCTACCAAGGCCGATGAATCACATCGATGCAAGAAACGGGATGCCGACCAGACCAAAGGCGTTCTTCAGCACCTGCAGGACCATTGTAGCGAGCTCGATGCGGCTGCGTACCAAATCAGGGGTGGCCGCCTTGAGCACCGGATTGTCGTGATACCAGCGGGAAAAGAGCTTGGACAAGTCATACAGGTAGGAGCAGAGCAAGGAAGGATCGTACGAAGCACCCGCCTTCCGGACCACCTCGGGATAGAGGGCGATCTGCTTGATCAACTCACGCTCATCACTGAGGGTGAGCAGGCTGCTGTCAAAGCCAAGCTTCTGGATGTCTGCATACTCACTCTCATACTTACGCAGCATGCTTGAGATTCTTGCACCCATGTACTGAAGATACGGACCCGTATTCCCGTTGAAAGAGATGGACTCGGCCGGATTGAAAATCATATCCTTGGTGGGAGTAACCTGCAACAGATAGTAGTTCAATGCCCCCAAGGCAATGCTTTGGCTGGTTTTCTCAATATCATCAACCAAGGCTTCGCGTTCCTTTGCCTCGATTTCCTTGCGGGCCAGCGACGTAAGGGTGTCTACCAACTCGTCTGCATCGACTACAGTCCCTTCCCTGCTCTTCATCTTCCCGTCCGGCAGGTTGACCATGCCGTAGGAGAGATGATGCAGGTCCTTGGCCCAGTCATAACCAAGCCGATCAAGGACATAGAAAAGAACCCGGAAATGGTACTGCTGTTCGCTGGCCACGACGTAAATGAGGGAATCAAACGGCCAATCCTTGTGGCGCATGATGGCCGTCCCAACGTCCTGGGTCATATAGAGACTGGTTCCATCCTTGCGAAGCAGAACCTTCTTATCAAGCTTGATAGGCTCGAGGTCGACCCATACCGAACCGTCCTCCTCGCGATAGAAGACTCCCTGTTCGAGGCCCTTGAGAATCTCATCCTTGCCGTACTTGTACGTTTCAGACTCATAGTAGTAGGCATCGAAACTGATACCCATCTTCTGGTAACTCTCGTGCAGGCCGTCGAGCGTCCAGCCGTTCATCAACTTCCATAGTTCGATAACCTGCTCATTGCCGGCCTCCCACTGCCTGAGCATCTCTTGGGCCTGGTCCTCAGCAGTAGGATCCTCCTTTGCCCACTGGGCAAACATCACATAGTACTTTCCAACCAGGTGGTCACCCTTGATGCCGCTGGATTGCGGGGTTTCCCCATTGCCGAACTTTTGGTAGGCAAGCATCGATTTGCAGATATGCACCCCGCGGTTGTTGATCAAGTTGACCTTGCGGACAGTCGCACCGTTTGCCTTGAGGATTGCGGCTACGCTTTCACCAAGGCTGTCGTTGCGCATATGGCCCAAATGCAACGGCTTGTTGGTATTCGGGCAGCTGAACTCAATGGTCACACGCTTTTCGGCCATACTCTTATTGGTTCCATAGAGCTCTTTTTGCTCGGACAGTTGCACAGAGAGCGCAGTGGCAAGGGCCGCCGTGTCGATGCGCACGTTCAGATACGGTCCGGCAACCAGCAAATCCCCCAACGGACGGTCTTCAACCTTCTCAAGGCGGGTCTTGAGGGAGGATGCAAGCATGGGAGGGGCGGTTCTCAGCATTTTTGCGTACGCAAAAAGCGGGAAAGCCAAATCACCCAGCTCGGGTTTCGGCGGCGTCTGAACAGCAAGGGGAGGAAGCTGTACATCCGTCCCAAACACTTCTTTTGCATAGAGAGCCAACTGTTCTTCAATGAGCGACTTCCAAGTCTCGCGTACGGCATCAAGCATCTGTTCGTTCCTTTCTCTGTAAATACCGACTATACACCAAAAAAAACTCAGACTTCAAGTCGAATGCTGATCTCGGCGGAGCTGAGCACACGCTGCATCCCATTTTCATCCTCCACAATCAGGTGGGCATCATCGTCGATTCCCACTGCTGTTGCAGAAAAAGCCTGCCTGCCTTGATGAACCGTAATGTTGCGGCCCAACAAGAGAGAGCGATCACGATACACCGACAAGAAGGAGCGGTCCGGCAACCTGGAAACCAATGCATGCAGGTTGTGCACCACCTCGGAGACCAGGGCATTTGCATCAAAGGAGGGCGGCACTGAAGCGGGACCGTCATACAACGAGGTCGCCAAAGGCCTCAGCTCTTCGGGAAAGGCGGCCTGCGGGATGCAGAAATTTATTCCGATGCCTACAACCACCGCACTCAGGCTTCCGCTCTCTACCCCCAACACCCCCTCGGTGAGGATCCCGCATACTTTTTTCCCTTCCCAATAGAGGTCGTTGACCCACTTGATCCGACACTGTTTGCCACTGACATGTTCTATAGCCTCCAAGGCAGCCACACTGGCGGCACTGGTGATGAGTTGCGCCGATTCCAAGGTGAACCCCATCGGCAGCAGGACACTGAGATAAAGGCCTCCCTTCGGGCTGAAAAAGGTACGGCCGAGCCTTCCCCTGCCTCCGCTCTGATAGGTTGCAACAACTACAGCCGGTCGTTGCCCGTGTTCGGAAGCAAGGACTTTCGCATAGCGGTTGGTTGAGTCGAGCGAATCGAAAAGATGTACTTCGAAGGAAGGAAGCAACCCAGCCAATCGTTCCTTGTTCAGCAGGGTGGTGGCGGTCAACAACCGGTAGCCCCTGCGGGAGATGCCTTCGATGACATGGCCTTGGTCACGCAGGCTCTCCATGGCTTTCCACACGGCGCTTCGGCTAATGCCCAACCCTGTGGCAAGCTCTTGGCCTGAAAGATAGCGATCGCGGTTCTGTTCCAAAAGATGGAGTACTGTTTGCTCACTTGTCATAACCGTGATGGTAGGCAAGAGGACTTTAATTGTCAACCTGATTCGTGTTTACAAT
>ERZ1645192.1280-NODE-1280-length-21010-cov-7.726032_pt1 | contig 21010 bp, 19 predicted proteins | sample MGYA00575354_ERZ1645192 | MGnify/ENA primary metagenome ERZ1645192 (study PRJEB40844, sample SAMN11349763) | freshwater sediment metagenome | isolation source: river sediment | host: Sediment | place: India: Faizupur Khadar , New Delhi | collected 2017-02-21 ... | reverse complement strand
TTTTCGACCAAATCAATTCCGATACCGCAAATCATTTATACCTCTTCTATGATGAATTCGTAAAAAGTTGCAAAATAACAATTTTCAGACGGCCTCGTAAAAAGGCCGCAGGCAAGGCGTCGCAAATCATGAGGAATGAGGAGCACTTAGCGTGCGCCGCAGTGACGAATGATGAAGCGCAACACAGCATCCGGTCTTTTTACGAGGCCGTCTTTTATTATGCGTGCAAAATGGCATCCGTAACTGCCGCAACTTTTTTCATTGCGGCGACATCATGCACCCGGACAATATGGCACCCGTTTAATATTGCGGCAACAACAGTTGCTGCGGTGCCTTCTACTCGATCTTTTGGTTCACCGCCGGTTACTTTACCGATAAACAATTTGCGTGACGTTCCCATCAGAATCGGCAATCCGAGCGCTTTTAATTCGGTCAGATTCCTGATGATGCGATAGTTGTCTGCAAAAGTTTTCCCGAAGCCGATTCCGGGATCAATGATTAACCTTTCTTTTTCGATTCCCGCGGCAATTGCCTTTTCCAAACAATTTCCCAGATAATCAATTATCTCGCCCATCAGATCCGCGTAGGTTAAATCTCCTTTTTGCATATTCTGCGGCTCGCCCCGCATATGCATGAGGATCATTGCAGCGCCGGTTTCCTGAACAAGCGGCAACATTTGGCGATCTTTATTTCCGGCGCTTACATCATTGACTATTTCCGCACCGGCGGCGATAGCTTCTTTAGCCACCAGAGACTTTGTTGTATCAATAGAAATTGCTGTGTCCGTCTTTTGCGCAAGCGCATTAATCACGGGAATAACTCGGTTTAATTCTTCTTTTTCGCAAACAGCTGCGGCTCCCGGACGCGTTGATTCACCGCCGACGTCAATGATGTCGGCGCCCTCGTCAATTAATCTCAGGGCATGCTCCAGGGCTTTTTGCTGATTATTGAACAGTCCACCGTCGGAAAATGAATCGGGGGTTACATTCAGAATCCCCATGATTCGTGTTCTGTCGCCCAGCAGGATTTCCCGGCGTGAGGTTTTTAAAATGTACTTTTGTTTACTATAATTATTAATGGCTTCCAGAATATTCCTGGAAACAAGATTAAGTCCGAAAGGCTGTTTTTCTATCTTTTTAGCAAAGGCGGCAATTTGCTTCAGGGTTCCCATGATTAAGATATCGCTGGAAGGAACGCTGCAGGCGATGCTACCCCGGTGTACGGCGGCATCCCCGCCAATGGACAACATTTCCTGCTTGATGATGTTGGCAACTTTACATGGCTTGTTTCTCAGCAATATATTGATATTCATTGTCTTCGGCAACATGGCGTTGATCCCGTAAGGATCAACGCCTATCTTATTTAAAATCTCCGTCGCCTGAACAGAATTTCTGATGTTAATTATTTTCACGCGAGTATCTCATTTTTGATCAGAGATAGATTTTTGTCCGGAAATAACATTATGATATACCTGTGAAATTAGCCGTTTGCAGCTTTTTGGGCAACGCATCACCTATCAGAGCATCGATTTCTTCGCCGTTTAATACTTCCTTTTCCAAAAGCTCATTGGCTATTTTGTGCAGAATGTCAATGTGATCGCTGAGGAGTTTCTTTGCTCTCTCATAGTTGCGCATGACCAGGGACATGATTTCGGCGTCAATATTTTTTGCGGTGTCCTCGCTGTAGTCTTTGTGCGTGGCAAATTCCCGGCCCAGGAATATTTGCTCTTCTTTTTTGCCATAGCTTAAAGGCCCCATTTTTTCGCTCATACCCCATTCGCAGACCATTTTCCGGGCAAGGCCGGTTGCCCGTTCGATATCGTTGCCTGCTCCGGTTGTAAATTCGTGCAAGACTAATTCTTCCGCCGCACGCCCTCCCAGAAGGATCGCGATATTATTATCCAGATATTGACGCGGATAGGTGTGCTTTTCGTCAATCGGCAGCTGCTGGGTCAGTCCCAGCGCTCTTCCCCGGGGGATGATCGTCACTTTGTGAATAGGATCGGTGCCCGGTATCAAACGGGCGACCAGAGCGTGGCCTGTTTCGTGGTAGGCCGTGTCACGCTTTTCCTGCTCATTGATAACCATACTTTTTCTTTCCGTGCCCATTAAGATTTTATCCTTGGCAAATTCAAAATCACTCATATTGACTTTGTCTTTGTTGGCGCGGGCGGCGCAAAGAACGGCTTCATTAACCAGGTTTTCAATATCGGCTCCGGATGTTCCGGGCGTTCCTCTGGCCAAAACGCCAAAATCAACATCATCGTCAATCGGCGCCCTGCGGGCATGGACCTCAAAAATCTTTTCTCTGCCTTTAACATCCGGCAGCGGCACTATGACCTGTCGGTCAAATCTTCCCGGGCGCAGCAGGGCCGGATCCAGAACGTCGGGGCGGTTTGTCGCCGAAATGAGAATTACTCCGTCGTTGGATTCAAAACCGTCCATTTCGACCAGCAATTGATTAAGCGTCTGCTCTCTTTCATCATGACCGCCGCCCAGGCCGGCGCCGCGGTGGCGTCCAACGGCGTCGATTTCATCGATAAAAATAATACATGGTGCATTTTTCTTGGCTTGGCTGAATAAATCGCGGACACGGGATGCTCCGACACCAACGAACATTTCCACAAAATCGGAACCGCTGATACTCAGGAAGGGAACATCGGCTTCCCCGGCAATAGCCCGTGCCAGCAAGGTTTTTCCGGTGCCGGGAGGGCCCACCAGCAACAATCCTTTGGGGATTCTTCCGCCGATTTTTGTGTATTTCTGGGGATCTTTCAAAAAATCGATTACTTCTTCCAGTTCGGCTTTTGCTTCGTTAATGCCGGCCACATCGGAAAACGTGACCCGTTTGGATTTATCCGTAATTAAACGGGCCCGGCTCTTCCCAAAGGACATTGCCTTGCCGCCGCCGGACTGCATCTGACGCATAAAAAAGATCCAGACGCCGATAAGCAAAAGCATCGGGAACCAGGAAATCAGTAAAGTCATGTACCACGGAGCTTCCTCGGGCGGTTTGGCGGTGATCTTTACATTTTTTTCCCGAAACTGGGTGACAATTTTGTCATCTTTGGGTGCGTATGTTTTAAAAACGGTCCCATTGGCCAGTTTGCCGGTTATATTTTCACCTTGTATGGTTACTTCGCTGATTTGCCCGTTTTCCAGATGAGCCAGCATTTCGGTGTAAATTATCTCTTTCTGCGACCCCTTGGGTTGATTAAAAAGTTGCCAGACCAGTAAAAAGACAAGCAGAACGGTAAGGATAAGAGCAACATTTTTTTGAAGCTGATTCAATATTTTTCTCCTTAAATTAATTAAGTGCAATAACCTTTATAATAATATCCCCATAATCTCAAATAATTTCTAACTCCAGAATATTTTTTGTTTCCGGGGTTATTTTGACCTGATCGTTCAGATGCATATTTTCAATCAGAAGCACAGCCTGCCGATCCGCCAGCAGCATCATTTCATCGCGTTTTTGTTGTGTAATTTTTCTGTTTATGAAGAAAGATTTAAGCTTCTGCCTTCCGCACATGCCCAGCGGCTGAAACCAGTCGCCCGCCCGGCGATTGCGCAAAACCAGCGGCGGCCGGATTTTGTCGAAATCGATGTAATGTTTGCTTCTATTGCTGAAATCAACTTTATCTCTGGCCACCATCTGCAACCGGACGGTCAAATTCCTTTGGACGACATAAACCTGGCCGGGAACTGCTATCTCATACAAATATTCTATTTGTCCTGTTGCTTTCTGAAGACGTTCCAGGATTAAATTTTCGTACTCCCGTCTGGCCTCGATTCCGCAGGGCAGGCAAATCTTCTTTCCTGATTCTGAATCTTGCAGAAGCTTCGCGAGGGAATCAATGTGTAAAAAAGTAACGCCGTTTTTCTGGGGGTTGAAATCTTCCAGAACTTTTTTCAGCATTCTCCTCCGAATAGCCGGATGGAGCGTGCCCAGGTATCCGATGTTCAGCACAATTTTGTTGTTTTGTTTTTTTACGCATGTTGATTTAAATGCTTCGTTCACGCATTCGCCGATAAAATTATTCTCGTCGCGGAGAATTTGCGCCATCTGCGCCAGAGCTTCATCAAATTTTGGATTAAACTCATTTTTCAAATAAGGAAGAAGCTCCAGTCGAATTTTATTGCGTAAATATATTTTGCTTTCATTCGAGCCGTCCTGCCGGTAAGCGATATCCGCTTTCTTCAGATAAGCAATAATCTGCCGGCGCGAGACTTCCAGCAGCGGGCGAATGTATTTACCATCGCGCAGGGGCAGAATTCCTTTCAGCCCTTCTAAACCGCTTCCCCGTATTAAGTGCAGCAACACCGTTTCCGCCTGGTCCTGTAGATTATGCCCCAAGGCAATTTTTCCGGCGCGCCGGCTTTTGGCCACTTCATCAAAAAACTGGTACCTCCGGCGGCGATAAAAATCTTCCGGGGAAAGTCCTTTCGGAATATCCGTCGCATCCATTTTGCCGGAAACAAATGCCAGGCCCAGGCGTGAGGCCAGCCTGCCCGCTTCCCGTTCGTCCGTATCTGATTCCGCTCCGCGTAATCCATGATTATAATGAGCCAGTATGACGGAAATGCCCATGGAAGGAGCAATTTCGGCCAGCGCCAGAGCCAGCGCCGTCGAATCCGGGCCGCCGGAGAGGCCCACCACCACCGACTCATCCGGCTTCAACAATCCGTGTTTAGTTATTGTATTTTTTACTTTTTCGAACATTTTCAACAAAATACAGAACTTATCTCCCCGAGACTTTTACAATAATAATCGGCACGAGCAGCCAATAAGTCAATTCGTTTTCCCAGTCCGTTTAAATAAGCACAACTTAAGATTCCGGAATTTTTGGCGAGTGCAATGTCATTTAAGCCGTCGCCGATGATTACAACTTTTTCTTTTTCCAACTTGTATTTGTCCAGCAAGTAGTCCACCAGACGCTTATCCGGCTTCCTGTAGGGAAAAGAACCGTCGCCGATTATTTCTTCAAAATATTTTTCTATGCCCAATCCCTTGCTGATGGCCAGTGTGAAAGGATAACGTTTATTCGTGAGAATGACCTTTTTCTTGTGGCGGAAATGTTCCAATAATTCTTTTGCCCCCGGATACAGCACGGTATTGTCCAGAAAATGTTCACCATAATGACTGCTGAATATTTTCAGCGCTTCCGGGTATAAGGACTGATTATCCTTCCCCAGTGATCTTTCGATTAATTCTTTTACACCGTCGCCGACAAAAGAAATTATCTCGTCGTCCCCTCGAAGTCCGCAACCCAGCCGTCCCAAAGTGTAGTTGACCGAAGCAATCAGATCAGCGCCGGTGGATACCAGTGTGCCGTCAAAATCAAATATCATTAAATCAACTTCTCTCATTCTTCCTCCTCCGCGCTATATAGCCAAATATACTATTAAAAACAAGATTGTTTCTTTAGTGGAAAAAAGCCGCCCGGCGACAATATTGTTTTAAGTGTTTTCCAACTCCACAAATATGTATTTTTTCACAAACCGCCTTTTTATATATGTGTCCGTATTTATGATGCATTTAACGATGGCAAGCTTATTGCTTTTTTGTCGGTCAGTTCACAGGAGGATATAGAAAAATGAATATTGAAATCAGCGCGGGTGACACGGCATGGATCCTGGTATGTTGTTCTCTGGTATTATTGATGACGCCGGCCTTGGCATTTTTTTACGGCGGCATGGTGCGGAGAAAAAATGTTCTTTCCACTTTGACCTTGAGTTATATTTTTATGGCATTGATTGGAGTTCAGTGGATTGTTTATGGTTATTCTCTGGCCTTCGGCTCCGACATTAACGGACTGATCGGAGGCCTTAACTTCCTCGGTTTTCAGAATGTGGGTGCATCGCCTAATGCCGACTACAGTAAAACTATTCCCCACACGCTTTTTGCCGCCTTTCAAATGATGTTTGCCGTGATTACGCCGGCTCTGATAACAGGCGCCTTTGTGGAGAGAGTCAAATTCAAGAGTTTCCTTCTTTTCAGTCTGCTGTGGGCGACGATGGTCTATGACCCTTTGTGCCACTGGGTATGGGGACAAGGCGGATGGCTGAAAAGCATGGGTGTTCTTGACTTTGCGGGAGGAACGGTTGTGCATGTGGCCGCCGGTTTCTCGGCGCTCGCTTTTGCCCTGGTTATCGGACCCCGCAGAGGCTATGGCAATTCTTCTATTGAACCGAACAACATCCCGCTCACTGTTTTAGGGGCGGGCTTGCTCTGGGTCGGCTGGTTCGGATTTAATGCCGGCAGTGCATTGGCTGCCAATGGCGTGGCGGTTAATGCCCTTTTGACAACTAATTCTTCGGCGGCGACTGCCGGCATCGTCTGGATGATGCTTTCCTGGCTGGATGGCCGTCCCAGTACGCTGGGAATCGCTACCGGCATGATTGTAGGTCTTGCTGCCGTAACTCCGGCATCCGGATATATTACTCCACTGGCTGCAATGGTCGTGGGTGCAGTAGCAGCACCGCTTTCTTACTACGCCATGCGTTTTCGTGAGAGACGCAGGTTGGATGAATCTCTGGATGTGTGGGCTTGCCACGGCATGGCCAGTTTATGGGGAATGGTGGCCACAGGTCTTTTTGCCACCATCTCCGTCAACGCCGGCGGTGCAAATGGTCTTTTCTTTGGCAATCCGAATCAGATTTGCATTCAAATTCTGGCTGTGGTCACCACTATGATCTTCTCCTTCACGATGACTTATATCCTGGCCAAGCTTTTAAATATCAGTATAGGTCTGCGGGTCTCCCCGATGGAAGAAGAAGTGGGATTGGATATCAGCTCGCATGGTGAAAGAAGTTATTCTTGAAGAAGACATTTCATAACAAAACTTTTCTTTATAATTGATTCAGGAGATATGAGATATGCTGAAAAAAATAGAGGCCATAGTTCGTGAAGACAAGGTCAACGACGTCAAAGATGCCCTCTCTGAAATCGGAATTGTCGGTTTAAACATGTTTGAAGTCCGGGGCCATGGACGTCAGGGGGGGATTCAATTGGTCGGCCGCGCCGGCGTTTACCAGGTAACCATGCTCCCGAAGATTCAGATCAACATTGTTTTGAATGAACGCAATCTTGACGAAGCGCTGGAAGTGATATTGAAATCCGCCTACACGGGTGAACCCGGCGACGGTATAATCTTTGTCACCCCGGTCGAGGATGTGATTCGCGTCCGGACACGGGAACGTGGAGAACAGGCTATGTCCTATCCGGGGGATATCGATTCGAAAAGATCCCGGCAAAACGGGTAGCCTTACATAACGACATAAATTTAATATTTTGGGGAAAATGTTTGACCGCATCTACTGTTTGTGTTACTGAAGGGAACCGCTTGGATCCCTTTTAACTGACTGAGACGGCATGGGAATTGACTACACTACTGTCTTGACAAAGGTCTTCCACTTGTGGAAGACCTTTTTTATTTGGATTATGAAAAATAAAAACTCTTATAATATTGCCATAATAGGAATGGGCAAAGTGGGAACGGCGATCGGCCATCTTTTAAATAGAGCAGGCCATAAAATTATATCCGTTTCCGATAAATCTGCGGCTGCCTTGAAGACCGCCCTGCCCTACACCGGAGGAAAAGCTTTCCGCGATCCCCGAGAAGCCGTCATTGGAGCGGATATCATCCTCATTACCACTCCCGATGATATCATTGTTGATGCCTGCAGCGAAATCGCCGTTCCCGAACTGATTGCAGGAAAAATTATTTTTCATATGAGCGGCGCCGGTGGTCTCGACCTGCTGGATGCGGCTAAAAGAGCCGGCGCCGATGTCGCGAGCATCCATCCCCTGCAGAGTTTTTCTTCCATTGATACAGCCATCAATAATATACCCGGAAGTATTTTTGGAATTACCGCCGACAAAAAAGTTCAGGAGACAGCCGGCAAAATTGTACATGATCTGAAAGGCATTCCTGTTTTTATTTCTCCCGCTCAAAAGCCGCTTTATCATGCCGCCGCCTGCTTTGCTTCCAACTACCTTGTCACTTTATTAAATGTCGTTGAAGCGATTTTTGAGTCCATCGGGATAGATAAAGAAAATGCGCAAAAAGCTTATCTACCCCTGGTTTACGGTACTCTGAAAAATGTAGAGAAATCCGGTTCGATCCAGGCATTAACCGGCCCGATCGCCCGCGGAGATGCGGGCACAATTAAAAAACATATTGCCGCCATGAAAGAGACACAATCTGAATATGCGCCTCTTTACAGTGCTTTGGGATTAATTACAATAGAAGTTGCCCGGAAAAAAGGCACGCTGTCCGCAAAGCAGGCAGAAATAATTAATAATCTTTTAAAAGGAGTCATCGATTATGAGCACCCAAAAGAAAAGCAGCCGTAAAACTATTCTGGATATCAAGAAAATGAAGGAAACCGGCGAAAAAATCACCGTACTAACCGCTTATGATTATGCCATTGCTTCCATAATGGACGAATGCGGTGTCGATATGATTCTAGTGGGGGATTCATTAGGCATGGTGGTTTTAGGTTATGATACGACTCTTCCGGTTACGATGGAGGATATGCTGCATCATACCAAGGCCGTTTCCCGGGGGGCGCAAAATACCCTTGTCATTGGTGACATGCCTTTTCTTTCTTACCAGGTTTCACCGGAGGTTGCCCTGGCTAATGCCGGACGTTTCCTGCAGGAAGCGGGGGCTCAGGCCGTTAAGTTGGAAGGCGGCAGAGAAACAGCCGAAATAGTTCACAAGATCACTTCCGCCGGAATCCCGGTTATGGCCCACATCGGCTTGACACCCCAGTCCATTCACCAGATCGGCGGGTTTAAGGTCCAGGGGAAAAAAGAAGACGCCGCGCAGCGAATAATCGGTGACGCCAAAGCGATGGAAGAGGCCGGAGCGTTTTCGGTAGTCCTGGAATTAATACCGGAAAAACTTGCTGAAGAAATAACAAAATCCGTAAACATTCCTACCATCGGCATCGGTGGAGGAGTCAATTGCGACGGGCAGGTTCTGGTAATAAACGACATGTTGGGGTTATATGATAAATTTACTCCCAAGCATGTAAAAAAATTCGCCAACTTGAATCCGATAATTAAAGAAGCGGTGAACGGCTACATCACGGAAGTAAAAAATTGTACTTTCCCGGACAGCGAGCACAGCTTTAAATAATGGACTCGTAAAAAATTATATAAGCAACGTTTTAAGAAACCGTTTTAAGCAGCTTCAGGCGGGATAAATTATATTCCATTTTGCCGATTCCAATATCCGCTGCATGTTTCAGGCAGGCGCGCCAGTTTGTATTGGTATGGATGCAGGAAAATGCATCTGCGCCTTCCTTATAATTGGCTTCCGTGAGCGCGGTGCCCGGAATCTTGACGGCGGTGTTTACCATGTCGACGCAAGCACAATCCAGCGCCACAGGATCAAAGGAAGCGGCAATGCCGATATCGGGGACAATCGGTGCATCGTTGGCCGGCCAGCAGTCGCAATTAGGGGAAATATTCATAAGAAAACTGATATGAAAATTCGGCTTTCCTTTCAGTGCGGCGAATGCGTATTCGGCGATCTTTTCGGCGGTAGTATCGGAGTCTTGATTCCAGACAACCTGGGCTGCGTTAAACTGGCAGACTGCAATGCATTGACCGCAGCCTATGCATTTGGCATAGTCAATTGTTGCATTTTTCTCTTTATCGAAACTGATCGCTTTCTGCGGGCAGTATTTGATGCACATCCCGCAGGAAATGCAGTTCTTCTTGTTGATGGCGGGTTTTGAAGCCGAGTGCATCTCCAGCTTGCCGCCTCTGGAACCGGAGCCCATCCCGATATTTTTGAGCGCACCGCCAAAACCCGTAAGCTCATGTCCTTTAAAGTGAGTCAGGGAGATGATAATATCTGCGTCAGCGATTGCAGAGCCAATCTTTGCCGTCTTGCAGTGCTTCTGGTTTATCTTTATTTCGCGGAATTCCGTTCCCCTCAGACCGTCGGCGATAATTACGTTTGCTCCGGTGGTGGTCCAGGAAAATCCGTTTTCCTCGGCCGCGCGCAGATGATCGATCGCATTGGAGCGGCGTCCTGAATAGAGCGTATTGGAATCGGTGAGGAAAGGTATGCCGCCGAGATCGCGGATATACGAAACGACTGTGGCTGCATAGTTGGGACGGATGTAGGCAAGGTTTCCCGGCTCGCCGAAATGAATTTTCAGCGCCGTGAATTTACCCTTGAATTTAATTTTTTCCAATCCGGATTGTTTCAGCAGCTTTCTCAGCTTCTGCTGCAGATTGCTGTCCGGCCGTGTCCGCAGATCGGTAAAATATACTTTTGATGCCATATTAATTACTTTTCATAAACCGTAATTTTAGCTTTATCGCGTAATTTTTTCAGCAGGGCGTTGAAAACCGCTGCCTGCTTTTGCTGCTCCAGATAATGGGAAATCTTTTCTTTTACTTCTTCCAAAGGAGCGGTTTTCTGCTGGTTTGTTTCCAATACCTGTATTACATGATAACCGTATTCAGTGGAGACCACCGGTCCCACAACATTAATTTTCTGGGAAAAAGCGGCATCTTCAAAGGGCTTCACCGTCTGTCCTTTGCGAATCACACCCAGATCTCCACCGTTTTCTTTGCTGGGGCAATCGGAATTTTTCCGGGCGAGTTCCGCAAAATCGGCGCCGCCGACTATCTGGCTACGCAGGCCCTCTATTTTCGCTTTTTTTTCCGCTTTAACTTTTTCATCATCCCCTTCGGCAAACGCGATCAGAATATGGCGCACACGCACGCCTTCGGGAATAATAAATTTGTCTTTATTCTCTTCGTAAAATTTACTGATCTCTTTTTCTGTCGGCTTTGCTTTACTTCCCGCTTCCTGCTTGACAAGTTTCGAAACTTTAATTCCCAGCGCAATATGCTCCTTGGAAATATTATTTTCTTTCATAAATGTTTCCAATTTTTCTCCGGGCGGGAGAGTAGATTTGATTTGATCCATCGTGGCTTTAATTTCTTTATCAGTCGCCGCAATTTTTCTTCTTTCCACTTCATTGGTCAGAAGGTTGCGAACGACAAATTCATCGATCATTTGTTTTCTTATTCTTGCCTGCGCATCTTTTAATTTAGCGGCCGGAATTTTACCTTTAAAAGTTTTGAGCTTTTCTTTGACGGCTGCGTCAAGAGCGGATTTCTTCAATATATTACCATCTACACTTACGGCTGTATCTCCGGTATTGGGTTCCGGGAGCGCCGGTTCCGGAGGAAGACTGGTAGCCACGGCAAATGGTTGTATTTGATTTGTGCCTGCTGCCGGAGTCTGATTAACAGTCTTTTTTTCTTCGTTGTTGCTGCATCCGGCCATAATCAGAATTGTAATCAGGATTATCAACCAATGCCCCTTGATGCTTTTTTTCATGAATTTCCTCCGGTAATTATTGATTTGCACTATATTTTTAAATATTTAAGCTATATTCAAAATAATATTATCCGTCAAGAAGATATTCAAAGACTTTGTGGCGCTTATTCGGCGCTCAGGTAATTTCTCTCAAATATTGAACATATTTCCGTTGACCGTCCAGTTCCAGATTATTCGCCCTACGGAAGAATTCCGGAACAGGAATTCGCCTCATTTCCAATATACTTTCGACAGCTTTAAACATGTCAACGGGAGGATAAAATTCCCGGGTTAAATAATTAATCAGTTTCAAAGTCTTAAAGCCGTCAAACCAGCAGTGAAAAGAACTGATCAAGGCGTCTTTATTCTTTACATTGCGGCGAATTCTTTTCGATACATCTTCAAACTGGTAAGCAGTTAGAAATGACGAAAGCGAAGGATGAATCGCATTCGCCTTGTTCAAGATATCTTTTTCATCATATTGAAGCGGCTTTTCCATCAACTGCAGCCACTTCGCCAGTATCTCAAATATGCGGGGATCGTACAAAATATACTCTTCGCGCTCGCGGTTTAAAAATCGCTGTATTCTTCTGCCGGTTCCAAAGGGAACTCGGAAAGAAGCCCTGGCGGACGGAAAGACGCGGGTTTCTTTGATGTAATTAATGCCGCCGATTTTGGCCAGCTTATTGAGAAAATAGAAATCTTCGCCCGCCCGCCGGCGGTTCATTCCCCGGACGGCCAGATAAGCGTCCGCCGTACAAACCATCGTTGACCCGATCGAATGAAAGGCATAGGGCGATCGGGCATACTTCAAGCCCAATATCCAGTAGCGCAGGAATATTTCATAGCAGTAAATCGCCGCCTTTCCTTCATCAGTGCCGGCTTCCTGATGTTCATAGGCAACAATCGCCGTTTTCACCTTTTTCTGGAAAGAATTTTCTATGGAGGATAAATAATTTTTCTGTACCAGGGTATCGGCATCAAGACATAAAATAAGTTTTTTTGAAGAAGTGCTTGAGGACAGCAAATTTAGCGCCATATCCATCCCTGTTTTGCGCGCCAGGCCAACGCCGCCGTCGTTGTCGCTAAATTCGCATCCCGGCGACGAGGCGTCGACGTATCCTATCCGCAGTCCCGCTTCGGAAATAAACTTCAGTTTTTCCTTTAACTCCCGTTTCAGATCAAGCTGCTCAGGATTTCTCAAATTAACAAGAAGATCAAGATATTCCAGCGTCCCTTGATTGTTCATTTTAACTTCGGGGGGAGAGCTTTTCTTGTTATTGATTACGCAAAGGACAAATGAATTCCTCAAGGACGAAGATGGATTTTGCGCCAGAGATTCCAGTGTGGAAAGGAGCGTTTCCTTTTCCGCGTAGGCTGGTATCACAACCACCAGCGAGATGTTGGCAGTATCTCCGGCGACAATATTCCACTTCTCCGCCGTCGAATATTTTTGCAGATATTTTTGCAGCAGATAAGGCTTAGTCATTTAAATACCGCATTACGCTTTCTTTGAGAAGACTGTAATTATCTCCGTCGATCCAGTTGACAGCTACGCCCTTTCTTTCCATGCGTCGAAACCATGTCTCCTGGCGTTTGGCAAACTGATGAATACTGGTATTCAACTGACTAAACATCTCTTCATAGCTTATTGCGCCCGACAGGTACTGAGAAACATAACGATACTCCAAACCGAGGCTGTAGAGCCTTTCCGGGGAGAGACCGGCAATCAGCAGCGCTTTTACTTCCTCGATCAACCCCTCATTCAATCTTTGCTTTAACCTCTCTGTAATCCGCCGGCGCAACAATGATCTTTCCCGGTAAATCCCGAATACGGCGGCATCGACAACCGGTCTTGAAATTACTTCCCCCTGATGGTGTCTTTTACGCGCCAGTTCAATTTCAATCGCCCGGACCAATCTTTCTTTATCTTCGGTATCTGTTTTATTGTGCAGCATGATCTTCAAGGACAAGAGATATTGCTGCAGATCCGTAACCGTTTTTTTTAGAAGTTCTTCCCTCAACTTGTGATCCGGTGGAGCAGGCGGCAATTGATAATTTTGCAGAATGGATTCCAGGTACAGCCCTGTGCCTCCAACCAGAATGGGCAAAACTCCGTTGCGGATCAACCGGGAGTAAATTTCATAAAAGCGCGTCTGAAATTCAAAGAGATTAAATTCCTCTTCGGGAGCGACAATGTCAATCATGTGATAAGGTACTGTATGGCCGTCAATATCGTATTCTTTTAAATCTTTGCCGGTGCCGATATCGAGCCCTTTGTACACCTGCCGGGAGTCTGCCGAGATTATTTCCCCGTTCAACTCGCAAGCCAGACGCACCGACATTTTCGTTTTTCCCGAAGCTGTCGCCCCCAGTATCACTATCAGTTTTTTTGCCATATTTTACCTTGAAGCATCCGGCCTTTTTGCCAGGTCTTCAATTAATCAAAAAAAATGCCCCTGTTAACCGGGGCATTTTAATTCACTTCTTGCTAATAAAATTTATTTTTATTAATTATTACAGTGGTGTAACATTAGCCGCGCTGGGACCTTTATTTCCCTGTTCAATGTCGAAACGGATTCGCTGGCCTTCATAAAGAGTCTTGAATCCCGTTCCCTGAATTGCGCTATAATGAACAAATACATCTCCGCCTTCATCGTTTTCGATAAAACCAAACCCCTTCTTTTCGTTAAACCACTTTACTTTTCCTTCTGCCACAGTTAAAACCCTCCTTTTTAAATAATTGTTCCTTAACGGTTTAATTTCCGTTAGAAACAAAAAAAACCGCACGAATTCCCAACTAATTCAAGAATTCCCAGCGGTTAATTTTCTCTCCTGTAAAACTTCAGCACTAACTACTTCCTAATAAACATTACGCTTGACACTGTTGAAACGAATCATAACTTTTGTAAAGTGCTTTTAACACTAACACCAGTTATTTTCAAAATCAAGCTTTTTTTATTATTAAATTCTTAAGTCCTGCGACCACTTGCCACGTTGAATCTATGGTTGCCATTAAAACAAGTTAAAGAAAAATTAGCAATACAGATTTATTTGGATATTAATGGATAGAGTCTTTATCTATTCTTAAAAAACAGCAAAAAATATATTTCTGTGTAAATCTGTAAGTATCAGTTATTTCAAAGTAATTCCCCCAAAGCATTTATCAGGTCTTTTTCCTGTCCAAAGTAAAAATGGTCTGCAGCAGGAATTATTTTCAAGTTTGCAGCAATATTTTTTATTTTCTCTTGCAAAAGATGGATATCGCAGAACTGATCATCGTTTCCGCAAACTATTACGTTAATTTTATTGATTAATTGCGGCCAATTAAAATCATAAAGATTAACTGGCGGTGAAATAAATGCAACATTTGAAAATAAATCATCAAAGCGTTCAACAACTTTTGCCGCTACCCAGGCGCCAAAAGAATAACCGGCGATGGCTGTTTCCGATATGCCGACATCCTGCAGATACTTGACGGCGGCAATAATGTCCTCCTGTTCACCTCTTCCATCGTCGTAGCAACCGGTGCTTCCCCCTACGCCCCGAAAGTTAAATTTCAGCGTAGCATATTTTTTCGCAGCATATGCTTCCTGAATCGCCTCCACAACATTATTATACATTGATCCGCCCATCAAAGGATGCGGGTGACAAATAACGACACCTTTTTCCCCTCCGGATACAGACAACAGGCTCTCAATCGTCAGTTCACCGTTTTTTATATAAACTCGTTCTTCCTTCATTATTTTTTCATTTAATTGCGCCGGCTAGATGACAGGCGCAAAACCTTTCCTCATCTATTTTTTTCAATAAAGGCTGCCGCTCCAGGCATACGGGCAATTTATACGAACAACGGTTTTGAAAGATGCAGCCCTGAACGCTTTGAATCCTCGCCTCTCCTTTTATTGCAGCCCTGCTCTTCTTTTTTTGCGGATCATAAGAAGGCACCGCCGACAGCAGCATCTTTGTATACGGATGAAGCGGAGAATTATAAATGTCTTTCGTGTCCGCCAGTTCCACAATCTGCCCTAGATACATTACGGCAATGCGATCAGACATATGGCGGATTACATTGAGATCGTGGGAGACAAACAAATAAGTCAGGCCAAATTCTTCTTTTAAATCCTTCAGCAAATTTAAAATTTGCGCCTGAATGGATACGTCCAGGGCGGAAACCGGCTCATCGGCGATGATCAATTCCGGCCGGAGGATCAGCGCCCGCGCGATGCCGATGCGCTGCCGCTGTCCGCCGCTGAATTCATGCGGATAACGATTAGCCTGCTCGGCGCTCAAACCGACTTTTTCCATTAAATTCAAAACGGCTTGACGACGTGAATTTCTATTTCCAATTCCGTGGATAACCAGTGGCTCCCGGATTATGACAGCGGCCGATTTGCGGGGATTAAGGGACGAATAAGGATCCTGAAAGATCAACTGGACATTGCGGCGGTAGGCTTTCAGCGCTTCTTTATCATAAGTGTTTATATCTACACCTTGGAATTTAATCACACCCGATGTCGGTTTTTCCAGTCTTGTTATCAAACGCGCCAGCGTGGATTTTCCGCAACCCGACTCGCCAACCAGTCCCAGTGTCTCTTTTTTCCTGATCTGTAAATCTACGCCATTAACGGCGTGGACAATTCTATCTCCCGAATTCAGCAGACCGCCAGGCAGACTATATTTTTTATCCAGTTTCTGAATATCAACCAATGGGTTGGACATCATAATATATTCCGGTTTAATATTTTTGCTGAGTCTTCCAGCAGGCGGCAAAATGACCGGTTGCGATCTCTTTCAGCTCCGGTTCCACCGCGGCGCATTGGTCGAACGACCAGGAACACCTTTCCCGGAAACGGCAGCCTGGCGTCAGATCATACAAACCGGGCACAGAGCCGGCAATTGTTTTGAGATATCTTTGCCCGCCCTCTCCGCCATCCGGCAGAGAATCGATCAATCCTATAGTGTAGGGATGCAACGGCCGGGCGAATATTTCATCCACTGGAGCTTTTTCCACAATTTTACCGGCATACATCACGGCGACATTATCCGCCGTCTGGGCGATGACGCCAAGATCATGCGTGATCAAAATGACGGTCATATTGTTTTTCTTTTTGAGCTCATCAATCAGCTCCAAAATTTGGGCCTGAATGGTAACATCCAGCGCCGTTGTCGGTTCGTCAGCCAGAAGCAACTTCGGATGACAGGACATGGCCATAGCGATCATGACCCGCTGCCGCATGCCGCCGCTCAACTGATGCGGGTAGTCCCGCGCTCTTCTTTCCGGTTCGGGAATTCCGACTTCCCGCAGTTGTTCAATGCTCAAGTCCATAGCTTCTTTGGCGGGAAGCTTCTGATGCAGTCGAATTGCCTCTGCAATTTGTTCACCGATACGAATAACCGGATTCAGAGAAGTCATCGGCTCCTGAAAAATCATCGCAATATCACCGCCGCGTTTGGAGCGCATCTCTTCGGAAGACAGTTTTAATAAATCCTGCCCTTGAAATGTCACGGCGCCTTTTATAATACTGCCGTTGGGAGGAAGAAGGCGCATTATCGACAGCGCCAGCATCGTCTTGCCGCAGCCGGATTCTCCGACAACGGCCAACGTTTCTCCCTGCTGCAAAGACAAAGAAACTTTGTCGACCGCTCTTATCCTGCCGCGATTCGTATCAAATACCGTCGTTAGTTCTTTTATTTCCAGCAGCGGCGGCATAATTATTTTTGGGCACGGCTGCGCAGGTATTCCGTCAGCAGACGCACCGTAACTCCTGCTGCGCCCTTGGGAATGTATGGCTTATCTTTGGTGCTCCAGGCCGGCCCCGCGATGTCCAAATGAACCCAGGGAAAATCGCCGACGAATTTACTCAGAAATGCGGCGGCGGTGATCGTGCCGGCGGCGCGTCCTCCCGTGTTCTTGTAATCGGCTATATCGCTCTTAATAAGCTCATGGTAGTGCTCAAACAAAGGCAGTTCCCATACCAGTTCACCGGTTTCCCCGGAGGCATTCCTGATGCTCTCTTTGAGTTTGTCATTGTTTCCCAGCATTCCGATAACATCATCGCCAAGGGCGATTATGCAGGCGCCGGTGAGCGTGGCGATATCGATAACAGCCGCCGGTTTAAATTCACTGGCATAAGCAAGGGCATCAGCTAAAATTAAACGTCCTTCGGCATCCGTATTGATAACTTCGATTGTTTTTCCCGAATAAGATTTCAAAATATCACCCGGTTTGCAGGCGCTGCCGCCGGGCATATTTTCCGTGGACGGTATCAGGCCGACGATGTTCAAAGGAAGCTGCAGATCGGCGGCAACCATTATTGTTCCCATAACCGCGGCGCCGCCGGACATATCCGTCTTCATCTCGTCCATTTTCTCCGCCGGTTTGATGCAGATTCCACCGGTGTCAAAGGTAAGACCCTTGCCGACGAGAACAACCGGCGCCTCCCGTCTTTTCCCCCCGGAATACTCCAGAATAATAAACTTCGGCTCTTCGCTGCTGCCGGAGGCAACGCCCAGCAGAGAGTTCATTCCCAGTTTCTTCATTTTAGACTTATCAAAGACCTTACAGGATACATTTTTCTTCCGGGCGATCTCTCCCGCTTTTTTCGCCAAAACGGTCGGCGTCATTTCGTTGGAGGGAGCGGAAATAAGGTCACGGGTTAAGTAAACACCGGCTGCAATAATCTGAGCATTTTTCACGGCGGCTTCAATAAGTGAAAAATTTCCTTCTTCCACGATAATGCTTAATTGTTCCATTTCCCTGATATCCTCAAGCCCCACTGTTTTGTATGGCGTGTACTGGTAAAGCCCCAAAAGCGCGCCTTCCACGGCGGCCTGCACGACTTTTTCCTTCTTATCGGGAAGAATATTCATATCAATGGAAGTCGCCGCTTCTTTTATACTTAGACTGCGCAGATGCTGCATCACCCTGCTGAAGGCGGCCCGGATCTTTTCCAGGTTTACTTCATCCGCCTTCCCCAGCCCGACAAGAGCTATTCTCTGTGCTGGAATCGCCCCTCTGGTGTAGACTACGGCCACCTGTGACGGCTTACCCGCAAAATCGCCGCTCTTTAATAATTCCGCAACCAGTCCTCCGCTCGCCTGATCCAGCAACATCACATCGGGCGCCAATTCCTTTTGATCTTGAAATAAAGCCAAAATAACCGTCTGGCTTGTTATATCCTGAAGCTTTCCTTTTTTAACTAATACCTTCATTACATTTCACTCCTGCCTCTTAAATATTTTTTTTTCGCGGAATAATGCTTAACTCAAAAGGACTGAATTTTTCAAGTTGTATTCGTTAAGTATACTATTGTGTATCTATATAAATATTGACTTCACAAACAAATTTCTTTACTTTTTAGTCAACAAAGCAAATTCCAGGGAGATAAAAATATGAAAAAGAAAAAAATTATTATTTATGCTGTTGTTTCTGCGGCGTGTATCTTTTTGCTCACGGCTTTGGCCTCTGCTGCGGCCACCATGAGCATTCAGGTAAGGGAAACACAACTCCGGGCGACTCCCGGTTATTTTGGAAAGATAATCAGCAGGGCGTCATATGGAGATCAGGTTACCGTCGAAGGTGCAAAGGGCAGCTGGAAAAAGGTCCGGTTGAAGAAAACCGGAAGAACCGGCTGGATCAATTCTTCCGCCCTTTCGGCGAAAGAGATAAAGCTGGTTGCCGGCGCTAAAGGCACAAAGGGCGCAGCATCGGCAAGCGAATTACAGCTGGCCGGCAAAGGCTTTAACCCGGAAGTGGAAAAAGAATTTAAAAACAGAAACAGACAAATGAGCTTCCGCTGGGTGGACAAAATGGAGCAAATAGTAATTTCCGATGCGGAAAAACAGAAATTTGCCCAAGAAGGCGGACTGAGACTTAATGGAAATGGAGGCCGGTAATGAAAATATTCATAAATAAAAAAACCGGATTTATTCTGTACCCCGTAATTCTTCTGGCCGCATTATCCATGATGCTGCTGCATGGATGCGAAGTTGTTAAAACGGCGGCGAAAGTCGGTGAGGAAGCGGGTATTTTAACATCTCAGCAGGCGGCAGGCATCGAAAAGACGGCAACCGCCGTGGAGAGAAGCCAGGAGGAGATAACCCCCTCCGAGGAATACTACATAGGCAGAACCGTCGGCGCCGTCATCACCAACAAATATAAAGTTTACCAGAGTGACAGGGCTACAAGATATATCAACGAGCTGGGACAGACTATCGCTGTGCATTCTGATCTTCCCGAAACTTTCGGCGGCTACCACTTTCTGATTCTTGATACTGATGAGATAAACGCCTTAGCCGCGCCGGGTGGCCTGATTTTTGTTTCCCGGGGCCTGCTGCGCTGCTGCAATAACGAGGATGCCGCCGCCGCCGTGCTTGCCCATGAAATAGGACATGTCCAGCACAGGCACGGACTGGACGCTATTCAGAAATCAAGGATAACCAGCGCCGTTACTACGGGGCTTCTGGAAGCCGGCAAAAACCTCACCTACGCCCAGGTCGCGGAACTTACGACAATCTTCGAAGGTTCCATCAGGGATATAACCTCCACTCTTATCAACAACGGCTATTCCCGCGCCTTGGAAAGGCAGGCGGATCAGGCCGCGGTGGTGATACTTCAACGTTGTGGCTATAATCCGCAGGGGCTGGTGGACATGCTCCGGGTAATGGACACAAGGCTGAAACCTGGCGCCCTCGACTTCGCCAAAACTCATCCTTCACCGGCAACAAGAATCGCATCGATTCAAGAAAGTTTCGGTGCTTTTTCCCCCGTCAACCAGGGACTTAAACGGCAGGAAAGATTTAAACGAGCTCTGGCAGGCATATGATCGGCCCGGCAATAAATTTTCGCACACGGATTATCAACGCCGCTGTCATCACTCTGGCAGCGGTGTTGATATCTCTGCTTCTCTGGGCTACCGGCTGGTTCAACGGCCTGGAGCTAAAAACCTGGGACTGGCGCGCAGGCAGGTTTGCCCAGCCCGGAGAAAACACGTCTCACATCTGCCTCATTCTTGTTGATCAACCAAGCATTGACTGGGCGGCTGAAGAAAATGGCTGGCCCTGGCCGTGGCCGAGAACAGCCTATGGAGCCATCGTCGATTTTTTAAATCGCAGCGGAGCAAAGGCTCTGGGCATCGATATTTTGTTTACGGAGCAATCATCCTACGGCGTAAGCGACGATAAAGTTTTTCAAGAGGCCTGCCGTTCGTTTGGAAAAGTTGCCGCCGCCTGCGGGCTGGGATTCGAAAGCGGCATCCGTGCATGGCCCGAGGGGCTGTCCCAACCGTTTTTTGCTGATAAGACCTCAATACAACCGTCGGTGCAAAAAAAATTGTCGAGACCGCTGGCTACATTTCCCCACCGGGATCTCGCTTCCGGTTTCCGGGTTTTCGGCAATGTTGACCAGAATCCCGATGCAGACGGCATCTACAGAAGAATGGCGCCGCTGAGGTTCTTTGACAACAAACCGCTGCCTATTCTCGGGCTGGCTGCCTACTTTGCCGCTGAAGAAAAGGTTAATATTGTTTTTTCCGAAAGACTGGTGAACGTTGGAGGCCTTGCTATCCCTCTGGACCGCTCGGGCCAGGCCCTCCTCAGATTTCGCGGCCCGTCGGGCACCCACAAGGCTTACAGCGCCGCCGCCGTGATCCG
>ERZ1645192.1279-NODE-1279-length-21014-cov-7.261988_pt1 | contig 21014 bp, 19 predicted proteins | sample MGYA00575354_ERZ1645192 | MGnify/ENA primary metagenome ERZ1645192 (study PRJEB40844, sample SAMN11349763) | freshwater sediment metagenome | isolation source: river sediment | host: Sediment | place: India: Faizupur Khadar , New Delhi | collected 2017-02-21 ... | reverse complement strand
CCGTCTTCTTCTCCCCGCCGAGGGGATTTTCGGTGAAACGGATGTCGTCAAAGCTTAAGTCCAGCGCCAGCTTCTTAATGGCCTCTTTTAAACCGTTTGTCTCCATGCTTTTCCCCGCTCTTGCTCTTCGCTTTCTGTTTGCCGCTTAAGTATATCATCTCGTCGCGTAAAGCCGCCGCCAGCTCAAACTCCAGCTCCATCGCGGCTTTGCGCATCCGCTTTTCAAGGTCGGCCAGCGTCGCTTCCATTTCCTCAGGCGACAACTGCTTGCTCGGGTCTTCCTCCGCGGTTCTGGAAACGGAAATCTCCAGATTATCCGCCACTTCCTTGATAATGGTCTGCGGCGTGATGCCGTTTTCTTCGTTATATTTCTTCTGTGCCGCCCGTCTTCGGTCGGTCTCGCGAATCGCGGCTTCCATCGACCGGGTCATCTGGTCGGCGTACATGATGACGCGTCCGTCCGCGTTCCGCGCGGCGCGCCCGATGGTCTGAATCAGCGAGGTCTCATTGCGTAAAAAGCCTTCCTTGTCCGCGTCCAGAATAGCCACCAGTGCCACCTCGGGCAGGTCCAATCCTTCCCGCAGCAGGTTGATGCCGACCAGCACGTCGAATTCCTTCAAACGCAGTCCGCGGATAATCTCCATGCGCTCCAGCGTGTCCACATCCGAATGCATATACCGCACTTTCAGTCCCGCTTCCTCATAGTAGTCGGTTAGCCGCTCGGCCATCTTTTTGGTCAGCGTGGTCACCAGAACGCGGAATCCTTTGTCGATCGTCCGGTGAATCTCGGCCATCAGGTCGTCCACCTGATTGGCGATGGGCTTAATCGTCACTTCGGGGTCAATAAGACCGGTCGGCCGGACAATCTGTTCCACAATGTGTCCTTCGGCCAGCTCCCGCTCATAGACCGCGGGCGTCGCCGACACATAAATCGCCTGATTCAGACGCGCGTTGAATTCCTCAAAACGGAGCGGACGGTTGTCGTAGGCCGAAGGCAGACGGAACCCGTAGTTGACCAAATTATCTTTACGCGAAAAATCACCCTTATACATGGCCCGTACCTGCGGCAAAGTGACATGCGATTCATCCACCACCAAAAGGAAATCGTCCGGAAAATAATCCAGCAGCGTAAAAGGCGGCTGTCCGGGGCTTCTGCCGTCGAAGTACCGCGAATAGTTCTCGATGCCCGTGCAGTACCCCACTTCGCGCATCATCTCAATATCATATTGTGTGCGCTGGGCGATGCGCTCGGCCTCCAGCAGCTTGCCGCCGTCCTGAAACCGCTTCACCGCCGCCTCAAGGTCGGTCTCAATCTGGCTGATGCCGCGCTCAATCGCCTCTCGAGCAATCGCGTAGTGCGTGGCCGGAAAGATCATGGTGTGCATTAGCTCGGTCAGGCGTCTTCCGCTGACCACCTCGATCTGGCTGATGCGCTCCACCGAATCGCCGAAGAACTCGATGCGCAGTGCTTTTTCGAAGGTGCTGGTCGGGAACACCTCCACCGTGTCCCCGCGCACACGAAAGCATCCGCGGTCAAAGTCGATGTCGTTGCGTTCAAAGTTGATGGCCACCAGCGCCTTGCTTAAGTCCTTCACGTCCATCTTCATGCCCGGGCGCAGGGAAACGCTCATGTTCTGGTACTCCTCGGGCGAACCCAGCGAATAGATGCACGACACCGAGGATACCACGATGACATCCCGCCGTTCCAGCAGAGCTGATGTCGCCGAATGGCGTAAGCGGTCAATCTCGTCGTTGATGCTCATATCCTTTTCAATATATAAATCGCTTCGGGGGATATACGATTCCGGCTGGTAGTAATCATAGTAGGAAACGAAGTATTCCACCGCGTTTTCGGGGAAGAACAGCTTAAATTCGCTTGCCAGCTGAGCCGCCAGCGTCTTGTTGTGGCAGAGCACCAGCGTGGGTTTTTGCACGTTTTCAATCACGTTGGCCACGGTAAAGGTTTTGCCCGAACCGGTGACGCCCAGCAGCACCTGACTCTTTGCGCCGCTTACCAGTCCTTGCGTCAGTTTGTCAATCGCCTGCGGCTGATCGCCCGATGGTTGATACGCCGAATGTATTTTAAAAGCTTCCATATCACTTTGTCCTTTTTTGTGGTTTAGGGCTATTATATCCCAATCGCCCGTCAAAAAAAAGCGAACAATGCATATCCGAAGCAAAGCGGCGCATGGCTTCCGCAATCTGTACAAAGCGGTCTGCTTGCAGTATAATGGCGCCATCAGGCGATATGAAGGACGATGCGTATGTTTCGACAAAAATCCACCTTAAAACTGTTTTGCGGCGATGATCCCCGGGCTTTTTTCGGGACGGGTCCTTTTCTGCTTCTTTCCGCCATCGGCGAAACCCACTCCATCGCCAAAGCCGCCAAAAGCATGAATATGGCCTACACCAAGGCACTGGCGCTCATCAAACACGCGGAAGCAGCGCTGGGAAAACCGCTGATAACTGCCCAGACCGGCGGCAAAGGCGGCGGCGGTTCCGAGCTGACCGAAACGGCGCTTGCGCTGGTCGCGGCCTTCCGGACGTGCCAGACCGCACTGGACAAAGAAGCCGAAACCCTTTTTCAAAAGCATTTCGGTCCGATTCTCTAATCTTCTGTTCTTTTTGCTCTCTCATATGCCTGCAATGTGGATTATTTTTACTCTTTCGCCTGTTTATGTTCTTTCGCTTGTCAATGCCAATATCCATCATGTATAATATGTGCGTATATGCCAATAAAAAGAGGTTGTCTCTAATTGAGCCAAGATTCGAAAAAAGTACCCAACATTGGCCTCTTTATCCCTTCTGTCGATACTTACTTTGAACGAGAGGTCGTATCTAAGCTATTCTCCAGCATGGAGACCCGGGTGTGCAACCTCCATGTTTTCTGCGGGCAGTCGATACCTGCGGATGTGTCTTCGGTTACACCCGGAGATCTGGTATCCATTCTCCCGCCTCCCGGATTCCTCGACGGTCTCATCATGACCACCGCCTCCACCATCAACTTTGTTTCGCTGGAAAGCGTCATCACCATGCTGGCGCAATACCAGGGTATTCCGATTGTATCCATCTCCTATCCTCTGGAAAACACCTATAATATCCTGATGGATAATGAAAAGGGCATCCGCGACATCATGACGCATCTCATCGATGTTCACGGATTCACCGACATCATCCATCTCGCCGGGCCCAAATGGAGTCTGGAAGCTCAGGCCCGCGCCAAAGCATTTCTTTATATGCTTCAGCAGAACGGTCTCATCAAAGACAATAAGCGCATCATCCGCGCCAATTTCACGCGAAACGCCGGAAAAGCCGCCGCGCTCGCCATGCTGAAAGACTACGAAAAACTGCCGCAGGCCGTGGTCTGCTGTAGCGATGAAGTGGCCTTCGGCTTTTCCAAAGAACTCGAAGCGCACGGCCTTCGCATACCGGACAACATCACCGTCACTGGCTTTGACAACGTCATCTGGTCACGGTTTGCCACTCCGTCCATTTCCACGGTCGATCAGCCGCTGGATGAAATGATGAGCCGCGCGCTTGGTATCCTCATCGATATCACCGAAGGCAAAAGCCAGCCGCAGAACCATCTGTTTGCACCCAAGCTGGTCATTCGCGAATCCTGCTCCTGCCGCGGCATCAAGAAGGACATCATCGACGTCAAAAACCGGCTGGACGCCATCGCCGATCTCCCGTTCGAAACCGCCGAGTCCGACGAAGCGATATTTAAAGTCAACCGTAATTTAATTATCCGAACCATCAAATCCATGCTGGGCAATTCGAACGATTTGCCCAAGGGCGTCGATCGGTTCCTGTCTGCTATTTTCGAAGCGCTGGCCGCGGATTTTTGCACCAACGGCGCGCCTTTCCAGCTTTCTGTTGCGGTTGAGCGCTTCTACATCTGGGCGCATCGTCCCTACACCGAAGATCTGGAATGGAAGACGCTGGATTTCACCATTGAGGCGATTTTAAGAAACCTGTTCCCGGCCCCCGAAAAAAGACAGTTCCTCGATTATTTTTGCCTGCAATTCGTGTACGACCTGGAGATGATTACCCGGAAAATCTATAACCGCGATCTGTTTAATCAATACGATTTAACGATTCTCGGCAACCGCATCATCAATCAGTTCAGCGCAGTCACGACTTACGAGCAGATGCTTTTAACTTTCCGTGCCAACTGCGAACTGCTCAATTTCAAGGAATGCTATTGCTGTCTGCTGGAAACGCCGATGCCCCTAAACGGATTTTATGATATTCACGAAGTGCGTAATATCACCATGGTGTTTGGAAAGTGCCAGCAGGAGATTTTTGAAGAAGTTAAATTCACCACCGAAACCATGCTGCCGCCCGAAATGACCCGAATCGGTCTGGGACAAAATCTGGCCTATTTTTCGCTGAATTCGGGCAGTCTGCTGTACGGATATTTCGCGTGTGACTTGGACGATATGCTCCAGCCTCTGGCCAGCACCGTTCGCCAGCAGCTTTCCAGCATCCTCGCGCGGCTGGACCTTTTGGGTAAGCTGGAGGAAGACACACAGAATATCATGCGCATCTCCCTGCATGACGCGCTCACCGGCCTTCTAAACCGCCGCGGATTCTTTGAAGAAGGTCAGCGGATTCTGCTGGAGGCTTTGGAGAAAAAGCAGGAGATGGTTCTGCTGTTCGGCGACATGGATAACCTCAAAGGCATCAACGACACCTATGGCCACCAATCGGGCGATATGGCCCTAAAATCCACGGCGCTCTGCCTGAAAGACGCCCTGCGCGAAGGGGATATCGTCTCCCGTTTCGGCGGCGACGAATTTGCTCTGCTGCTGCGCGGCAAGGATAACGCCAAGAATATCGGTCTGGTACTCACCCGCATCCGCAGCCACTTTGAACAGTTCAACCGCATCTCCACCATGCCGTTTGACATCAACGTCAGCTTTGGTTATGCGATTAAGCCGAAAGACGAACGCAAGGACCTCGAAACCATGATTGAGGAAGCCGACCACCGCCTGTATGTGGAAAAGAAGCGGCGCAACACCGGCGAAACCAGCTAACCAAAAAACGCACCCCGAAGGATGCGTCTTTTTTTATCGTTTACTATTTAATAATCATGGACGAACCGGTCATCTCGGCCGGTTTTTCTATGCCCATCAGGTCGAGCAGAGTCGGCGCCAGATCGGCCAGAATACCGTCCTGTTTCAACTTGGCGGTTTTGTACCGCTCGGATACCAGCACAAACGGCACCGGATTGGTCGTATGCGCGGTAAACGGTCCGCCGTCGGCGTCCAGCATGCGTTCGGCGTTGCCGTGGTCGGCGGTAATCATCACTTCGCCGCCGTTCTTTAAAATGGCGTCCACCACTTTCCCGACGCAGTCATCCACCGCAAAGACCGCCTTTTCGGCCGCCTCGAAAATGCCGGTGTGTCCCACCATGTCCGAATTAGCGAAGTTTAGAATCATCACGTCATATTCGCCGCTGTTAATCTTCTCCACCGCTTTTTCGGCCACTTCGTAGGCGCTCATCTCGGGCTTTAAGTCATACGTCGCCACTTTGGGGGAAGGAATCAGGAATCGGTCCTCGCCCTGGTTCGGCTCTTCCACGCCGCCGTTGAAGAAGAAGGTGACGTGCGCGTATTTCTCGGTCTCGGCAATCCGAAACTGCGTTAAACCCTTTTTGGCCAGATATTCACCCAATGTGTTTTCCATGGACTGCGGCTCATAGATGATATGCACGTTTTTAAACGTGGCGTCATATTCGGTCAGCGTGCAGTAATACACCAGAAAGAACTTCCGTTCAAAGCCGTCAAAGCCGGGTTCGATGAATACACGCGTTATCTCTCTGGCCCGGTCAGGGCGGAAGTTAAAGCAGATAATCGTATCGTTTTCTTTAATCAGCCCAATCGGTTTGCCGTCTTCGACGATGCAGGTGGGCAGAACAAATTCGTCAAACACCTTCTCGTCGTAGGACGCCTGCATCACGTCCACCGCCGAGGTGTTCGTTTTGCCCGCGCCCAGCACCATGGTGTCGTAGGCTTGTTTGACGCGTTCCCAGCGGTTGTCGCGGTCCATCGCATAGTACCGACCCATCACACTGGCGATTTTTCCCACGCCGATTTCGGCGAGCTTGGCCTCCAGCTCTTCGATAAAGCCCTTGCCGCTGTCCGGCGGCACATCGCGGCCATCCATAAAACAGTGGATATAAACCTCGGTCAGCCCCGCCGCCTTGGCTTTTTCCACAAAGGCATAGAGATGCGTGTTGTGGCTGTGCACCCCGCCGTCCGAAACCAGACCGTACAGGTGCAGTGCCGTGCCTTTCTTTTTGGCGTTGTCCATCGCCGCCTGAATAACGGAGTTTTCAAAGAAACCGCCGTCGTCAATATCCTTGGTCACGCGCGTCAGCGCCTGATACACAATGCGTCCCGCGCCGATGTTGAGGTGCCCCACTTCGCTGTTCCCCATCTGCCCGTCGGGCAGTCCCACCGAAAGGCCGCTGGCCCCGATGAGGGTGTGGGGATATTCTTTTTTCAAGGAAAGTACGTTTTTAATCTTGCTTGCGCGCACCGCATTACCCTGGGCTTCAGTGTCTTTGGAATATCCAAAGCCGTCCAGTATCATCAGTGCTGTCAGTTTTTTTGCCATAATGCTCCCGTCTAGTATTTAACCACTTTAGCGAAATCTTCTGCTACCAGGGAAGCACCGCCGATAAGGCCGCCGTCGATATCCGGCTGCGCCATCAATTCGGCCGCGTTGGAAGGCTTCATGCTGCCGCCGTACTGAATACGCACGGCGTCCGCCGTTGCGGCGTCAAATTTTCCGGCCACAGTTTTGCGAATCATGGCGATGGTCTCGTTGGCCTGTTCGCTGGTCGCGGTTTTGCCCGTGCCAATCGCCCAGATCGGTTCATAAGCGATGACCAAAGACGCCACCTCACTTCCCGAAAGGCCGTCCAGACCCGCTTTAATCTGGCCCGAAACAAAGGCTTCGGTCACGCCCGATTCGCGCTGTTCCAGCGTCTCGCCGCAGCAGACGATGGGGGTCATGCCCGCCGCCAGAATCGCCTTGGCTTTTTTGTTGACGCCTTCGTCGGTTTCGGCGTAGTATTCTCTTCTTTCGCTGTGTCCGATAATCACGAACTCAACGCCGATTTCTTTCAGCATATCCACCGAAACTTCGCCGGTAAACGCGCCGTTTTTCTCATAATGGCAGTTCTGCGCGCCCAACTTGATGTTGGAGCCTTTCAGCAGTTCTTTCACAGCCGCCAGGTTCACGTAAGGCGGGCATACCACCACTTCGGCCTCCGCGTCAGCGACCAGCGGTTTTAAAGCTTCCACCAGCGCCTTCGATTCGCTCAAGGTCTTATTCATCTTCCAGTTGCCTGCAATAATAGGTCTTCTCATTCAATCCTCCAATTAGCGTTAAAAATCTTTAATTTAACCTGAAAATCATTTCAAGGTTTATTTGTCGTTTAATACTTCGATGCCGGGCAGAACTTTGCCTTCCAGGAATTCCAGAGAAGCACCGCCACCGGTCGAGATGTGGCTGACTTTGTCGGCATAGCCCATCTGGGTGATGGCCGCCGCCGAGTCGCCGCCGCCGATGATGGTGATGGCGTCGGATTCTGCCATCGCTTTGGCAATCGCTTCGGTTCCCAGTTTGAAGTTCTCCATCTCAAATACGCCCATCGGTCCGTTCCAGACCACGGTCTTGGAAGACTTCACCGCGGCGCAGAAAACTTCGCGTGTTTTGGGGCCGATATCCAGTCCCATATAGCCGTGCTTGTCGTCCGCAAGGCCGAGGACTTCGATGTCCGCATCGTTCGAGAAAGCAGAGGCATACAGTGTGTCAATGGGCAGAAGAATTTCAACGCCCTTGGCCTTAGCGCTTTCCAGCAGGCCCAGCGCCAGCTCCATCTTGTCCGCTTCGAGAAGCGATGTGCCGATGTCATATCCTTGCGCCTTTAAGAAGGTATACGCCATACCGCCGCCGATAATCAGCTTGTCCACCTTGCCGAGCAGAGCCGAGATGACGCCGATTTTATCCGAAACTTTCGCGCCGCCCAAAATAGCCAGGAAAGGACGTTTGGGTTCGTCCAGCGCGTTGCCCAGAAACTCCAGTTCCTTGGCAATCAAAAATCCGCTGACCGCCGGCAGGTAATCGGCAACGCCGGCTGTGCTGGCGTGCGCGCGGTGCGCGGTGCCGAATGCGTCATTGACGTAAACGTCGGCGTAGGATGCCAATTTCTTAGCAAACTCGGGGTCATTGGCTTCTTCTTCATTGTGGAATCTTAAGTTCTCTAAAAGAACGATTTCGCCTTCTTTGATGTTGTCGGTTAGTTCCTTGGCGCTGTCGCCGATGATGTCGGAAGCAAACTTCACTTTGCCCGGGAAAATCTCAGCCAGCCGATCAGCCACCGGTTTTAACGAATACTTCGGGTTAAACTCGCCTTTGGGACGGCCTAAATGGGAGCACAGAATCACTTTGGCGTTCTGCTCCAAAAGATATTTGATGGTCGGCAGCGACGCATCGATGCGGGTCTCATCGGTAATCTTGAAATCGGCGTCCAGCGGAACATTGAAGTCCACGCGGACCAGCACTTTTTTCCCTTTTAAATCGACATCTTTAATGGTTTTCTTGCTCATCACTCGTCTCCTTAAAAAAATAAATATTTGTTGAACAGATTGTTCTGTTTTTCACAATATCGCTATCCTGTATATTCTATAAAAAAACCCGCAAAAACGCAAGGTTTTATCGTTTTTGCATACACGTCCAATATACCAAACCCGTCCGTCCGCTGTCCATACAAAAACAATAAAAAAGGGGCTCTAGCGCGCCAAAAATTATCCTGGCATCAGAATAAGTCCCTATAAAAAGAGCCATCAATTTGTTCTGTGCGGCAGATCGGTCTATCCGAAAATCTGAACAATCGCATCCATTGCAGCACCCTCATCGACGCCGTCCGCTACGATGAAAATTTCGTCGCCCGGTTTAACGCCCAGCGAGAGCACACCCATAATCGATTTTGCGTTGATTTTCTTGTTCCCCTTCTCAATCAAAACCTTGGCCGCGTAATTCCCCGCTATCTGCACAACGGCCGCTGCTGTCGTCGCGTTCAAGCCTTCCTTGTTGTTAATCGTCACTTCTTTGTAGACCATGAGTCTGCCTCCTTTTATATGCCCTCCGGTCAAAGTGCCGGACAGTTTAAAGCCTGTGTTTTGGTTTGACTCCCGTCCATCATTCGTCCAGCTTTTCCGCCAACTCGCAGATTTTCCTTAAGCGATGGTTGATGCCCGATTTGCCTACCTTGCCGTCCAAAAGTGCGGCCAGTTCGTTTAAGGTGGCCTGATGGTTATTCAGCCGCGCTTCGGCCACGGCGAACAGCGTCGGGCTTAAGCGCTCCATCTCGCCCGCCTCTTTCAGGCGCATAATCGCCTGCACCTGCTTGATGGATGCGTCCACGGTCTTGCTGTAATTGGCCGCTTCGCAGTTGGCGGCGCGGTTGATGTTGTTCATGATATCCTTGGATATCCGTATGTTCTCCAAAGCCAGAATCGTGCTGTGCGCGCCGATCAGCGTCAACAGCTTGATGATTGAATCGCTTTCTTTCACATACACCACCACCGCGTCTTTCCGCGCGATGGATTTGGCACGAATCTCATAACTGCTTAATATATTCAACAAACCGTCGGCAAATTCCTGCGTCGAAGCCACAAATTCCAGATGATAACCCTTTTCGGGGTCGGATATGGAGCCGGACCCCAGAAATGCGCCCCGTAGAAAACTCGTCCGGCAGCAGTCTCTTTTCACGATTTCGGGCGCAATGCCGAAGTGCATGGCTCCGTCGCGTCCGAATATCTTAAGCTCGGTTAAAAGCTTCTTGGCGTCGTCGTAACCTTCCACCATGATGGTGTAGATGTGCTTTTTCTTCAGCCGGTTTTCCTTGGTAATCAGCCGGGCCCCGGTCTCGGTGCGGGTCTTGATCAGCGAGAGCATACACCGCGCCGTGGGGGCGTGCTCGGTGTTCATGTAAAACTCGAAGTTTCCCTGGCCTTTCAGCTCGATATGTCCGGTGACATGCGCAAAAGCAGCCAGCTCCGCGAGTGCGCAGCAGTCTTTCTCGGTCGCTTTTCTTGCCAGTTCATCCTTTGCGGTCGCCGAAAATGACATGGCCCTGCTCCTTTGCGTTGCTTCGTTCTAATTCAGCTTGATATCGCGGTGTTCCAGCGTCACACGCTCGCCGCGGCTTTTCAATATCCGATAAATCTCTTCGGCCACCACCACCGAACGGTGCATTCCGCCCGTACAGCCGATGGCGATGACCAGCTGTTTCTTGTCCTGACTTAAATAATGCGGCGAAACCAACGCAATCATATCCAGTATCTTCTCAATAAACTGTCCCGCGGGTTCAAACGACAGCACATATTCCTTCACCTTGGGGTTCTTCCCACTGAAGTCCTTCAGCTCGGGTACATAGAACGGGTTGGGCAGAAACCGCATATCAAACACCATATCCGCATCAATCGGGATGCCGCGCTTGTAGCCGAACGTGGATATCGAGATGAGGATGCGATGATCCTCCTCGCCCGCGTAGATGCTGTCCAGCGCCTCGCCCAACTTCTTCTGCGAAAAGGTTGTGGTATCCAGCCGGTTGGTCGCGTAGTCTTCGATGCGCGCCAGAAGCCGTCTTTCCTCGGTGATGCCCTCCATGACGTATCCGGTGTTCAGCAGGGGGTGATTTCTTCGCGTCTCTTTAAAACGCTTGACCAGCGCTTCGTCCGAAGCGTCCAAAAACAGTATATCCAGCGAAATCTTTTCATTCGCTTTCAGCTCCTCGATGGCGCCGTAAATACCGCTGAACATATCGCCCATGCGCATATCCACGGCGGCGGCGGCTTTTTCCCGATTGCCAGCCAGGCATATCTCGGCAAACTGGGGCATCAGGCTGGGCGGCAGATTATCCACACAAAAATAGCCCAAATCTTCCAGCCTTTTGAGCGCCAAAGATTTCCCCGCGCCCGAAAGCCCTGTGACAATGACAAATTTCATTGGCCGCTCCTTTCCCGCAAAATCGCTGTGCCGCGAAGCGTCTAAAACTCGCCGACCAGCTTCACTTCGGTTTCCAGCCGTACGCCCTGTCGGGTGTAGACCGTTTCCTGTACGTATCGAATCAGATTAAAGATATCCCTGGATGTCGCGTTGCCCAGATTGATAATGAATCCGGCATGCTTTTCGCTCACCTGTGCGCCGCCGATGGTGTAGCCCTTAAGACCCGATTCCTCAATCAGCTGTCCCGCGTAGTACCCCACCGGGCGCTTGAACACACTGCCGGCCGACGGGTACTCCAGCGGCTGCTTTTCGCGGCGTCGCTCGCCCAGCTCGGCCATATAGGCCTTGGCCTGCTCCACATCGCCTTTATCCAAGCGGAAAACCGCTTTGGTGACGAATTTGCCCGAACCCTGCAGGTTGCTCGTTCGGTAGGCCATATCCAGCTCATCGGCACTCATCGTCACCGTCTGAAAATCGCCGTTCATCACTTCCACTTCGGTTAAAAACTGCTTCACTTCTCCGCCGTGCGCGCCGGCGTTCATCACCACCGCGCCGCCCACACTGCCCGGAATCCATGAGAAAAACTCCATGCCGACCAGACCGTTGTCGTGACCGGCTTTAACGACGTTTTTGTTGGATGCTCCGGCTTCGGCCGTGATATAATCGCCGTCCACCGAAACCATGGAGAAGGGCTCGCCGAGTTTAATCACGGCGCCCCGTATGCCCAAATCCCCGACCACCAGATTGGATCCGCGGCCAATGACCATATAAGGCACTTCATAATTATATAACAATCGTATGGCATTCTTAAACTGCGATTTTGTCGCGGGCCGCACCATGAGATCCGCGGGGCCGCCTGTGCCAAAGGTGGTGTGGTTCTTCATCGGTTCATTTAAAAGCACCCGTTCTTCGGGCATGATATCGGCAATCTCACTGTATGCGCGTTCCAGTTTCATTATATATTCCTTAAAATCAATTTATTTTCTGTTTTGTTTCTTCAATTCTACAGTATTTATCACAGCCTTACAACAAGCAGCCGTAAGTTTTACGTTTTATTAATAGCTTTTTTGCCCCCGCCGATTTTCATAGTGATATCACTATAGACGGCTTGGCGCTGGTGTGCGCGTCCTGTAAAATTTAAAAGAGGGCAAAAAAATAAGAGAGCGACTGCGTAATCATTTTGCCAGTCACTCGCTTATTTTCCCCTATAATATGCACGCATGCAATTATTAATCATTATAATCACTATATTGATTCTTAAGTTAATTTTATCCATATTGCAGATAAATGTCAATGTAAAGATGTTTTTCGAATCATAATATATTTAGTTTGATTATGTCCCAGAAAAATTTCAGGAATACTTCTATGATTAACCCGAGTTACAAGAACATACGCGACTTACGCGAAGACAACGACATCACCCAAGCCGAACTGGCCAAGGTGTTGGGCATTGCCCAAAACACCTATTCCCAGTACGAAACCGGAAAAATCCAGTTTACCGCCGAGATGCTGGTCATGCTGGCCGATTTTTATCATACCAATGTGGATTACCTTCTGGGCCGGACCAGCCGAAAGGCACCGAGATGATTTGATAATCTTTTATCCATACAAAAAGAGGCATCGGATAACCGATGCCTTTTCACTAAGCAGTTTTTGCTTTTTATGCCGCTTCCTGATCGTTCCGGATAACGAAAACAAATACCCAGAACAGCCCTAATACGATACTCAATACCGTATAAAGCACCGCCTGTGACGGACGGTATTTTGTGAAGAGTTTGTACAGTGTGAATCCCATGAACACAACCGATGCGATGCTGAAAATCCAGCCGACATGGTCGATGTTGCTGAAAACTGCCAAGCCAAAAACGCCCAGCGGCAGCCAAAGCTCCATCTTGGGAATCTCCCATGTTCCGATATTAACCGTTTCGACGATCTTGCCCAGAATGTAAAGGTTTCCCACCGGAATCCATGCCAGCCAGGCATTCTCAATCCCTTTGTTCTTTGCCAGAGTCATCAAGCCGATGGATGAAAACACATAAGCGACAATGGCTAGAATGAGAATAAACGCTATTGCCGCACCGCCGCAAGCCATCATTGTTCCTAATGCCGCCTGGTCATAACCGGATGCATTGAGAATATCTGCGTAATCTGCACTACTCATTTTTTCACCTCTTCTTTATTTTTTATTATGAAAAGAATGATTCTTATAACGAATTATACCATAGTGTGTATATGACGAAAAGGTTTGTTTCCGTAAAAAATTCACACTTTATTGGTTGACCCATTCTGATTTGCGTGTTATCATTTGAATAATCATTCAAGTGTTCAAAGGAGAAAAGCATGTCCGATTTACAAAGATGCAATCTCGAAAGCGCGTTTCAGCCCATCGCCGAACCAAAAGCCGATGTGCTGGCGGATTTTTATAAGATGTTTGCCGATCCCAGCCGGGTTAAGATTCTTTACCTCCTGCGGGGCCGGGAAATCTGCGTCAACCATATCGCCTCGGTGCTGGATATGACCATCTCGGCGGTGTCCCATCAGCTACAGCTCCTGCGCTCGGCCGGATTGGTCCGCTATATCCGCGAAGGCAAGAACATCTACTACGCGCTGGACGACTGCCATGTAGAGGACATGCTGAAACTGGCCGATGAACACCTGACACACAAAGAATAGGGGAAAATACAATGAAAGCTTTTCTGGACGCATTATATACACTAAGCGCGGATATGGGTTACTACATGGTCATCGGCCTTCTGCTGGTCACCCTGTTTAACGTTATCATCAAAAAGGAATGGATTGCCGCGCAACTTGGCAGTCGGTCGCTATGGTCCATCATCAAGGCCAGCATCTTCGGCGTACCGCTTCCGCTGTGCTCCTGCGGCGTCGTGCCCACCGGTTTATACCTGAAAGAACAGGGCGCATCCGACGCGGCGACTACCTCGTTCCTGATTTCGACGCCCCAGACCGGCGTGGATTCCATCGTGGCCACATACGGCCTCATGGGCATCACCATGGCCTGGTTCCGTCCGCTGGCCGCCTTTGTTTCGGGCGTTTTCGGCGGCGTGATGGTCAAGGTGTTCGGCCCATCCAAAAACGTGCCGGTCACGGCCGAGGATACCGCGTGTGAAAGCGGATCCTGCACCCCGGCGCCCAAGGCCGAGCAGCAGTCGCTGTTTAAGCGATTGAAGGCATCGTTCCTGTACGCGTTCGGCGACTTTGTGGGCGATATCGCATACCACTTCATCTTGGGTCTCATTATCGCCGCGCTGATTACCGTTTTGGTTCCGGCCGATTTTCTGGTCAACGCCGGACTGGACAGCGGCATCTTAGCCATGCTGGTGATGATTCTGGTGGGCGCGCCCATGTACATCTGCTCTACCTCGTCCATCCCAATCGCTCTGTCGCTTATCGCCAAGGGTCTGTCGCCGGGCACCGCGTTTGTCTTCCTGTTTATGGGCCCGTTCACCAATATGGCGACCATCTCCATTTTGGGCAAAAAGCTGGGCGGAAAGACCACCGCAATCTACCTCGTTTCGGCCGCGCTCAGCGCCATCGGTTTCGGCTATCTTCTGGATTTCCTCATCGGCCGGTTTGACCTGCCCATCATAACCGCCATGAGCGCAAACGCACACAGCATGGATATTCCGGTTTACAAGGTCGTGGTCGGCGCGCTGTTTATGGCCCTTATCCTGTTCCACGCGGGCCGGACGCTGATCGCTTCCATCAAATCTGCCAGAGGCAAACGGCAGACTGCGAATGCCAAAAGCATGGTGTTTGATGTAGAAGGCATGAGCTGTGAAGGCTGTGCCAACGGCATCAAAACCGCGCTCCTCAACACCAAAGGCATCAAGAATGCCGAAGTATCTCTGGAAAAAAAGACCGCCCGGGTCTGGGGCGCTTTCTCGCCAGACGAAGTGGCGGACATCATCACGGGCAAGGGCTACACCGTGGTGGGTGAAGGCAGAAATGCCTAAAGAAGAGTTTTCCCGGGCGCAAAGCCTGGTTAATCCCATATAGAACAAAAGCGCCTGAGGGAAACCGCAGGCGCTTTTTTTACTTTTCCTATAGTTCTTTCGGCACAAAGCCCACTTTCTTGTAGACCTTGGTGAGGATTCTCTGTGCGTTATGGGAGGCCTTCTCGGCGCCCATCTTCATCACGTCGTTCAGGTACGCCTTGTCCGCGCGGTAGCGCTTGTAGGCCGCCTGGAAGGGCTTAAGCTCGGCGATCACCGCATCGCCCGTCATGGTCTTCAGGTCACCGTACCCCTTGCCTTCAAAAGCTTTTTCGGCCTGCTCAATGCTGCATCCGGTCACCGCCGAATAGATGCTTAGCAGGTTGGACACCCCAGGCTGTTCTTCACAGAACTTGATGCGTGCCATGCTGTCGGTCACGGCCGATTTGAATTTCTTCATGATGACATCGGGGTCATCCAGCAGTGAGATAAACGCCTTTGGGTTCTCGTCCGATTTGCTCATCTTCTTTTCGGGCTCGGTCAGGCTCATCACACGCGCCCCCACCTTGCCGATGTACGGCTCGGGCACCACGAATACGTCGCCGTAGATATTGTTAAAGCGTTCGGCCACATCCCGCGCCAGCTCCAGATGCTGTTTCTGGTCGGCGCCGATGGGCACCATATGCGCGCCGTACAGCAGAATATCCGCCGCCATCAGCACAGGGTAGGTATACAGCCCCGCGTTTAAATTATCCTCGTTCTTGGCGCTTTTGTCCTTAAACTGGGTCATGCGGTTAAGTTCGCCTAAATATGTATAGCAGTTCAAAATCCAGGCCAGTTCGGCATGCGCCGGCACGTGCGACTGAAAATACAGCACGCTTTTTTCGGGGTCCAGTCCCGCCGCCAGAAAGATGGCCAGCATATCCAGACTCGCGCTTTTAAATGTGGCCGCGTCCTGACGCACCGTGATGGCGTGCATATCCACCGCGCAGTAATAGCAGTGATATTCGTCCTGCAGCTGCACCCAGTTCTTAATCGCCCCTACATAGTTGCCTAACGTGGGCGTCCCGCTGGGTTGAATCCCCGAAAATATGATCTTCTTCTCGTCCATTCCTGTCTCTCCTCGTTTTGTTCGGTCGGTTCTATATATCGGCCAAAATTGCGTTTAACATATCCGGCTTCTCAATGACGCCGGTATGGCGTATCGTCTTCTGCTTCAGTTCGGAAATCTTCTTAGGCAAGGGCGTTCCCGACACATCCGAAAGCTTCTCGGCCTGCAAAAATGCATCGTCGAACGCCGTCTGCCTTTGCAGGGCGTCCAGAACGTCGCCCGAAAACTTATACGGACTGGCTGTGGAAGCCACCACGCAAGGCGTCTTGCCGCCCGTTTCGGCCATATATTCCTTCGCCACCTTTACGCCCACCGCCGTGTGCGGGTCGCAGAGGTAGCCGTTCTTTTCAAAAACTTCCTGAATCGTCGCTTTGGTCTCGGGCTCGCTGGCCCAGCCGGCGTAGAACAGCGCCGCCTTAACCTTGTCGATATAGGGCGAAATATCATACGCGGCCTGGTTTTTCAGCGCCTGCATCAGCTCGCGCACCACCGCATCGCTGCCCACCATATCCGCCACCAGACGCTCCAGATTGCTGGATATTAAGATATCCATCGACGGCGAGATGGTCTTGATAAACTCGCGGTCTTTAATCGAGTAATTCTGCTGTTTAAAGAAATCGGTCAGCACCTTGTTGCTGTTGCTGGCGCAGATCAGCTTGCCAATCGGCAGACCCATCGCCCGCGCGTAGTACGCCGCCAGAATGTTGCCGAAGTTACCCGTCGGCACAGCCGCATCCATAGCTTCGCCGGGTTTCAGCGCGCCTGATTTCACCAACTGTAAATACGCCCAGAAGTAGTAAACCACCTGCGGGGTCAGCCGTCCGATGTTGATCGAGTTGGCACTGGAGAGCACATACCCTTTTTGGATAATCTGCATGATGGCGCCCGCGTCGGTGAAGATGGCTTTTACGCCGTTCTGCGTGTCGTCAAAATTGCCGTTCACGGCATACACAAAGGTGTTGTCCCCTTCCTGCGTCACCATCTGCAGCTTCTGCATCTCGCTGACGCCCTCGTTGGGGTAAAACACCACAATCTTCACGCGGTCCACATCGCAGAAGCCTTCCAGAGCGGCTTTGCCCGTGTCGCCCGATGTGGCGGTTAAAATCAGAACATTTTCTTTGGTCTTTTGTTTTTCCAAGGCCTTGGCCATCAAGCGCGGCAGCATCTGCAGCGCCACGTCCTTAAACGCCAAAGTCGGGCCGTGGAACAGCTCCATCACAAAAAGGTTATCCTCCAGCTTTTTTATGGGGATAATCTCGGGCGCATCAAACGACGCGTACGCGCTTTTTGTCATCTTCAGCATTTCGGGCTTTTCAATCTCTTCAAAAAAGATGCTCAAGATTTCGGCAGCCAATTCAGGATAACTCAAATTCTTCATCGCCAGAATTTCCGCCTCGCTTAAGCGCGGCAGTGTTTCCGGGATAAATAGTCCGCCTTCACTGCTGATGCCCTTTAAAACGGCGTCCAGTGCGCCGATCGTGACCTTGCTGTCACGTGTTGAAACCAGTTTCATATGCTTTCTTCCCGATTCTATAATTAAAGCTAATCCCCAAATTGTCAATTGGCTTTGAGGATTAGCTTTTGGTTAACTTTAATTAAAATACAAAATCTTATCCTTAAAACGCAAGGGTTACGCTATGTAGGCTTTCAGGAAATCCGGAGCGGTTTCGGGGTCTGCGCTGATGACAATCACCGCGCTCACATTGTTTTTCTTCAAAACTTCTTCCAGATCCTTAAACAGTCCTTCCATCTCCATCAGTTCGGTATGTACCATGTTTTTAATGCCATCTATAAAAATATGGGATATATCGAAGTCCTGCGCCAACATCCCACAAACAAATCCGTAAAACTTATTCACTTCATCCACATTGAACTCAGAGCAATCCACAAAACGAATCTCATGTCTTAAATCCAGCATACAGCGGTTGTCATCATCGATAAATACGATATCCCCTTCCGCTTCGCCCACCAGCTTATTGGCCATGTCCACTACCTGCTTTGACTTACCGCTTCCCTTTTTGCCCAATATTACCTGAATCATCGTCAATCGCCTCTTTTCGTTTTTATTTAAAAAGGTTGCATTTTACTCTCTTGATATAAGTCATTATATAATAACCGCGCCTGCTTTTAAAGTCAAACCTTTTGGAATTTGCGCGCTTATATCTCAAAAACATCACCGGTTTTGGCGTAATTCAGCCTGCCGTCCAGCAGAGTCTCCAGCCGGTCAAACGCGTACACGCCCGTACAGTGGCCGGTATTCAGGCTTGCAATCTCAAAGCCCTTCAGCCGCTCGGCCACATCCTGAAGATACTCTTCCGAACAGTTCATGCCGCGTCCGCCATTTTTGCTCATATGAAATCCGCCGATGACCGTGCCGATGGGAAGGCCGTATGTTTTCTTCACCGTGGAAAGGATGTTGATGATGCCGCGGTGCGAGCAGGGAGAAAGCACATGCGCTTTGCCGCCCCGTTTAATGACCACAAACATTTCGTGCAGAAATTCGTCGGGCACATACCGTCCGTCTTTTTTCCGCAAGAGCCGATCGTCCTGGCAAAAATAGCGTCTTTCTCCCGCCGTGTCCGAAACCAGGTCAATCCCGTCCACCGAAAGGCGATCTTTCACGAAGATAAAACGCTCGATATTCTTTCGGATGACGTTCGGGTTTCCGTCAACGGGGATGACGCCGAACCATTCGCGCGCGTAGGTGCGCATCTTTACTTCTTCCTTTGCGTAGACCTTGGCGGTTTGGTTCATTTTAAAAAATGCGCGTAAACCCCCGATATGGTCGTAGTGGTTGTGGCTGATGAATACGGCTTTCACCTGGGTGATATCGATGCCGAGTTTTTCAGCATTCTGAATAAACCTCCCGCTCGCGCCCACATCCACCAGATAGGCGTCTTCGCCGTCCGCCATATGGATGCAAAGACCGTGCTCGGTCTTAAAACCCTTCACCTTTTTGTCTTCCGCCAAAATTGTCAGTCTCATGGTCTTCCCTTTCGGTATCAAAAAGGCGTTTTCAAACGGTCTCCCGCCAAACGCCTTTGTTCATTCTTTCTTTAAGCCTGTCTGGCCGAAATGATGTCCTTCATCTTCATCAGCCGCGTGCGCGATCCGCGCTCGTTTTCGTCCAGCTTCATGGTGATATACTTGATGCTCTCCTTCATCTCGGGAATCATGACGTATTCCAGTGCGTTGACCCGCCGGCGGGTTTTTTCAATCTCGTCGGCCAGCATGTTGCAGGTCTTTTCCAGCTCGGCCAGCTCAATCATCTTGAGTAAGCTGCCCGCCATCTTGTCCACCGCGCCGTCCAGTTCGGCCGCCGTAAAGGCCAGTCCATAGGGAAGAAAGGCGTTTTTGCGTTCCTTTTCGTGCACCTCAATTTTGGGCACATCCACGCTCATGATATTCTTCTTGCCCACGGTCAGCTCCACTTCCTTGGTAGGGTAGACCAGCGCCTCGTCAATCTCGGCGGGGGACATGGCCGCGCGCGCCAACAGAAAGGATTTTAAGGCAAAACTTAAATCCTTCTCCACTTCTTCGCGCAGGACCTTGTTGCGCTTGATGATCTCCATAAACTGGCGAATCATCTCGTCCCGCTTATCTTTCAGCAATTTGTGTCCGCGGACGGCTGTCTTTAAGCGCTTTTTTAGCCGCGTCAGCTCCATCCGCGTGGGGTTCACCTGTTTTCCCGCCATGCTATCTCACCTTTTTGGTTTATTCTTCTTCGTAAGGTCTATAGTACTTTTCAATATAGACGTCTTTAATACGCTTCAGTTCGGATTTGGGCAAAATGCCCAGGAGCTTCCACCCAAGATCCAGCGTCTCTTCAATCGAACGGTCGGTCTCGTAGCCCTGGCTGACGTATTCGGCTTCAAACCTGTCCGAAAACTTGGCGTAGAGCTTATCCATATCCGACAGCGCCGCTTCGCCCAGGATGACCGACAGTTCCTTGGCTTCCTTGCCTCGGGCGTAGGCCGAGAACAGCTGGTTCATCGAGTCCGCGTGGTCTTCACGCGTTTTGTCCTTGCCGATGCCTTTGTCCTTTAGGCGCGACAGCGACGGCAGAACGTCCACCGGCGGCGTCAAGCCCTTGCGGTACAGTTCCCGCGCGAGGATAATCTGGCCTTCGGTGATGTAGCCGGTCAGGTCGGGAATCGGGTGGGTCTTGTCGTCTTCAGGCATGGTCAGAATCGGAATCTGCGTGATGGAACCCGTGCGTCCCTTAATTCTTCCTGCGCGCTCATACATGGTGGCAAGGTCGGTATAGAGATATCCGGGATATCCGCGTCTGCCCGGCACTTCCTTACGCGCCGCCGATACTTCGCGCAGCGCTTCGGCGTAGTTGGTCAGGTCGGTGATGATGACCAGCACGTGCAGGCCTTTTTCGTAGGCCAGATATTCGGCCGCCGTCAGCGCCATACGCGGGGTGGCGATGCGCTCGATGGCCGGGTCGTTGGCCAGATTCATAAACAGAACGGTACGGTCGATCGCACCGGTTTTCTTAAAGTCGCTGATGAAGAAGTCGGCTTCCTCAAACGTGATACCCACCGCGGCAAACACCACGGCGAAATTGCTGTCCGAGCTTCTTACCTTGGCCTGACGCGCAATCTGCGCCGCCAGGTTGGCGTGCGGAAGTCCCGAGCCCGAGAACACGGGCAGTTTCTGTCCGCGAACCAGCGTATTAAGGCCGTCAATCGCCGAAATACCCGTCTGGATAAACTCGGAAGGATAGTCTCTGGCCGCCGGATTGATCGGGTTGCCGTTGATATCCAGCCGCTTTTCGGGGATAATCGCGGGGCCGCCGTCGATAGGGTTGCCCATGCCGTCAAAAACACGGCCCAGCATGTCATAGCTGACCGCCAGCTCGATGCCGCGGCCCAAAAACCGCGCTTTGGAGGTGGAGATTTTTAAGCCTTGAGAGC
>ERZ1645192.1276-NODE-1276-length-21040-cov-19.680534_pt1 | contig 21040 bp, 22 predicted proteins | sample MGYA00575354_ERZ1645192 | MGnify/ENA primary metagenome ERZ1645192 (study PRJEB40844, sample SAMN11349763) | freshwater sediment metagenome | isolation source: river sediment | host: Sediment | place: India: Faizupur Khadar , New Delhi | collected 2017-02-21 ... | reverse complement strand
AGTACGATTATTTTATACATATGATAAAATATTTTAGAATAAATACACAAATTACATCGCTAAGTTCTAACAAGAGATCATATGAAAAGTACCCGCGAGATTATCCTCAACACATTGCTGACTCAAGATGAAGCCACCATCAGCGAACTCGCAGACATGCTGGGCATCAATGGCATTTCGGTACGCCACCACTTGATCAACCTGCAAAATGAAGGGCTGATCGTCTCTGAAGAGCAGCGCCATGGCGTAGGCCGACCGCGTTTTGTTTTTCGTCTGACGGAAAAGGGCCTCGAGAAATTTCCTACAAACTACCTAAGGCTGACCAGCCAGTTAATCGGGCAGATTACAGAAATGTTTCCAAGCGAACAAGTCAGCGAGGTTTTTCGCCGAATTGGCAAAAATATGGCCGAAGAACTGGCGATCGGCTCATCTCAACAACCGCTGGGTGAATTGTTGGATCAGCTCAGCCGGGCATTGACGCCCAAAGGCTACCGGCTCGCCTGGGAACAGCACGATTCTGAATTCCGGATGATCAATTACACCTGCCCCTATCACCTGGTCTGTGTCGATCACCCAGAAGTCTGCCAGATGGATCGCTCTTTTTTTGCCGAAGCACTCCACCAAAAAATTTTCTTGCAGCAATCCATACAGGCCGGAATGCCGCAATGCATTTTTGTTTTGAAAGCGGACGAATGACTGAAGCCAACAATAGCGCTAATTTCATGCCTGAGTGGCAGATTAAAAAAACTCATCCCGATCTGATTGAAGACCTTGAAATCGGTCTTTCCGGCGTCACTGACCCCGAACTCGGTTTTTCGGTGCTCGAGCTTGGTTTGGTCAGGGATATCTCCATCAATGACAATCAGGCGCATGCCATCATGATCCTGACCACGCCTTTTTGTCCTTACGGGCCCGCGCTGATGGAACAAACCCGTGCTCAGATCGAGAAAACCCTCGCCATGCCAACCACAATCGAGTACAGCCCGATGCCCTGGGACCCAACACTGATGGACCCCGAGCTGCGCAGTGACGACTGGGGCTTTTTCTCCTGAAAACTTGGCGAAGCCAAATTAATTAAAAAATCAGGCTGCTAACCCCGCGTGCCAGCAGGGCAGTAACTGTTGCAATCACCAGCGAGAGCCCCATAATCGCCCACATGGAGCGCGTCCCCAATTCTTTTCGTATCACCACCAGCGTCGCCAGACACGGCATATAAAAGATTACAAAAATCGTATAGGTGATCATCTGAACAGGTGTGAGTACCTGCGAAAAGTCCATGCTGCCCAAAGCCTGCCCCAACATGACCAAAGAAAGCTCCTTACGCAAGATGCCGAACAGGAGCGTTGTGCCGACCTGCGATGGCAACCCCAATAACCAGGTGAACGGTCGGAAAATGATATCGACAAACTGGCTGAGGTTGAGTGCATTTAATAATGCAAGGAATACCGAACCGGCAATCAGTATCGGCCAGGCTTCAACGATGAACTCCTTAACGCGAAACCATGTTTTTTGAAAGACAGCGCGCACAGTAGGCACACGGTAGGGAGGAATTTCAAGAATCAGGCCGGGGATATCCTCCGGGAGCAGGCGCGACAGGATTCTGCCGGTTATGGCAATCACGAACAGCACAAAAACATAAATCAGCAGGGCGGCCAGCGGGCCCAAATAGAAAGCCACCAGCCCAAAAACCACTGCCAGACGTGCGGCACACGGTACCAGCGTGGAAAGCGCGCCGGCAATGAAACGTTCACGCTTATCTTCGAGGGTACGGGTGGCCATGATGGAAGGCACATTGCAGCCAAAACCTAAAATAAACGGGACAATGGCGGCCCCATGAAGGCCGATGCGGTGCATAAATGCGTCCACCAGGAAAGCAATCCGGGGTAGATAGCCGACATCTTCCAAGAGGCCCAGGCCAAACAGGAATGGCACCAGGTAAGGCAAAACAATGCCCAAGCCCCCCGAGATTCCTTGGACCAAGCCGACGGCCAACTGTGAAGCTATGCCTCCCGGCGGCAGATGAGAAATTATCAGCGTTTCAAGTTCTGCAAACCAGGCCATCAGCGGTCCTTCAATCAAGCCACCAAAGGCAAACACACCTTGGAAAAACAAATAGAGCACGATCAGCAGAAATAGATAGCCCCAGATCGGGTGCAGCAGATAATTATCCAATTTATCGCGCAAGGTAAGCTTTCGAGTTCCCTGCAGAATGACCCGGCCGGCAATCTCTTGCGCTGCCTCATGTCGCTCAAGACGAAAAACTTGCTCCCCGGTATCTACTTGCGCAAGATCCGATCGAACCCGTTCTGTAGCCTGGATCGCCTCAGGCTGACGCGCCTGGAATAGCTCGGTGATCAATGGGTCACTTTCCAGCAGTTTGATGGCGGCTGCATCTACAGCCATGTCGCTGCGTTGGGGGTCAATAAACGCCGAAAGCGCCGCAATTGCATCCTCTAATCTTTGAGAGTAGCGAATGCGATGCGGGGTATTCTTCAAACGCGCCGTGCGCAGGGCTGTCAAAAAGACTTCCTTCACGCCCCGTCCGATGCGCGCAATCATTGGGACGACAGGTACACCCAGGGTTTCTGATAGTTTATTTATGTCTACGCGCATCCCAAGATGATCAGCCTCATCAACCATATTCAATACCACAATCATCGGGCGTTGGAGCTCCAACAGTTCCACGGTCATCGCCAGCCCCAGGCTCAGGTGGGATGCGTCCAGCACATTGATGATGCAGTCATAAGAATGGTTAAGCAGGTAACGAAAGACTTCTTTTTCAGCCGGGTTGCTGCCCTCAAGGCTGTATGTGCCTGGCAGATCGACCAAATCAACGATATCCCCCACCAACCTGACGCGGCTTTCGGTAAAAGTGACCGTCGTACCGGTAAAGTTACCGGTTTCGGCCTTGTAACCACAAACCTGATTGAATAGGGTGCTCTTACCACAATTGGGTTGACCGACTAAAACGAATCTCATTCCATGACCTGAACTTTTATTTTATGGGCCAAATTTCGGCCAATGGCAACTTCACGCCCTCCTGCGCTCACCAAAACCGGTCCACCAATGGGCGCCTGGCGCAGCGCGATCAAAATGGTGCCTTCAAAGATGCATAATTCAGCCAGTTTGTTTTGGGCAGCCCGCCCGGTAAGGATGCTGACCACCCGTACCCCAATCCCCTCTCCAATTTCATCCAATGTTTTCAGTTGTTGCTCCACTTTAAATTCGCTTTCGAAAGGTGAGTTATTGTATTTTAGTCAAATTCAAAATGCAACATTATTATCAGAAAATTTCTTTCAGAAGTTTTATATTAACTTTATCTTGCGTCGTTCCAAAAATTTTTTTGAAATTTTGGTAAGCGGCTCGGATGAAAAGCGCGTTTTACTGTATAATAATTGTTGCGAACGGAGGCTTCTCTGGGCTCGCAGATTACTCGTGACTGATTATTTTTTAAGGAGAGACATGGACAAGTACGAATGCATCGCTTGCGGTTACATTTATGACCCCCAAATTGGTGACCCTGAAAACGGCGTTGCCGCCGGCACACCCTTTGAAGACCTGCCTGATGACTGGGTTTGCCCAGATTGCGGCGTAGGCAAAGACCAATTTGAAAAAATTGGCTAAAGGCAGTTTCATCACGATCAAAAGGGCGGCTTTGAGCCGCTCTTTTTCTCTTAAAAACCCTTTGTTGTCCAAATAATTCCCTCTAGGACCGTGCATTTCAGTTATAATACAGCCACTATATCCGTTCAGATTGGAGGCAATATATGGCAAGTGTAACGTACGATCATGTTTGGAAAAAATATGGTGATGTTGTCGCGGTGCAAGACTTAAACCTTGCAATTCAAGACAAAGAATTCCTGGTTTTGGTGGGCCCCTCAGGTTGTGGTAAAACCACTGCCCTGCGCTGCCTGGCCGGCCTGGAAGAGATTACTCAGGGCCAGGTGATGATTGGCGATCAGGTTGTGAATGACGTCGCGCCCAAAGACCGCGATATTGCCATGGTGTTCCAAAGCTATGCTTTGTATCCACACATGACCGTCTACGACAACATGGCCTTCGGGCTCAAACTGCGCAAGATGTCGAAGGAAGACATTGAGCGCCGGGTAATGGAATCGGCCCGCATCCTGGGCATTGAAGGGCTGTTGAAGCGCCGCCCGAAGGAACTCTCCGGTGGTCAGCGCCAACGCGTGGCTGTCGGCCGTGCCATCGTTCGCGAGCCAAAAGTTTTCCTTTTTGATGAGCCGCTCTCCAACCTCGATGCAAAACTACGTGTGCAGACCCGTGCCGAGCTGACCAAACTGCATCAACGCCTGCAGACCACCTTTATCTATGTGACCCATGACCAAACTGAAGCAATGACCATGGCTTCACGTATCGCTGTGATGAGCAAAGCCCGCCTGCAGCAATTGGACACCCCACAGATGCTCTACGATCACCCGGCCAATATGTTCGTCGCCGGCTTCATTGGCTCACCCGCCATGAACTTCTTCAAGGGCAAGCTGAGCAAAGCAGATGGCCACCTGGTTGCAGACATGGGCTCGTTTGCCGTCAAGATTCCGGAACACCTGACCAGCCGTTATGAAGGCGTCGTGGATAAAGACATCATTTTCGGCATCCGCCCGGAAGACATTCACACGCCCCAGTACGCACCTCCCGGAATTATTGCCGAACCGGTTGCCGCCAAAGTGGATGTGACCGAGCTGATGGGTAATGAAATCTTCCTTTACCTGGTCAACGGAGAACACAACTTCATTGCCCGGGTGGACCCTCGCACTGAAGCACGCTTCGGCGAACAAATGCAGGTGGTTTTCAACATGGATAATATTCACATCTTCGATCCTTCGATTGATGCTGAAAACCCTCCGGTTGTCTAATCTCCTCGTTACAAGCCAAGAGGCCGCGCCTGTGCGCGGCCTCTTTTTTGTTAACCCGACAAGCCGAACAATCAGGAGCCAGGTGTGTGCTCTGAAATTGGCAAAGCGGGTGAGAGTTTCTTGCGCTTGCGCGTCAAGCTCACGATAATGACGGCCACCACCAAAGTAAAGGATAAGACCAAAAGGAACGCATCTCGCCAGAATTCCATTGGGAACAGCCGGATGAGGGTATCGTTGGCATAAAACAACCAAGTGCCACTTTCAAAGAAAAGACGGTGAAACTGTTCAAAGAGAGAATTGAAATTTACCGCCAAGAAGATCAGCACACCAGCCATTAGCCCAATTGTCAGCCAGCCGCCGCGGTTCAGGGCTTTACGCAGTCCTTCCGACGCGCCCAGCGCCAGGGCTGCAATGACGATGCCGGCTGAAATAACCAATACTGCATACCAGGCGAACGATGCCATGCGCACGACCCGCTTCACGTCCACCATATGGTCCAGTTCACGCTCGTTGAAGATTGGGCTGCCGTGCAAGTCTTGCAAGTCGGCAAGATAACTGATGTCTTCACTGTTGGTCAGGTAGCGAACGGCATAACCGGCCCATTTTTCGCGCTCCGCAGTGCTAAAGCCGTAGGGGTCTGGCGGAAACGCAGCTCGCCGGTATTCTCCTGCCGGAAAGGCGGGCGTCATTATCGCCCGCACGCCGCCCATCAGAATCGCAAATGGGATGAGCAGACTGAACAGAACCAGAAGAAAGCTGGGAAAACGATTTTCTTTCATGGGAGAGCCTCAACTTCCTGTTGAAATATAAGATTGAGAACCAAACGGTTGGTCATGGCTTCAATTGGCGCCAAATCGTCGGTAAAAATCCGGCCGGGGGTGGTGACCTGCGACTTCCCTTGCAGCGTCAATGCACTGGCATAGTCCAGCAGGCTGCCCGGGTCTTGAACTGAAATCAGGCTGCGGGCTGCTGCGAAATTTTCCCAGCTGGCATGCGGGTCTTTGCAGGCAAAAAGGACCGAATTAAATGAATCTGGCAGATCCATCAAAAAGACATTGGGAAACACCTGCAGCAGCGTTGTCGCAATCGAATCTACCAGTGTGCGGTCGCCCGGTGCCCTGCCCACGTTGACCGCCACCACGCCTTGAGCCGTCAGATGCCGGCTGACTTCCTCGAAAAATTCAACGGTCACCAAATGGGCAGGAATGTAAGGCACCTGATAAGCGTCGATGGCGACCAAATCAAAGGACTCTGGGCTATGGGTCAAACCCCAACGGGCATCTTCAACGTGTACCGTCAGCTCTGGCAGGTTCATTCCAAAGTATTCTTGACCCACCACAATAATTTTAGGGTCAAGCTCGAAGCCTTCAACTCTGGCTTCGGGATACACGCTGGCAGCCTGGCGGGCGGTAGTGCCGGCTGCCAGGCCCAAGATGGCGATCCGCTCGACTTGCGGAAGCCCTTCCTGGGCAGGATTGAAAAGCGGACCTACCAAAAACTGAGACCATGGCCCTGCATAAAAAGTTTGCGTAGGGTGGTAAATGGAGTGGACGCCCTGGCCTTCATTCAGGCGCAGAAAGCGAAACCCCTGCAGTTCCAGCACCTGTATGTAGTTATAAGCTGATTCAGTTTCGTAAATCTGCCCGGCGCTGGCTTTAATGGCTTTGGATGGGCCAAGTATAGCCAACAAGAGGACGCCGGCTGCCCCCAGGCCTGCCACAGCGCTCCGCCAGATGGATTTGCTCAGCAGCAATCCCGGAAGCGCAGTAAGAAGCAGGATCAAGCTGATGATCAAAAAAGTGCGATACGTTCCAGCGGTCGGTATCATCAGGAGGACCGTCAAAAACGTCCCCAAGAAGGAGCCCAAAGTTGAAATCGCTGAGACTCGCCCGGAAATTTTGCCGGTGACGGCGGTATCGGCAATCATCAGCTTCAGGGCAAACGGCATCACCATGCCTAGGATGGTGACTGGCAAGCTAAAAAGGATCAGAACTGTAAGAAAAGAGCCCGCCAACAGGGGTAAGTTGAGTGTATCGAAAGCGTCTGCGGCACTGCTGAGCAGTGGCCGGGAAATGAGCGGTACGAGGGCCACAAAAAAACCAGCCAAAGCGATGACCGTGAAAAATGTGAGGTGGTCAGGCCGGCGGTCTGCCAGCTTGCCCCCCAGCCAGTTGCCAAGTGTCAGGTAGACCAAAATCAGCCCAATGATCACTGCCCAAACCAGGTTGCTGGTCCCGAAAACATTTCCCAATAGTCGCGAGGCGCCAAACTCGACGGCCATGGTAGCGAAGCCCGCATTAAAAACCGTCAGGTTCATATAGACCGGGGAATATCTTGGCTGTCTCTCTTGAGGAAGCGTTTGTATCTCATTTGCCATGCAGCAATTATACCGACCTGAGGCTCAGATGAAAACCAGGCTTGTTACCGTTAAAAAAAGAATACCCACGATGGGTATTCTTTTGCTGGGGGTAGAGGAGTCGAACCTCTACATACAGATTCAGAGTCTGCTGTCCTGCCATTAGACGAACCCCCACTGAACCGAGGCAATATTTTACCAGCAATCAGCATAAGGAACAAGGGCAGTTTTGGCCAAGGTAGTTTTGGTCAGGCCTCAATAAGCTGGTTCTTTCTTTTCACTTCTCATGCGGATATTTTCAACAAAGCCGATCCCCATCAGCATCGAAACCAACGAGCTGCCACCGTAGCTGATAAACGGCAGTGTCAAACCCGTGACTGGCAGCACGCGCAGATTGACGCCGACATTCACGATGGTCTGAAAACCAATCAGAACGCCAAATCCGTATGCGATTAATGCGCCATAGGCATCGGGCGCATTGCGGGCGACAATGAAACAGCGCACAATGACAAAAATCAGGAGGGCTAAGACCAGCACAGTTCCGACAAACCCAAATTCATGCGCCAACACCGAGAAGATGAAATCATTATGCCGGATTTTGAGAAAACGCAGCTGCACCTGCGAGCCCTGCCCATAGCCTTTGCCCAGCCAGCCACCTGAGCCGATGCTGATCAGCGCTTGATCTACGTTGTAGGTATCGCCATAGCGTGCTTCAGCGTCAGGCTGAAGAAAAGTTGTAATACGCGCCTTCTGATAATCCGCCAGATAGGGAAAATCGAGTGCATAAGAAATAAGCAGAAATAGTAGTGCGAAGCCAACTGCAATCAGTATATTTTTAGCTTCCAGTCCGCTGATCCATAACATAGCAGCCCACACCACCAAGATTACAATGCTAGTGCTCAGGTTAGGCTGCAACAAAATCCATAACACCACCCCGCCCGTCAGCAGCAGGCTCTGGAAGATGGTTTTCCATTGGTTAACCGTCGTAATATGGTTCGAAAAAAAGCGCGCCAGCACCAAAATGATGCTGATCTTGGCCAGCTCTGCCGGCTGCACCACTACCAGCCCCACCTCCAACCAGCGCTGGGCTCCAAAGCTGGCTTGCCCACTGACGAAAACAAAGATGAGAAAGATAACGGTAACCACGTAAATTGGTGTGGTAAGCGACGTCCAGTAGTGATAATCGAAAGCAGCTACCAAAAACAACACAGCCAAACCGATCAACAAAAAAGTGGCCTGACGCTGCGGGTGACCTGCCAGAGTCTCGTTGCCAGCGATGGCTGAGTTGATCAGCGCTACCCCGAAGATGGAGAGGAAAAGCACCGCGGCGAACAGTGGAAAATCAAACTTTCTCCAGACTTCGCGTGGATTCATATTGACCACAGCTTCTTTTCTGTCTTCATCAGACATACTTGGGGTTTGCCTTTGATGCGGCGCACTTCCATTGACGCCTGGCGGGCGGTTTTACGTGGGATGGCAACTTCCTCTCCTTGAAGGAAAACCCGCGCCCCCTGATAATGTAGCATCAAAAGGCAGGCGCTATCGCTGCCACCGCAGCCTGCTTTGAGCACCCCTTCAGCATGACCCCAAACCAATAAAGAACCCTCAGCGAGCACTTCGCAGCCAGCGGGAACACTGCCAATGATGACCACATCCCCAGCCAGCACCAGCTTCTCATCAGGCTGTAAATCCCGTACAATCCAACCGGAGGCATCTGGCTGTCGGCGATCTTGAGTGGTGCCTGGGGCTTGTGAGAGCAGTGTGATCGGGACGTCGTAAGATTGTGCTGCGGTTTGCGTCATTGATGAGGTGCTCAGAACCGCCCACAGGCAGACACCCTCATCCGAGAGCAGGCGAAGCAACCCGACTAGCTGTTCTTCGTTCCAATCAGTCGCGCCGACGTCCAACGCGATCCTTCCGCCTTTGAAAAATCTTTCCTGCGTTTGGATGCGCGAAATAATCAGGTCCCTCTGTTGATACCAAGGGACTGGGGGCAGGCCGATCAAAACTCCGCCCTTTAGTCCTTTTACCGTCAAATCATCCATACTACTTTCTATTCTATTCGCCGATGGCTGGTACCTGCAGCGCGGCATCAATTTCCTTGAGCTGAAAATAGGTGTCGATCACCTTGCGCACGATCGGCGCAGAAAACAACGCACCTTCCTTGCCATTGTAAGCAAAAGCCACTACCACAATTTCAGGATCGTCGTAAGGGGCGTAGCCCACAAACCAGGCATGCGCTGGCCAGTTCCCGGGCACACATAAGCCCTGTGCATTCGCCCAGTCATCACAGTATTCTGCGGTGCCAGTTTTGCCAGCCACCTTGTTCGTGTCGCCGATAAACTCCTCATAAGCGGTACCGCCGGTTTCCACCACCATTTCCATTCCGCGCTTCGCCAGCTCAATGACCCAGGGTTGAACAGTTTTCATGTTGCCGGTGGGGACGCTGCCATCGTATTCGGTGATTACCGGGTCTTTGGTGATATCCCACAACACTTTGGGTTCAAACTGCTGAGTGACACTGCCGTCCGCGGCTACCACCTTACTGATCAACCCCAACTGCATATGTTCACCGCCATTGGCGATGGTCGCGATGGAGTTCATTACCTGCACCGGTGTCGCCAGAACATAGCCCTGCCCCACGGCGGCCAGGTAGGTATCTCCGGTGGCCCAGTTTTCGCCCAAATTTAAGCGTTTGTAGGTTGGGTCGGGCACCAGGCCATCGACTTCACCTGGCAATTCAATACCGGTAACTTCGCCATATCCCAGTGCGCGGGCGTAAGTACTCATCCGCCAAATGCCGAGTCCGCCGTTTTCAACTTCCCCCGGGTAGCCGCCGCCCACTTTATACCAGTAAACATTACAGGAATAAGCAATCCCGTGCAGAAAATCGACTGGGCCATGACCGCGCTCGTCCCAGCAATAATAGTTGCGGTCATAGCCAATATCGCTTTCCAAAATCTTTTCTTTGAGCGTAATCACGCCGGGGTCATCCACGGTTTGTTCCGGGGTGACGACCCCTTCATTAAGAACACCCAGAGCTGAAACCAATTTGTAGACAGAACCGGGGGGCAATTCCGCTGAAATCGCTTTGTTTACCAACGGCTTGGCTTCGTCCACGCTTAGCTGTTCATAATAGTAGCCTGGGATGTAGCTTGACATGCGATTGTTTTCATAATTGGGGTATGAAACCAGCGCCAATATTTCCCCAGTTTTGGCATCCATCGCCACGACAACCCCGCTGGAGCTGATCACCTTGCCCAGCCAGGCATTCCAAAAGTCCAGGTTATAAATCAGCGCTTCGCGGGCAGCAGTCTGCAGCCGAGAGTCAATGGTGAGGTAGACATCCTGGCCGGGGACGGGTTCAACCGGTTCTTCCAGGTTGCGGATAACTTCTCCGCCGACGTTGACTTCAACCACCCGCCGCCCATTGGTACCCCCCAAAATATCCTGCATGGAATTCTCGACGCCCGCATAACCGACTTTGTCACGGCCCGAGACGAAGCCCAGATCCGTATAGTAATCGACCAAAACTTCCGGCACAGGGCCTAAAAAGCCGATAATTTCGGCAGTATCTTTGCCAGTTGGGTATTCTCTTATCGATTCAATTTCGACGCCAATTCCAGGCCAATCTGCCCCCTTCTCTGAGACCACCATGGCAATGTCTTTGCTGACATTGCATTTCACGCGCGTGGCCTGGTAGGGCCAGTTGGTGTCGGCGATCTCTACAATCTGCTCAATCCCAAAGTCGGTGGCACAAGGGCTGAAGCTGGCAGCGGTTTCTTCATTAACGACGCCGTTACTGAGCGGCACATCAATCAGCTGGCTCAGTTGGGAGAAGATTTCGCGCGTTTTGCCGTCCGAATCGGGCAGATTTGCCGGTGTTATTGTGATGTTGTAGGATGGCAGGTTGCGCGCCAATACCACCCCGTTGCGGTCATAAATGATGCCGCGTTGGGTTGGATCGCTGATGACTAGCGTGCGATTATCTTCTGCCTGGGCCTGGTAAGACTGACCGTTGATGATCTGGTAGCTGAAGAGCTGAAAAATATAGTAAGCAAAAATGAGCCCCACCAGGACGAAGACCCATTTAAAACGGGCCAGGTCAATCGTGGGTTTTTCATAATGGTTGTTATTCATACTTCATATCCTTGAGGATAGATTGAGCGGGTGATCTCCTGTACCAATGCGTGAACCGGTATTGCCAGCAGCATGTTGATCAGGACACTCGGGAGCAATATTTCGTTAAAGGCAAGCTGCAGGGAAAACGAAGCACCAGAAAAAAGCGAGACCAGAGCGAGAAGAACGTGTTCAAGCAGCGTGCCCACAAAGGTCAACAAGAACATTCCCAGCAGTGGCGACTGCCAGACCCGCAGGCGGATGGCTGTCGCACCCAGATAGACTAAAAGGTAGACAATCACGAAGATAAAGGCTGGAACGGCCGATATAAACCCGACCAAGGCACCAAATAGGGCCACCAGAACCCAGAAATGTTTGCTATTTTGATGCAGACTCCAGGCTGCCACAAATAGCAGCACCAGATCGCCAAACCCTGAAAGCAGGGCTGTGCGCGAGATGACTCCAAACTGAAGCATAATCGCACCAAGGAACCCCAGGCTGCTAATCAAATAAGAAAGCATGGCTCTGCCTTTTTAAGGAACCAGCGGTGTGATATCCACCACATCAAAATTGGTAATCACCAACACCGCGTTAACGCTTGAAAAATCAACCATGGCCTGCACCGAACCACTTTGAAAAAGTGTGTTTTGTTTGGACTGCATGGTGATGACCTGTCCGACGAAAATGTTCGGGGGGTAAGTCCCCCCCAAGCCGGAAGTCAGCAAAACTTCACCAACGGAAACATTCGCCGATTGCGGCACCATATCGAGCACAATTTCGCCGGTAATGGACCCATGAATTTGGGCTTCAACATCGGCATTCTGCAGCCGAACGTTTACATAAGAATTGGCATCACTGATCAGCCGGATCCGGGCTGCATTGGCGATTACTGCGTCGATTCTTCCAACCAGGCCTTGCTGAGTCACGACCGGCATGCCATATTGAATTCCGTCATTGGAACCTTTGTCAATAATCATGTACTGCATATAGGGGCTGATATCACGCCCAATAACCGTGGCAGCCACATACTCATGCTCCGGGTTGCTGCGGGCGAAGTCCAACAGTGTATACAGGATTTGAGCCTGGCTCAGGTTTTCCTGCAACGCAACAATCTCGCCCTGAAGCTGAGAAACTTCGTCACGCAGCTCCTGATTTTCCTGCCGCAAGGTGGCCATCTCGCGCGGAGAAGTGAGAAAGTCGCGTACGGCCAGGTAACGCTGGGCCAGCCAGCTTTGGCCTGAGATGACCGGACTGAGCGAAAAGCTGAAAATCGGGGTCAGATATCCAGAAACTGCCAGAAAAACCAGGCCAGCTGCGACCAGGCCAATGACAACATTTCGGATATTTTTTGATGTAAACAGGTTACGCATGATGATAAACCGGCCAGAGAAAATCTGGCCAGGAATGGTATCTTCTACCCGGCACTGGTCTGATACGGATCGCGGTCAACCCCCACAAAGAAACCTTCGTACGCATCCATGTCGTCAAAGACCAAACCACAGCCGCGCGCGACGCAGGTCATTGGGTCCTCAGCCAGCCAGACCCGCACCCGGATTTCATTCGCCAGCCGATCCGTCAACCCCAGCAATTGCGAACTGCCACCGGCCAGGCAGATCCCGTTATCCATCAGGTCGGATAAAATCTCCGGCGGGCACTCATCAAGCGCATCCTTGATGGTGTCTACCACCACCTGAACGGAAGATGACAATGCTTCGCGGACTTCGATGGACGAGACTTCAATTGATTCAGGCAGACCCGTGATCAAATTGCGGCCGCGCACGTCAACAACTTTTTCTTCTTTGAGTGGGTAGGCGGAACCAATGGCAATTTTGACTTTCTCAGCCATTTGTTCGCCGATAAACAGATTGTATTTGCTGCGCAGGTATTCAATGATGTCTTGGTCAAATTCATCGCCAGCCACGCGCAGCGAGCGGGTGATGACTATTCCGCCCATCGAAATAACGGCAACTTCAGTGGTTCCGCCACCGATATCGACGATCATCATTCCAGAGCTTTCATTGATGGGCAGTCCGGCGCCAATTGCAGCCGCAGCCGGTTCCTGGATCATGTAACACTCGCGCGCACCGGCAGACATGGCAGCATCATAAACCGCCCGCTTTTCCACTTCCGTGGCACCCGAGGGGATGCCGATAACGACCCGGCTGTGTGGAAAAATAACGACGCTGTTTTCGTGTGCTTTGGTGATGAAATATTCCAACATCGCCTGGGTAATGTCATATTCCGAGATCACGCCATCGCGCAGCGGGCGCAAAGTCACCATGTTGGCCGGCGCCCTGCCAACCATGGCTTTGGCGGCCGCGCCAATTTTTTGCGGTTCGCGCGTGCGGCGGTCAATGGCCACCCAGGAAGGTTCATTGATGACGATCCCTTTTCCGCGCACATTAACGAGGGTGTTGGCTGTTCCCAAATCAATCCCCAAATCGAGGGATAACAAACCCAACAGCCATTTTATGGGGTTAAATATTGCCAAGTTCTATCTCCACCAGAGGTGTTTTCTTAAATTTAATAGCCAAATTATATCATGCCCACTGCAGATGCTCTTTTAAACCCTGTCTTTTGATGGTCGGAAACCCAACAACCCGTGGCTGGGAATGATACAATTAATAAATTATCCAATGCTGCCGTCTGGAGGAAATGCAATGAACCTGAGTTTCAGTCTTTTCCGGCTCCAATCCCTGGATACCCAAATTCGAAAAATCAACCGCCGCATCGCCCGTATTGATGAAATTCTGTTGGCGGACGAGGCTGCCCGCGCTGCCGCCGAACTGAAAGAAGAAGCGATGGCGCACATACGAGAGGTCCAAGCCACTTTGACCGCCGTTCAAGATCAGCTCCAGGGAAAAAGGATCAAGCTGGACCTGAACCAAAACAGTCTGTTTGGCGGCAAAATTCATAACCCGAAGGAATTGCAGGAGCTGCAAGCTGAAAGTGAAGGGCTGCGCCGGACAATCCACAGCCTGGAAGACAGCCAGCTAAACGCCATGATCCAACTTGAAGAGGCCCAGAAGGCCTTGGCCGAGGCTGAATCGGCCTTACAGGCGGCCTTGAATGCAAAAACCAGCGAAAATTCCCTGCTGCTTGGCGAAAAAAAACAGCTTCTGACGGAGCTGCCACAGGTCAAGTCTCAACGCCACGCTCTGATCAAGCCACTTCCGGCCGAAGTTTATGAGGAGTACGTCTCACTCTACAAAACCAAGGGCGGCAAGGCCGTGGCAGCCATCATCGATGGCTGCTGTGATGCCTGTGGCGCAGAGGCAACTCCAGGTGATATTCAGGCTGCTCGTTCCGCCAGTGTGCCCGTCCACTGCAAGACTTGTGGGCGCATCCTTTATAAGGATTAAGCCAGGGTCAATAGCAAGCTGGTCAGCAGGTACTCCGCCGCATAGATCAAAATCAACAAAACCATCGGACTGAAGTCAATACCGTAAAAAGGTTTGACGATTCGCCGAATTGGATTGAGCAGCGGTTCCACGACCACCGCCAACGCCCGTCGGATCGGGTTATCCAACGGAAGAAAAAGGCTCAATAAAACTTCCAAAAATACAGCCAGGCTCAGCACCTGACTCACTGCATGGACGACACTAATCACAATTCCCAATTTCTCACCTCATTTATTCAGCGGTCTGGGCCCCAATAACGCTTCACCCAGCCGAATAATTGTTGCGCCTTCTTCAATCGCCACCGGATAGTCGCTCGAAGTTCCCATGGAGAGTTCTCGCAGTGCCCTTTCGGGACGCTGCTCGTTCAAATAGTCGCGCAGCTCGCGCAGTCGGCGAAAGAAAACACGGTTCTCTTGCATATCTTCCTGCAAGGGCGGCATGGTCATCAACCCGCTGACTTGGATCGAACGGATTTCTTCCAATCGGATCAAAAGCGTATTCAGCCCAGGCCAATCCGCTTCTTGCCAGCCTGGCAGCCCACTCTTGGAGGCTTCTCCGCTGACATTGATTTCCAAAAAAGCTTCCAGTGGGCTTTGCCCAGGTTCGCGGAACTTTTCAATCAAGTGTGCCAGTTTCTCGCTGTCCAATGAGTGCAGCCGATTAAAACCATTGGCCACCAGATGGGCTTTCCGGCTCTGTACATGCCCGATCATGTCCCATTCGATCCCGGGCAGCTCTCCCAGCGCTTCCATCTTAAGCTGAGCTTCTTCGGCATAATTTTCGCCAAATACGCGCAAACCGGCTGCCCAGGCGGCCTGAACCACCTCGACTGGTTGGCGTTTACTGACGGCGACCAGGCTGACCGAACCAGCCGGCCTTCCACATGCGACCAGCGTCTCGGCAATGAGGGCATTTACGCTTTTCAGGCGGGCTGATATTTTTTCAACGATCTGCTGATTGGGTTTCACGGCTGTCATGACTTAATGCTATCACAACCGCGAAGCGGCCGGTGACACCGCGTTCCTTGCGGTACGAATACCAATCATCCAGATGCTCTGCCGTGCAGATGCCACTCTGTTCGATTTGGGTAACGCCAGCCTGTCGCAGCACCCATTCGTTGGCTTTCCACAAATCGAGGTGCCAGCCATCTGGTTTGAGGCTGAAAAAAGCGTTTGCCGCACTGCCCCAAGCGCGCTGATATTGCTCCAAAACTTCCGGACCAACACGGTAACAATCAGCACAGATCGCAGGGCCAATGCCCACACGCCAGTTTTCGGGCTGGCTGCCATAACGTTGGTTGGCGGCATTGACCGCTTCAGCAGCAACCTTCAACAAGGTGCCCTGCCATCCCCCGTGGGCGATCCCGACTACTTTTTTTACTGGGTCATGAAAAACGATCGGCACGCAGTCGGCAAAACGCATTACCAGTGTCACTTCCGGATTATCGGTGAAAATGCCATCCGCCGGCTGATGTTTTTGATCGGCCGGCCGGGGTTGATCTCCGAAGCGAATGGTCGTTCCATGCACCTGCCAAACGTCAAAACGGCTTTCGGGAGGCCGGCCCAACACTTGGAAGAGCAACTCATGGTTAGCCCGGACGTCCTCCGGCCGGTCACCATTCGTGCCGCCCAAATTAAAGGAGTCGTAAGGGCCGCGTGAAAACCCACCTTTGCGGGTAAAAATACGGGCATCAGTTTCGGTCGGGTCAAAGCTTTCGAAAGTATAGTAGCAGGTTCCCTGCGACCAGTTGCTTTTCATTTGAGCATTATTTCTTGTGCGCTGACTGCCCTTTTTTCCAGTTCAAAGCGCGCATCCTGGATAGTTTCTTCCATGGTTGGGTACCCAAACCAGGCTGTAAAAATGCCGAACAGGGCGCCGGTGAGCACCCGGAAAAAAGGCGTGCTTTCCCGCACAGGGAACCAATCCAGAAAGCCCAAACCCATCTGACTGACCAACTGGGTTCCGCCATCCAATGCAATCGGAAGCAACCCAAACGCCAGCCAAATGTACCAGGGAATTGGCTTAAAGCGCCGGCCAGTCAGGCCAAAAACAATCCCAAAAAGCAGCATGGATGAATAAATAGCCAGGTCACGTTGGCACAGCGCAATCTTGTAGCCAACTTGTTCATTTCCGACAAATTCGCTCGCCAATTGGAAATTATCTTCATCCAAACCGGTGGCTTCAGCAAAGGTCGTCAGGGAATCAACATTGGCAATTTCGCGCGGATAAGCAGCTTGTTCACCAAACAGAAAGAAGGATCGGAAGGCCAGTTGGTGGCAGAGATATTGGTAAGTTTGATAGATTTTTTGGGCAGGCGCGATCGCCCCGCTTTTCATTAACACTGGTGCTAAAACGGGCAGACCGACGTAGATCAACAATAAGAAACTGAAAAATGCAACATAATACCGGCTGAACCACAATCCGATCCGATCTCCGGTCCGAAATTTTCGCGGCCCGCCGTATTGATTGACCAGAGACTCATTCTTTGTTTTCAACGCAGCTTCCAGCCGGTGCTGAGCAGTACTCAACCCTGATTCAAGGGCCACTGGATTGGATGCATCCGTCAACTGAATCCCCGCTGCTTCCAACAAAAAGGGCTGGTCTGAAAGTTTGCTTTTCAGGTAGGCATTGTTGGAGATGTCAATCCGGTGCAGCTCATACGGAAAGCGCGACTTGAAAGCTTCCAGTTTTAACAGCATATCGACTTCTGCGGGACTTTCCGGCCCGTTGGCGTAAAGAAAGAGGTGCAGCATGCGCTGTTAACCGACCGTCAACGGCCGCGAGGGAGAAAGCAAGAAACTGGGCATCACGGGTTAGCCATCGCCACTTCTACGCGGGTGGAATTTTCCCCGCCTTGAACGGTCAATTCACCAGGGTAGTAAGCCACCTGCGGGTTGCACCAGCGCCAAATCCACTTTGCATCATCAGGCCGAGCATTGACACAGCCATGAGAAAGCGCGGAACCAAAGTTATTGTGCCAGTAAACCGCATGGATAGCCTGTCCGTCAGCATGAAAGAGCGTGGTCCAGCCAATTCCAGGGGAATCATATTCTGAAACGCCGCCGGCGCTCATGTGCACCGACACCAGCTTGCGCCAAATGGTATGGACACCAGGTGGTGTCAGATATTGACCATCCCGTTTATAACCTGTGGAAACCTCGCAAAAATAAACTTCACGGTTTCCTTCCAGGCAAGAAAGCGTCTGGTTATCGTAATCGATCCGAATATATTTGTCTCCCACATCCGGATGGATGGGAGTGATTTCTTCAGCAGTGATTGGCCGGCAGGCTTCAGCATCCACCCAGTAAGAATCCGGCAGAGCGCCATACTTCTCCCAGAGCAGATATTGGGTTTTCCCATCGACTTGCCTGATTTGTGAAGCCCAGTACACCTGATGGTAGTAAAGTTTGGGTGAAACGACCGACTTAATCCAAAAAGAAGCGCTGGATTTTGCATTGGTGAGTTCCATGTCGACCACCGGCTGGGTGATTTCGACCCACAAACCCGGTTGGCCCTCGTTATCCAGCGGCAGGTTTGCTAGTGGCTGATTGACATGATAAGAAACCGGCTGCACATTGGGTGCATAGATGTATCCGGCCGGGATCTCATACCAGCGCTGGTTGTAGCGATTGTAATCGAGCGCTTTCGCCACCACTTCGCGTTTGATCTCGAAAACATCGTCCCGCCAGGCTGTTGCTGCAACTGGGGCATTCATGTCGGGTTCTGTTTTGATCTCATGCCAGGCGCCGATATCCCCCACACAAACCCTGCCGAGGTTTGCTCCCTCGGCAAACTGCTGGGTTCTATTTGCGAAAACGGGTTTTGAGCGCGGCAACATCATCGCTCCGGCGGCCATGCCGCACAGCTTCAGGAAGTCCCTGCGTGACATCGGTTGATTTTTAATCATGGGGCTATTATAACCGCCCTAAAAAGAAGGCCTTGAGGTTGTAAGATGTCAACCGGTTTGTTTCAATCAGCGCGGCCACCACGAGAGTTTTCGCGTTCCAAATCTCGCTGCTTGATGGACTCACGTTTATCGTATTGCTTCTTGCCTTTAGCAAGCCCGATTTCCAGTTTTGCCCGGCCGGCCTTCAGATAAACGCGGATTGGGATGATGGTCATGCCCTTGATGCGGACGGCATCCCACAGCTCGCGAATCTCGCGTTTGTTGAGCAGCAGCTTACGATCCCGATCCGGGTCGTGCTGAAAGGCGCTGGCATGTTCGTAAGGCGCCACATGCGCACCAACCAGCCAGGCTTCTCTGCCATCTGTGCGCACATATGCTTCCTGTAGGCTGATTTGGCCGTTGCGAATAGATTTAATCTCGGTGCCTTTCAGGGCTAAACCGGCTTCATAAGTTTCATAAATGAAATATTCAAACCGGGCTTTACGGTTCGTGGCTACAGTCTTTACGTCCATAATCTAAAATTTTAACATACCCGCGCATAAAATGCGCGGTCGCAGCCTCAAAAAAGTAGCCAGGTGTTTTTGAAATAGTGGTATTCTTATCCCTGATAAAGGCAGCTCCCCTGTTTTCAGTGTGGGCAAGCTGCTTTTTAGGCCGAGATTCGTTTTTAACTGTGGGGTTTGTTCATGGAAATCAAGCAAATTATCAATATTTTCAGGCGGTGGCTCTGGCTACTGATTGCCGGCACAATTCTTGGAGGTGCACTGGGATTTTACTTAAGTAACCGCCAGACGCCAGTTTATCAGGCTTCAACCCGCTTCGTGATCCTGCGAGCCGCGCAAACAACATATGATTACTATTCTTATGTTGATTCTCAGCAGCTGATCGGCACATACGCCCAATTATTAACCACAGAAAACCTCCTCTATCAGGCCTCACAAGAATTAGGCTTTCCCGTCATGAAAGGCCAGGCCAGCGCCGAGCAGATTGATGACACGCAATTTGTCCAACTTACGGTGCGCGACACCGACCCCTACAAAGCTGCAGCAATTGCCAATGGTTTAGTGAAGGTTCTCATTGACCAAAATGATCAACTGCAGAGCGTGCGATACGACTCTGCTGAAATGAATCTGCAAGATCGAATTGACAATGCGCAGGAACAAATCAATCTTTTGGAAACACAGATTTCTGAACTCTCGGCGACCGCTGTTGAAGATGAAATTGCCAAAGTTCAAGCCGAGATGGATTCCGTTCAGAGTCAGATTAACGAGATTAAAAACCAACTCAATCAAATCGACCCGCTTTCAACCCTCGAAGCCGACATCGCGCAGCGCGGAGCTTTACAGGCAAGGCTCGACGAACTCACCCCGATTCTGACACTTTATCAGGACATTTATACGCAACTGGTTGTTTTGGGCGAAACGGACACCTCGCAAGATCTCACGCCCACTCAACTTGACCAACTTAAGACGACTTTAAACCTATATCAACAGATTTACCTGAACAGTATCAGCAGCCTGGAGACCTTGCGCCTGGCGAAGGCCCAAAATACCCCCAATGTGGTACAGGTCGAAACGGCTGTGAAACCGACCAGTCCGATTTCACCGCGTCCCATGCAATCTGCGATGATTGCTGCTGTAATTGGGCTTCTGGTTACCGGCCTGATCGTTTTCTTGGCGGAATACATGGATGATACGCTCAAGACCCCGGATGAAATTAAAGCGGTTTTAGGTGTACCGGTCATCGGTTTTATTGCTGATCTTCAGAAAAATCCGGATGGGGAAGAGGCACTGGGAACATACGTTGCCCGCCAACCACGCTCACCAGTGGCGGAAGCTTTTCGTTCGCTGCGAACCAACCTGGAATACACCAGCATTGATCATCCGCTAAAGACTGTCCTGTTCACCAGCTCAGGCGAAGCTGAAGGTAAGACCACCGTCGTCTCCAATTTTGCCGTCGTAGTAGCCCAATCGGGGAAAAAAGTACTGGTTTTGGAGAGTGACTTACGTCGCCCGAGAGTTCATGCGATGTTCAACAAACCTAACCGGGTTGGATTATCGGATGTGCTAGCTGGAAAGATCGCTATTAGAGACGTCATTAAACCAATTGAGCAGATCCCAAACCTCGAAATCATTACTTGCGGCACGCTTCCGCCCAACCCTTCAGAGTTGCTTGGTAGCGCTCGCATGACTCAGATCTTGACGGAACTTGAGACGATGTACGATTTTATCGTGATCGACTCTCCGCCCACATTGGTGGCTGATGCGCAGATTCTGTCCAACAGGGTGGACGGCATCCTATTTGTGGTGATTCCTGGCAAAACGCGGGCCTTGGCAGCTGCCCGGCCGTTGGAACAGCTTAATACCATCGGTGCTCATAT
>ERZ1645192.1275-NODE-1275-length-21045-cov-20.625631_pt1 | contig 21045 bp, 16 predicted proteins | sample MGYA00575354_ERZ1645192 | MGnify/ENA primary metagenome ERZ1645192 (study PRJEB40844, sample SAMN11349763) | freshwater sediment metagenome | isolation source: river sediment | host: Sediment | place: India: Faizupur Khadar , New Delhi | collected 2017-02-21 ... | reverse complement strand
ATTTTGAATGCCGATTTTGCCTACTGGTGGGTCATTATTGCATGCCGATTCACACGAGTATTATCAAACTGGACAAAAGTGATGACTTTTATAACTTCATTTGTAAAGATTTGCAGTTTTACGTTCGTGAATTTATCAATCTCAAGAACGCTGCGCAAAACATAACCATAGGGATCGAACCGGTTTTTTACAATGCAAAATTAGCTTTTACATTACAATATCCGCTCCTTTTGGCTCCATTATGTGCTTTCGACAGTGAAGATGTGATCAAAAAGAAATTCTATGTTGTTTCATCTTATATCGATATTATCATCGCCCGGCGTATCTGGAATTTCAAAAGCATTGCTTATTCAACTATGCAATATGCCATGTTTACCGTGATGAAGGAAATCCGGAACAAGTCTTTGAACGAACTTGTTACTGTTCTGACAAAGAAGCTTAATGACGAAGAGGTCACTTTTGCCAGCAATGACCGTTTAAGGCTCCATCAGCAAAACCGTTATTACATTCATCATCTGCTTGCCCGCATTACTGATTTTTTAGAAACCTCATCCGGCATGCCTAGCCGCTTTACAGAATATATAGCCGAAGGTAAAAATCGTTACGAGATTGAACATATTTGGGCAGATCATCCGGAACAGCATACTGACGAGTTTGTTCATGCCTCTGACTTTGCGGAATACCGAAACCGCATCGGTGGGCTATTGTTGTTACCTAAAAGTTTTAACGGTAGTTATGGCGATTTAATCTATACTGATAAACTCCCCCATTATTTTGGGCAAAATCTACTAGCAAAATCCCTACATCCAGATTGCTATAATCATAATCCTGGATTTATCCGTTTCAAGGATGACAATGCTATACCGTTTAAGGCCTATCCATTATTCAAAAAAAATGACTTAGACGAACGGCAAGAGTTATACCGCAAACTGGCTGAACTAATCTGGTCACCTGAACGATTGACAAAGATTGTAAAATAAGAACGTCGCATCAAAAACTAAATACTGCAGGTGAAACAATGGCTACCATGATTCCCTCTGACATAGAGGAATTCACCACTGAAGGTGAGAAAGCTTTCTTTCGGTTTCTTCAGGCGGTGGCGAAGCCTGATGAAAAATATCTTTGCTGGTACCTGCCGGACATCAATGGCCGCGAGCCCGACTTTCTTCTGTATTCCGAAGACGTTGGGCTCATCATCTTCGAGGTCAAAGACTGGCGGATGGATCAGATCATATCGGCCGATTCCCAGTTCTTTACGCTCTCCATAGCCGGCAAGGCGGAAAAACGGCAGAACCCACTCCATCAGGCCAGGGATTATTTTCACTGGGTCATGGACATAATCAAGAAGGATGCTGTTCTTGTTTCCAAAGAACCCTACGCCCACGGCAATGTCAAAATACCCGTCAACTGCGGCATCGTGTTTCCAAATATCAACAAATATGAATACGCGCAGAAAGGTCTGGATAAGATTATTTCCACGGAGACCATCTTCTTTTGGGATGATCTGCATCCGCAGTCGCCCCTGTGTTCTGATGTAACAGGCCATTGTTTCCTGGAAACGATGAAAAGGATGTTCAGCCCCCGCTTTGAGTTTCGGATTACTGGGCGGGAACTGGAACATTTGAAGCAGTTGATCTTTCCAGTTGTCCGGATAGATCTGCCGTTGCGGGAAGCCTCCTTGCAGCAAATGAGCAATGCACAGCGGTTAAAACTTCTTGACCACCACCAGGAAAGCATTGCCCGGCAGTATGATGGAGGTCATCGCATTATTGCAGGTCCCTCCGGCAGCGGCAAGACCTTGATACTAATCCACCGGGCCGCGCTGCTAAAGCTCTATAATCCGGCAATCCAAAATATTCTCTTTGTCTGTTACAATATCACACTGGTCAATTATATCCGCCGCCTCCTTTCAGATAAGCAGGTGCCTCTTGGAAAGAATGGCGTGGAAGTTGTTCACTTCTTTCAACTCTGTTCCATGATTACCGGTGAAAAGATTCCTTACGAAAAAGAGGACATGGATTATTACCGAATGGTTATTCAGGACGCCCTTGATAAGGTAGCTGCCTATCCGGTGAAACACGACGCTATCCTTGTGGACGAGGGGCAGGATTTTTCTGATGATATGTTTAGGATTGTTATGGCTCTGTTGAATCCAAAGACAAATCACCTTGCCATTGCCCTGGATGACAACCAGAATATTTATGAACGTAGCAGATCCTGGAAAGATCTGGGCATTCAGGCGCGAGGGAGGGTGCACCGCGTTACCTGGATATATCGCAATACGCAGGAGATCATTGAGTTGGCTAAAGTATTAGAAGATAAGGATGATAGTGCTTCAACTGCCGGTAGTCCGCAGACACAACTTTTTCCTGATACCTTTGAATCAAGTCATGGCTCTGAACCGGAAATAAAACAATTTACTGATTATCAGGCGATTATCACCTGGACAGCGGATAGAATCAGTCATCTGCATAACAAGGAGGGATACCCACTGTCCGAGATCGCTATCGTTTATACAATGAAATGCCCGGAAGACAAATCAGAGATTAATCTGCCATCGCTTTTGATGGGCGCGCTAGAGAGGAAAGGCATTATCCATCAATGGATTTCGGAAGATTATCGTTCCAAGAAATCATATGATGTTACGACTAACAGTGTCTCGATCTCCACAATCCACAGTGCCAAGGGGTTTGATTATGCGTGTGTTTTTCTCATAGGTTTGGACTGGTTGGAAGCGGGCAAACGCTGGACGGAAGACCAAATTAGAAAACTGACATATGTGGCGGTCACACGGGCTAGGGAAAGATTGTTTGTGCCGTATTGTAATAGGAATGAAATCATAAAAATACTTTTGCGTTGAAATTAATATTGAGAGACAGACGCACTTTAAGAATAATTTTATATGAAAGGAATAAATTTATGAGCAGTGGACAAAGAGACGATCTAAACAATACAAAAGCGGTGATAAACGGTTCAATGCCCAAAGTATCGAAAAGAAAGACTTGGTTGGGTCACTTAGAAAACAAACAATCAGGCATGATCGATTTATTAATTCTTGATGGTGTTTACTCTGTAAATGAAATTGCCATAAAAATAGAAAATGCGTTTCCGGGAGTAACAGACGCACTTGCTAGAGTATTAGATCATATCGAACATCTGCAGACAGGTGATGCTAGGAACAGGGCATCAGGGATGAAACCACATTATCTTAAAATTACCAAAGATGTTGCTGGAAAAGTTCGTTTTGAAATATAGCATTCATTAGCAGAGAGATAATTAAGACTTTTATTCAAATTCTAAACTTAGCACGGTAAAAATAAAAGAGATTTATTGAGAGGAGGATAAATAGCATGGACATGGATAAATTTATATAGGATTTTCTTGCAAAAATAGTAGATTGTGCAACGCGACATGGATATTTGAATGGTAACTTTCCTTCGGTACCCGAGTTATCACAGCTTGCCAGCGAACTGACTTTATGAGCGTTGCAGTGTTCTGAAATTAAGTAAAAGAGTAATGGCAATAATGAAATGTTCTATTACTTAGTAAATATAAATGTGTTTTGCTTTGGAATATTTGGTGCATATGTCTGGAATACAGATTTTAAAACATTTGAAAAACAAGGCGCTGATCTTTTTGAAGCAGGTTTGAATGGTACAGTCAGTGATGCTTTAACAGTATTAACAAATCGCGATAAGAAAAAGGGTAAACCCATAATGATTCAAGAAATAAGTTTTTTACTTGATCAACATATGGACACATTTAAGGATGCCGACAACTCCACATACAGGCCAGCTCTGTTTACCTGCATAATTCAGATATACTTATTGGGTATTGCAGTGCAGATGAATAGAATGGGATTTAAGTAGTCTCAGTTTTCAGTGAACCTCTGGCTTCTATATATTAGTTTAGGTTAATATTTATAATCTTGGGAATATTTTTGGGTATATATGTAAAAATTATATTTTAATAAAAGCAATCATTAATAGTACTTATTTGTTTTATTCGAGTCCGCGCTGGGAGCCAGAAAATAAAAAGCACGTCCTGTTCAGGGCGTGCTTTTTTGCTTTATGGGTTTCTCATTGAAAATAAAATGAATTAATTTAAAATCAGGGAACATCAAAGATTTCCACACCGGCGGGGGGCTGAAACTTGAAAAAACTTTCTTTGATTCCTTTATTGAACACAACATTGGAAAATTTCAAAGATGTGGTATTCCCCAGAGCGTCATCGAAACTAAGACCGGCAATATAATATTTATCTTTATCAATGGTCAGTTTCACTGAACTGAAGGTCGATCCTTTTTCCCTTGGCACTAAAACCAGCAAATAATTTCCGTTTTTATCTAACGCACCCGTCTCGGCATATTTGATAATAAAATCTTTTTGCAATTTTCCCGACCCGGCAAAAAAATCAATTAAGATTCTGGATTGAAAAACACTGTCCGACTTCTGTCTGTAAACCACCTTCTGCTGGGCAAGATAAAGCCAGGAATTCTGGCGATTAATCACGAGTTTTTTTCCTTTGGGCTTGGTGTAGTCCCAAAGCATATTTTTCGGATTCTTGAAAAAAACTTTTCCTTCTTCCCTTTCCATCTTCTTGATGGACTTGATGGTTATCTCCTGGATAAAGTCCGCTCTCAGGTCTTTTGTCTTCTCATAATTGCTCTGAATTTTCTGGATGACATTTTCAATCGCTGGAAGTTCTTGAGAAAAAGCACCAGGAGGCATTGCTACCATCGATAAAATAAGGACCAGACTAATCCACCCTGACGTAAATAGCTTATTTATTTTAGTAAATATTTTTTTCATTTTTAGTAAAAAATGTGACCCATTCCGGGGCTCTCTTTTTAGAAAAGTTTATATCTTCAAGCAAAAACGGCGCTAAATGGTCATGAATAAAGGGTATATTGATAAGCTATTGATTATATTGACCTTTTAAATTGCACAAACCTTGGGCAATTTGGTGTAAAATCGCAACAATTGGGCACTTACAGCGCTTATCAACAAAGTTATCAACAACCATTTCCACAGTCTTGTGGAATACAAATCCAGCCCTGTGTTTTCGCGGGAAAAATTAAAATTTATCCCCTGGATTTCTTTTTGCCATCCGCTATTTTAACCCGCCAGCCGAAAGGATCTTCCGTCACGCCATACTGAATTTTCAGGATCTCATTGTATAATTTCTCTGCCAGCGCGCCGGCTTTTCCTCCGTTGATGGCATACTCTTTGTCGCGGAAGAAAATGTGTCCGACCGGTGAAATGACCGCTGCCGTTCCGGAAGCAAAAGCTTCTTTTAATGAACCTTTTTGCGTGGCCTTGACAACCTCCGCAATCGATATCGGTCTTTCCACAACTTTTTTGCCCAGATGACGAGCCAGAGCGATAACGGAATTACGCGTCACACCCGGCAAAATCGATCCGGCCAGAGGCGGGGTCACCAATTCTTTACCGATCACAAAGAAGATATTGCTGGTGCCCACTTCTTCCACATATTTCTTTTCGGCGGCATCCAGCCACAGAACCTGCGTGTAGCCCATATTGGTGGCGATTCTGCTGGCGTAAAGGCTGGCGGCATAGTTGCCAGCGGCTTTCACATTGCCGATGCCTCCGCGCACCGCGCGCACATATTCCTCGGAGACAAACATCTTGGTCGGCGAAAATCCCTGCGGGTAATAGGCGCCCACCGGCCCAGTGACAATAAAAAAGAGATATTCATTGGCTGGATGAACTCCCAGCGCCGCTTCCGTCGCGATCATGGTCGGACGAATATACATGGATGTTCCTTCGCCGTGCGGAATCCAGTCTTTTTCCAGAAGAACCAGTTTCGTCATGCCTTCCATAAAAAGATCTTCGTCAATGTGAGCCATGCAGAGCCTTTCAGCGGATAAATTCATTCTCTTGATATTTTCCGTCGGACGGAAAAGATAGATGGAGCCGTCTTTTCCCCGGTAAGCCTTCAGGCCTTCAAAAATTTCCTGACCGTAATGCAGACACATCGCCGTTGGATCCAATTTCAGATCATGGTAGGGCTCGATAACAGCATTATGCCATCCCTTGCCCTCCTTGAACTTCATGGAGAACATATGGTCGGTAAATATCTTACCGAAACCCAGTTTGGATTCATCGGTTGGTTTCTTTTTTCTTTTATTCAAGGGTAATTTTTTTATTTTAATTTCCATATTCGCCTCTTTCTCCAGGCTGCGGCTCCTATTCTTATTTGGATGTCGGTCTGGTATAATTTTTTTCTGACATAGCACTAAATTAATCCTCTATCAAGACTTCGATATTGAATGGCTTCCGCCACGTGAGACGTTTTGATACACTCATCGCCTTCCAGATCGGCGATAGTGCGGGAAACTTTCAAGATCCGGTTCACCGCCCTGGCGCTCAAGCCCAGTTTTTCAATCGCCATTTCAATCAGCTTATGAGACTCCTCATCAATGCGGCAAAACTCGCGAATCTGCTTTTCCGTCATCCTCGCGTTGCATTGTGTCCCGTTGGACTCAAAACGCTTCTTCTGCAAATCACGGGCTTTGTTGACACGCTCTTTCACGGCCGCCGATGATTCACCGTCTTCCCGGTCCGTGAGAGCGCGGTATTTGACGGAAGGCACTTCAATATGCAGATCAATCCGGTCCAAAAGCGGTCCGGATATCTTGGACTGATACTGGCGAATCTGCTGGGGCGTGCAGCGGCAGGAACGAACACGGTCGCCGAAATAGCCGCAGGGGCAGGGATTCATTGCCGCCACCAGCATGAATTTCGCGGGAAAAGAAGCCGTGACCGAAGAGCGGGTGATCGTGATCGTGCCGTCTTCCAGCGGCTGGCGCATCGCTTCCAGGACGTTTTTTTTAAACTCCGGAAGTTCGTCTAAAAAAAGAACGCCGAGGTGCGCCAGACTGATTTCTCCGGGACGCGGCGTCTGCCCGCCGCCTACCAGGCCGGCATCGGAAATGGTGTGATGAGGCGCCCGGAACGGCCGAACCGCCATTAGCGTTTCTTCTTTATTCAGGACGCCGGCAATGGAAAACACCTTTGTCACTTCGATGGCTTCATCAAAAGAAAGATCCGGCAGTATTGTCGGCAGTCTTTTAGCCAGCATACTCTTGCCGGAACCGGGAGGCCCGATCATCAGAATATTATGCGCGCCGGCGGCTGCGATCTCCAGCGCTCTCTTGGCCTGCCGCTGTCCTTTGATTTCACTGAAGTCCAGATCATATTGATTTGTTTTTTGAAAAATTTTATGGATGTCCAGAGTAAGCGGTTCCATCTCCTTCCGGCCCTCGAGCATCTCCACGACATCCGGCAGCGTCTGCACGGGGATGACGCGAATCCCTTCCACCATGGCGGCTTCCGCGGCATTGTCCGCCGGCACAAAAACAGACTGGATGCCGGTTTCCCTGGCCTTGAAAGTGGCCGGCAGAATCCCGTTGACGCCTTTGATGCTGCCGTCCAGAGACAGCTCTCCGATAAACAGACAATCACGCAGATTTTCCGCTTTAATTAATTCTTCAGCAGCCAGAATGCCCACGGCAATGGGCAAATCAAAGCCGGTCCCCTCCTTTTTAATATCGGCCGGCGCCAGATTGATGGTGACATGGCTGCGGGGAAAACGGTAGCCGGAATTCTTGATGGCGGATTTAATCCGGTCCCGGCTTTCCTTAACCGATGCGTCCGGCAGGCCGACGGTCGCAAATTGAGGCAGACCTTGCGACGTGTCCACCTCCACAAAAACAGGATACGAGTCCATGCCGATGACGCTCATGCTGTTGACTTTGACAAACATTGCTCTATCTGAGAAATTTTTTTCGCGATCTTAACCAATACGGATATTTATATCAAGATATTTCATCGCAAAAGTTGCATAAAATTTGCTACTTGCACGATTAAAGAAAAAAATCGGCGCTTCTTGACTCATGAATTGGCCTGTGTTAAGGTGCCCGGCAATCAGGAAATACCACTGAAGCATTACGAACGAATTCCGGAAAATAAGATTATGGAAAAGCTATCACATATCAATGATCAGGGTGACATTCAAATGGTCGATGTCACCAAAAAAACCGATACCGTCAGGATCGCAAAAGCGCAGGGCATAGTCCGAATGGACGCCCGGACCCTTCAGTTAATAGAAGACGGCCGGATCACCAAAGGCAATGTTCTGACAACGGCCAAGATTGCCGGCATCATGGCAGCAAAAAAAACCGGGGAGCTGATTCCGCTTTGCCATCCGCTGGCCTTAACCGGAATTGATCTGAATTTTGATCTTGACCATCAGCAGTCGCTGATTGTCATTGAAGCCACGGCGCGCCTGACCGGCAAGACCGGCGTGGAAATGGAAGCCCTAACGGCGGTGAGCGTTGCCGCTTTAACGATTTATGATATGTGCAAGGCGGTCGATAAAAAAATCATCATCGGCGACATTATGCTGCTCGAGAAAAGCGGCGGCAAGAGCGGACCCTTTATGCGAAGCCGCTAACGCCGTTTTCACGAACAACTTAACTTTTATTCGGGAAATTTAACAGGAAATTAAAATGGACCAGGGGACTTTTAAAATCAGGAAGGATTTTCTCCAGCCCTTTTTCGCGATTGTCGCGCTGCTTGCCGTCTTGCTGTTGCTGAGCTTATGGAAAGGACAGCCGTGGGAAAAAATTCTGCTGGCCGTCTCCTTTATCGGCACGCTGCTGGTGGCCATTGAAGCGGCCGCCAGAAGCATAACGGTCACACCCGACGGCTTAGCAATTAAAAAGTTCTTTCGTAAAAAAGAAGTGGCCTGGCCGACCATGACCCATCTGGCCATCGTCACCTTAAACAGGAAAATCTATTTCCTGTTAACGACCACCAAGGGGTTTTATTTTTTTTCCAACATGTTCGAAAACCACGCTTTACTTATCCGTTCAATCGCGGACAGGCTGGACATCGAAAAAGTGGAAGTCGAAGTCCGGAATTATCTGGAAAATCCCGTGGAGCGACGCTCTCTAATCGTCATCTGCTGGGTGACTGTTTGTATCATTGCGGCTTTTATTTTATTAAAATTATTAATGCCTTAAATATTTAAGCCCAATTTCTAAATTTCTGTATGAATTTTATACCGGAAAGGATCAAGCGACGAAATGCCTGTGAAGAAGACAAAAAAAACGGAAGTGATTATGAACGTTAAGGCAACTCCTTACGCGGCCGTTGAGGAAATTATTGAAAAAAAGCTGGAAGATATCGCAACACTGCTGGCATCTTCCGGCGGACGCAAAAGCAAGCTCTATGAAGAAGTCATGACGATGGTGGAAAAGGGATTATTTAAGATAGCCCTACGCCGGTCCAATGGCGTAAAAAGTTCGGCCGCAATTTTTTTGGGAATGAACCGCAATACGTTTACTGATAAAATAACCAAACTGGGCATTACCTGCGAAAAAAACAACAAATAGCTCCAAGGCATCCAGGCCGGGACGTTATTGACATAATCACTTTCCTTAACCGGAAGCGAATCCTGAAAACAACATGATTTACGCAAAAATATTCAACATTCTGAAAGTACTTTTTTCTCTTTTAATACACTGTCGAATCCTGATCGGTGCTGATCCGAATAAAGTTCATGGACTGTCGATCATTTTTTTTCCGCTTCTTCCCCATCAATTGAACTGCGGTTTTGCCGGTTTAATGACCTGCCGCCTCACAAAAAAATCTTCCGGCAGCCGGGCTGATCAAACACTCCATGATGTATGGAAGGACTTGAAAGCCTGCGGACTGAGCGCAATGCTTTCCCCAGAGATGAAGGCAGAGCATTATCTGAATGGTCTTGAAAACCTCAAGACCATGGAAGCGGTTATCGCTGACCTCAAACAGGAAGAAACCCAGGCCTATCTCTTTTTTCAAACAGAACAGGCGGAACGTCTGCGCCTCATCAACGCGGACATGAAAACTTTTCTGGTTCATGAAGAAAAAATTCTGGAGGAACAGGCCTCCGCCATTCATTCCGCCGATCTGGAATTGATCAACAGCCGGCTCCTTTTGCTCAAAGATGTCTGCTGGATTCTGGAAAAAGATATTCTGGCCAATCTCACAAAAATCCTTATGCTCACCGGAGCGAATGACTATTCCGCGGTTCCTCCCGCCGCTTTTCACAAATACAGAAAGCTGAATCTTCTGTTAAACGCTCTGGATCGCCTGGAAGTCCGGGGACGCGACTCCGCGGGCATTCAACTTACCTTCGTTCTGAAAAAAGAAAATGTTCTGAAGGATATCGAACAAAAGATCGCCGAACAGGGGCTGGCTGACGATTACCGGCAACGGGCGCAAAAAAGCGATTTGATGAACCGGTCCATTGCGATTTCCGGCAGGACGCAAAACGACTCCGGAAATATTTGCGTGACTTTCACTTATAAGACCTTTTCCATCGTCGGAGAACTGGGACGCAATGTTGCCGACTTGAGAAACATCATCCAGCATGACGGCATTCTGCACGTTTTTTCCGCGGCTGAATCGATCTGCGAAACGGCGCTGACGCATACCCGCTGGGCTTCCGTCGGCGCCATCACCGAGGTAAATTGTCACCCGGTCAACAATCACACGCTCGTCCCTTCCGCGTCGGCCTATCCCCGCTACCCCGATCTGGACGCACAGATCAATGTGGTGCTCAACGGTGATATCGATAACTATCCTGCCCTGCGCAAAGAGCTGGAAACAGTAAGCGAACTGATTGCCGAGGAAGTGACCACCGACACAAAAATCATTCCGCTGCAAATCGAAAAATATTTAAAGTCAGGAGAAAATCTCACGGAAGCTTTCCGTCTCGCGCTGAATGATTTTGAAGGGTCCCACGCCATCGTGATGACCAGCAATCTGGAACCGGGCAAAATGTTCCTGGCGCTCAAAGGCAGCGGCCAGGCAATCTTCGTCGGGGTCAGCGAAGACCAATTTATGGTTGCTTCCGAGCTCTATGGTCTGGTCGAAGTTATGCCCCGGTTCATTAAATTGAACGGGGAAGCCTTCCATCACAACGCCAGCGGCCAGATATTTGTCCTTGACCAGAACGCCGGTTCAGGAATCGCTGGCATCACCGCCTGCTTCTATGACGGCTCTCCCGTTCAGCTCACGGAAAATGATCTGCAAACCGCGGAAATCACCACAAGGGACATAGACCGCAGCGATTTCCCGCATTACTTTCTCAAGGAAATTTCCGAATCTGCCCTGTCCATCAAAAGAACGCTGCGCGGAAAATACCGCATCGCGGCTTCCGGACAATCTTCTCCTGAGGTCATCTTTAACCTCGGAGCTGACATCATTCCGGATGCCGTGCACTATGGACTGCAAGACGGATCCATCAAGAATGTGATTGTGATCGGCCACGGAACAGCGGCTGTCGCGGGACAGGCTGTCGCGGACGCCTTCGCGCATTATCTCAAAGGTTCAGGCTTGAATATCTCCTCCCGGGTCGCTTCGGAATTAAGCGGATTTGGACTGAAAGATGATTTGTCGGATACACTGGTCATTCCCATCACGCAATCGGGCACGACAACCGACACCAACCGGGCCGTGGCGATGGCGAAAGACCGTGGCGCAAAAATCATTTCTATTGTCAACCGTCGCCAGTCGGACATCACCGCCAAATCGCATGGCGTGTTCTATACCAGCGACGGGCGCGATATTGAAATGTCGGTGGCATCGACTAAAGCCTTTTACGCTCAGATCATCGCAGGGCAGGTTCTTGCTTTATATTTTGCCCGACTTTTAAACGTCATCAACGAAAGCGACACAGCGGCAGCACTACGCAACCTCGAAACCGCTCCTCAACTGATGGCGCAAATCTTTGAACGCCGTGACGTTATCGCGGCTTCGGTGCGAAAAACCGTTAATAAACGCTACTGGGCGATTGTCGGCAGCGGTCCCAATAAAGCAGCCGCCGATGAAATCCGCATCAAGCTCAGCGAACTCTGCTACAAAACCATTTCATCCGATATCGTGGAAAACAAGAAACACATCGATCTTTCCGCAGAACCGCTTATTCTGGTCTGCGCGGCCGGTAATCCGCAGGCGGTGGCGGAGGATGTCGTAAAAGACGCTGCCATATTCAAAGCACATCAGGCGGCCGTTGTGGTTTTTAACGACGAGGGTGATCACAGCTTTGACCGGATCGCCGACGCCGTCATCCCCATTCCTTCAGCGCCTGCACCACTGCCGGTCATTCTCAATACCATGGCCGGTCATTTGTGGGGCTATTTCGCGGCGTGTGCGATTGATGAGGAGGCACAGTTTTTTCGTGAGTTCCGCAACCGCCTGTCAACGGAAATGATCAAAAAGACAAAGCAGAAATTATCAATTTTTGAAATTTTAGACATGATCGCCGATATTTCTTTCTGTCGGATCATCAATGACTTTTATGCTGACTTCAAGTCTCGAAACCAAAGTGGCGCATTCAGCATTCTTGTCGGTAAAACCATTGCCGATCTCACGCTTTTACTTAAATATGCCGCAGGTAAACTTCCGCTGCAAGACATCCGCCAGGAATTCAAAGGAGAAGGGAACCTGGTGAATCCGTTTGACCTGTTGGATGTGGCGCTGGGAACGGTCATCGATGAGTTGACCCGTCCGATCGACGCTATTCGCCATCAGGCCAAAACCGTCACGGTAGGCACCAGCCGGAAGGAAAGAGAACCCAAGGGCATTGTGTTTGACCTGCTTGAAGTCCTAAAATTTTCTGCTAAAAATTTAACATATCGAAATATTTCAGCCATCCATCGTCTGCAGCCGGCGGTGGCGGCTGTGCGCGGCTACACGGTTTATCTTATCAGCGGTCTTGACGAACAGGGCCACCCCACAAAAGATTCGACTATTTCCATTTCCGTAAAAGGCGGGGTGGCGGCCAATATGCTGTCGCGCGCTGATCATTCCACAACGCTGATGGGCGTGAAAAGAACGATCATCAGCAGCGGTCATGTCTATCTTGGCCGCGGAAAGACGGACGGCGCCTCGATCATGATCATTCCTCTACAGGGAGCGGATGCAAATATTCATCACCTGCTTTTGATTCACATCACGTTCAATGAAACACTCAGCGCGGCAGAAAAAATTGAAGCGCTGGGCTATCGATATGACGACATCCGCAACCTGGTCAATGAATACAACATGACATGGGACGATCATTACCTGAATCATCTGTCAATGGAATTCCTTTTCAGCGAACCTATCGAAGTCATTGCCGGACAAATCAAATCACAGTATGGCCCGTCCTGATCGTGCCATTTGCACTGAAATCACCCAAACAATAACGTAAATCAATACTTACCAAAATCATAAAAAAAAATATATTTTATTTGACAAAGTCAAGGATTAAAAGTAGAAATACGGCAAAGGATTGCCGATTGCCGAATGAAACAATTATTTAACCCGGAAGACATCGAGAGAAAAGTCATTTTGATCCTGAAGATTCTGAATGAAAATTCAAACTCTCAGGGCGCCCGAGTCATCGCGCGCAAGATGAAGGAACGCGGCGTTCAGCTCAGCGAAAGAACCGTGCGCTATCATTTGAAACTGATGGACGAAAGAGGACTGACCCGTCTGATCGGTCGCCGGGACGGACGAATCATTACCGACATGGGGCTGGATGAAATCAACAATGCCCGCGTGCGGGATAAAATCAGCCTTTCCATTTCCCGCATAGACATCCTGGCTTTTCAAACAACGTTTGACATCAAGAAACGCCGCGGCCTGGTGCCGGTCAATATTTCCTTTTTTCCGCAAAAGCAGTTCAGCAAAGCGCTGGCCGTTATGAAGCCCGTTTTCAAAAAGAAAATCGCCGTGTCCGATCTGGTCGCCGTCGCCTCCGCGGGCGGGAAGCTGGGCGACGTGACGGTGCCGGAAGGAAAAATCGGTCTGGCGACGGTCTGCAGCATTCTGATCAACGGCGTGCTTTTAAAACATGGCATTCCGATTGATTCCAAATTCGGCGGCATCCTGCAGGTAAAAAACGGGGATCCGCTGAGGTTTGTTGAACTGATCAATTATTCCGGTTCATCGCTGGATCCGTCGGAAATTTTTATTCGCGGCCAGATGACGTCCGTCAGGGAAGTCGTGAAAAAAGGCGAGGGCAAAATTCTGGCCAACTTCCGCGAAATACCGGCGATCAGTCGTCCCCTGGTGGAAAAAATCATCACCGACTTTGATAAAATTGGAATTCACGGCGCTCTTTCCATCGGGAGCATTGGCAATTCCATCTGTCAGACCGATGTGGATATCAACAAAGTCGGCCTGATTCTCGTCGGAGGTCTCAACCCGATTGCCGCCGCCTGTGAGGAAGGTTTTGAAATTGATAACAAAGCGATGTCAACGGTGATGGAGTATGAAGATCTCCGCAGTATCGGGGATATGTAACATAAGTGAAGTTACAACATGTATATGAATTACATGAAAAAAAATAATAAACACTTTATTTAAGGAGGATTTAATTATGTCAGTAATCAGTGATGTCATCGACAAAGTCAAACAGACCGATCCCAACCAGCCGGAGTTTCATCAGGCTGTTGAAGAAGTTATGGAAACATTGGAACCCACGGTTAAAAAACATCCGGAATTCGTAAAGGCCAATATTTATGAGCGCATTGTGGAACCGGAAAGAGCCATGCAGTTCAGAGTTCCCTGGGTGGACGACAAGGGCAAGGTCCAGGTCAACCGCGGATTCCGCGTGCAGTTCAACAACGCCATCGGCCCCTTCAAGGGCGGTCTGCGTTTTCATCCCTCGGTCAATCTGAGCATCATTAAATTTCTGGGATTTGAACAGATTTTCAAAAACGCGCTGACGACCCTGCCGATGGGCGGCGCCAAAGGCGGTTCCGATTTTGATCCCAAAGGCAAATCGGACGGTGAAGTCATGCGTTTCTGCCAGGCGTTTATGCGCGAATTGTACCGTTACATCGGCGCCGATATCGATGTTCCCGCCGGTGATATCGGCGTCGGCGGACGAGAAATCGGCTATATGTACGGCTATTACAAGAAAATCCGCAACGAGCATACCGGCGTTCTCACCGGCAAAGGCATGTCCTACGGCGGAAGCCTGATCCGCCCCGAAGCGACCGGTTACGGCTGCACCTATTTCGCCGCCGAAATGCTGGCCACCCGCAAGCTGGATTTCAAAGGCAAGACGGTCGCCATCAGCGGCGCCGGCAATGTCGCGCAGTATGCGGTCGAAAAAGTAAATCAGCTGGGCGGCAAAGTCATTTCTCTTTGTGACTCTTCAGCCTGTATTATTGATGAGGCCGGAATTGATGAAAAGAAGTGCAATTATGTGCTGGATTTGAAAAATGTCAAACGCGGTCGCATTTCCGAATACACAAACAAATACAAATCGGAATGTTTCGAAGGGAAGAATGTCTGGGATGTTATCCGTGAACAGGGCATCAAAGTGGATATCGCCCTTCCCTGCGCTACTCAAAATGAAATCAACGGCAAGAACGCCGCGGCGCTCGTGAAAAACGGCTGCATCTGCGTGTCGGAGGGCGCCAACATGCCTTCCACGCCCGAAGCCATCAAGATTTTCCAGGACAAGAAAATTCTTTACGGTCCCGGCAAAGCAGCCAACGCCGGCGGTGTCGCCACCTCCGGTCTGGAAATGAGCCAGAACAGCCTGAGACTTCTGTGGACCCGCGAAGAAGTGGACAACCGTCTGCAGATTATTATGAAGAGCATTCACAAAAACTGTTATGATACGGCCGAATCTTATGGTAGAAAAGGCGATTATGTTGCCGGTGCGAATATTGCCGGATTCACCAAGGTCGCCAATGCCATGCTGGCTTTCGGCGTGGTTTAATCAACGCAGAAGCTGGAGAACCTTCCGTCCTTAACGTCAGGGAGACTGTATGGATTTAAAACCGAGATCACTCAACAAAATAAACGAACTGCTCGTACGCGGCGTGAATATTCCCAATCCCGAAACCATCGATATTGGCGAGGACGTCAATATCGAGCAGATTTCCGGCAAGGGAGTCAGGATATATCCCGGCTGCCGGATCTACGGACAGGACACGGTCCTGTCTGCGGGCTGCCAGTTGGGTTACGAGGCGCCCGTTACAATTGAAAACTGTCAACTCGGCGAAAAGGTTGAATTAAAGGGAGGTTTCTTCAGCAAGTCTGTTTTTCTGGAAAAATCAAACATGGGAATGGGGGCACACGTCCGGGAAGGCTGCATTCTGGAAGAAGAAGCCGGCGGCGCGCATTGTGTCGGATTAAAGCAGACCATTCTGTTCCCGTTTGTAACGCTGGGTAGCCTGATCAACTTCTGCGATTGCCTGATGGCCGGTGGCACCAGCCGGAGCAATCATTCTGAAGTGGGCAGTTCCTACATTCATTTTAATTTTACACCGGATGCCGATAAAACAACGCCTTCTCTGCTGGGCGACGTTCCGCGGGGCGTCATGCTCAACCAACGTCCGATTTTTCTGGGCGGCCAGGGCGGAATCATCGGTCCGGTGAGACTTGGATTCGGGAATGTCGTCGCCGCCGGTTGCATAGTGCGGCACGACTATCCCGGGGACAATCAACTCATCTTTGAGAAAGCGCCGTCCAACACCGTGAAGCCGTTTTCGCCGGCGGCGTATCCCCACCTGGAGCGCATTCTGGAAAACAACATTCTTTACCTTGCAAACCTGAAAGCCCTTGAAGCCTGGTACACGCAGGTGCGGAAACCCTTTCTGGAAACCCGCGAATACGGCCTCCTGCTATACGCCGGAGTGATGGAGCAACTTTCATCAGCAAGAAAGGAACGGTTAAAAAGATTAAAGGCCATGGCCAAAAAAGCCATTGCCGCATCAGAAAAAGATCCTCAGGTAACCTGTGTCCAGGGCAGAAAGGAGCTTTACGAACACATAGGACATATTGAAGAGATCTTCAGCGGAAAAGCGTCAGAGGAATCGGAGAAAACTGACAGGCTGCGTGATATGTTTCTCAAAGACTTGGAAATCATCACGGGAAAAGTCAAGACAAACTATATTGAAACCATCCAGGCGCTGCCCGACGAAATTTCATCGAAAGGTGTCATGTGGCTGGATGGCATCGTACGTGCTCTGGGTGAAAAAGTGTCCAGAACCGTCCCCGCACTGGGTTTATTAAAAACATTTTAACGACAAATTATACTTTGCAGATTAGGAGTGAAACCATGGGTAAATTATTTGGAACCGACGGTATTCGAGGAGAGGCCAATCATCATCCTATGACGCCGGAAATTGCATTTGGAGTGGGACAGGCCATCGTTCATGTGTTTAAGAAATCGGGGCACCGTTCTGTGATCGTCATTGGAAAAGACACCCGGCTTTCGGGGTATATGCTGGAAAGCTCCCTGGAGGCCGGCATTACCTCGATGGGTGGCTATTCCTATCTGGTCGGCGTCATGCCGACTCCGGGCATCGCTTTTGTTACACAGAGTATGCGGGCCGACGCGGGTGTGGTCATTTCCGCCTCCCATAATCCCTTTCAGGACAATGGGCTGAAAATATTCGGAGGAGACGGCTATAAACTGACCGACGAAAAAGAAGATGTGATTGAAGATCTGATTCTCAACAACAAGCTTCCGGAATTTCGTTCCAAAGGCGGCGATATCGGCCGGGCCTTCCGTCTGGAAGGCGTCAACGGGCGATACATCGTTTTTGCAAAAAACACTTTTCCCCGCAATCTGTCTTTGGAAGGCATGAAAATTGTTCTGGACACCGCCAATGGGGCAACCTATCGGGTGGCGCCGGACGTGTTCCATGAACTGGGAGCGGATATCGACGTCATTCACAAGACACCCAACGGTTTGAATATTAACGACAACTGCGGGTCCCAGCATACGGAACATTTAAAACAGGCCGTCCTGGAAAACGGAGCAGCGATCGGGCTGGCTTTTGACGGGGACGGTGATCGTCTCATCGCCGTGGACGAAAAGGGTCAGGAAATAACGGGTGACCAGATTCTGATCATCTGCGCCAACATCTTAAAGCGGGAAGGACGATTAAAAAATGATCTTTTGGTCAGCACCGTCATGAGCAACCTGGGATTGAAAGTCGCCTGCAAGAGATACGGATTCAAACACCATGCGACCAAAGTGGGAGACCGTTATGTTCTGGAAGATATGCTGAAGATGGGATCCGTCATCGGCGGGGAAGAAGCCGGACACATGATTTTCCTGGATCATCACACTACAGGCGATGGGATCATTGCCGCTCTGCAGCTGGTGGCCGCCATGATTAAAGAGAACAAGCCTCTTTCCGAACTGGCGCGTATGATGGATATCTTCCCGCAGAAACTGATCAATGTGGATGTGAAAAGCAAGCCGGATATTGACAAAGTTCCGAAACTGGTAGAAGCCATCAAACAGGTGGAAAAAGAACTGGGCGATGAGGGGCGTGTCTTGGTCCGGTATTCCGGAACGCAGAATATGTGCCGCGTCATGGTGGAAGGTCCGACCGATGCCGTAACGCAGAAATATTGTCAACAACTCGCGGATATTGTCAAAAGCGAAATTGGATAAGTTAAAGGAGGAAACAGGATGGGAACGACTGTGTGGGTTGCAAAAGACTTTGCTCACATGAGTGAGGTTGCCGCAGGCATCGTTATAAAAAAATCTATCGAACTGCTCAAGAGGAAAAACAATATCACGCTGGGATTGGCCACGGGAAATTCACCGACAGGCCTGTATAAACACTTTGCCAGGGCAGCCAATGAAGGCCGGTTGGATGCCGGCCGGATTCGCAGTTTCAATCTCGATGAATATGTCGGCTTGCCGGGAGACAATATTCAGCAACGTGTCCTTCATCCGGAAAGCTATGCCTACTTTATGATTCAGGAACTTTTCGGTCATCTCAATAAAAAGTTTATTGAAACCCGCGTACCTTACGGTTCCCTGATCGACCAAAAAATGCTCATCCGGGAATTGAGGGAGAATAAAAACGACTGGGAATACAAAGGAACGGATGCCGGAAAATCCATCGCGATCAAGGCGAAACCGAAATCATCCTATCTGGCCTGGATCCGGAAGGAAATTCTTGACGGGTACGTCAGAAAAATAAAAGCGGCCGGTGGCATTGACCTGCAGATTATCGGTGTGGGCGGTCGCGGCCATGTCGCCTTTCACGAATCAGGCATTCCTTTTCAAGGCAGTTCGGTTCTTTTAGTGAAGCTGGACGACAATACCATCGCCAATGCGGTTGCCGACGGTCATTTCAAAACCAAAGCGGATTCGCCGCAATACGCGATCAGCATGGGGGCGGAATTGGTTTACAAGGCAAAAACCGTTGTTCTGGTAGCCAACGGCGCACGCAAAACGGAATCCGTTACGCGGTCACTTTTGGAAAACATGACGCCTGAAATTCCCATATCGTATGGCCAGGCTTATTCCCAAAAAGGCGGTGAGTTGATCTACGTTCTCGATCGCGTCGCTGCTCAGGGTCTCTTGGAAAATGCGAGCGCCCTTAAAACCAGAGGCATAATTTTAAAAAACCTGGCGTAGCTGTCAGAAATTAAACTCTCGTAAAAACCCATCAGGAAGAGGTATTGTGAAGAACACAAAATTTATTTTTATTACCGGCGGTGTTCTTTCGTCGTTGGGTAAAGGTCTGGCAGCGGCATCCATCTCTGCTCTGCTGGAATGCCGCGGCCTCAAAGTCAGCAACCAGAAACTGGACCCCTATATCAATGTCGATCCGGGCACGATGAGCCCTTTCCAGCATGGCGAAGTCTTTGTGACCGACGACGGAGCGGAAACGGATCTGGACCTGGGGCATTACGAAAGATTCTGTTCCACCTGCATGAGCAAGAACAATAATCTGACGACCGGCCAGGTTTATTACTCCGTCATCACCAAGGAAAGACGCGGCGATTACCTGGGCAAGACTGTGCAGGTCATCCCTCACATTACGAACGAAATCAAAGATTACATTCGGAAAACAGCGGCCGGCTTTGATGTGGCCATTGTGGAAATCGGCGGAACAGTCGGCGACATTGAAAGTCTGCCCTTTCTGGAAGCCATCCGGCAGTTCCGCAATGAAGTCGGACGAGAAAACGCCATCTTCATTCATTTAACCTGGGTTCCGCTGATCAAGACCGCAGGGGAAGTGAAAACAAAACCGACGCAGCACAGCGTCAAAGCTTTGCGCGAAATCGGTATACAGCCGGACATCCTGCTTTGCCGGACAGAAAATTTTCTTTCCGATGACATCAAAGCCAAAATCGCTCTTTTCTGCAATGTGGAGGTCAAGTGTGTTTTCACGGCTAAAGATGTCAGCTGTATTTACGAAGTTCCGTTGATTTTCCATCGGGAGGGACTGGATGCCAGGATTGTTGATCTGCTCAATATCTGGACGGGACAGCCCAAACTCGACATCTGGGAAGATGTGGTTAATCGGTTTAGCCATCCGCCTGATGAGGTCTGCATCGGCATTGTCGGCAAATATGTCAATCTGACCGATTCCTACAAAAGCCTCAACGAAGCGCTGGTGCACGGCGGCATTGCCAACAACTGCCGGGTGAAACTGAAATTTATTGATTCGGAGAAAATCGAAACGAATGGCATCGGGAAGCAGCTCGATGATGTTGACGCCATGCTGGTTCCGGGCGGATTTGGAATCCGCGGCATCGAAGGCATGATTACGGCCGTCAAGTACGCGCGTGAAAAAAAGATGCCCTTCTTCGGCATCTGCCTGGGCATGCAGATGGCGGTTGTGGAATACGCCAGAAACGTCTGTAAACTGAATAAAGCCAACAGCTCCGAATTTGATCCGGAAACGCCTGATCCGGTCATTGATCTGCTGCCGGAACAATGCAACGTCAAGGACAAAGGCGCGTCCATGAGACTGGGCGCATGGCCCTGCGTGATCTCACCTGAATCTTTTGCTTTTGATGCTTATGGACAGAAAAAAATCTCCGAACGGCACCGTCACCGTTATGAATTTAACAACGATTATAAAAAGTCCCTTACCGACAAAGGACTGAGAATCACAGGCATATCTCCCGACGGGAAACTGGCGGAAATCGTCGAGATTAAAGATCACCCCTGGTTTCTGGGATGTCAGTTCCATCCGGAATTCAA
>ERZ1645192.1274-NODE-1274-length-21057-cov-7.154461_pt1 | contig 21057 bp, 23 predicted proteins | sample MGYA00575354_ERZ1645192 | MGnify/ENA primary metagenome ERZ1645192 (study PRJEB40844, sample SAMN11349763) | freshwater sediment metagenome | isolation source: river sediment | host: Sediment | place: India: Faizupur Khadar , New Delhi | collected 2017-02-21 ... | reverse complement strand
AGGCGCGTGCCCGAAGCATCCACCTTGAGGTCGGCCGGGATATCGCTCTTGGTAAACAGCCGTTCGACACCGCCGCCCGCGATAAAATCGACGCCCGAATCCGGGAAACAGCGCGCGATGGTCTTCATCATGGAGCGACGTCCCGCGTGGGCCAGAAAAGCGGCCGGTGTGCCGTCAATCAGCGAAGCCGCGGTGATGACGCCGGTTTTGTAACCGTTATTGCCCGCGATATCCAAAATCGTCGTCAGTGCGTTGCCGTCCTTATCGGCTGAAATATAGCCCGACGGCATGGTGACGCCGGTAGCCAGCATGGTGCCGCCCTGCGAAGAATCGGCGCCGCCGTCCACCGTGATGTGCACGGGAAAGTCCATATAGACCGGCTCGGCGGTCATATCGCCGCTCATCAGCTTGTTGAAGATACGGCCGATCTCAAGATGCGTTTCACCCATCCCGTCGCCGACGATATAGAAGATGTATTTGGGCGCAGAAACGGTATCTGTTGTTTCGGCGCTAACTGAAAAGGGCATGATGACCAATGCCGCAGTGAGTGCAACCGTAATCAGACGTTTCAGCCAGTTGTTTTTCATCAAGCTTCTCCCGTAGTTTGTGTTGATATCCCTATTATTCTATCATGGAATCTTCCTGAGAATGTGAATTTTTCGGAAACCTGAAAGGAAGCTAAAATCCATTTGATGCAGGCAATGTGGTATAATATGAGAAAACAATCAGGGGGTGTTCTGCGTGGCGGTAAAGATTCTGGTATCAATCGCGAGTCTCTGTACCATGGGGTTTGGCGTGTGGCACTTTTTTGTGCCGAAAGCGTATGACTGGTACGGTTATATCTCGCCCGAGGCAACCGAGCTGGTGGCCGCGGTCCGCGCGACTAATGTGTTTTTCTCGATGAGTCTGGTGATTTTCGGGCTGTTGAGCCTCATCTTTGTGCTTTCGCCTAAAAGCGGCGCCTTTGCGCTTCGCATCATGCTGGCGGCGGACGTTCTGCTCTGGGCGGTGCGCGTGGGGATGCAGTTAGTCTTTCCCCAAGGCAGCATAGCTCTTGCGCTCCAATACGGCATGCTGGCCGCGTTTGTCATCATCTTCGGTCTGTTTCTTGTTAGTTTTGTGCTCAGCCTAAAATCATCAATGATATAAGGATAAATACATATGGTAGAAGTGGTTTTTAACGACAGCACCAAGGGCGGCATGGCGATGGCCCAAAAAAAACACCGCGAAATCGGCGCGCCGGTCGGCATCGGGTTCAATCTGGATGTCGGCGACATCTCAGGTGCGGTGGACGGCGATGAAAGAAAAGCGGTTTTTGTCCGCCTGTTCAGTTCGGTCGAATTTAAGCCGTCCGACCTCGCACATTTTTTCGGCATCCAAAGACACGATGTTGACGATCTGATGAACGCCGCCAGAAAAGGCGAAGCGATACGCGTCTGGAAGAGCGACGCGGCCTACTCGGCGTGCGGCTTCGCGTATGTCTGCGACCTTATACGGGACATCGACTGTCCGTTCAGCGCCGTGCATCTGCCAAAACACGTGCCGGTGGACGAAAACACCATACAGGCCTTCAGCAGTTGGGCAGAAGTGCCCGACGATCAATTTGTCGCGTTTCTTCCGCTGGAGAAGCCGATACCGCGCATGGAGAAATGGGTTCATGCCGATATATGGCGAAACCTTGCATGTGAGAACGCACCGCTTCGCGCGGTCATCAACGGCACACTGCTTTCCGTGCCCGAGGATTTCTATGATGATATCCTAGCGAAGGAACTTCCGGACGGGGACTTTGTGATGGCGCGGCTGATCGGGAATATTCTGGGGCGGTACCCTTTAGGCGTATCGGACGGATGGTATGCGAACCGCATCGAAAAGATGGTTGAGGACGGGACACTGACCGTGGTGAGCGATATGGACAGATCACATCCGTATGGGCGTGTACTGCGCAAGCAAAACGCAAGCCAGAAGGAGGGGAAATGATGGAACGACAATATGGGAAAGCACCGTACTATGTGGCGGTGATTCACGGCGGACCGGGCGCGGCAGGGGATTTAGTGCCGGTCGCGAGACAGCTTTCGAAGAAATTCGGCGTGGTCGAGCCCAGACAGACCCAAAGGAGCGTGACGGGACAGCTAACCGAGATGAAAACACAGTTGGACGCGTGTGACCCGCCGTTTGTTTTGCTGGGGCATTCATGGGGTGCGTGGCTTTCGCTGTTGTTTGCCAAGACCTATCCCGAATTGGTACGCCGCGTGATTCTGGTTGGCTGTCCGCCCTTTACCGAGGCCGAAGCCGAAGCGATTATGGCCAATCGCTTAAGCCGGTTAAAGACGACCGATGTTCAGCGGGTTCGCGCACTGCTGGACAAGGAGAACCTGACCGATGAGGAACTGTCGCAGTTCGGCGCGCTGATGGAACGCGCTGACACGTTTGAGCGGATGAAAAACGCGCCCGACACGGTGATGGCGGATGCGGACATCGGTACCGCGGTGTGGCAGGAAGCGCGGAAAATGCGGGTAGACGGCGAATGGGAACGGATTTTAGGTGCGGTGAAGTGCCCGATTGCGGCGGTGCACGGAAGGCAGGACCCCCATCCGTATCGGGCGGTTTTGCGGGCATTGGAAGATTCCGGCGTTTCGTTTGAAATGGCGGTCATCGACCAGTGCGGACACAGCCCGTGGAAGGAAGCCAAAAAGATGAGCGAGTTCTATAAGCTCCTGGCGCTCTATATTCCGGAAAAATAAAGAACCGCGTCATCGACGCGGTTCTTCACTTTGATTAAAGCTTTTCTTTTAAGCGCCTTTGCGCTCGGTAACACGAAAGGTAAAGGGTTCTTCTCGGATATACTCGGAGATGTTCGCAAGCGTAGTTTTGCTGATCTGCTCCAGCGCCTCACGCGTAAAGAACGCCTGATGCGATGTGACCAGCACATTGGGCAGAGCCAGAAGCTCCAGCAGAACCTCGTCGTCTAAAATTTCGTCGGTGAAATCCTGGAAGAAGTATTCGGTTTCTTCCTCGTATACGTCGAGGCCCACCGAGCCAATCTTGCGGGCACGGATGCCGTCGATCAGCGCCGCCGTATCCACCAGACCGCCCCGGGACGTGTTGATAATCATCACGCCGGCCTTCATCTGACCGATTGAATCAGCCGAGATGATATGCCGCGTTTCCGCGGTTAGCGGGCAATGGAGTGTGATGATATCGCTCTTGGCCCAAATGTCGGCCAGACTGGCAAATTGGATGCCCAGATCGCTTTCAAGCGACTTGTCGGGGAACACGTCGTAGGCCAGAACCTCGCACCCGAAAGCTTTTAAGAGTCTGGCCACATTGCGCCCGATGGCGCCCATGCCGATGACGCCGACCACCTTGTCCCGCATATTAAAGCCCATCAGCCCTTTGAGCGAGAAATTATAGTCCTTGGTACGGTGGAACGCCTTATGAATCTTGCGGTTCAGTGAAAGAATCAGCGCCAGTGTGTGCTCGGCGACGCCCTCGGGCGAATAGCGGGGCACATTGACCACCGTGATGCCCAATCGGTCGGCCGCCGCGATGTCCACGTTGTTGAATCCAGCGCATCGCATGGCCACCAGTTTGACGCCGTAGCTGGCCAGCTTTTTCAGCGTTTCCTTGGAGAGACGGTCGTTGACAAAGCAGCATACCGCGTCATGCCCCTTGGCCAGATAGGCGCTTTCTTCGTCCAGCCGATCCGCAAAGTAGTGTATATTATATTGATGGTCCTGGTTGGCCAGATCGAAGCTTGTTTTATCATAATCTTTGGTATCGAAAAAAGCGATGTTCATAGCGCTTCCTCCTTCTATTAAGTTATCTTACGCTAACTAATTATAACACAGAACAGGAAAAATAATATTGAACAAATCGTTAATTTGACATTTACACCCCATCATGTATAATATGAAAACCTACATTATATATATGTAAATCTATGCATTCGTATGCATAAACCCGCGCGTTTTTCAGCCATGCGGATGATTAAGAGAAGATTAAAAGAAATATATGAAAAACGGAGACATTGTGTGAAATACTTTGATACCTTCACCCATATTTTAAAAGAAGAACTGATTTTGGCGGAAGGCTGTACCGAGCCTATCGCCATCGCGCTGGCGGCGGCAAAATGCCGCGAAACATTGGGGAACGAAGCCGAAAGCATGACCGTGAACCTTTCGGGCAACATGATTAAGAACGTGCAGGGTGTCATCATCCCCGGCACCAAAAACATGAAAGGCGCCGCCCTGTCGGCCATCCTCGGTATGCTGGTGGGCCAGCCGGCTAAGCAGTTGGAGATTTTGCATGACCTCACACCCGACATGCTGGAACGGGCCAGGGCTTTGGAGCAGAGCGGCATCTGTCAGGTTCATCACAAGCACACCAGCGATAAACTCTACATTGAGGTGCTGATGACGGCCGGCGGAGAAAGCGCGCGCGTGGAGCTGGTGCATACCCACACCAACTTTGCCAGCATCGAAAAAAACGGCGAGAAGCTGGCGTATAACCCGTGCGCCGAATCGGACTTCAACACGCCGCTGACCGACCGAAGTGCGCTGACGGTTGAAAGAATCTTAGAGTACGCCAATGAGGTCGATATTGAGACCATCGCGCCGATTTTTGCGGCGCAGGTGGCATATAACCTCCGCATCGCCGAAGAAGGGCTGAACCACGACTACGGCCTCAGCACCGGCCGAATTCTGCTGCAGCATGCCGACGGCAGTGTGAAAGAGCAGATGAAGGCCTATGCCGCCGGCGGGTCGGACGCGCGCATGAGCGGGTGTGATATGCCGGTGGTCATCAATTCGGGCAGCGGCAATCAGGGGCTCACCATCGCCGCGCCGGTGTTTGTCTACGCCCGGGAAAAGGGCATTGAAGAGGCGACGCTGTATCGCGCGCTGGCCGTGGCCAATTTGGTACCCATCCATATCAAAACGCGCATCGGACGTCTCTCGGCCTTCTGCGGCGCGGTGACGGCCGGAATCGGTGTGGGGTGCGCCATCGCGTACTTCAACGGCGGCGGGCTTAAGCTGATTGAAGACACCATCAAAAACGGCATCGCTGACCTGACCGGTGTCATCTGCGACGGGGCCAAGCCCTCCTGTGCGGTGAAAATCGCGTCCAGCGTGGATGCGGGCATGATGGCCTATCAGCTGGCTGCCGAGGGAAAAAGCGTGGAACCGGGCACCGGCATCATCTACGATACCGCCGAGGCCACTATCAGAAACGTCGGAGATATCGCTTCCGAAGCCATGCTGGAAACCGATGAGCTGATTTTAAAAATTATGACCGACAAAATCTAACACCACGTTGGCTTAAATTACTTTCGGCTTATAGATGGATTCCGGCAGATGTGATAAAATACACATGGCAGGTAATTTATTTTACAAAGGAAGACTCTTAATGATCAATCTCGCTTTATTTAACGAATCGCTCGCGCCGCTTTGCGACGGTGTTGCGATGACGGTGGAAAACTACGCGCGCATCGTGAGCGAACGCTATGGGCAGGCCTATGTCATCACACCCGCACACCCTGACCGCGATCCGAGCAATTTTCCGTTTCCGGTATGGGAGTACGCGTCATCACCCATCACCGTCGCCGATCAGTACCGTGTCGGCATTCCGTCAGTCCCCAAACTGGCCAAGAAATTCAATGAAACGCCTATCGATATCATCCATTCGCATACGCCCTTCACGTCCGGGCTGCTCGCGACCCGGATGGCCGCCCGCTATAACCTGCCGCACGTGGCGAGCTTCCATTCCAAGTATAAGGACGATATCAATATGCGTCTCAAGGTCAACTTAAAGATGCCGGGGGAGATTGTCGGACGCTATATCACCAGCTTCTACAACAAGTGCGATTATATCTGGTCGGTCAGCCAGGGCACAGCCAAAACGCTTCGGGAGTACGGCTACCGCGGCGAAGTGCTGGTCATGCCGAACGGGTGTGATATGCCGATATCCTTCCGCACCGAGGAAGGCCGAAACCGCGTGGTGCAGACTTATGGCTTTAACGGTGCGTACCCGATTCTGCTGTTTGTCGGGCGGCACACCTTCACCAAAAACACCGATATTATCATCAACGCGCTGGGCGCGCTGGCCCGGCATGGACAGAAGTTTAATATGCTGTTTGTGGGCGACGGCGAGGACGCGGGCCGGATGGCGGACATGGTGAAGATGCAGGGCCTCAGCGAGATGGTGCGCTTTGCGGGGAAAATATCCGACCGCGAAAAGCTGAAGGAGATTTATACCAGCTCGGATCTGTTTGTCTTTCCTTCGGTGTACGACAACGCGCCGCTGGTGGTGCGTGAGGCCGCGGCATGTGGATGCGCTTCGGCATTGATTCGGGGGAGTAATTCGGCCGAAGGGCTGACGGACGGCATCAACGCCTATCTGTCGGCCGAGACGGTGGAGGATTTTGCCGTGACGCTGTATGCCGCACTGAATAACAGCGATTTAAACGCTGTGGGACAAAACGCACGGCGGGATATCTATATCACGTGGTATGATGTGCTTTCCATGGTGGTCAGCGAATATGAGAAAATACTGATTAACTGGACAAAGAAGAAACCGCGTCGGCAGCAGACTTCCGAAAACTTCAGCGAGCTCATGAGCTATTTTGAGCTGCTGAAAGACAAGGACTACGACATTAACTGGAAACTGCCCAAGCGCGGCAGAAAGAAATCGGCCGAAACCGACGAGGAAGAAGAATAGACGAAAAAAGCGGAGCCGCGGCTCCGCTTTTTTTCGGGCTGGCGAATGCGCAGGCCGGATGATATAATGACCCAACTGATGAAAGAGCAAGCGAAAGAAAACCGCATAGCCAGGCATCTGCTGGCGTGGTACAAAGTAAGTCAGCGCGACCTGCCCTGGCGAAAGACCAAAGACCCATACGCCATTCTGGTCAGCGAGATGATGCTCCAGCAGACGCAGGTCGGCACGGTGATTGAATATTATCACCGTTTTTTGGCACGTTTCCCGAGCTTTGAAACGCTGGCTGCGGCGGACGAGCAGGATGTCCTCGCGGTCTGGCAGGGCCTGGGGTACTATTCCCGCGCGCGGAATCTGCACCGCTTAGCCAAACATGTCGCCCAAGAATACGGTGGAAAGCTGCCGGACGATACGGCGCGCCTGAGGGCATTGCCGGGTGTCGGCGATTATATCTGCGGCGCGGTGATGAGCATCGCGCTTGGAAAACCCGTTCCGGCTGTGGACGGGAATGTCCTGCGCGTGGCCACACGTGTTCTGGATATGCACGCGGATATCACCCAGAACAAAACCAAACAGACCATCAGCCGACAGGTGGCGGACTGGATGCCCGAATCGGAAGCAGGGGATTTTACGCAGGCGCTGATGGAACTGGGTGCGCTGATATGCAAACCCAAAAATGCGGAATGCGGGGTTTGCCCGCTGAAAACCGAATGCGCGGCGCTGAAAAACGGTACAGTTGACGCACTGCCCATGAAGCCTGCCAGGCGGAAACCCGAAACCGTTTCCTATTACGTCTGGCTGGTGTCGGATGGCGAACGGATTTTGATGCAGAAGCGCGAATCGGGCGGACTTCTAGGCGGCATGTGGGGTCTGCCGATGACAGCAATTTCCGAAGTGACGGATATCGCCGATTTTGTTCGGCGTTGGCTTTCGGTACCGGAAGCTGAATGCACGGTGCTGGGAGAAACAACGCATATTTTTACGCATCGGCGATGGCACATGACGGTTGTGGATTGTCGCCTTATGGAGAGGCCTGCGGATGCCGCGGGGCAGTGGTTGACGCGTGACGAAATAGCCGGGCTTCCGGTGCCTTCGGCATTTAAAAAAATACTGGATGACCCGTCCATCCAAAAACAGCCGTAAATTGAAGAAAAATGAGTTTCTGCTCACTTTTTTTCCACATCTGCCTAAAATATGCCTCAGAGCGGGCCAAAACCGGGGATGGAAATATTGACAAAGTGTTAAAAATCATATATTATCAGGTAACAGTAATAGCAAAACATGAATAACAAATTTTCATTCATATATTTTTTATTATCCATGTATCGATCACTCAGCGCCGAATGAATGATACAGAAAATCCCCAGAGAAGTATCTAAACCAATATCGGAAGCTTCAAAAAAAAATAAAAAATATATGCAAATTAACGGTTTTTCTTTGAAAAGCGGTTTAGATTAAAACGAATACGTTTATATATTGTTATCTGAGTTGAGGTATATACATTTAGCAGAAAGGGAATACCGACATCATGGATTATCGGCAGATTATACTGGTCATAGTCGGCGGTATACTGGGCTATACATCCCTCACTCTGGCAAAAGAGCTGATGAAACGGCGGGGCGAAGTCCCGTCCGGGAAACTGCTAAACGGTACATTGAGCATTATTATATGGGTCATCGTCGGAATGCTGATTGGCCTTGGCATCGGGCTTTTAAAGACCGGATGGTTTCGAACAACAGAACTGGTTCTTCTCTGCTTCATCCTCTTAAGCTTATCGATGGTGGATGCGAAAATCCGAAAGATTCCCAATCAACTGCTGATTGCGCTGGTGGTGCTCCGTTTAACCGCACTGACCTATGGCACAATTACAGGGGATACAGTCGGAAACGACTGGCTGAACAGCGCTATCGGGGCAGTGGCTGGATGGATTATCTTCACGGTTCCGGGAATGTTCGGACTGATGGTCGGATGGGGAGATGTGAAGTTCGCCGCAGTGAGCGGCTTATATCTGGGAGTTATCGGAATGGTACAGGCCATGCTGGTGATGAGCCTCATCATCCTGGTATATGGATTGACTCTGGTGATTGCAAAGAAAGGCAGCTTCAAAACAGCGGTCGCATACGGGCCTGCATTATCGGTGGGGATTGTTGTCACAACACTGATGCCGCTGGTGGAACGACTGATATAAATATGGGTGATGCCCAGTTAAATATATATTTATAAATTTAGGCAGAAACAAATTAGGAGAGGGATTTGGGTAAGCTTAACAGCATACTCGCAGACGAGTGCGGGCAGGGCATGGTTGAATATGGGCTGATTGTCGGGCTCATTGCGGCGGTGGTGGCCATCATTTTGATGACCATGTCATCACGACTCACCGGTGTCTACAGCAACTTAAACAACCAAATACCTTGAGTGACGAGAAAGCAAGCTGGGGCGTCTGAGAAAATAGCGGCCCTGAAAAAAGAAGAATATTTAAAAGAGATATGTAAATGCGCCTGTTCATCAGCGTATATCACATATAAACAAAGGTAAAGGAAGGAGTATGTTATGAAAATCAAAGCTATCCTTAAGGATGAAAGCGGACAGGGAATGGTTGAATACGGCCTGATCCTTGGTTTGATCGCTGTTGCAGCAGTTGCGGTTCTGGTTCTGCTTGGACCAAAAATCAGCAATATGTTTGCAAAGGCAAGCAACTCTCTGCCCAACAACTAAAATCTAATTTCAACAAATTAGAGGGAAAAACCAGTACGGAATAGCCGTACACAATATTCTTTTATAAAAGAATAGCTAAAACGAAAGTTTTAAGGGGAAAACATTCTCCACGTGTGTTGTGTCCATTGCCGTTACGGCAATGGACATAATTCACATTTACCCTCTTTTATTTTCAAATGAATAATAGTATTATTTATATATAGATTAGTCATGATGAAATTGAACGATTGCGGGATGAAATCATGAAAAAGACAATGTGGTTGTTTAAGCGGAATGAAAAAGGGCAAGCGATGGTGGAAACCGCGCTTGTTTTACCTCTGTTCCTGTTGGTTGTATGCGGCATCATCGATTTCGGTTGGATTTTTGCGAACCAGCTGATGCTGAACAATTCGAGCAGAGACGGGGCACGTTATGCGGTTGTGCGGGTTGATAAGGCAGACATGACCACGCTGGTCACCACACATCTCAAAGAAAACATTACGCTCATCGAACCGGATGATCTTAATGTGACAATTGTAAAAGAAGCCGACGGCGACATCAGCGTAACCTGTCAATCAGACGTGAAAGTTCTGACGCCTCTGACGGGTATATTCATCAACGGACAGACCATCTCACTAACATCCACAACCGTTATGAGTACGGATTAAGGGGTGGTGGATTTGAAACTTCGGAAGATTATGAACAGAGAAAGCGGGCAGACTGTCATCATTGCAGTCGTTGCCCTTGTTATCGTTATTGTCATTGCCGGTTTGGTCATCGACTTTGGCATGGTGCATCTAAAATCCAGCGAACTTCAGAATGCGGCGGATGCGGCGGCTTATGCCGGCGGCTATCTTCTGCCCATTAAAACTATCGACACCACAGCGATTACCGAGCTGAACGATAAGGTGACAGAATATATTACGAAGAACGGATATAGCGCGGCGGATATCTCCACGGTTGAACTGGGCGATGTGATTTCGGGAAGATATACGTCGCTTCGTGTTGTAGTCGACGATTATGTCAGCTATACATTTGGACAGACCATCGGGCTGGACGGCAAAGAAGTGTCAAAGGAAGCAAAAATACGCATTGAAACGGTCACACGATGCACGGATATGGTTCCGCTGGGTACTTCTGCTGACGCATATCTGGCGGCGGCAGCGGCCAACGAGGCGCAGAATATTATCATCAAATACGGAAGTTCTGACGGCACAATCGGTTTCTTCGGCGCGATCGACCTGGACGGTGTCAAGGGCGGCGGTGCCGCGGACTTTGAATCCTGGCTGACCTACGGGTACAATGGATATATCAATGTCGGCGATGTCCTGCCGGTTGAAAGCGGTAATATGTCGGGCGCGACCATTGACGGTTTCACCTCACGGTATGAATCCTGCACGCATTTTCCGGATGACGGCGGATGCACGGCCGAACACTATGTGCTGGATTGCCCGCGTGTTGTTATCCTGATATTATATGAGATGGAGGGAACAAAAGCGGTCAAAGTGACTGGATTTGTTCCGTTTATTCTGGAAGGCATCAACGGCACCGGAGAAATCATCGCATCGCATATCGATGTCAGCGTATATGATTTTGATTCCGTGGCCGTGGATGAAGACACGATAGAGTTCGGATTTTTCACACCGGTAATGGTGGATTAACAAGGGGGAAAAGGGTTTGAAGAAAGTCTACATGATAGCCGCGTTTTTAGCGGTGGTTGCCGCTATAGCGGTTTGGTACTTTGCGGCATCTCTGAAAGATAGCGAGGAAGCTACCGAGGTGAAGACGAGAGATGCGGTTGTCGCTATCATCAATCTGCCGGCCAATACGGTGATTACCGCCGAAATGGTTCAGGTCCAGAAGTTGCCTGCTGAAGCGGTCAACGCACTGACACTCAGCACACTGGATGAAGTGGTTGGTAGAGTTGCGAAATATCCCATCATGGCGGCCGAGCAGGTGATGAGCAATAAAATCTCCGAGACCGGCGCAGAAGCTGATAAACTGGCCTATGTGCTGAAGGACGGCCAAAGAGCGATTTCGATGAGCGTGGATTCGGTCAGCGGACTTGCAGGCAATGTTTATGCGGGTGACTATGTCGATGTTATCGCGATGATGATGGTGCCGAATGCGGCCGGAGACGGCGTTGAAGCTGCTTCTACGTTTGTGCTCCAAAAGCTGCTGGTGCTCTCAACCGGCATGAATTCCGGAACGGGCCAGTCGACAGGGCGCGATTACGGTATCATCACGCTGGCGGGAACGCCCGATCAGATTTTACAACTGTATTATGCGCTAAACTCAGCATATTCAGCGTTGGACTCCAGAGTATATTTGGTTCTGCGCCCGGCAACGGACGAAGAAACATTAGATACGACTTATTATAGACCAAAATACTAGAATAAGGGTACGGGTATGGCAAAATATAAAGTATTAGGGATTGCAGACAACGAAGAAACACGAATCGACTTAAGAAGACGGTTGGGCAAAGAAGAGGAAATTGCGCTGGTCGGCTTTGCGGGGATGAACACCGATGTACTGACGAAGATCAACGGATATGCGCCGCAGGTTGTGCTTTTAGTCAACGAGACCAGCAACAGCGGTGTTATGGAGATTGCACAGCGCATCTACCAGGGGTTCCCCGGCATTGCGATTGTTCTTCTCACGCAGACCAATTCCACAGAAGTCCTGAACAAGGCAATGCAGTCGGGTGTACGCCGGGTTGTTTCGATTGATGAGATTGACGAGCTGAAGAATCTGATTGTTCAGGCGGCCATCTTTGAGCAGGCCAGAGCGGTGGAGACCGGCAGAGAACCTCGCGTGGTTTCAATTTACGGCGCAAGCGGCGGAAGCGGAAAAACCACCATCGCGGTCAACCTGGCGGTGATGATGGCAAAATCGGGCCGACGTGTCGCCCTGCTGGACTTATGCCTGTGCTACGGCGATGTAGACCTGCTTTTAAATATCAACGCGCGTGATACGATTATTGAATTGGTTCAGGAAAAATCCACGTTCAATATTGACGATATTAAATCATTCACCATGCAGCATTCCAGCGGCCTGACAGTGCTCTGTTCTCCGACCAGCCCCAAGTACGCCGAATATGTGACGCAAAACCATATTGAAACCATTATTTCGGTCATGCGGCCGTATTTTGATTTCATTTTTATCGACCTGCCGTGTGACCTTTCGGACTGCACGCTGACCGCGCTGGAATCCTCAGACGATATCCTGCTGGTCGCCAAACGGGATATACCCAACCTGCGCGCCGCCAAGGCGATGCTGGGAATCATGACCACCCTCCAACAGCAGGAGAAAATAGACTTGGTGATTAACGACGACGGACCGTCGGTATTAAGCGACGCTGATTTTGAGCGGGTGCTGGAAATCCCGATTGGGCACCGAATTCCGGAAGACCCCCGCACTGCGAAGAAGTGTCAGGAGCGGGGCGAACCGTTCGTCATCTCCGAACCGCGTTCCAGTCTGACAATGGCGATGAAAAGGATCGCGAAATACTGCATACGTAAAGATGAAAGAAGGACGAGTAACTGATGGGACTCTTAGAACGGTTAGAACAACATCAGACTGTTGACCGAGACGAAGGCGTCAGTGCGGTGGTTAATGCCGAACTGGACGCGATTAACGAAGCACATTCCAGACTGAAAGAACTGGTCAGAATTCGCACGATTGAGGCGCTGAATACCGAAAAGGATACCAGCGAAAGCATGGTCCGCGAAAAGCTGGACGAAGTTCTGCAGTTGGAAGCAGCTTCGGTTCCGCGTGTTGAGCGCAATAAAATCGCGGATGAGCTGTTCAACGATATCATGGGATACGGACCTCTGGAGTATCTCTTAAACGACCCGGCCGTCACAGAAATTATGATTAACGGTCATAAGCAGGTTTTTATTGAACGCGGCGGCAAGCTCTTTGAAGCCGAAGTCAATTTCAGAGATCAGGAGCATCTGCTCAATATCATCGACCGTATCGTTTCCACTATCGGACGTCACGTGGATGAAGCCAGCCCGATGGTTGACGCCCGTCTGAAAGACGGTTCCCGTGTTAACGTCATCATCCCGCCGTTGGCTTTGAACGGTCCGACGATGACTATTCGAAAGTTTTCCAAGACGCCGTTTACGGCGGATAACCTGATTAACTTCGGGTCGGTTTCGCCCAAGATGGTAAGCTTTCTGGCCGGTGCGGTTAAAGGCCGTATGAACATCATCGTATCCGGCGGTACCGGCTCTGGTAAAACGACGCTGCTGAACGTACTTTCGGGATTTATCCCGTCGAACGAACGTATCGTCACCGTTGAAGACGCGGCCGAAATTCAGCTGAGTCAGCCGCATGTTGTGACCCTGGAAGCAAGACCGGCCAATACCGAAGGCCGAGGCGAAGTCAGCATCCGTGACCTGGTTAAGAACTGCTTGCGTATGAGACCAGACCGAATCATCGTCGGTGAGGTTCGTTCCGGCGAAGCGCTGGACATGCTTCAGGCCATGAACACCGGCCATGACGGCTCGCTGACCACCACCCATGCCAACTCACCGAGAGATACCATTGCGCGTATTGAAACGATGGTTATGATGTCGGGTATGGAACTGCCGCTGGCGGCTATCCGCGCCCAGATCGCCTCTGCTGTGGACATCATCGTCCAGCAGGCCAGAATGAGAGACGGTTCTCGTCGTATCACCAACATCACCGAGATTACCGGCATGGAGGGTGACACGGTCAGCATGCAGGATATCTTTATCTATGATACAGACGGCACACTGGATGCAAACGGCAAGTTTGTCGGCAAGTTTAAACCGACAGGCATCCGTCCGGAATGTTTAAAAGCGATGAAACAAAACGGCGTCGCGATTCGGGACGACTGGTTCCAGGAATAGTCCTAATACACGCAGCAGAGAGAGCGAATGGATAACAAAGTAATATCTCTTACAATTGCAGCCGGCATCATGGTCTTTGGCATGGCACTTCTCATCCTGTCTTTTATCATGCAGCACGAAATCACCGTCGGCGAGCGTGTCAAGGCGCTGACGAATGAGCAGGGCGATGAAAAAAAAGCACGGAAACAGGAGACGGCGCACAAGAAGAAATCACGTCTGCCCGTTTCCAAAATGTTTGAGGAACAGCTCTCCAGCGCAGGGATTCATATGCGCGCGGAAGAATTCCTGATGGTGTGGATATTTCTGGTGGTTGTACCTGCCGGCCTGATGATTCTCTTAGGCGCCGGCATTATGCCGATCATCGTCATTCTCGCGGTCGCGCTGTCTGTACCGCCGGTGTTTGTCAGCAGCCGCAAGAAAAAGCAGCTCGAAGTTTTTGAATCCCAGTTGGGCGATGCCCTGATGCTTATCGGCAACTGTCTGCGCTCGGGTCTTACCTTCCAGCAGGCGATGGGCAGTATCGCCAAGGAGATGCAGGATCCGATTGCCAAAGAGTTTTCGCGGGTGGTCAAGGAAATCCAGTTGGGCACCAGTCTGGAAAGTGCGCTGGAGAATATGATGAATCGGATTGACAGCCAGGAATTGATGCTGACCATTTCAGCGGTTCAGATTCAGCACCAGGTGGGCGGCAACCTGATGGACGTATTGACGAATATTTCATCCACCATCACCGACCGCCAAAAATTGAAGGACGATATCAAGGTTATGACCGCGTCCGGCCGTATGAGCGGACTCATCATCGGTATGCTGCCGGTGGCGATTGGCGGCATCCTGATGCTGGTTAACGGCGAATATATTCAGACGTTTTTTACGACAAATACAGGCAAGGTTATGTTGGTCATTGCCGGTGTCATGGAGTTTCTAGGATTCCTGGTCATTCGAAAGATCATCAACATCAAGTATTAGCGGGGGCAGTATGGGATTTTTGATTGTATCTTCAGCGGGATTAGTATTTGTTTTAGTCATTCTGGTTTTTTTCAAGAACGACGTCATTAAGAATGATTATAAAAGCAAACAATTACGCGCTATGAACGAACAAGAAAAGTATCATGACGAAGAACTTGAAAAGTCATTGGTACAGCGCTTTGTCGTCCCTGCGGCCAAGAGTGTACGAAACGGTGTCAGGCTGCTGGCCAGAAGGACATCCCGAATTCAGCGGAACGAAGCGAGCAAGGCCCGTTTGGAGGCAGTTGAAGCGCAGATTCGGCAGGCGGGGTTTAAGATGGCGGTTTCCGAATACAATCTGCTGAAAGGCAGTGTGGTGTTCCTGCTTATCGCGATTGGCGCCGCTGCTGCGTTTGCCGTGATGGGAAGAAACGCGATTCTTTCGTTATTCATCTTCATTGGTACAGTTTTTGCGGTCGTGGCGATTCCGCGATATTTTATCGCCTCCCGTATCAAAAAGCGTCAGCTGCAGATTCAGATGGATATGCCAAACGTCATGGACCTTTTAAGCGTCAGCATTGAAGCGGGTCTGGGCTTTGACGCCGCACTCAACCGAGTGGTGGAAAAGCTGGAAGGACCGCTGTCAGAAGAGCTGTCCTTGGTCTATAAAGAGATTAAGATGGGCAGAGCCAGAAGGGACGCGCTGGCCGCGCTGGCCAAGCGTAATACGGTCAAGGAGCTGCAGATGTTTGTTTCGGCGGTCATCCAGTCCGAGCAGTATGGTACTCCGATTAAAACCGTGCTGAAAGTTCAGTCCAAACAGCTGCGCGAAAACAGACGAGCGCGTGCACAGGAGAAAGGTATGAAAGCACCGGTCAAGATGATGCTTCCGATGGTTGTTTTCATTTTTCCGGTGGTGTTTATCATCATCTTGGGACCGACAGTCATAACGGTTGTTGGCGAATTGGTTCATTAGACAGGAGAAATACCATATCTTGTATGTTTACAATAGGGGTAAAGTGGTTTATAATAAAGTAGGCAGAGCTGTATCGTTTTATCGACGATTTAAAGGTCTGATGTGGAAAAAGGCGCTGGACAACGGCGAGGGGCTGTGGATTGCACGTTGCAGTCAGGTACACATGTTCAATATGCGGTTTCCACTGGACATCATATATCTGGATAAGCACGATCAGGTTGTAAGGATTGACACATTGCGTCCATGGCAAGTGGGCGGGTATGTCAGAGGCGCTAAATCCGTCTTGGAAGTGACGGCAGGCAGTGCCGCAGCGAACGGGATACTCCCGGGAGACTATCTTGAGTTAGGGGAAAAAGCTCAAAGAAAGGTGTAAATCATGGCCCAGGAAAGTTTTATCAACGAATTTCGCAAAAAAGATCAGGAAGAGATGTCCAAACATTGGGCGACTGCAAGCAAATCAGAAATAGAGGCATACATCGCTAAGCTGCAGAAACAGGTTAAAGACACCGAAACGGTTTTCCAGGAACGCCATGAAGACCTTCGGGGGTCTTTGCTTGCCATCACGAGAGAGCGTGATGAGCTGTTAAAGAAAGTTCAGGATAGCCCTGTACCCGAAGAAGCGCCGGAAGAGAAGGTTGAAGTACAAGCCGATCTGGAACAGCTTTTGAGCGAGCGCGGTTTGGTTGCCATGCCGAAAAATGTTTTTGAAAAACTCAAAAACATGGACACCAAGAACACCGAAAAGCTGGAGCAGATTGAATATGCTTTGGGCCAGACCAAGATGCAGTACCAGAAGCTTTTGGTTCAGCACCAGATGACACAGGAAGAAAACCAGAACCTCACCAAGGAGAAAAGCCTTTTGGAAGGCGCCGCTTTCCAGATTCAGGCCAATTCACAGTCCGAGCGTGAGCTGATTATATCGCACTATCAGAGTATTCAGGAAAGCCAGCATACCGCGCTGGTCAACCTGCGTGAAGTCATCGCCACAACGCTTCAGATGCTGGACAGCATGATCAACATCGATATCAGCGCAGATCTCGACATGCTGCGCAAAAGAAGCGGCTGAGTAAACAAACGATCAAAAAGACGGCTTGCCGTCTTTTTTGTTTCTGAAAAAAACATGATATCGCGCGGAAGTCAAAGCAATTGGCAGATAATACAGGAAAAACAAGTCAAATCGCGCGTATAATCGCTTTACAGGTTATGGTATAATATTCTTAGTTAAATAGATTAAACAGGGAGAATTATATGAAACACAAATCGTTAATCGTCGTTGGTACGATTATTTTATTATCAACCGCAATGCTGGCATTATCGGCCTGCACCCCAAAAGAAGCCAATCAGAGCGCGGGAAAAATGACCGTTGCGGTCAGCATTCCGCCCGAAGCGACGTTTGTCGAAAAAGTGGCGGGAGATTTAGTGAACATCGTGACGATTATCCCTCCGGGAAACAGCCCGGCTAATTACCAGCCGACCACCACCGAGATGCAGGCGCTTTCGGACGCCGCGGTATATTTTGTGATGCAGATGCCGACCGAAGAGGCCAATATTCTGCCCAAAGTGACTGATTTTAACGCAAACATCAAAATAGTCAACTTGAGGGAGGCGGTGAGCGCGGTATATCCCTTGCGCGAAATGGACGCGCATTCGGACGGAGATGAAGGTGAAGTACTGGTGACGACAGCAGACGGCAAAACGGTGGATCCGCACATCTGGCTGTCGCCCAAACGCGTCATCGTGATGGTTGAGACCATCCGCGACACCTTAAGCGAGATGGACCCGGCGAACGCAGACTTATATGCCGCAAACGCCGCCGCGTATATTGCTGAACTGACCGATCTGGATACACAGATTGCCGGTGTGGTGGCGGGCATGGACAACAAGGCGTTTATGATTTATCACGGTGCATATGGCTATTTCGCCGATGATTATGGTCTTACCATGATTACACTGGAAGTGGACGGCAAAGCGCCGTCGGCCACGGTGATGGCCGCAGCGGTGGATCAGGCCAAAGCAGACCATATCAAGCATATATTCTATCAGGAAGAGTTTGACGATCATCAGGCCAAAACCATCGCCGAGGAGATTGGCGGAACCGTGGTTGAGGCGCGCCCGCTGGCGGCTGATTATACGGCGGCACTGCTGGAATTTGCCGACGCGCTGGCCGCAAAGGAGTAATGCGCATGGAGAAAAGCAACGAAGTCATCGCGTTTGACCATGTCCGATTCTGCTACGGCGAAGTCTGTGCAATTCGGCACGCCACTTTCTCTTTAAAAAAAAATACGCTGACGGCGCTGATTGGGCCGAACGGCGGCGGAAAATCCACCATCATCAAGCTTTTGGCCGGCGTGATTAAGCACGAAGAGGGCAGCATCGATGTTGCACCCGGGTCGTATATCGGCTATGTGCCCCAATCGGCCGCGTTCGACCAGACTTTCCCGATCACGGTTTTTCAGGCAGTGCTCCTGGGCACGCTGGAAACGCGGATAAAGCCTTTTAAAACTTACACCAAAGCGCAGAAAGAACAAGCGAAGCAGGCGATTGCCGAGGTGGGGCTGGCGGGTAAGGAAAACCGCGGCATCAACCAGCTTTCGGGCGGACAGGTGGAGCGCACCATGATTGCGCGCGCTTTGGCCTCGGACGCGGACATCATCGTGCTGGACGAACCGGACAGCTCTCTCGATGTAGACGCGGCCGCCGAGCTGTATGAATTACTGAAAACCTTAAAAAAAGAAAAAACCATTCTGGTTGCCAGCCACAGGCTGGACAAGATATTGGATATTGCGGACGCAGCGCTGTTTGTGGACGGCACAGTGGCGGTGTATGATAATATCAGCCAGCTGAAAGAAAAATTCCAGGCGGGGGTACTGCTGTGATACGCGCAATTTTTCAATACTCATTTATGCAGAACGCGCTGGCTGCGGCGCTGCTGGCCAGCATCGTCACCGGCATCATTGGCACCATCGCCATCGAAAAAAAACTCATCAGTATGTCGGGCGGCATCGCGCATGCGTCGTTCGGGGGCATTGGCCTTGGCTACCTGGCTGGGTTTGAACCCATCTGGGGCGGTCTGGCTTTTGCCATCGGCTCGTCATTGCTCATCTCGAAGATTTCCAAGAGCAAACGCGTCAACGCGGATACCATGACCGGCATCCTGTGGTCGTTCGGTATGGCGCTGGGCATATTGTTTATCTCACTGGCACCGGGTTATATGCCGGATATGACGTCCTATCTCTTCGGGGATATCTTAGCCGTTTCCTCCAGCGCGGTGGTCATCATGGTGTTTTTTACGGCCGCCATCGCCGCCGTCTTTGTGATGTTCTATGCCTACTTAAATGCCTATTTGTTTGACGAGGAGTACGCCTTGGCCAGCGGCATCAACACGCGCGCGCTGGAGCTGATGATTTATCTGATGATTCCGGCAGGCATCATCGTGCTGATCAAAATCGTTGGGGTCATTCTGACCATTGCGCTGATGACAGTTCCGGTTTCCATCGCCAAACTTTTCTTCAAATCATTCGGCAAGGTGGTCGTCGCCTCCATGCTGATCAGCGCGGTTTTCAGCCTATTGGGACTAACCGCCTCCTACTACGTCAACATTTCTTCGGGAGTGTGCATCGTGGTGCTGGCCAGTCTCGTGTATCTGGTCATCATGCTGACGCGTCAGCGTGTGCAGAGCCGCATGCATACAAACAAACAACATAAAGAATGCCAGCATCAAAAAACGAAAGACTGACGTAAGCCGGTCTTTTTTTTAATTTGTAAACAATCGGAGAACCTTTTTTTCGCCGGTTGTCCGATAGCGGGTTCTATGATACACTAAAGCCCTGACAAGACCTGTGTGATAGTTGAATGACTCCATGTTTTACATCGGTTAAGCCATGGATTCATTGTTACACTATCCCAAAACAAAATTGACGGTATTATCTTTTGTTTTTTGCGCTTCTTTTTTATGCTGTAAAGTGCACAGTGTTTTTGTTGAATAATTTTTTGGGAGAAGTAAAATGATTAAAATGATTACCGACAGTACGTCGTACATCCCCGAGGAACTGCTGAAGCTCTATGACATCGAAGTGATACCGCTCAGCGTCATTCTGGGAGAAGAAAGCATTGTAGAAACCGAAATCACCAATGAGGAGTTCTACAAAAAGCTGGACGCATCCCCGCACCACCCCACATCCAGCCAGCCGGCTATCCAGACCATGCTGGACGTTTTTGAAAAACACATTAAGGCCGGCCATGATATTGCGGCCTGCTTCATCTCTTCAAAAATGAGCGGAACATACTCAACCGCGCATCTGGTGAAGGGTATGCTGCTGGAGAAGTACCCGAACGCAAGAATCGAAATCATCGATTCTGAGTCCAACAGCATGCAGCTGGGCTTTGCGGTTTTGGCGGCGGCCAAGGCGGCCAAGGCGGGAAAAGATATGCAGGCGGTTGTGGAAGCGGCCAACGAGAACATTCGGAAAAGCCGGTATCTGTTTATTCCTAAGACCATGGACTATTTACAGCGCTCGGGGCGGTTAAGCCACGCGGCGGCCATTGCGGCCAGCCTCTTAAAGATTTTCCCCATCCTGACCGTCAAGAACGGCGTCGCCGATGTGTTCGAAAAAATCAGAACCTATAAAAAGGCGATGGATACCATGATTGATGAAGCGGTGCAGGACATTAAATCCAAGGGCATCAAGGAGATGATTGTGGTGCACATCAACAATCTGGAGGGCGCGCTTCAGCTGAAAGAAAGATTGGCGCAATTCATCCAGGTGGATATTCGGATTGGATCGATCGGTCCGGTCATCGGCGCACATGTGGGCCCCGGCGCGCTGGGTATGATTTACTACACCAACTAAT
>ERZ1645192.1272-NODE-1272-length-21063-cov-10.315356_pt1 | contig 21063 bp, 17 predicted proteins | sample MGYA00575354_ERZ1645192 | MGnify/ENA primary metagenome ERZ1645192 (study PRJEB40844, sample SAMN11349763) | freshwater sediment metagenome | isolation source: river sediment | host: Sediment | place: India: Faizupur Khadar , New Delhi | collected 2017-02-21 ... | reverse complement strand
GGGTCTATGCGCCGCCCGCGCCGCTCAGGCATGTGGCCTGAGAACAGCGCTTACCATTGATTTGCCGCCGCTGGCGATGCACATTCCGACAAACCCGCCGACCGTCCGGCGCGCGGCCGAATTGTTTCGGGAGCCTGCTTTGTCTGTCTGGAAATCGCGCATTCTCATGGCCCTGACGTTCGCCGCGGCGCTTGCCGGCGCGCCGCGGGGCGGGGCGGTGGCGCAATCCTTCCAGACCAGCGCGCCCAACGCCATCCTGATGGATGCGGATTCGCGCACCGTCCTGTTCGAGAAGGGCGCGGACGACCTCGTGGTTCCGGCCTCGACCGTCAAGATCATGACGGCGGAACTGGTGTTCCGCGACCTCGCCGCCGGCCGTTTCAAGCTCGACGACACGATGTCGATTTCGGAAAAGGCGTGGCGCACCGGCGGGTCGGGCGGCTCGTCGATGTTCGCGCAGCTCAATTCGCGTCCGCGCATCGAGGATTTGCTGCGCGGCCTGATCGTCCAGTCCGGCAATGACGCCGCCATCGCTTTGGCCGAGGGCGTCGCCGGCACGGAAGACGCCTTCGCCGCCATGATGACGCAGCGGGCGCGCGAACTCGGCTTGCCGAAATCGACCTTCAAGAACGCCTGGGGCGGCGCGCATGCCGAGCAGCGCGTAAGCCCGCGCGAAATGGCGGCGCTGTCGCTGCACCTCATCCGCGCCTATCCCGAATATTACAAATATTTCGCCGAGCGCGAGTTCACCTGGAACAAGATCCGCCAGCTCAACCGCAACCCGCTGCTGATGATGGACATCGGCGCAGACGGGCTCAAGACCGGCAATATCGACGCCTCCGGCTATGGCCTCGTCGGCTCCGCCGTCGACAAGGAGACGGGGCAACGGCTGGTCGTCGCCGTGTACGGGGCAAAGACCGCCAAGGAGCGCGCCGAGGAGGCCCGCAAGCTGCTGACCTGGGGCATGCGCGGCTTCGAGGCGCGCCCCCTGTTCAACGCCGGCGACGAGATCGGAACCGCGCAGGTCTTCGGCGGCGACAAGTCGAGCGTCGCGCTGACAACCGGCACGCCGATCAGGCTGCTGCTGCCGCGCGGCTCGGCCGAACGCCTGACGGCCAAGGTGGTCTACACCGGCCCGGTGCCGGCGCCGATCGAGCCGGGGCAGGCCGTGGCGCGCCTGAAGGTGTGGCGCGGCGCGGTGTTGGCGCTCGACATGCCGCTCGTGGCGGCGGAAGGCGTCGCAATCGGGCCGCTGCACCGGCGCGCCTATGACGCCGGCGTCGAATATGCGACCGTGCTGTTTCGCAAATACGTCCTGAAGAAATGAGCGGCGCGGACATGGCCGCCGCGCCGCGGCGCGGCCACTTCATCACGCTCGAAGGCGGGGAGGGGGCCGGCAAGTCGACGCAGGCCCGCCGCATCGTCGAGACGCTGCACCATATGGGCATCAAGGCCATTGCGACGCGCGAGCCCGGCGGCACGCCGAAAGCCGAGGAGCTGCGCGCCGCCCTGCTGGCGGGCGTCGTCGCGCCGCTCGGGCCATTCGCCGAGGCGCTGGCCTTTTCGGCCGCCCGCATCGACCATCTCGACAACAAGATCAGGCCGGCGCTGGCGGCCGGAACCTGGGTCGTCTGCGACCGCTTCGCCGATTCCACCCGCGCCTATCAGGGCGCGCTCGGCGCGCTGTCGCCGCAATTGCTGCGCGCCATGGAGCATGTCGTCGTCGGCGAGACGCGCCCCGACCTGACGCTGATGCTCGACCTTGATCCGAAAGCCGGCCTCGGCCGCGCCGCCGCCCGGCGCGGCGACAATGTCGTCGACCGCTTCGAAGGCGAGGGCGCCGCCTTCCACGACGCCCTTCGCCGGGCCTTCCTCGACATCGCGAAAGCCGAGCCGCAGCGCTGCGCCGTGATCGACGCCGCCCGTAGCGAGAACGACGTCGCCGCCGCCATCTGGCATGAGATCGAGCAGCGGCTCGACCCGCGCGACTGGCGGACGCTGCCATGAGCCGCCGCGACGACATGGCGCCGGAGAGCGACCGCTTCGAGGACATGGCCCATCCGCGCGAGAATGACGCGCTGATCGGCCATCAGGCGGCGGTGCGCGAATTCTACGAGGCGTGGAGTTCGGGCCGGCTGCCGCAAGCCTGGATTCTCGGCGGGCCGGAAGGCGTCGGCAAGGCGACGCTGGCCTGGCGCGCCGCGCGCTTTCTGCTGGCGCATGGCGATGCCGATCCCAAGGCGCGGCCCGACCTGTTCGTCGGCAAGGATCATCCTGTCTTTCACCAGACGGCGTCGCTGTCGCATGGCGACCTGTTCGTGCTGCGGCGCGAGTGGAACGACAAGGCGCGCCCGCCGAAACATTTCACCGATATCCGCGTCGACGACGTGCGCCGCGCCATCCATGTCTTCCAGCATGCGGCCAGCGCCGGCGGCTATCGCGTCTGCATCGTCGATTGCGCCGAGGATCTCAACGGCTCCGCCGCCAATGCGCTGTTGAAGCTGATCGAGGAGCCGCCGCCGCGCTCGGTGTTCTTCATCGTCGCGCACAAGCCCTCGCAGGTCATGCCGACCATCCGTTCGCGCTGCCGCAAGGTGCTGATGCGCGGCCTGAGCGAGCCGGAACTGGCGCAGGTCGCGCATCTCGTCGGCGTCGAATCGCCGGACGACGACATCGCCGCGGCGGCGGCGCGCGCCCATGGCTCGGCGCGCGAAATGCTGCGCATCCTGCACGGCGAGGGGCTCGACCTCGACCGCAGCGTCAATGCGCTGCTCGACCGGCTGCCGGAACTCGACTTCCGCGCCCTGCACAAATTGGCCGATCAGGTCGCCGCGCGCGATCAGCAGATCGCCTATGACGCCATGCTCGCCGCCGTTTTCGACTGGATGAGCCGGCAGGTGCGGACGCGGGCCGGCGAGGGCGCCGCTCGCCTTGCGCGCTTTGCCGAGGTGTGGGAGAAAGTCGCCGCCGAGGCTCGCGAGACCGAGGCGCTCAACCTCGACAAGCGACCCCTCGTCCTGTCGATCTTTTCCGATCTCGCCGCCGCAGCACGCGTTTGAAGCCGTGTCGAAGGCGCGAGCCTTGACTGCTTCGAGACCGAAAATGGCCGGCCGTCCCACGTTCTACATCACCACCGCGATTCCCTACGCCAATGGCGCGCCGCATATCGGCCATGCCTACGAGCGCATCGCGACCGACGCCATCGCCCGCTTCAAGCGGCTGGACGGCTATGACGTGCTGTTCGTCACCGGCATGGACGAGCACGGCCAGAAGATGCAGCAGACGGCGGCCCGCGAAGGCCTGACGCCGCAGGGGCTCGCCGACCGCACGGCGGCGCAGTTCGAAGCGATGGGCGAGGCGCTGAACGCCCGCGCCGACGACATCGTCCGCACCACGCAGAAGCGCCACCACGTCTCGACGCAGGAAATCTGGCGGCGGATGCAGGAAAAGGGCGACATCTACCTGTCGAAATATCCCGGCTGGTATTCGGTGCGCGACGAAGCCTTCTTCGACGAATCCGAACTGACGCAAGGCGAGGGCGGCAAGAAATTCGCGCCTACCGGCGCGCCGGTCGAATGGGTCGAGGAGGAGAGCTATTATTTCAGGCTATCGGCCTATCAGGACAAGCTGCTGGCGCATTACCGCGCCCATCCGGACTTCATCACGCCGGAAAAATACAAGAACGAGATCGTCGCCTTCGTCGAACGCGGCCTGATGGACCTGTCCGTGTCGCGCTCGACCTTCGATTGGGGCATTCCCGTGCCCGGCGACGACAAGCACGTCATGTATGTCTGGGTCGACGCGCTGACCAATTACATCACCGGCACGGGCTTCCCCGACGCCGACGCTCCGCGCGCCCGCTACTGGCCCGCCGACGCCCATGTCATCGGCAAGGACATCACCCGCTTCCACGCCATCTACTGGCCGGCCTTCCTGATGGCCGCCAACCTGCCGCTGCCCAAACAGGTCGTCGTGCACGGCTTCCTGTTCAACCGCGGCGAGAAGATGTCGAAGTCGGTCGGCAATGTCATCGACCCGTTCACGCTGGCCGAGCATTACGGCGTCGACCAGATGCGCTATTTCTTCCTGCGCGAAGTGCCGTTCGGACAGGACGGCAATTATTCGCATGAAGCGATCGTCAACCGCATCAACGCCGATCTGGCCAACGATCTCGGCAATCTGGCGCAGCGCTCGCTGTCGATGATCGCCAAGAATTGCGGCGGCAAGGTTCCCGCGCAAGGCCCGCGCACCGAGGCCGACGCCGCCATACTGGCGCAGGCGGCGGAACTGCCGGAAAAGGCGAGGGCGGCGATGAAGGATTTCGCCCTGCATCATGTGCTGGGCGACATCTGGCGCGTCGTGGCCGAGGCCAACCGCTATTTCGCCTCCGAAGAGCCGTGGAAGCTGACCAAGACCGACCCGGCCCGACGCGACGCCGTGCTCTATGTCACCGCTGAAGTGCTGCGCCGCGTCGCGATCATGACGCAGCCGGTGATGCCGGCCTCGATGGCCAAGCTGCTCGACATTCTCGGCGTCGCAGCCGATGCGCGCGACTTCGCCGCCGCCGATGACGCGCATGCGCTGCAAAGCGGCGCCGACCTGCCGCCGCCCGCGCCGATCTTCCCGCGCTATGTCGAAGCCGAGGAGGGCAAGAAGGCGTGAAGCTGATCGACAGTCACTGCCACCTCGACTTTCCCGAACTCGCCGCCGACCGCGCCGGCGTGCTGGCGCGCGCCAGGGCGAGCGGCGTCGAGAAGATGATCACGATCTCGACGCGCATCTCGCGTTACGCCGAGATCGCGGCCATCGCGGAAGCGCATGACGAGGTGTTCTTCACCGTCGGCACGCATCCGCATCAGGCGCATGAGGAAGAGGAAGTCAGCGCCGAGCGCATCGTCGAACTGGCGGCCCATCCCAAATGCGTCGGCATCGGCGAGGCCGGGCTCGACTATCATTACGACAAGGCGCCGCGCGACGCAGCGCAACGCGTCTTTCGCACGCAGATCGCAGCCGCGCGCCTGAGCGGCCTGCCTTTGGTCATCCATTCGCGCGACGCCGACGCCGACATGGCGGCGATCCTGAAGGAAGAAATGGGGAAGGGGGCTTTCAAGGCCCTGCTCCATTGCTTCACCTCGACGCGGGCGCTCGCTGAGACGGCGCTGGAATTGGGCCTCTACATCTCGATTTCCGGCGTGCTGACCTTCAAGAACTCGCAGGATTTGCGCGACATCGCCAAGGACGTGCCGCTCGACCGGCTGCTGGTCGAGACGGATGCGCCGTTCCTCGCGCCCGTGCCGCATCGCGGCAAGAAATGCGAGCCGGCCTTCGTCGCCGACACGGCGCGGCTGCTGGCCGCGACGAAGGGCGTCAGCTTTGACGAACTTGCATCAGCAACGCACGCCAACACCTTGCAATTGTTCAACAAAATCCCATTCAACGGAGTTGCTGCGGCATGAGCCTGACGCTGACGATCCTTGGTTGCGGTTCGTCCGGCGGCGTGCCGCGTCCCGGTCAGGGCTGGGGCCTGTGCGATCCCGGCAACCCGAAGAATCGCCGCCGCCGCTGTTCGCTGTTCGTCGAGCGCCAGACCGAGCAAGGCGTCACCAACCTGCTGATCGACACCGCGCCCGACCTGCGCGAGCAGATGCTCGATCTTGGCGTCACCCGCGTTGACGCCGTCACCTACACGCATCCGCACGCCGACCAGAGCCACGGCATCGACGATCTGCGGCCCTATGTGATCATGCACCGGCGCCGCATTCCAGCCTATCTCGACGAGCCGACGTCCGAGCGGCTGAACGAGGCCTTCGGCTATATTTTCAAGACGCCGGAAGGCTCGTTTTACCCGCCGCTGCTGATGGAATGCCGCATCGCGCCGGGCGAATTGTTCCAGACGCCGGGGCCGGGCGGACCGATGGACGTGCTGCCGTTTCGCCTCCAGCACGGCGAGATTCCCTCGCTCGGCTTCCGCATCGGCGGCGCGGCCTATATGCCGGACGCCAACGACATTCCGGAAGAAAGCCTCGGCTGCCTCGAAGACCTTGATCTGCTGATCATCGACGCCTTGCGGCAAACGGCGCATCCGAGCCATTTCTCCGTGCCGGACGCGCTCGGCTGGATCGACCGGCTGAAGCCCAAGCGCGCCGTGCTGACCAATCTGCATACCGATCTCGATTACGACACGCTCAAGGCCGACCTGCCGCCAAATGTCGAGCCGGCCTACGACGGCATGCGGCTGACGGCCTGAAGCCAGGTCGACTTGTCCGCCGCGAGCGCTAATTGACCGGCAGGAGGACGCCATGACCAAAGCGATCATCTGCCTGTGGTTTGACCGCGACGCCGAAGCTGCGGCCCGGTTTTACGCCGAGACCTTTCCCGACAGCCGCGTCGACGCCGTTCACCGTGCGCCCGGCGACTTTCCGTCGGGCAAGCAAGGCGACGTTCTCACCGTCGAATTCACGGTGCTGGGGGTCGCGTGCCTCGGCCTCAACGGCGGCCCGCAGTTTCCGCAGACCGAAGCCTTTTCCTTCCAGGTCGTGACGGCCGATCAGGCGGAGACCGATCGCTATTGGCGCGCCATCGTCGACAACGGCGGCGCAGAAAGCGCCTGCGGCTGGTGCAAGGACCGCTGGGGCATGTCGTGGCAGATCACGCCGCAAGCCTTGCTCGACGCCATCACGGACAAGGATCCCGCAGCGTCCGGGCGCGCCTTCGCCGCCATGATGCAGATGCGCAAGATCGACATCGCCGCGATCGAGGCGGCGCGACGCGGCTGAGCCCGCAAGCCCCGGTCCCGCCGTATGAGCAAGTTCCATAATATTGATTATGCGAATCGCAGATGGCCATTTGGGGCCGCGCCCCTGCTTGCGGACGACTGCGAATCGCTGCTGTCGCCAAACCCGCCGCGCCATGCGCCCCGCGCTGCGACGCCGCGTGGCAAAGCGTCACGGCTTGCCGCGCGTGGGCCGGACGCGGCCCGCCGCCATGCGCCGCGCCGACCTGCTGAAAGCTGCTGGAACCGTTGCGATTAAGGTCGATGTCGGAAAACCCGCGCCCTGCGCAATTGTTTGCCTTGACGGAAGCGTGACAACCGATGGAAGCTAGCATTCATGACAATTATGTGTGCCTGATGCCCAAAATTGTGGCACATAATCGAGAGCATAAAAAACATGCTCCACGGAGGCGCCGTGAAGGCCGATAAACTCGATCCTGCAGGATATTTCCACAAGGTCGTCGATTGCCAATGGGCCTGTCCGGCCCATACGCCCGTGCCGGAATATATCCGGCTCATCGCGGCGGGACGCTATTCCGACGCCTATATGATCAACTGGGAATCCAACGTGTTTCCCGGCATTCTCGGGCGCACCTGCGACCGGCCCTGCGAACCGGCCTGCCGGCGCGGCCGCGTCGAGGAAGAGCCCGTCGCGATCTGCCGCCTCAAGCGCGTCGCCGCCGATTTCAAGGACGATGTCCGCGCCCGCATGCCGCAGCGCGCCGAGATCAAGAACGGCAAGCGCATCGCCTGCATCGGCGCCGGCCCGGCGTCGCTGACGGTGGCCCGCGACCTCGCGCCGCTCGGCTATGAGGTCGTCGTGTTCGACGCCGAGCCGAAGGCCGGCGGCATGGTCCGCACCCAGATCCCGAAATTCCGCCTGCCGGAAGAAGTGATCGACGAGGAAGTCGGCTACATCCTTGATCTTGGCGTTGAATTTCGTCGCGGCCACCGCGTCGAGAGCATGAACGCCCTGCTCGCCGGCGAATGGGACGCCGTTTTCGTCGGCACCGGCGCGCCGCGCGGCCGCGATCTCGACGTGCCCGGCCGCAAGGAAGCCGCCAAGCACATCCATCTCGGCATCGACTGGCTGGCGAATGTCGCCTTCGGCCATGTCACCAGCATTTCCCGGCGCGTGATCGTGCTCGGCGGCGGCAACACCGCCATGGATTGCTGCCGCTCCGCCCGCCGCCTCGGCGGCGAGGACGTCAAGGTCGTCGTCCGCTCCGGCTTCGACGAGATGAAGGCTTCGCCCTGGGAGAAGGAGGACGCGCAGCACGAAGGCATCCCGATCCTCAACTATCTCGTGCCCAAGGCCTTCAAGCACGACAACGGCAAGCTGCTCGGCATGTTCTTCGAGAAGGTGCAGGCCGAATACGACGAAAAGGGCCGCCGCAACCTCGTTCCCACCGGCGAACCGGACGTGTTCATCGAATGCGACGAGGTTCTCGTCGCCGTCGGTCAGGAAAACGCCTTCCCCTGGATCGAGCGCGACACCGGCATCAAGTTCGACAAATGGGACATGCCCATCGTCGACAAGGAGACGCTGGCTTCCACCCTGCCGAACGTCTTCTTCGGCGGCGATTCGGCCTTTGGGCCGAAAAACATCATCTGGGCCGTGGCGCATGGCCATCAGGCGGCGGCCTCCATCGACCGCCTGTGCCATGATCTCGACCCTGCCCGCATGCCCCACCCCCATCACCGGCTGCACAGCCAGAAGATGGGCATCCATGAGTGGAGCTACGACAACGCCATTTCGGCGCAGCAGCGCCTCAAGGTGCCGATGCGCGCCAACGAGGTGTCGCTGAAGAACATCAAGGTCGAGGTCGAACTCGGCTATGACGTGCAGAAGGCGCTGGCCGAGGCGCATCGCTGCCTCAATTGCGACGTGCAGACGATCTTCGCCGGCAAGCTGTGCATCGAATGCGACGCCTGCGTCGACATCTGCCCGATGGACTGCATCACCTTCATCGCCGACGGCGCGGAAAGCGACCTGCGCGCCCGCCTGAATGCGCCCTCCACCAATCTCGAGCAGGATATCTACATATCCGACGCGCTCAAGACGGGCCGCGTCATGGTCAAGGACGAAGACGTCTGCCTCCATTGCGGCCTGTGTGCCGAGCGCTGCCCCACCGGTGCGTGGGACATGCAGAAATTCTCCATTCAATTGCCGCGCGCGGGGGCCTCATGTCGATCCAGAGCGTGAACGATTTCGTCGTTCGGTTCGCCAACATCAACGGCTCCGGTTCGGCCTCCGCCAACCAGATGTTCGCCCGCGCCATCATCCGCATGGGCGTGCCGGTTGCGACCCGCAACATCTTCCCCTCCAACATCCAGGGCCTGCCGACCTGGTTCGAAGTGCGTGTCTCGGGCGCCGGCTGGCTCGGCGCGCGCGGCGGCGCCGATCTCGTCGTTGCCATGAATCCGCAGACCTGGGACAAGGACGTCGCCTCGATCGATCCCGGCGGCTATCTGTTCTACGATTGCTCGCGGCCGATCCCGGCCGACAAGTTCCGCGACGACATCACCGTCATCGGCGTGCCGCTGACCGAGATCTGCAATCGCGAATACACCGACTCGCGCCAGCGGCAATTGTTCAAGAACATCGTCTGCGTCGGCGCCCTCGCCGCGATCCTCGACATGGAAGTCGGGGTCGTCGAGACGCTGCTCAGCGAGCAGTTCAAGGGCAAGGAAAAGCTGATCGACGCCAACAAGAAGGCGCTGCATATCGGCCTCGACTGGGCCAGGGCCAACCTGCCCTGCCCGATCGGCCTGCGCGTGCAGCGCGCCGATGGCGTCGGCGACCGCATCTATGTCGAAGGCAACAACGCCGCGGCGCTCGGCGCGGTCTATGGCGGCGCGACCGTCTGCGCCTGGTATCCGTTGACGCCCTCGACCTCGCTGGCGGAAGCCTTCACCTCCTATTGCGCCAAGCTGCGCATCGAGCCGCAGACCGGCCACAAGCGCTACGCCATCGTGCAGGCCGAGGACGAACTGGCCTCGATCGGCATGGTCGTCGGCGCCGGCTGGAACGGCGCGCGCGCCTTCACCGCCACCTCCGGCCCCGGCATTTCGCTGATGCAGGAATTCCTCGGCCTGGCCTATTTCGCCGAGATTCCGGCCGTGCTGTTCAACGTGCAGCGCGGCGGCCCGTCCACCGGCATGCCGACGCGCACGCAGCAGTCCGACGTGCTCGCCTGCGCCTACGCCTCGCACGGCGACACCAAGCATGTGCTGGTGTTCCCGCGCGATCCGGGCGAGGCGTTCGAGTTCGGCGCGCAGGCTTTCGATCTGGCCGACCGGCTGCAGACGCCGGTCTTCGTCATGCTCGATCTCGATATCGGCATGAATTCCAGCCTGACGGAGCCGTTCCACATCGACGCCGCGCGCCGGCTCGACCGCGGCAAGGTGATGACCTACGACGACCTCGAGTCCGGCCGCGATTTCGGCCGTTATCTCGATGTCGACGGCGACGGCATCCCCTACCGCACCTATCCGGGCGTGCATCCCAGCCGCGGCTCGTATTTCACCCGCGGAACGACGCGCGACGCCTACGCCCGCTACACGGAAGAAGGCGGCCCCTATATCGAGAACATGCAGCGTCTGCTGCGCAAGTTCGAGACGGCCAAGACCTATGTCCCCGGCCCCGTGATCCAGCAGTCCGCCCGCCCGACCAGGATCGGCGTAGTGCATTACGGCTCCACCGCCCCCGCCATGGACGAGGCGGCGGCGCTGCTCGCCGAACAGGGCGTCGATATCGACGTGCTGCGCGTGCGCGCCTTCCCCTTTGCCGATGAGATCGTCGATTTCATCGACGCGCACGACCGCGTTTTCGTCGTCGAGCAGAACCGCGACGCGCAATTGCGCACGCTGCTGATGGCCGAGCACGGACTGAGTCCGGACAAGCTCGTCGCCGTCTTGCATTACGACGGCACGCCGATCACGGCGCGCTTCATCACCAAAGCCATCGCCCAGCTCGTCGAAGCGGCCCCGGCCACCGGCAAGGAGAAGGCCCTGACATGACCTACCTGCCCAAACCGAAATTCCGCCACCCCGCCATCGAAACCAATGACCTCGGCCTGTCGCACCGCGACTACGAGGGCTCGGTTTCGACCTTGTGCGCCGGCTGCGGCCATGATTCGATCTCGTCGGCGATCATGCACGCCTGTTTCGAGCTCAATCTGCCGCCGCATCGCATCGCCAAACTGTCGGGCATCGGCTGTTCGTCCAAGACGCCGACCTACTTCCTCGGCAATGCGCACGGCTTCAATTCCGTGCACGGGCGCATGCCGTCGGTGTTGACCGGGGCCAATCTCGCCAACCGCGAGATGATCTATCTCGGCGTCTCGGGCGACGGCGATTCCGCCTCGATCGGCTTCGGCCAATTCGCCCATTCGGTCCGCCGCGGCGTCAACATGGTCTATATCGTCGCCAACAACGGCGTGTACGGCCTGACCAAGGGCCAGTTCTCGGCCACCGCCGACAAGGGCGCCAAGGCCAAGAAAGGCGCGGTCAATTCCGACTCGCCCATCGATCTCGTCACCATGGCGCTGCAGCTGGGCGCGAGCTTCGTCGCCCGCTCCTTCTCCGGCGACAAGGGCCAGCTGGTGCCGCTGATCAAGGCGGCCATCGAACATCGCGGCCCGGCCTTCATCGATGTGATCTCGCCCTGCGTCGCCTTCAACAACCATGAAGGTTCGACCAAGAGCTTCGATTACGTGCGCGAACACAACGAGGCGATCAACGCCCTCGACTTCATCAAGGAGCGCGCGCCGATCACCGCCGACTACGCCCCCGGCGCCATGCAGGTGGTCAAGCTGCACGACGGCTCGTCCATGCGCCTGCGCAAGATCGGCGCGGATTACGACGTCCACAACCGCGTCGCGGCGATGAACTATCTGATGAACCGCGAAGCGTCGGGCGAGGTCGTCACCGGCCTGATCTATCTCGACGGCGAGCCGGACGACCTGCACCGGCATCTCGACACGGTTTCGACCCCGCTCAACCGGCTCAGCGACAGCGAGCTGGTCCCCGGCCAGGCCGCGCTCGACAAGATCAACGCCGGCCTGCGCTGAGCGCGCCGGCGCACAAGTCATCGGATGTCTTTTTCGAGGAGGTTGCGCCCGCAGCCTCCTCGAAGTCTTTTCGGCGATGGCCGGCGCGCGTGGGCGGCATTTGCGCAATAGCGTCGGCTCATGCGCGTTTGTCGCATAAATTTTGCGTTGCAGCGAAATCATTTCATATCTGGCGCATTTCGCGCACGTTTGGCACATTGTCTTCAAACAGGCCAATAGAGCTTGATTGTCCAAGAAGGCATGGCCATGCACGAACGCTCGAACGAATCCGTCAAGATTCCGCAAGCGAGCGGCGCGCGCCTGATCGCCGCCTGTACAATCGGCAACGCCTTCGAATTCTACGATTTTCTGATTTTCAGTTTTTTCGCCGCGACAATTGGCAAACTTTTCTTCCCCGTTGGGAACCCCACCGCGCAATTGATGTTGGCGCTGGCGACCTATGGCGTCGGCTTTGTCCTGCGCCCGCTCGGCGGCCTGCTGCTCGGCGCCTACGCCGACCGCTACGGACGCCGCAAGGCCACCATCCTCACCCTGATGCTGATGGCGCTTGGCACCTGCATGATCGGCCTTGCGCCGACCTATGCGCAGGCTGGCATTCTCGGCCCGCTCGTCGTCGTCGTCGGACGCCTGATCCAGGGCTTCTCGGCCGGCGGCGAGATCGGCGCCTCGACGACGCTGTTGGCCGAATCAGCTCCCCCTGCGCGGCGCGGCTTTTACGGGTCGTGGCAATTGGCGAGCCAGGGTCTGGCCGTCATCGTCGCCGCCAGCGCCGCGGGCCTGGTATTCTCCAGACTTCCGCCCGAGGCGGTGGAGTCCTGGGGCTGGCGCGCGCCCTTCCTGCTTGGCGTGCTGATCGTGCCGGTCGGGCTTTGGTTGCGTAGCGCCATTGGCGAGACTTACGCCGGCGAAGCCGAACGCGGCGTGGAAAACGAACTGGCGCCGGTCGGACGCGTCGTGCGCGACTATGGCCGCGACATTATCACCGGCGTTGCGCTTGCCATGGGCGGCGCGGCGGCCAACGCCGTCGTCGTGCTCTACATGTCGACCTATGCCGTGCGGCAATTGCACATGCCGCCGGCGACCGCGCTCATCGCCGGAATCGTGTCCGGCCTGATGACGCTGCTCGTCGCGCCGTTGAGCGGCTGGCTGTCCGATCGCTATGGCCGCAAGACCATGCCGGCCATCGCCTCGCTGGCGATGGCGCTGCTGATCTATCCCGGCTTCGTCATCCTCAATATCGTGCCGACCCTGCCCGCGCTCATCGCCGTCGTTGCCGCGCTCAGCGCCATCAACGCCTTCGGCGGCGCGCCCGCCCTGTTGCTGCTGACGGAAATCTTCCCTGCCCGCGTCCGCGCCACCGGCATGGCGCTCGTCTACGCCATCGGCGTGACGATTTTCGGCGGCTTCGGCCAGTTCTTCGTCACCTGGCTGATCAAGGCGACCGGCGACCCGTTGGCGCCGGCCTTCTATGTCATCGCCTGCGTCCTGCTCGCCTTTCCGGCGCTTGCGCTCATGCGGGACATGACGCGCAAAACGCTGGATTGAGGCGGGTCGCCGCCGCGCCTACATGCGCGACGGCAGCCACAGGATGATGCTCGGGAACGCCAGGAAGATGGCGATCACGATCAGATGCGCGATGAAATGCGGGAACGTGCCGTGGAAGACCTCCATGACCGGCCGCTGCGCATAACGCGCCACGATGAAGCAGTTCAGCCCGATGGGCGGCGTGATCATGCCCACTTCCGCCGTGACGATCTTGATGATGCCGAACCACAGCGGATCGAAACCGAGCGACTTGATCAGCGGCAGCACGATCGGCACGGTCAGCACCAGAATGGCGATCTGGTCCATGAACGAGCCCAGAATGATGTAGCCGATCAGGATCAGCCCCATCACCACCCATGGCGACACGTCGAGCGCGCCGACCCAGGCGACGAGCCCCTGCGTCAACTGCGTCAGTGTGAAGAAATAGCCGAAGATATGCGCGCCGAGCAGGATCATCGCGATCATGCAGCTCGAATGCGCGGCGCGGGTGAAGGCGTGCAGCAATTGCGCGCCGCTGACATGGCCGCGGAAGATCGCCATCAGCAGCGCGCCGAACGCGCCGATGGCCGAGGCCTCGGTCGGCGTGGCGATGCCGGTGTAGATCACCACCGTGACGATGCCGAACAGCACCAGCATCGGCCCGACAAGCCGCGTCAGCTTGAGCTTCTCGGCAAGCGGCACGGCGGCGCTGCGCGGCGCGCGGGAGGGATCGCGCCAGACCAGGAACAGCACCGTCAGCATGATGGCGAAGGTGACGAGCAGGCCGGGAATGATGCCGCCGATCAGCAGCTTGCCGATGTTCGCTTCGGCCAGCAGGCCGTAGATGACGAGCGCAACCGACGGCGGGATGAGCATGGCCAGCGTGCCGGAAATGGCGACCACGCCGGCCGCCATCTTCGGCTCGTAGCCCTGCTTGATCATCGCCGGCAGGCTGGTGGACGACAGGGTGGCGGCCGAAGCCGTCGACGTGCCGCAGATTGCGCCAAAGCCCGCGCCGGCCAGCGCCGTCGCCATGCCCAGCCCGCCGGGAATGCGCCCGAGCCACGCCGCGGCGGCCTTGAACAGGTCGTCGGCGACGCCGGAAATCAGCACCAGTTCCGCCATCAGCAGGAACATCGGAATGGTGATGAGCTCGTAGGAGGCGACCGCCGTCAACGGCGTCGTCTGCAGGATGCCCATCACCATGTCGAGCCCGCCGATCATGTAGAGACCGAGCGCGCCGGCAAGGCCCATGGCGAAGCCGACCGGCGCGCCGATGGCGAGCAAGGCGAACAGGGAGAGAAGAACGATGAGCGCGATCATTCCGACATCTCCCGGTCCATGGCCTCGGGAGAGCCCGAAACGGGCGGCAGCTCGATGATGTTTTTGCCCGTGACGAGGCTGGCGATATGGCCGATGAAATGCAGCGCCAGCCGAAGCGTCAGCAGACCCGCGCCGAGCGGCACGAAGGCGACGGAAATCCAGCTCGGCCATTCGATCGAGCCGGCGATGACGTCGCTCTCGACATAGGCGGTCAAGGCGCGGTTGAACCCGATCGCGGCGATCAGCGCGAAAAGCACGGTCGACAGGCCGCAGACGACGATCTCGCATAGCCGACGGGCGCGCTCGCCCATATAGGAATGCAGGATATCGACCGCGACATGCGCGTGATGCGCAAACGTGCCCGAGACGACCAAATAAAAAAGCCCCACCATCAGGTAGAGCGAAATCAGGTCGTAAGCCCAGGCGAAGGGCTTGTTGAAAATGTAGCGCATCGCCACGTCGCCGGTCGCGATCAGCATGATCGCGGCAAGCAGGATGGCTGCGATGAAGCCGCCAATCTTTTCGACGCCCGTGACGAGCCGCAGGGCTCCTGCAATCATGGTTCCCCCTCCCCATTCCTTGCGGCGTCGCTCTTGCCCGGCGCGCCTGAATTTTTGTTTGTCCCGCAGGCGGACAGCGCCGCCTGCGGAAATCGCGGCCGCCGTCGCTCAGCGGCGCTGATCGAAACGGCGGTTCACCAGCGCCGAGGCGATGTTGATCTTCTGGATGTCGATCGAGCCGCCGGCGATGCCCCAGCCCCAGGAATCCCGGAAGCGCTGCTCGATCGGATATTCCTTGTTGTAGCCGTAGCCGCCCATCAGCTGGATGGCCGCGCCGCAGACCTCGCGCGTCATCTCGTTGGCGAAGCATTTGGCGCTCGAGGATTCGAGCTGGCTCGGCATGCCGTTCTGGGCGTTGACGACGGCGCGGTGGATCAGCAGGCGCGAGGCGTCGACCTTCATCGCCATTTCCGCGATCTTGATCTGAACCGCCTGAAAGTCGATGAGCGGCTTGCCGAACTGCTTGCGGTCCTGAACATATTGCAGAGCGTAATCGACCGCGCCCGCCGCGATGGCCATCGACATGGTGGCGTTGCCGCAGCGCTCGAGATCGAAGGTCTTCATCAGCTTCTGGAAGCCGCCGCCCGCCGACACGATGATGTTTTCGACCGGCACGGTGACGTTGTCGAAGAACATGTCGGCGCTCGGCACGCCGCGGAAGCCCATCAATTGCTCCTGCTTGCCGAAGGTCAGGCCGGGCGTGTCCTTGTCGACGATCACCGCGCCGATGCCCTTCGCTCCGGGCTCGTCCGACATGCGGCAATAGACGATATAGGCGTCGGAATGGCCGGCGCCCGAGCACCAGCGCTTCTGTCCGTTGAGCACGACCTTGTCGCCGACGATCTCGGCGCGGGTCTTCAGGTCGGTCAGCGCCGAACCGGCGTCAGGCTCCGACATCGACACGGCGACGATGATCTCGCCGGCGCAGACGCGCGGAATATATTTCTGCTTCAGCGCCTCGGAGCCGAAATTGGCGATGGCCCGCACCGGTCCGAAGCAGGATTCGAAGATCGGAAAGGCCACCGCCGGCGAAACCTTGGCGACGGATTCCAGAACGAGCGCCGCGTCGAGATGGCTCATACCCGCGCCGCCATATTTCTCGTCGAGGTTGAGGCCGAGATAGCCCATCTCGCCCAGCCGCTTCAGCAGGTGGTGCGGCAGCGGCTCGTTCTTCTCCTCGCATTCCTTCGCGGCGGCGGAGAGCTCGGCGGTCGCGAACTTGAACGCGGTGTCGCGCAACTGCTCCTGTTCCGGCGTGAGTTTGAAATCCATCGTGTTCTTCCTTCTTGCTTTTGCGGCGCTTGGGCCGACGGGGAAACTAGTTTGCGGCGTTTGACGCGCCGCCGCCGCTCAGCGCGGCAATGTCCTGCGCCGAAAGGCCCGCCTCGCGCAGAACTTCCTGCGTATGCTCGCCGAGCCGCGGCACGGGGCGGTGCGAGCCGGGTTGCGTCTTCGACCAGCGGGTCGGCTCGCCCAGCAGGCGCAAGCCGCCCTCGCTCGGATGGGCGCTGTCGCGCACGAGGCCGACGGCCTTGAGATGTGCGTCGTCGAGCAGCGTCTCGGGCGTGTTCAGCGGCATGTTGGGAATGTCGAACTCGCGCAGCATGGCCGTCCATTCGTCCGTGGTGCGCGTCGCCATGATTTCGGCCAGCTCGCCGTAAAGCTCGTCGATATGCTTGGTGCGGCTGGTGATGTCGGCGAAGCGCGGATCTTCGAGCGCATCGGCGCGCCCGACGGCGGTCAGGAAGCTCGTCCATTGCCTGTCGCTGTAGATCAGCACGCAGAGATGGCCGTCGCGGGTGCGATAGGGCCGGCGCTGCCGTGACAGCAGGCGGCGATAGCCCCAGGTGCCGATCGGCGGGTCGTAGGTGAGCCCGCCGAGATGGTCGCCGAGCACATGCGTCGCCATCGTCTCGAACATCGGGATTTCGATCTGCTGCCCCTGCCCGGTCTTCTGGCGATGGAACAGCGCCGCGTTGATGTGGCCGACGGCAGTCAGCCCGACCATGCGGTCGGCCAGCGTCAGCGGCACGTAGCGCGGCTCGCCGTCGCCGACCGCCGCCGTCAGCGACGGAATGCCGACCGCGCCCTGGATCAGGTCGTCATAGGCCGGCCATTCGGCGTAAGGGCCGTTCTGGCCATAGCCGACGAGCGAGGCGTAGATGATGTCCGGCCTGACGGCGGCCAGCGCGGCATAATCGAGCCCCAGTTTCTTCAGCGCCTTCGGCCGCACATTGCTGACGAAGACATCGGCCGTCGCGGCGAGGCGAAGCAGGGCGTCGCGCCCTGCCTGCTGCTTGAGGTCGAGAACGACGCTGCGCTTCGACCGGTTGAGGTTGACGAAGATCGGCCCCATGCCGCGCGAACGGCCGGGGCCGACGCCCCGCACCGTGTCGCCTTCCGGCCCCTCGACCTTGATGACGTCGGCGCCCATGTCGCCGAGCATCTGGGTCGCCAGCGGACCCATGAGTACATTCGTCAGGTCGAGGATGCGCACGCCGTTGAGCGGCCCGCTCACTTCAGCGCCTCTTCGAACGCCTTCAGCACCTCGGTTCCCGCCTTGCCGCGCTTGTCGAGCGCCGCCGCCCATTCGCCGGCGACATGCGACATGCCCTCGCGCACCTTGGCCTTGTCGGCGGCGTTGAGTTCGACCAGCGTCACGCCCAGCGCCTTCAGGCGGTCGCGATCCGCCGCTTCCGTCGCCTGCGTGATCTGGCAGCCGGTGCGGGTGGTCAGTTCGCCCGCCTCCGTCAGCGCCTTCTGCACCTCGGGGCTCAGCGTCTTCCACTTCCGCTCGCTGATCATATAGGCGACGATGAACGAACCGAGGTTCTCGCCGACCGTCGCCGACTTCAGCAGGCCCTGCAGGTCATAGGAATAGATCGACGAGAACGGGAACAGCATGCCGTCGATCGTGCCGCGCGACAAAGCCTCGTAGACTTCCGGCGTCGGCATCTGGATCGGCACCGAGCCCATCTTGCGCACGGCGAGCTCCTTGGCCGAGCCGGACGTGCGAATCTTCAGGCCCTCGAAGGTCTTCAGCCCCTCGATGGTCTTCTTGCCGAGGAAGGCCTGATATGGCGGCAGCACGATGGTGAACAGCACGCGCACGCCGTTGGGGCCGAGCTCCTTCTTGGCCAGGACGCCGTCCTGGGCAACGAGCTTGGCATAGGCGATCGAGCCGGGGCAGGATTCGGAGAAGTTCAGCGGCAACTCGGCGACGCCCGACAGCGGCAGCTTGTCGGTGACGAAGGACGGCGCGACATAGCCGACGTCGACGACGCCCGTCGTCGTCAGCATCAGCATGTCCTTGGCCTTGCCGAGCTGTTCGGAGGGATAATATTCGAACGTGACGGCGCCGTTGGCGCGTTTCGTCGCCTCGGCCATCCAGAACTTGGTGATCTTCTCGCCGATGTAATGGCCCGAGGGGAACGAATCCGCGACGCGCAGCTTGATCGGGTCGGCGGCGAACGCGGAAGAGGCCCCTGCGGTCAGGGCCACGGCCAAAATGGCGGCAGTCGCTTGTTTCTTCATGCTTTCCTCCCAAATCGACCGCGCCTCGTTTGGCTGGACGCGGCCTTGAAATTCATGCCGGCGCTACGAATGTTCCTCCAGCGCCGCGATGGCCTGCGCCGCGTCGCGCAAATGCGCGACATGCTCCGCCACGGCCGGTTCGATGCGATGGCGCGGCCCGACCAGCGACAGGCCATAGGGCTCGCCGGCGATGCTGGTGGCGACGCCGAGCGCCCAGACGTCGGAAACGCTGCCGCCGAAATTGCAGAAATAGCCGCGCGCCTTGCCCGCCTCGACATCGGCGTAGAGCGCCGCGCGCGTCACCAGCGTGTCGGGCGTGTGCGCCGTCAACGCGACATCGGCCAGCACGGCGTCGCGTTCCTCCGGGCTCATCTGCGCCAGCAGCGCCTTGCCGATCGAGTTCGAATGCATCTCGCGGCTTTCGCCCGGCGCGGCGGTGTAGCGGATGCGGTGCGGCGAATCGGCGACGTCGAGATAGATCACGCGCGCGCCCTGCCGCTTGCCGAAAACGCTCGTCTCGCCTGTCGCGTCGCGCAGGGCGGCGAGGATCGGCGCGACGCGCTCGACGATCGGGTCATGCCCCGAAATCGTGCGGGCGATCTGCAGCAGCCTCTTGGTCGGATAGAGACCGCCGCGCGGCCGCACCGAATAGAGAAAACCGCGATTCTCCAGCGTGCGCACGAGGCCGAAACAGCTCGACACCGGAATCCCCAGCGCCTTTGCCAGGTCGGACAGCGTCAGCGGCTTCTGCTCGCTGGCAAAAGCCTCGAAAATGTCGAGCACGCGGGCTGCGGTTTTCACATCCATGAAAACAAATTACACGGACGTGAAAACAGAAATCAAGAGGGGGAGCCGCGCGACCCCCTGCGAGCCGCCGCCGCGCCATCGGCCGGGACGCGCTATACGGCCCGAAAACACAAGCGTCACAGCGGAGAAAACAAGTAGCCTTTTTTCTTGACTTGCTGTTATGCTGATGTCGCGAGCGGGCAATTGGCATTCTTTCAGAACACCAGAGGCAGCGGCGGCGCGCATCCGGACCGGATGCGGATCGAAGAGATGTAACGTTACGTTCACCCGCCAAGAACTGTCGGGGACACGGATCGGGCAATGCGGCTAGGCGCCGTATCAGTCGGAGACTAAGAGGCACATGAGCAAAGGTAGAGATTTTCGGGGACCCAAGAAGCGCGGTTTTGATGACGACGGCCCGATGGGCTACGAGCCGCGCCCCAGCCGCTCGCCGCGGTCCTCGTTTGGCGGCCAGCCGAGCTTCGGCGGCGGCAGCCCCGACATGATGCCCCCTCCGTCGGCGCCCGCCGTCGACGCGATCGTCAAGTGGTTCAAGGGCGACAAGGGCTTCGGCTTCGTCGAACTCGCGAACGGCACGGGCGACGCCTTCCTTCACATCAACGCGCTGCAGTCGGCCGGCTACGATTCCGTGCCGCCCGGCGCCAAGCTCAAGGTCAATGTCGGCAACGGCATGAAGGGCGCGCAGGTCACGCGCGTGATCGAGGTTGACACCTCCGGCGCCGCCGAGCGCGCTCCGCAGCGTTCCTTCAGCGACGCTCCGCGTCCGCCGCGCCGCGCCGCTCCCGATCCGTCCACGGCCGTGACCGTGTCCGGCAAGGTGAAGTGGTTCGACGACACCAAGGGCTTCGGCTTCGTGCAGTCGAACGACGGCGGCAAGGACGTGTTCGTGCACATCTCCGTCCTCGGCTCTTCGGGTCTGCAGGGTCTGGCCGAAGGCCAGTCCGTGACCATGCGCGTCGTCGACACGCCGAAGGGCCGCGAGGCCCTGTCGATCTCGGCCGAATAATCTTCGGTTCAGGGATGTTTTTCAGGAGCAGGGCGCGCAGGCGCCCTGCTCTTTCTCATTTCGGACCCCGCCCATGCAGCCCTCGCGCGACATCGCCCGCCTCATCGAGATCATGGCCGCCCTGCGCACGCCCACAACCGGCTGCGCCTGGGATCTCGCCCAGGATTTCGCCTCCATCGCGCCCTATACGATCGAAGAGGCCTATGAAGTCGCTGACGCCATCGAGCGCGGCGACCTCGTCGATCTGCGCGACGAACTGGGCGACCTGTTGTTGCAGGTGGTCTTTCACGCCCGCATGGCCGAGGAGCAAGGCCGGTTCGATTTCGGCGGCGTCGTCGAGGCCATCACCTCCAAGATGATCCGCCGCCATCCGCATGTCTTCGGCGAGGCCGGCGCATTGTCGCCGCAGGAGGTCTCGGCCCTCTGGGGCCAGATCAAGGCGCAGGAAAAGGCCGAGCGCAC
>ERZ1645192.1269-NODE-1269-length-21130-cov-8.848019_pt1 | contig 21130 bp, 16 predicted proteins | sample MGYA00575354_ERZ1645192 | MGnify/ENA primary metagenome ERZ1645192 (study PRJEB40844, sample SAMN11349763) | freshwater sediment metagenome | isolation source: river sediment | host: Sediment | place: India: Faizupur Khadar , New Delhi | collected 2017-02-21 ... | reverse complement strand
ACGAAGAGAACAAGGATGGAAATAATAAATACAGGGGTGATCTGCTTGACGATTCTCGTACTTTGTCCGGTCGTTTCATCAATATACTCCATAAGGTCATCCAAATGGATTCCCATGGCGACTATCCAGTCAAAGTCCTTGTAGAGCTTGGCATAGGTGAGTTTCTCGGAGATGGTTTCGCTGCCCATCTTCTTGAAGTAATAGGTGAAAAACAGTTCACCATGTTGTTTCACACCTTCCAGCTCGGTCTTATAGGGGGTGGTGCCCTTCACATCGGTCATGTTGGTGGAAAGCTTTGTTCCAACTGTATCACGCAGGTTGGGGTGGATGCGCCTGATGGCGTAATCATCACCTCCTTCGTAGTTGAGAACCTCATTCACCCAGATGTAGGAATTCTCCGAATATGTTGAGTCATAGATTTCCTTGGCGATATGCTCTTTCACCTGTTCATCAACAAAGTCTTGGGGAATACCAACAAAGAGCGTATAGGGCCCTAAGGACTTGAGTGCATATATGGTATATGCTTGAGAAAGATAGCCAGCCATCTCAACAGGGACAACACCCATCTGAAACACCCCGTGGCTGTCCAGAAGCACATGTCCTGTATTCTTCTCCCAGAGTATCGCCGTCCAGAGCGCATTGCTCTCGTTGGCGAAATAGGAGATGATTTGGTCGATGTGCTCGCTGCCGCTTTCGTACAGGTGATCGACCATGTAGATTGTCCTTTCCAGCTCCGTAAGAAAATACTGCTGAGCCAGCTCGCGTTGGGTATCGATCCGCTTTATTTGGTTGTTCACCGTATCGTAGAGGAACCGACGCTTCAGCTGCTCTATGCTTTGCGCTGTATTAGTGGTATAGACGCGCTCGACCCGCATGAGCGTCAACAATGACATGACAAGAAGCAGGATGGTGGAGAGCAGGACGAGTGCTGTACTGACAATCCAATTCTTTTGCTTCATACCCCACCCTGCATAATTTTTTCTTCAAGCGTATCATACGAAGGCCAAATCAACAATGCAAAAACTTGCCCTGCAGCATGTGCAGTTATCCACAAGTTCTTCTTGTAACAAGAGAGAAAAACCTACTTGAGAAAATGCTTGTAAGTACTGTCGAGAGGTGATTTACCCAGTACTTCAGAATCGAGGAAAGGTTGTGGATAACCTGTTGATAACTGGTTTATCTTCTGTACATCGATCATCAAAAAGAAGTATGTAAAACCACATGAAACCCATATAAAAATTAGTGTGAAGTTGTGAGCTAGGAATTTAATTAATTGCATATAATATATTAAGTTGTCATTCTTCGAAGATACGTCGCAAAACCTGTTGCAACATACAGCAACTTCTCACTTCTCCGCCTGGTATGCAACACGGAAAAAACAGGTTGTGGATAACTTGTGGATAACGTTGTGGACAGCAGACGGAAATCAAGGCGAATTCATGATTTACTCACATCTTTCTATCTCAAGACCAAGTGCCTGCAGCTTTCCTGCAAGGTCCTCGTATCCCCGTTCAATTTGGTAGATATTCTGGATTACACTCTCCCCCTGGGCACAGGCTGCAGCAATGACCAAGGCCATTCCAGCCCGAACATCAGGACTGGTGACCGTAGATCCGAACAGCTGGGAAGGCCCATGCACTACGGCACGATGGGGATCGCACAAAATAATATCCGCGCCCATCCTGATGAGCCAATCGACGAAATACATCCTCGATTCAAACATCTTCTCATGGATGAGAATGGAACCTTCCATTTGGGTTGCACACACGGTGATGATGCTCAGAAGATCGGCGGGAAACCCCGGCCAGGGAGCGTCGTCGATCTTTGCCGTATGGCCTCCAACCTCCTTGGTCAGGATGCGCTTCTGCTTCCGGGGAACCAACAAAGAGGAGGGGCCATCCTCGACAAAGGTGATACCGATTCGTTCGAAGCCGAGCCGTATCATTCGCAGATGTTCATGCTGTACACCCTTGATCAGAACCTGTCCGCCGCTGGCCCCGGCGAGCCCGATGAATGATCCAATTTCCATGTAGTCACTGCCCAACCGGAATTCACAACCTCTCAAGCGTTTTTGTCCCTTGACCCTGAGCCGGTTCGAACCAATACCGTCGATGATGCATCCCATGTTCTGCAACATGACACACAAGTCCTGGACATGCGGCTCGCTTGCGGCATTGTTGATAATGCTCTCGCCCCGGGCAAGGGAGGCTGCCATCAGGACATTTTCCGTGGCGGTGACCGAAGCTTCATCCAAAAACACATCAGAGCCGATGAGTGTTCTGTTTCTCGTCTTGATATGAATCTCACCTGCTTCATTGATCGTGCAGTCGGCGCCCAGGGCGGACAGCCCCATGAAATGGGTATCCAAACGCCTCAGGCCGATGACATCCCCCCCAGGAGGAGTGAGCCGGACTTCTTCGTTGGTTGCCAGCAGAGGGCCGAGGAGAAGAATTGAACCCCGTACCGCCTCAACCAGATTGCGCTTGAGCAAGCCATTGCGGCTTCCTGTGGTGATCGTATACGTATGGGCGTCCTGTCGAACCACCGCTGAACCAAGGCCTTGCAGCAATTGGAGCATTACCTGTACATCCTCGATGTCGGGTACGTTCATCAAATGAACAGGCTCGTCTGTCAGCAGCGTGGCCGCAAGACAAGGAAGGGCGGAGTTCTTGTTGCCACTGGTCAGCACCTCTCCGCTTGCTGCCTTCCCGCCTACGATTCGATACTCACCCATCGCCGCCCCCTTTGCTGTCATCCTACCCTTGTGACACCACTTTCGCAAGGTCATTGTTGTATTGCATGCATCAGCGATGATAGAATAGCAGTACATGAACAAGATGCAGCACATGGTATATGGAATAGGAAATCCTCTCATCGACATCATCGTAAGCGTTGATGAGCAGGACGTCATTGACTTGGGTATTCACAAGGGCACCATGGCGCTCATTGGCAGAGAGCGGATGGAGGAACTGCTGCAACTGAGCAAGAACCGCAAGACCACCTACTCATGCGGAGGTTCCTGTCCCAACACCATCATCGCCTTGGCTTCCTTGGGAGTACCTGCGACCTTGGCCGGCAAGATCGGCAACGACGAGAACGGCACTATTTATCGTAATAGGCTGGTAAGCCTTGGGGTGCAGGATGAATTGGTCACCACGGACAAGGAAATGACCGGGTCCACCGTCATCCTCATCACCCCCGACAGCGAACGTAGCATGAATACCTTTCTTGGAGCCAACCGGCTCTATGAGGAGAGCGATGTCCGTGAAAGCACGGTTGCCGCTGCAGACTTCTTTCATTTCACCGGGTACATGTGGGACACCCAAAGTCAGCAGGGAGCCATTAAAAAAGCCCTTTCCATCGCCAAGAAAAACAACACCACCATCTCGTTCGACCTTGCCGACCCGTTTGCCGTCGGTCGATACCGCGAGCCCTTCCTCTCGTTGATCAAGGAGAGCTGCGACATCGTATTTGCGAACCGGGAGGAGGCACGCATCCTGTTCGACAACTACGACCCCTATGAATGCTGCCGCTCTATGGGAAAGCTTTGCAGAACCGCCATTGTAAAGAACGGCAAAAAGGGTTCCTACATCTGCCACGATGGAGTCATAACCGCCATTCCGGTGAAAGGTCCGGTAGTACCGGTAGACACCACCGGTGCCGGGGATGTCTACGCCGCAGGCTTTTTGTATGGTCAGTACCACAAATTATCAATCCAGGATTCAGGCATCATCGCATCGATTCTCGCAGGCGAGATCATCACCCAGCGGGGAGCCCAATTCAGCAATGAGAAGGCTGAGGAGTTGAGAAACCTGCTCGGTTCAGGTGCGTGGCGTTCGCTGTAACAGCCAAAAAGAAAGAAGGGAAAACACTGCAGCAGCGTGTTGGAGTGCGAAAGTACTAATTGTATGACAAATATCAGGGCAAATGCCAGAAAATATAAGCCTGAAGGACGCATATGCGATATAAAACGTTTGCCGATTATCGATTCCAGTACACTGACGGCAAAAATTGAAGCTGAGATCAGACCAAGGATCCAAAGCTGGGAATCAGAGACCAACAACTGTCTGAAGTAGGCTTGCCAGTAGCTTTCCAGGGAGGCGAGCAACATGTCCTGCACAACAACGCTGAGACTGAAAGCCATCAGAAACGGCGAGCTAGAGAGCACCTGTCCAAGCTGTTTGGCCTGTGCTTTGAAGGAAGTGGCAGCATGCCGGTCCATCATCACTCAACAGATGGAGAATGTCCTGACGCTTTGGATGCATGAAGACCTGCAGTTGGCTGTCATCTTTCAATGGGAGTACTTTCAAAACAATTATTGTTCTGTAAAGAAGGCCACACCGACTCTTGTACAATTGGAGCATCCCTGTTAGTATCGTGACCAATGACGTCGATTTGATAGCCTCCCGGCTTGCGGGCGTCACTAAAGAAACTTGCTAAAAGGGGAGCGCAACAATTCTCAGAATTGAGTTCCTCCTTCCCCAAGTTCTCAAAGGAAGGGTGTATGCTGTCACATGGATCACACATTTTCACATCAGAATCAGTAAGCGAAGGACATCCGGACAAAGTCTGCGATCAGATTTCCGATGCCGTTCTCGACACATGTCTTCGTCAGGACCCCAAAAGCAGGGTTGCCTGCGAGGTCTTTGCCACTACCGATATCGTAATTGTAGGCGGAGAGATTACCACCAACGCCACACTGGACATTGAAGCTATCGTCAGGGAAACCGTCAAGCAAATCGGCTATACCGAAGAAGGATGCGGATTCGACTATAAGACTCTGAAGGTCGTCAACCTGACCAATACGCAGTCGGCCGACATCTCCATGGGGGTGAATGCCGATACGTCCCTCTTCGGCGAGCAGGGAGCAGGAGACCAGGGCATGATGTTCGGCTTCGCCTGCGACGAAACAGAAGAGCTCATGCCCGCCCCGGTCATGTGGGCTCATCAGCTGCTGATGGAAGCAAGCCGGCTTCGCAAGGCCGGAGATGCCCCATTTCTTCGCCCCGATGCGAAAAGCCAAGTATCGCTGCTCTATCAGGACGGAAAGCCGGTGCACATCGACTCGGTGGTCATCAGTCACCAGCACACACCCGAAACCGATCGGGAACATCTCATCGACTTTTTGACAAAAGAAGTCATCAATGTGGTACTCGACAAGACCGGCCTGTTGGATGATAAAACCAAAATCTACATCAACCCGACCGGCCGTTTTGTCATCGGCGGTCCCAGCGGTGATACCGGCCTGACCGGCAGGAAGATCATCGTCGATACCTATGGCGGCATGGGTCGTCATGGAGGCGGGGCTTTCAGCGGAAAGGATCCCTCGAAGGTTGACCGCTCCGCTGCGTACATGGCCCGGTTTGTCGCCAAGAACCTGGTGGCAAACAAGTACTGCACCCGATGCGAAGTGCAGCTCTCCTATGCCATCGGCGTACCTTATCCCATCTCCATTTATGTCGATACCTTCGGGACGGGAATAATTGACGACGAGAAGCTTGAAGACCTTGTCAGGCGGAAATTCAACCTTTCACCGGCTGGCATCATTCACAGCCTCGATCTTCTAAGGCCCATCTATCAGCAGAATGTAAACTACGGGCATTTCGGAAAACCCTCCATGCCCTGGGAACAAATCATCAACGTATGACCATATTCGGCTGATACGTCCTCAGCATAGTAAGATTCAGTTCAACCTCCCTTCGTGACATGCAGGGGAGGTTGATTCGTTTTTCATCCTCACGCTTGTACTGCTTGGGAAGACGATACTCCTGCAGATACCAACGTACAACCGGAGGATGCTCCTTGACCATGCAGATGAGGTCCTCGATGGACAACGTTGGCACAAGAGTCGTTCTCACCTCATAGGAAAAGTCCGGATGGTTCTTTTGGTACCCATTGAGGAGAGCCACGCTCTGCTTCACAGCAAGAGCATCGGCGCTTCTGCCTGCTATCTCAGCATACCGTTTACATGGAGCTTTCACATCCACGGCAACATACGAAAGCAAGTCGGAATCGAGCAACTGTGCTACGACCTCAGGTCTGCTGCCGTTGGTATCCAATTTGACTGCAAACCCAAGATTCCTGATACTTTCAATGAAGGAGAGCAGGTCTCCCTGCAACGTGGGTTCACCGCCGCTTACCACCACGGCATCTATGAAACCCTTTCGCTCCAGCAAGAACGATTCTATCTCTTGATGGCTTATTTCATCTGATTTCTCACATAAAAGTGACCTATTATGGCAATAGAAGCAGTCATAATTGCATCCTTGGCAGAAGAATACGGTACAAAGCTTTTGTGGGTAATCAAGCAGGGAGCAAGCTTCCAATCCTGTAATATTCATGATACTTCTACCTCAAAAAACATTCGTTGACGGTGTTCCTCCTGCTTGCCCGGATGGAAATCCCCCTTCGGCCTGAGATATCCCACCACCCTTGTCCACACCTCGGTAGCCGATCCGCAAAAGGGACATTGTTCCACTTCCCCATCCAGGTACCCGTGGTTCCTGCAGGTGGAAAAAGTGGGGGTGAGAGACAGGTAGGGAAGCTTGTACCGGCTGAACGTCGTTTTGACCAACTGCTTTGCAACTTCCACATCCTTGATCCGTTGGGCCAGATAGAGATGCAGAACGGTCCCACCGGTATACTTGCACTGCAGTGCATCCTGTTTTTCCAGCGTTTCAAACAGGTCGGAAGTATAGCCGACCGGCAGCTGGGAAGAGTTGGTATAGTAGCCGACTTTCTCTCCAGCAGTAATGATATCGGGATACAGGATGGTATCGAGGCGGGCCAACCTGTAACTGGCTCCCTCGGCAGGGGTGGCTTCGAGGTTGTAGAAGTTGCCCGTGTCGTTCTGGAAGCCACTGATGAGCTCTCTCAACTCATCCAGCACCCGCAAGGCAAACTCCTGTCCCTCTTGGGTGACCAAGGAGCCCTGCCGCCCGAAGAGATTCAGGCAGGCCTCCTCCATCCCAACGATGCCGATGGTGCTGAAATGGTTCGCCCAATACTTGCCAAGCCTTTGTTTTACATCGACCAAGGATCCTTGGCTGAACGGATACATGCCCCGCTCGGTCTCGGCTTCGATGACTTTCCGCTTTATTTCAAGACTCTGTTTGGCAAGCTCTGCAAGCTTGGGCAGCTTTTGGAAGAACATCTGCTCAGAGCCTGTCTCATAAGCCAGTCTCGGAAGATTGAGCGTTACCACCCCAATCGAGCCGGTAAGAGGATTCGATCCGAACAATCCGCCGCCGCGTTTTCTGAGTTGGGAAGTATCGAGGCGGAGTCTGCAGCACATGGAAAGGGCATCCTCGGGTGAAAGATCGCTGTTCACATAGTTGGAGAAGTAGGGGATTCCGTATTTTGCGGTCATGGAAAAAATGGCATCCACCACCTTGCTTTCCCAAGGAAAATCCTTGGTTACCTTGTAGGTGGGAATCGGAAAGGTGAACACCCTGGCCGAAGCATCCCCCTCTTCCATGACTTCACAGAAGGCAAGATTAAGGATTTCCATCTCCTTCTCAAACATCCCATATGTCTCTGTTTGAGCCACACCTCCTTTGATAACCGGAACATCACGCAGCGAGGATGGGACGACCAAGTCGAATGTCAGATTCGAAAAGGGGCATTGGAATCCGACGCGGGTCGGAACATTGAGATTGAAGATGAACTCCTGGAGAGCCTGCTTCACATCGTGGTAGGAGAGATTGTCGTAGCGAATGAATGGAGCAGCATAGGTGTCGAAAGAGGACCAGGCTTGAGCCCCTGCACACTCCCCCTGAAAGGTGAAGGTAGCATTGACGATTTGTCCAAGAAATGAACGTAGATGCTTTGCAGGTTTGCTGCTGACCTTTCCATCAACGCCCCCGAATCCATTGACCAACAACTGCCTCAGGTCCCAGCCACAGCAATACGGGCCAAAAAATCCGAGGTCGTGGAGGTGGAAGGCTCCGCTTTCATGCGCCGCCTTGATTTCTTTTGGATAGATTTCATTGAGCCAGTACTGTTCGGTGAAGCGTTCACGAATGAAGTTGTTCATACCGTTTACCGATCGACGGGTATTGGCATTTTCCTTGGTCTGCCAGGTGGTTTGGTTCAAGTAGGAGTCAAAGAGCGCATTGGTTGCCTTGATGAGAGCATTGCCCTCACGAACTCGCTCGCGCTGGCTGCGATACAGGATGTAGGCTTTCGCCGTCTCCTTGGCACCACTGTCCATCAAGGCTTGTTCGACCAGGTCCTGGATTTGTTCCACCGTAATTGGGTTGACGTCCTTCATGTTGGCGAGGACCAACGCTGCCACTTTTATGGCATCGACATCCTGATGAGCAGCAGTTGCTGCCTTGTTGATTGCATTGATGATTTTCTGAACCTCGCAGAGAACCACCTGCCCGTCCCGTTTGACCACCTGCTTTTGCATGGGTTCCTCCTGACGGAGAATGAACAAAGAGACGGTGCTTTGATTGCACACGCCCCTGTCATGCTCCGTGACGGCGTGTCTGTACAGGCAAGGTCTTCTGGCTCAGGTTCATCGACTACGCTGCCTTCCCGGATTGCTCCAGTGGCTGTTAGCGTAGTCTCCCCTTTACAGCGGCGGGACCGCGCGGGCTTTTCACCCACTTCCCTTTTCCTATACACACAAGATATAGTGTTTAGTACCATACGGTACACTACTCACAGTAGGACTGATGTTGTATCTTGTCAAGGCATTTGATAAAAAAAAAGGGGGACAAAAGTCCCCAGTGTTGTCAGTGTCTTTGATTGGTGATTCGAATCTGCTTGTACAGCCCCTCGCCTTCACTCTTGGTCTCCACTCCCCCGAAATCATTGAGGGCTGTATGCACCAACCGTCTTTCATACGGGTTCATCGGCTCAAGCAATCTGCTCCGGCCGCTCTTTTTTACCTGTTCTGCGGTCTTGAACGCCATTCTGATCAACTGCTCCTCGTGACGCATGCGATAGTTTTCACTATCGATGATCACTTTCAAATCAGGGTCGATCTGACCGGCGAACACATTGGCCAGCAGCTGGATGGCATCAAGATTCTTACCCTTGCGGCCGATGATGATACTGGAGTTGTCACTCTCAATATTCAGGCCGAGCTTGCGGGCCTTGCGGAAGGAGATGGATACCTTGCCCTGATATCCCATCTTCTCAAGAATGGTTGCAACGAACAGCAAAAGCTTGTCCTCAAGGTCGCTGTTGATCGGAGCATCAAGCTCATCCTCATCCTCATCCTGCGCACCCTGTACTTCGTAACCCTCTTCAGGAACATCGTTCTCATCTTCAAAGTGAATTCTGATCTTTACATTGCTTTTCTTGAACAGTCCCTTGCGGACAGGCTCGACGATTTCCACATCGAAATCTTCCCGTTCAATGTGCAGTTCTTCTATTGCCTTTGCAATAGCTTCCTGCTCGGTACGTCCTTCGAATTCTTTCATCATATAGCTACTCCGTTCGGGGGACCGGGTCCCCCGGATAATATTTCTTGTGGGAACTAGGTCCGTTTCTTTCCCTTGGGGCCTGGGAATTGCTGCACAGAGGCGCTCTTCTCTGCTGCCTCCCTGCTCTTCTTCTTGTTGGTATACAACTGTTGGAAGATGGAGAGTGCGTTCATGACCGACCAGTAGAGAATCAAACCGGAGGGTGCATTGTACAGGACAAAGAAGAACATCAACGGCATGCCGTAGGTCATGAACTTCATCATGCCCTGCTGGCTTCCTGAAGTCGAGGCATTCTGGGTGATTTTCATCGAGTAGATCATGCTGACCGTGTAAATGATCGGCAGCAGGTGCAACTGATTGCCCAGGAAGGGAAGATTGAAACCAAAGGTGAATACCGTATCCGGCATGGAAAGGTCAGGAATCCAACCGGGAATGAACATGGCTCCGCGAAGTTCAAAGTGCTTGTTGAGCAATCCATAGAAGGCAATGAGAATCGGGAACTGGAGCAGCATCGGCAGACAGCCGCCCATCGGATTGATTTTTTCCTTCTTGTACAAAGCAGCCATCTCTTCGTTCTGCTTGGTCGGATTATCCGGATACTTCTCCTTGATCTCCGCCATTTTCGGGGAGAGGGAAGCCATCTTTGCCGTAGACTCCATACCCTTCTTGGAGATGGGATACAACACCAGCTTGAGCAGGAAGGTCAGGATGATGATGCCCACACCATAGTTGGGAATCACCTTGTACAACAGGTTCAGGATGGTCTTCAGAATGGTCTCAAGCCAACCAAGCCAGGAGCTGCTGTCCAATGCCTGTTCCAGCTGGAGGTTGGCTACCCCGAAACTGTTCAGGGAAGCATCATTGTAGATGGTCATGTCACTCTTCAGCTGCGGCCCTGCATAGAATCGGAAGGTGTCGGTTTGCGATGCACTTTTGATGGAAGGCCGGGTCAGGAAGATGCTCGATTCAAGCGGCAGGCCTGCATCACTGTCCTCCATGAGGCTGACGGTATAGTTGGTGGCATCGGGAATAGCAATCAGGGAGAAGTACTTGCCGACCAAAGCGACCCAGGAGAGGGGCTTGGTGGTGGTATAGGCACCATTGCTGAGCTTGACCTGGTTCTTCTTGGAAGATCCATCTTCCTTGATGTAGAACCTTCTGTAGTTGTAGTTGTTGTCAAGAGAAGCAAACGACGGGCCGATCTGCGGCTCAAAAGCCAGGGTATAGGCAGCATTCTCGAAGGAGAGGGGGACAGCCTTGTTCACACTGTTCTTGGTAGCAACATCGATCTGGAACAAGTAGTCCTCGTTGCCGAAGGTGTAGGTCTTGGTGATGGTGAACGGATCGCCTGCACTCTTTCCATCTTCAGAAAGGAGGGCGAACTCCTGGGTGAAAATTACTTTGTTCCCGCTGATCTGATACCTGAAATTGGCATCGATGGGGTTGGTCTTGTCTTTTCCTGCATAGAGCAGGAACGCATCGTTGGATTGTGGACTTTTGAAAAGCAGTTCCACCGGCTGCCCGTTGTCAAGGTGTTTCTTCAGCTTGAAGGAGGAGACAGAGGCGCCGTTGGGATTGAACTCAACAATGAAGTACTCGGTTGAGAAGGTGAAGGGTGCACTGGAACCCTGATTTCCCACCGATACCAAAGACCCTGGCAGATTGCTGTTCCAAGCAATGTTGGAGGGAATCTGTGAATACTGGGCGGGCTCCAACGTGGTGGTTGCGGCATTTGGCTGCTGGACTACTTGCTGCTGGGCTGCCTGTTCTACAGGAACGGGAGCGAAGAATGTGGTTTGAATGGTCATACCGATTGTAATGACCAAAACGGAAAGGACTATGGCTAGAATGGTATTTTTGTCCATATCTGCTCCTGATGATGAGGTGTGGTGAGAAAACGTTCACAGGAAAGATAGGCACATAACGAATTTTTGCAACAACAGGAGTGGGAAAGACTAAAAAATAGTCTTAAGGCTTGAGGAAAACCCCAGCCTTTTCACAGAGTGAGAGGAGTTGTTTTTTTTGGGATGTATGGTCATCAACCTTTCCTGGATATACGATGAATGCAAAATCGTAACCGGGAATCATCCGAGGCTTTTCATTTCGCCAGATTTCCTTGATCTGTCTGCGTATTCTGTTACGCTGAACAGCGCTTCCATAGTGACGGACGGGTATTACTACAATCCGGTCAACATCCAGCTGGTTTTGGCTAACAATCAGTTTTAAACCACGGCAGGTGTATGTCCTGCCGGTTTTAAAAATTCGGTCAATCTCCGGTTTACGCTTTACAATTTCTTGTTTAGAAAGGCTTCTTCTCATCACATACGGACAGCTTGTGTCTGCCTTTGGCTCTCCTGCGGGCCAATACCAGGCGTCCGCCCTTCGTTGCCATACGAGCCCTGAATCCGAACTTTCTGTTTCTCTTGACTTTGCTGGGCTGGTAGGTTCTTTTTCCTTTGTAACTCATGAGATAATCTCCAATTTTACATCGCTTAACGCGGATATTTTCTAGTGTAGCGGAGGATGATCCTCCGAGTGGTGCAGTATAATGAGCAACTGTCGTTACGTCAAGTAACTAGGCGCTCAGCATCTGTATCGATTTGATCCCCAATGATGGGTATTTCTTGGTAATTAAAGCAAGTATCTTCTTTTGCTGCATGAGTGCAATCTGTGCCCAAGAAGGATGATCGGCACGAAGAACCAACGTTGTCCCTTTGATTTCCACAATTTTTACATGGGGATACAGTCGATTCCCAACGATTTTCTGCCACTCAAAACCAATGGCCGCCTTGGGATTGTCACTTCGGATATCAAGCGACCGCAACACGTAGTCCAAGACTTCTCTTCCTTGCAGAGGTTCCCCTTCCTTGCATAACCTGGGCTTCCTGTCCTTCATGAGCGTAAAAACCTTCCTTGTTGGACAGTATAGAACAAAGAGCCTTCATCGGCCAGCTCCGAAAAATAGTGTTCTTCAGGCAGAAATGTAAAAAAGGCCTGGCAGTACGTCTGCATCAACTGCAAAAACTGCTCACGCTTCTTGAAATCCAACTCCAAAAGCACATCATCTACGAGGATCAACGGCTCTTTTCCGGTTTTTTTCTGGAAAAATGCCATCTGGGCTGTTCTAAAAATCAAGGATGCCAATCGCAGCTGCCCGGTGGAACCTGTTTGGGAAAAAGGCTTGCAATCCTCCATGACAAGAAACCTGTCACGGTGAATGCCGCTGGTTGTGGTAAGCAGGCTCAAGTCACGGCTTCTGGTGCGGGCCAGGTGGTCGACAATTTCCTCTTCGGTTGCACAATCGCTCCACGATGGATGATACTCAATATGCACATCGAGCGAGCTTTCTGAAACATTTTTGTACATCAAGGGAAAAATCTGGTCGAACTCATACACTGCATGCGTTCGTTCCCTTTGGATGGCAAGCCCGTATTTTGCAAGCTGGAGATCATACAGGTCCAACAGTTCAAGAATTCCATCCTTGATTGCCTGATTGCGCTGACGAAGGATCAGACGATACCGCCTCAAATCATCGAAAAAAAGCGGGTTGTACATGCTCATCGTCTGATCGAAGAACCTTCTTCTCTGTTCCGGCTCCCCCTTGATGAAAAAAATGTCGTCATGACTGAAGACAATGCAGGGAATATTGTAGATCAATTCCTTGCGGTCCCTCACTTCACGATCATCGAGGGTCAAGATTCGCTTCCCGTCCTTCAACTGCAGCACCAGCGTATGGATTACTTGGTCGTCACCAAGATATCGGCCTTCTATCCTGAAGGCTTTCTGACCGTGCTCAATCAACTCCTTCAGCTGGTTGGTGCGAAAGGATGATCCGTAGCAAAGTGTATAAATTGCTTCAAGCAGATTGGTTTTTCCCTGCCCGTTCTGCCCAATGAGGAATACCTGCCGATTGTCGACAGGTATCCTTTCGGAGACAATATTTCTGAATTGGTTTGTCCAAAGTTCGATGAAACGCATTAGGAATTGGGTTGCATCGGCATGATGATATGATAGTAATCCCTGTTGCTTTCAGGCTTTACCGTCATAGCTTTGGTCGGCTCGGTGAAGTTGATCGAGAAATACTCACCTTCCATCGCTTTGAGAGGGTTGAGCAGGTAGGTGTAGTTCAAGGACACCTTGCTGTCAGGTCCTTCATACTGGCAGGGAATTATCTCCTTGGCCTCCCCGACTTCACTCTCGTCGCTGGTCAACAGTACTCCTGCCTCGCTGATGTCGAGGAAAATCCGTTTTGCCTTGTTTTCAACCAGCAGTGATACACGCTTCAATGCATCCAGCATATCCTGGATGCGCATTGTGCAGCTGTACGTCTGGCTGTCGGGAATAACTCGGCGATAATTGGGATACTGGCCCTTGATCAGGGTGGTGTAGAAGGTTCTCTGGGCTATTTTTGCGAAGAGCAGCTGGTCGGTGATGCACAGTTTCAACACTCCTTCGTCTGTCGATAATTTCTTAAGCTCGGTGAAAAACTTGGCTCCGATGATGATCGGAGTAAACATAGGAAGCTCTTCCTCAAAAGTTCGCTCAACGATGGAAAGCCTTCTTCCGTCGGTTGCAACCATGTTCATGCCGCTGGCATTGCGTTCAAGATAGAGACCGCAGAGGAAATAGCGGGTTTCATCCTCGCTGATGGCAAACATGGTTTGATTGGCCATATCGGAAAAGGATTTCTGAGGAACGGTGAAGTACTGTTCTTCAGGAACAGCCTCCAGGGCCGGAAATTCATCTGTGGAGATGGTTCTCAACTTGAAGTCAATGTTTTGGCCCACGGGCTTGATGGTGAACATACCGTCTTCAACGTTGAACTCAACATTGGACTCAGGCAGTGAGCGGAGAATGTTCAAAAGTTTCTCACAAAAAACGGTTGTTTTTCCTTCCTCGAGTGTCTGTACTGCGATATGGGTGCTGAATCCCAGTTTTTGGTCTGTAGCTCTGATAACCAGGACATCGTTGTAGGTTTCAAGGTATACGTTGGAAGTTATGGAAAGAGAGTTCCGTTGGCTGGTGAAATCCATGGAATATGTGATCTCTGTGAGGATGGCTTCTTTGCTGCAGACGAATTTCATCTTAATACTCCTAGTTTATTAGAATATGTAGTAATAATAGTAATAATAGCACATATTTTGTGGATAACTTTTTAATTCATTATACAATCTCTTCTTACTTTTTGTCATCCTGTGGATAACTTTTAAACTTGTCCACATTTCATCCACAAGCAAAAAAGCTCCATCCACAGGTTTTCGAGGTTATCCACAGTGTGTCCGGAAGCTATCCACAGGGAATTACTTCTTACTATTTGTTAAGTCACGCTTCAATTTCAGGATGGTATTGGAAAACGATTCATCTCCCTTCATCAGCGACTCGATTCGATCGTATGCATGCATGACCGTCGTATGGTCCCGCCCTCCGAATTCAGTGCCTATTTCGGTTGTTGAGTACTCGGTTATATCCCTGGCGAGGAACATGGCGATCTGCCTCGGTTGGATCAGGGACTTGTTCTTCTTCTTGCCCTTGATTTCAAAGCTGCTGACGTTGAAATACTCGCCGACGACCTTGATGATGGTGTCGATGGAGAGCGTTTGGTTTGCGTTGGCAGCCAAGGAAGGGAGAATGCCCAACAGCTCTTTTGCCTTCTCGAAGGAAATCTCCTGGGAAAGCAGCTCGCTGTAGGCGATCAACTTTGTAAGGGAGGATTCCAAATCCCTGACATTGGTGCACACATTGGTTGCAATGTAGTTGAGGATTTCCTCGCTCATCGAGCTGCCCCTCTCTTCCAGCTTCTTCTTGAGAATTGCCATCCTTGTCTCATAGTTGGGTGGTTGCAGGTCCACGTTCAAGCCGCGCTCGAACCGGCTGCTCAAGCGGTCGGTAATATTCTTCAGTTCGCTGATGGGGCGGTCACAGGTGAATACCATCTGTTTCTTCGACTCATAGAGGTTGTTGAAGGTATGAAACAACTCTTCCTGGGTGCTGTCCTTGCCCTGCAAGAAGTGAATATCGTCGATCAGCAGCACATCGACCTTGCGGAACTTGTTCTTGAAGTGCTGGGTTCTTTGCGATCCGATGGATTCGATGAATTCATTGGTGAACATTTCGGCGGTGACATACATGACCTTCAGTTCAGGTGTATTGTTGATGATGTAATTCCCGATGGAATTGAGCAGGTGCGTCTTGCCAAGTCCCACCCCTCCGTAGATGAGGCAGGGGTTGTAACTGACACCAGGATTCTTGGCAATGGCAAGACTGGCATTGTAGGCGAAAGCGGAGTTGTCTCCAATAACAAAGGTGCTGAAATCATAGGAAGGGTTGAGATTGCTCTCCTCCTTCATGCGCAGCGTTTTTTCATTCGAGATTTTTGATTTCGCCTGAATCTGTACCGGCTCTGGATCCTCCTCTTTTTCCTTTGGGTTCCTTTGTGGTTTTATTATCTGTTCAATTTCTGTACGCGAGACAACAGTAAACTCAACATTGATGTCTTCACCGGTCAATTCACAGAGTGTATTGATGATTAAATCCCTGTACCGGGCTATCACTGTATCCAGAATAAACTGACTGGCACCCGCCAGAATTACTTTTTTATCCTCTGATTTCAGGTACGCGATACGGTTGAACCAGGTGTTGTATTCCTGCTCAGGCAGCGTATCCTTGATTCTGGAGGCAGTCTCCTGCCAGAATTCAAAATAGGTGGTATGCATGTCGCTCATGCGGCCATTTTACCCTGTAGATACAAGTGGTGCAAGTATTGTTCATATATCATCGAGTGTAAAATGTAAATCTTTATAATATAAAAATTAATAAATAATTTTGTTTTCCTGTCCAAGCTTGCAACTCCTTACGATTTTTGTTATAATCAATCAAAATCAGCAACAGCATTTTTTTATTATTGCATAAGGATATAACGAATGAGTGAAGGGAGCTTTGCCAACGGAACGTTCGAGCCGTCCTTGCACCGCGATGGTGTGATGATGGAGAGCGCTTCTCATAGCTATTCTGCCGGGAGCATCCAGGTTCTCAAGGGTCTTGAGGCCGTTCGGAAGCGACCCGGTATGTACATAGGTTCGACAGGCATCGAAGGATTGCACCACCTTGTTTACGAAGTGGTCGACAACAGTATCGATGAAGCAATGGCGGGGTACTGTTCAGACATTCAGGTGTTCCTTGATCTGGATGCCGACGGCAGGGAAGTCTGTACCGTAGAGGACAATGGTCGCGGCATTCCCGTCGATCTCCATCCGACTGAAAAGAAGAGCTCGCTCGAGATAGCCCTCACCCAACTCCATGCCGGCGGCAAGTTCGACAAGAACTCCTACAAGGTGTCAGGTGGCCTGCATGGTGTCGGTGTATCGTGCGTCAATGCCCTCTCCATATGGATGGAGGTAACCGTCTATCGTGACGGAGGGGTGTACCGGCAACAGTACAGCTGTGGCATCCCGCAGACGGAGGTTGTCCGCATCGGGAACTCAGACCGGTCGGGGACCGTGGTCAGCTTCACTCCTGATTACAGCATCATGGAGCAGAATGCGTTCAATTATGAAGTGTTGGTGAGCCGGTTCCGGGAGCTCTCCTTCCTGAATAAGGGAATTTCCATCACCGTCACCGACCGCAGGGGTGATGAGATCCGCAGCCAGAGCTTTCAGTCCGAGGGCGGTATCAGCCAGTTTGTCAGCTATCTGAACGAGTTCAAGCGGGTGCTGGTCGATCCTCCTATTTCCATCGAAGGCGAGAAGGATTCCATCAAGGTTGAAATCGCCCTTCAGTACAACGACAAGTACGACGAGAAAGTGCTCAGCTATGTCAACAACATCAACACCCGTGAAGGCGGCACCCACCTGACTGGATTTAGAACCGGCTTGAGCAGGGTGATCAACGCACAGTTGCAGAAGAACACCAAACTGCTGAAGAAATATGAAGAGAAACTCGAGCAGAGTGATATCTCCGAGGGTTTGACTGCCGTTGTATCGGTAAAAGTGCCTGAGCCTCAGTTTGAGGGTCAGACAAAGATGAAACTGGGAAACTCAGCGGTTACCGGTGTGGTTTTCTCGCTTGTATATGAGAAGCTGGGCAACTATTTTGATGAGTTCCCCGCCCAGGCTGAAGTGATTCTGGAAAAGATCATCAATGCAGCGCTGGGACGCATCGCAGCCCGCAAGGCACGTGAGCAAATCCGCAAGAAGAGCGAAGGCGGCGGCCTTCCGGGCAAGCTTGCAGACTGCTCTGAGAAGGACCCGGCCAAGTGTGAAGTGTTCATCGTCGAGGGTGACTCGGCAGGCGGATCGGCAAAACAAGGCCGGGACCGAAGGTTCCAGGCAATTCTGCCGCTGTGGGGAAAGATGCTCAATGTCGAAAAGGCACAGGAGTACAAGGTTCTTGGCAACGACAAGCTGCAGCCCGTGATTTCCACCATCGGTGCCGGCTTGACCCGCTACAACAATATGGGAAAGGACGATGATTTCGATAGTGATGTGACCTTCGATGTAAGCAAGGTCCGCTATCACAAAGTCATCATCATGGCTGATGCCGACGTCGACGGCTCTCACATCAGGACGCTGTTGCTCACCTTCTTCTTCAGGTATATGAGGCCCCTGATCGAAGCCGGCTATGTCTACTTTGCCATGCCCCCCTTGTACAAGATCACCATCGGCAAGAAAGTGCAGTACGCCTACGATGAAGAGGCACGGGTGAAGATTCTTCAGGAAAACAATATCAGCGATCCTTCAAAGGTCGCCATTCAGCGGTACAAAGGTCTCGGTGAAATGAACCCCGAACAGCTTTGGGAGACGACAATGAATCCTGAGACCCGCTTGATCAGCCAGATCACCCTTCATGATGCCGAAGAGGCCGATCGGGTATTTTCCATGCTGATGGGTGAGGAAGTGGAGCCCCGAAGGGCTTTCATCGACGCGAATGCCGTCTATGTATCGAATCTGGATGTCTAGGAAAGGATAGAATCGTGGAAGAAATAAACGAAAGCAGGACGATTAGGGTCGACGTGTCCAAGGAGATGCGTACCTCGTATCTCAACTATGCCATGTCCGTCATTGTAAGCCGGGCTCTGCCTGATGTCCGTGACGGCCTGAAACCGGTCCACCGAAGAATCCTCTTTGATATGTTCGAAATGGGACTCAGGGCCAACTCATCCTACAAGAAGTGCGCTCGTATCGTCGGTGACGTTCTGGGCAAGTATCACCCGCATGGTGATGCCTCTGTCTATGATGCCCTGGTCCGTTTGGCCCAGGACTTCTCGCTGCGCTACCCTGTAGTGAATCCCCAAGGAAACTTCGGTTCCATCGACGGGGATCCGGCGGCGGCCATGCGATACACCGAAGCGAAAATGAGCCGTATCGGTGAGGAGATGCTGCAGGACATCCAGAAGGAGACGGTCGATTTCGGCCCGAACTATGACGATTCCTTGCAGGAGCCTACCGTGCTTCCCGCCTCCTTCCCTTTCCTGCTCGCCAACGGGTCCAGCGGTATCGCCGTCGGTATGGCGACCAACATGGCTCCCCACAACCTGCAGGAAATCTGTGATGCCGTCAGTGCAGTGATCGATAATCCCGATATCACCATCGACGAGCTCATGGAGCATATCAAGGGCCCCGACTTTCCTTCCGGAGGAGTCATTTGCGGTATGCAGGGTATCAGGGATGCCTTCACCACCGGTCGAGGCAGGATTGTCGTCCGCTCCGTCTACGAGATTGAGACCAGCGAGCGCGACCACGACCAGATTGTCTTTACCGAGATTCCTTATCAGGTGAACAAGGCTGATTTGGTCAAGAAAATCGATGACCTTCGCAAGGATGGTGCAATCCCCATGATTGCAGTAGTCCGTGATGAATCCGACCGAACGGGAATCCGTATTGTAGTCGAGCTGAAGGTTGGGGCGGAGCCCATGGTGGTATTGAACCAGCTCTTCGCCCGCACGGCCTTGCAGTCGAACTTCAACGTCAACAACCTTGCCTTGGTGCAGGGCCGCCCGCAGATGCTGACGCTCAAGGACATGTTGGTCTACTACATCCGCCACCGTGAGGAAGTGGTGACCAGAAGGACGCGATACGACCTGAGAAAGGCCCAGGAACGGGCTCATATCCTCAGGGGTTTGAAGATTGGTTTGGACAACATCGACGAGGTCATCCAGATCATCAAGGATTCGGCGGATAATACCATTGCCGCCGAGCGTCTGATTGCCCGTTTCAGTCTCGACCAAATCCAGGCCCAGGCGATCATCGACATGAAGCTCGGTCGTCTCAGCCATCTTGAAAGTTCCAAAATTCTGGAAGAGTTGGCCGACCTTGAGCAGAAGATTGCCTATTATCAGGATTTGCTTGCCGACGAGGTCAAGATTCTCAAGCTGGTGCAGAGTGAAGTACAAGCCCTTCCGGCAACCTTGGCTCCCAAGGATCGGAGACTCACCCAGATTGTTCGTGAGGAGCTCGGTCAGGCCACCTTGGAGGATTTCATCAAGGATGAGCAGGTTGTTGTCCTGATCAGCAACAAGGGCTTTGTCAAGCGCATTCCCACTGAAGAGTATGAGGCTCACGGTAGGGCCGGCAAGGGAACAAAAACCGCAAAACTTCAGGATGGGGATTTTATCGATCACATGTTTGTCGCCTCCACCCACGAGTATGTGATGTTTGTCACCAACGCAGGCAAGGCTTACTACACCAAGGTATTTGAAATCCCTGAGGCCAGCAAGACTGCAAAGGGGACCAGCATCAAGAATATCCTGCAGCTGGAGACTACCGAGAAGATTACTTCGATCATCAGCTTCAAGGAGTTCAGTGATGACCACTACCTGATGATGGCAACCCGTAATGGTGTGGTGAAGAAGGTGTCCTTGACCAACTTCATCAATGCCAAGGTCAGGGGCATCAGGGCTCTCTTCCTCGATGAGGGTGATGAGCTTCTCAGCTGCGAGCTGATTCAGGAAGGAGATGAGGTCATGCTCGTCACCAAGCTCGGACGGGGCTTGCGCTTCCGCCAGGAGGATGTACGGGCCATGGGTCGTGCCTCACGCGGCGTACGGGGTATCAGGCTGCTCGGTGATGACCAGGTAGCGGGACTTCTGAAAGTAGACAATGATAAGCGCATTCTCATGATCACCGAAAATGGACAAGGCAAGCAGGTGACCTTCGATAGTTTCACTGTCCATGGCAGAGGAACGCAGGGTCAGAAGATTTATCGTCTTGGCGGCAAGGCCAACTTCATTGTCGGCGTCTTGAGCGTGGATGATGAGGATGATGTAGTCTGCGTGACCCTCATGGGACAAACACTGAGGGTGCATGTGAACGCAATCTCCATCCAGGGCAGGAATGCTGCAGGTGTCAAGGTTGTGAAGATGAAGTTCAATGGTGATTCCATTGTTGCCATTGCCTCCACCGAGCGGGATGAGGAAGCGGAAGTTGAGATTCCTGAGCAGCCGAATCCTGAAGCACAAGAGGTTGTTGAGGACGAGGACGTTCCTGTAGAGGATGATGAGCCTGCAACTGAGCCTTCAGACAACGAATAAAACATTTGTTAAGTAGTTTATCGGGTCGTTCCAATACACAGGAACGGCCTTTTTTTTAGGCCGATAAGAGGAGATTTCCCCACGCAAATCTGTATCTATTTAAAGAAACATACCCTGATAAACCTGCAAATGGAGCTCCCAGATGCAGGTTTTGCCTGTTTTGCATTGC
>ERZ1645192.1265-NODE-1265-length-21174-cov-7.693641_pt1 | contig 21174 bp, 18 predicted proteins | sample MGYA00575354_ERZ1645192 | MGnify/ENA primary metagenome ERZ1645192 (study PRJEB40844, sample SAMN11349763) | freshwater sediment metagenome | isolation source: river sediment | host: Sediment | place: India: Faizupur Khadar , New Delhi | collected 2017-02-21 ... | reverse complement strand
CCTCCCGGCGCTTGTCGAGGAGGTGGTAGAGGCTAAGCAGGGGGTGGCGCCACAGCATGCGGGGACCCGCGTAACGCATCACCGCCTTGACCCGCTCCCGCTGGGTGGCGCTGTAGCAATGCACCTGACAATGATTACAAGCGGGTTTGTCCTCACCGAAAGGGCAATTGGCCAGGCGTTGCTCCGCGTAATCCAGCAACTGGATGCAATCCTCGCAGAGCTGGCCGCGCTGGCCATGGTGGTCGCGGCAATAGATGGCCATCATCGCGGCCAGGGTATGCCTTTCCCGGACCAAGCGGGGACCCAATGCCTGGCCTGGCGCGACGTCGAAGATCATGGCGCGCGATCGAGGAAATGGAGTTGATCCCCGGCGGCGAGGGGGCGGACGATGGGTTTGAGGGTGGCGAGTTCCGCCGCCAGATCCGCCTTGGCGGTCGCCGCCGCCGTTGCGTCCGGGTACAGCCCGTAGAATACCGCGTACCAGGGTCGGCCACCGCGGCTCTCAATCCGGAAATAGACCCGCGCCGGCATGTCCTCCCGTTGCGCGAAGCGCCGGACGTCCTCCAGGTCGCGGAAGGTGATCAGTTGCACTGCCTGCCTGCCCTCCTCCAGGACGAATGGCTGCTCGGCCTGCACCTGCTCCACCTCCGCTACCTGGTCGCCAGCCGCAACCGAAGTACCGGTGCCAAGGGAAGGGGGCTCCAGAGTAGGGCCGGTGGCTGGTGCCGGGGGCTGGGCCTCGGGCTGATCGCCAGGGGCCGGGGTGGTGGGATGGTCACCGGCCTTGTGGTGGGTGGTTAGCGATTGCTGGTCCCTTTCCCCATCCTCGCTGCCCACCACGGTGGCTAGGGTCTCGGCCGGGTTGGCGCTGCTCCCCTCCCCGGGTTGGTCGGAAGGGGTGCCCTCTTCGGGGGCGAAGGATTTCTGCTCTAGGGGCAGATTGGCTGAGGCGAGGATACTGGCTAGGCTGTCCCGCAGTTGGAGCATGTCTTTGCCGAGCCGCTCCTGGGCCTTCTGGAGGTCCTCGACCTTCTTCGCCAGATCGGCATCAGCCGTTTCAAGGGCCTCGACATCTTCCCGTAGGTCAGGAGAGGGCTCCGGCGGGGGGGCCGTCTTACTGGCCAGGGTCTCTTCCAGACCCTTGAGACGGTTGGCCAGATCGTTGACGCCCGACTGGCGGGCTTCAACCTTCTCGTTCAGGTCCCCGGACAGGCGGGAAACCGCCTCGTCCAGTTGACCAAGGCGTTTGTCGAGGGGCGCCGTATCGATTTCCGACAGGCGGGCCACCGCCTCCTGGATGCCAGTCAACTGATCGCTGATCTCCACCTTGGTGGCATCGGCCTGCATGTAGTTGAAGACCGGGGCGCCAATGGCGATCACTAAAGCCAGGAGAATGAGAAGTGTGGTCGCCAGGGTCCGGCGGCGCAGGTCGTCGTCGATCTCATCGCGTTGAGCGTCCAGGGCGCGGCGGACCTCGATCCCTGTGCGGCGGCGATCGTCATCGACGTCCGCGATGCGCCCGATCAGGGCTACCTCGATATCGCGGACTTTGTTGCTCAAGGCATCCAGGGCCTGATCGAGGCTGACCTGGCGATCTTGCGCGTGCATCACCGCAGGGTTCGTCTCCGCGCTGGACGCCAAGGTCCCGGATGGTTCTCCGGCGGCGGCATGGGTTGGAACCGCGGGGGAGGGGCTGGGTGCTGCGGCTGCTTGTTCCATGGGGTGGCGGCTCCCGTTGCTCAGGATAGGATGTAGTCAGCTTAGATGGCTAGCCGGTGCAAATCCCGTTTCGGATCCAAACCGCGAATTGACCTGCGCCAGGCTAGCTATCAATGATCCCCCAGCCAGCGCGGGATTCCAAGAGGAAACCACGACCTGGTAGGCTTTCGACGGCGCTGTCCATCACGCATCGATGCGCGGTGTTACCCCTCGCGAATCGGTCCGTTGGCTATCGGGGGGTTGATCAGCTTTCCCAGATGACGTTTTTCCCCCGTTCCGCCGCCTTGGTCAGGAGGTCGATCAGGGGCAGGGCGCGATTCGCCAGGCTCACGTGGCGACCGGCCCCCTCCTCATCCTGGGACTGGCGTACACCGGCCCTTGGCGCCGGGTCCAGGGAATCGTGGGGGTGCTCCGCGACCGCGGCCTTGAGCCGCTCCAGGGCGACGGGGATGTCCAATGCCAGCAGGGCGCCGGGCACCCGGCCGCTCTGGCCCATGAGTTTAAGCAGGGTCAAAGCCACATCGCCAAACATGATGATGTCGGCGTGGGCATCGGTTTTGAAAGTGACCAGCATGAGGTGTCTCCGAAAAATTTCCTTACCGATGTCTCTATTATCCGCACGCCGGGGGCAGTCGGCATCCGCCGGCGGCATCGGATTGTCCGTCCCTACCCTTGATATGGCAGGGACCTGACACCCGAAATCGGCGTGTTAGGGGTGTCAATGGGTATAAAATCCCGCCTTGATGCACGCCCCCCGGCCAGCGACCAGCATTTGCGGGCCGCCGGGGTAACGACGAACCCTTCGATGGAATCGCCCATGAAAAATTCCCGCGCCCTCCGGACCAGCTTTCTGACCGTCCTTGGTGTCCTTGGACCGCTGCTGGGCCTCACCGGGTTTCCAGGCCTGGCGGGGGCCGAGATTCCCGCCGCGCCCGTCATGACCCTCTATAAATTCAACGGCCCCCGTAGCATGCCCTATTACGATGCCGACGACTTCGCCCGGCGCGGTCCCATGTCCCCGGCGGGCCAGCTCACCCAGGGCAGTTCCATCATCCCCTGCCTGGTGATCCGCGGTGGCAAGCCCCTGACGGATGCCAGTGGTACCCCCTACGTCGGCTTCGAGATCGTCGTCGATGTCCTCAAGGCCGGGCCGGAGGCGAGCGAACGCTTCAAGCAGGCCCTGAGCAAGCGTCAAGGCCTCCGGGTCCAGAACCACCACTGCCCACCGGGCGTCGATCGGGTCATCAGCGTCCGCGATCTCTATGCCTTGACCAAGGCCCCGGCCTTCGACCCCCCCCGCGCGGGCGGAGGTTCCGGCCGCGGTGGGGCTGATGGCGGTGCCAGCAAGCTGGATCGTCTGGTGCGAGGTTTTCACAATTCCTCTTATTGCGAAGAGGTCAACGCCAAACTGGTCGGTCGGCGCGTCGCCCTGGAGAAGGCCTGGGAACGTTACATCGCCGCCAACACGGGCGATGTCTCCGCCGCGGATCTTAAGCGCGCCATGCAGCTCGACTATGTCATGCGCACCGCCCTGTTCGAGGCTCACCTGGGCCGCGGCTGCAACGCCTATGGCGCCTGCGAGCGCAACATCATCGCCCTCTCCCTGCGCAACCGCGTCATCGGCCAATGTCGCCGGGACCAGGGCTGTCGCTACCCCGGGGATTATCAGGGTGCCGCTTCGTCCGTCTCCCAATACAACATCTGGGACGAGTATCTCACCCAGGTCTCGGGGCTCACCTCCTGTTACCTGCGGGATGACATCGGCGGCAGCGGAAACGCCCGCAGCGGCGCCTACTACGACAAACTCCAGACCATGCACGGCCAGAGCCTGGCCGACTTCGAGCGTATCCTCTTCGGCGATGACCGAGACCTGCGCGAGCTCTTCCCGGACAATTCCCTCACCGATCTGCTGGGCCTGCGCAACTATTATCACGCCCCCGCCATGGGCAAGTGCTTCCCCGGACACCCGGAGGCAGAGTACATGAGCGGTGCCATCGCCCGAAAGGGGGATGACTTCGCCCTCATCGCCAACACCCGCGTCCAGTTGGAGGGCAAGGTCGGGGATGGCTACCGCTTCCGCGAGTTCCTGGTCACCGAAGACGAGGACGCCGACCGCATCAGACTTGAGGACAATTACCCAGGTTTCATCCTCGACGGCCGCAAGGTCAGCGGCAAGCCCCCGGCCTCCTGTCCCCCTTACGGTATCCCCGCTGGCTGCCGCCAGTCCAAGATCGGACGCTACCGCAAGGTCCCCTCCTGGCTGGCCGAGGGCAAGCCACTCGAGCTTAAGTGCCGGATTCAGGATCGCGGCGAGAACTGCCAGGCTTCACCCAGTACCCGGACCATCAGCGTCGGCGGGGTTTGCGATACCCAGATGCGGCCCGTGGCCCATGTGGACTGACACCGAGACGGGTACCGCGGTCCGGCAGAACGGGGCTGAGCGGGAGGGCGGTGACCTTGCTCTATGACATCTTCTTTTCTGGCGAACTGCTGCCGGGAGCTGGCCCGGCGGAGGTGAAGACCCGACTCCAGAGCCTATTCAAGCTCTCGGATGAAGTGGCCCGGCGCTTGTTTAGCGGCCAGACCCTAGCCCTCAAACGGGGGCTGGATCCGACCCGGGCGGAGCGATTGCGATGGATCTTTCAGGAAGCCGGCGCGGTGGTCTGGTTGGTCGAGCAAGCGCCGTTATCCCGCGAGGACCAGGGGGGGCTGGCGGAGCAATCGCCGGTGCCCCACTTGGACGTGGCACCACCCGGGTCCGCTTGCTGGTCCCTGACGCCGGCGGATGATCCGCTGCCCCTGGAGCCGGACCCGGCTCATCCTCTCCCGGTGGTCGACATCAGCGGCCTGCGCTTGATTACCACATCGGACTGGAGCCTGGCGGATTGCGACCGGCTGCCGCGACCAGCCAGGGTGCCTGATATCAGTCATCTGCGCATCCTGGAGCCGGAGGAACATCCATGAATGAGTATTTTCCGCACCTCGTCGTCGGCGCTGGCATCAGCGGCCTGGGCCTGGCCTATTACGCCGCGCGCCGGGGCGTACGGACCCTGGTACTGGAGGCGGAGCCCCGGTTCGGCGGCTGTATCCGCAGCCTGACCCTCCCCGGTTGCGGCGACTTCTGGGTGGAGGCCGGTGGCCACACCGGCTTCAACAGCTACGGCCACCTGCTGGATATCCTGGCCGATCTGGGGATGATGGGACGCCTCACCCCCAAGGCGAAGGTGGGCTATAGCCTCTGGCGGGGCGGGCAACGTCACCGCGTCCTTTCCGCCCTGCATCCTCTGGAGCTTATCTTGTCCCTGCCGCGCCTGTTCACGGCCAAGGCCAGAAAGCCCGAGTTGAGCGTCCGCGATTATTACGGGGCTGGCCTGGGGGCGAGGAATTATCGGGATCTCTTCGGTCCCGCCTTCAGCGCCGTCCTCTGTCAGCCCGCGGACGATTTTCCCGCGGACTTCCTTTTCCGCCCCAAACCCCGGCGCAAGGAGGTGATGCGCGCCTTCACTCTGCCCCGGGGGTTGGCGGAGATCCCTCATGCCCTCGTCGGGCGATCCGGCGTAGAGGTATGGACGAGTCAACGCCTGGTGGAGGTGCGTTGGGATGGCAAGGATTTCCGCTTGCGGCTGGAGGATGGCCGCGAACTGGCCTGCGCGACCCTCAGCCTCGCAACCCCGCCGGATGTAGCCGCGCGTCTGCTCAGGCCCCTGGTGGCGGCATCCCCATCACCAGGGGTAGGTTACCTGGACCCGGATGGCCTGGCTGCGATCGCCGGTATCGGCATGAGCGAAATCGAGACCCTGAGCCTCTGCGTCCCGACAACGGCCTTGGGTCACCTCAAGCCGACCGCCGGGCTCATCGCCGTGGACGATGCCTTCAACGCCATGGTGGCGCGGGACTATCTACCCGATCCAGCCTATCGCGGTTTCAGCTTCCACTTCCGTCCCGGCGAGTTGGATGCCCAGGGTCAGGTGGCGCGGGCCTGCGTCGCGCTGGGTATTGAGCCGCGGGTCATCGCTGGCTGGATACAGGTTCACAATCGCCTTCCCGCCCTGCGGGCGCGCCATAGGGCACGGGTGGCCCGTATCGACGCCGCCCTGGCCGGTACCCGGCTGGGAATCACCGGCAACTGGTTCCAGGGAGTTTCCATCGAGGATTGCCTGACCCGCAGCCAGGAGGAATGCGAACGCCTCTTCACCTGAAAACTGGGTGTGGTGATGGTCGGTTGTTTTTCGCCCTGCATGTCGGTTTCCGGTCGGACCCGAGGATCCGGTAGAGCCTCAAATTGCTCTTTGATCTCATACTTGCAATATTGGTAAAGTGAAAATGAATGCCAGGAGGAATCCGGTATGGGTAAAGTGATTCTGGTTGTCGGTCTTATCGCCGGTCTGTTGGCCGGTTCGGCCGGGGCTGAAGAGGTGATCGGCAGCGTCAGTACCCGCTTCAAGATACTCGGCCCCAACGATAAGGTGGTGGTCGAGGTCTTCGACGACGAGGATGTGCCCGGGGTGGCCTGCTATCTCAGTCGGGCCAAGACCGGGGGCATTTCTGGCGCCGTGGGGGTGGCGGAAGACACCTCGGATGCCTCCATCGCCTGCCGTCAGATCGGGCCCATCAAGCTGAGCGAAGAGATCCGCTCGGGCAAGCTGGACGGGGAAGAGGTCTTCAAAAAGCGCACCTCCCTCATATTCAAATCCATGCAGGTGGTGCGGTTCTTTGATCCCAGGCGCCAAGTGCTGGTGTACCTGACTTACAGCGACCGCATCATCGAGGGGTCCCCCAAGAACAGCATCTCCGTTGTGCCGATCCAGCCCTGGACCGGGGCGGAGAGCCCGGCCGCCAAGTGATGAGGATGGGGGGCAGGTCCTCCGGGCTGGTGACTGGACTCCCCCGCACTGGCATCGGTGAAGACGGATACTCGCGACGTTTATGACGAGCATCTCGATCTCCAGCCGTGAGCCGACTGGCTGCCGGCCAAGGTGACAAACCCAGGCCGGCCGGATCAGCCTCAGATCAGGACCAGATTGTCGCGGTGGATGAGTTCGGCCTCGTTCAGATAACCAAGAATAGCCTGGAATTTTGCGCTCGGCTGGCCCAGGATACGTGAAGTCTCTTGGGCGTCGTAGTTGACCAGACCCCGCGCCACCTCCCGGCCATCCGGGTCTAGGCAGGCGACCACCTCCCCGCGGGCGAAGGCACCGCGGACGGCAGTGACCCCCACCGCCAGTAGGCTGGTGCCCTGGGTACGCAAGGCGCGTACCGCCCCCCGGTCAAGGGTCAGTTGGCCCCGCACCACCAGATGCCCCGCCAGCCATTGCTTGCGCGCCGCCTGGGCCTCCTGAACCGGGGTCAGCAGGGTACCCACCCTCTCGCCGGCCCGGAGTCGGGTGAGTACCTCGGCGCCTCGGCCAGGGGCGATGACGGTGGGAGTACCGGAGCGGGCCGCCAGGCGCGCCGCCCGGACCTTGGTGACCATGCCGCCCAGCCCCAGGCCGCTGGCGCTGCCGCCGGCCACGGCGTCCAGCAGGGGGTTGTCGACGCGGGTCTCGGGGATGAGGCTGGCCGCGCTGGAAAAGCGGGGGTCGCGGTCGAAGAGGCCATCCTGATCGGTGAGCAGTACCAGCAGATCGGCTTCGATCAGGTTGGCCACCAGGGCCGCCAGGGTGTCGTTGTCGCCGAAGCGCAGTTCGTCCGTGGCCACCGTATCGTTTTCGTTGATGACCGGGATGACGCCCAGGGTCAACAGGGTGCGCAGAGTGGTGCGGGCATTGAGGTAGCGGTTGCGATCCACCAGGTCATCGCGGGTCAAGAGCACCTGGGCTGTACGCAGACCGCGTTGATCGAAGCAGTCCTCGTAGGCGCGAATCAGGCCCATCTGACCCACGGCGGCGGCGGCCTGGAGTTCGTGCAGTGTCTGGGGGCGGCGTTTCCAGCCCATCCGGGCCATACCCTCGGCCACGGCGCCGGAAGAGACCAGCACCAAGTCCGCGCCACCCCGGCGCAGGGCGGTCATTTGATCCACCCAGGGGGCCAGGACGTCCCGGTTCAGACCCTGTCCATCGCTGGTGAGCAGGGCGCTGCCGATCTTGACCACCCAGCGGCGGGTGGAGGGCAGATGGTCTCTTGTCATCATCGCGGTCAATAATCCTGTTTATGAAAGCGTATTCACCGCATCCCCGAGTCATCGGTCCGCCAGTCAGTCCAGAGGGTGCCAGTCCGCTTCGTCCGCCGCGATTGCTTCCTCGCTCCGCTCCGCCAGGCGCAGCGTTTCGAGCCGGTGCATCAGGGCCACCATCAGGGCGGGGGTGCCGGTACCGGTAAGGGCGGAGATGCCATAGACCGGGCCGGACCAGTCCAGTTCTTCCAGGAGGAGAGTCCGCTGCGCCTCGTAGTCCGCGGGTTCCAGCAGGTCGAGCTTGTTCAGTACCAGCCAGCGCTCCTTTTCCATCAGGCCCATGCCGTAGCGCGCCAACTCCCGCTCGATCTTGCGTACCTGGCCCACGGGGTCCTGGGTCTCGTCCAGGGGGGCGATATCCACCAGGTGGAGCAGCAGCCTGGTGCGCGCCAGGTGGCGCAGGAAACGCAGGCCCAGCCCGGCGCCCTCGGCGGCACCCTCGATGATACCGGGGATGTCGGCGATAACGAAGCTGTGGTCCCGGCTCAGTCGCACCACGCCTAGGTGGGGCTGGAGGGTGGTGAAGGGATAGTCCGCCACCCCTGGTGTCGCGCTGGAGACCTGCCGGATCAGGCTCGATTTGCCGGCATTGGGAAAGCCGAGGAGGCCGACATCGGCGAGGAGGATCAGTTCCAGACGTATTTCTCGGGTCTCCCCCGGCGTGCCTGGGGTCCACTGCCGCGGGGTGCGGTTGACGCTGGACTTGAAGCGGGCGTTGCCGATGCCATGGAAACCACCCCGGGCCACGGTGAGACGCTGTCCCAATTGACACAGGTCGCCCAGTTGCTCGCCGCTCTCCTCGTCCCAGACCCGGGTGCCGACGGGGACGCGGATCACCAAGTCCTCCCCTTTGCGCCCCTTACGGTCCCGGCCCATGCCATTCTGGCCCCGCTCGGCGCGAAAGGTGCGCTGGAAGCGCAGATCCACCAGTGTATTCAGATTGTTGTCGGTGACGAGATGAACGCTGCCACCATCGCCTCCGTCACCGCCATTGGGCCCACCCTTGGGGATGAACTTCTCGCGCCGGAAGCTGACGCAGCCGTCACCGCCGTCCCCGGCCTGGACGCGGATGCGAACCTCGTCTACGAACTGCATGGGTGGAATGGCCTGAGTTCAAGGGGGGGCGATGAACCGGAGGGGACCAGAAACGCAAAAGCCCCGCCGACTGGCGAGGCTTCGTCCAGGCCGCCGGATTGGTAGGGTCTCAGAGGGCGTCGACCATCACATATTTGCGATTATCGGGACCCTTGACCTGGTACCGCACCACCCCGTCCTTCAGGGCGAAGAGGGTGTGGTCCCGACCACAACCAACGTTGTCGCCGTTGCGGATACGGGTGCCACGCTGGCGAATGATGATGCTCCCGGCGGTGATGCGCTGGCCGCCAAAGACCTTGACGCCCAGGCGTTTGGATTCCGAGTCGCGTCCGTTGCGCGAACTGCCGCCTGCCTTTTTGTGTGCCATACTATTCTCCTTCTCAGCCCGCGCTGATGCCGGTAACGGTCAGTTCCGTATAGGACTGGCGATGACCTGCCCGTTTGAGGTGATGCTTGCGTCGACGGAACTTGACGATTCTGACCTTTTCGCCGCGACCATGGCCGGTAACCCTCGCCGCGACCTTGCCGCCTTCCAGGTAGGGCTTGCCGACCTTGACCTGGTCGCCATCGGCGACCATCAGCACCTTGTCGAGTTCGATATCGGCGCCGGCCTCGACCGCCAGCTTTTCGACCCTCAGGGTGTCGCCCTCGGCGACCCGGTACTGCTTGCCACCGGTTTGAATGACCGCGTACATGAATGTGCCCTTCCCAGCGAAAACGTTTGTCCGCCTCCCGCGAGATGGGAGACTAACCAAAGACGGCGGATAATAACGACTAGGCCGCCCTCTCGTCAAACCGCCCGAAGGTTAATCAGGTGGTGGTCGGAGGTTGGTGGTTAGTGACTAGTGGATGCTGGCGCGGAACCCATGGACCCAGCGCCGTCCGTGGCCCTGATCGTTGACAGTCAAGGCGCAAATCCCTAGCATTCACCTAGTCTTTTCTCGCCATACCTAACGGTTGGTCTTCCCGGCTACGTTTACGGCTAATTTCTTTACAGCTTCCGACTTCGTCGCATCATGTCCCTCAGTGAAATACGGGCCCCCGTTGTCGAGGATTTGCGGGCGGTGGATGACCTCATCCTGCGCCGCCTCCAGTCCGACGTGGTCCTGATCAACCAGATCGGTCACTACATCGTCAACAGCGGCGGCAAGCGCCTGCGTCCCCTGGGCGTGCTCCTGAGTGCTCGCGCCTGCGGCTATCGCGGTGGTCGGCATGTGGACCTGGCCGCGGTGATCGAGTTCATCCATACGGCCACCCTGCTCCACGATGACGTGGTGGATGGTTCCGAGCAACGCCGCCACCGCGAGACCGCCAATGCCGTCTGGGGCAATGCCGCCAGCGTCCTGGTGGGGGATTTCCTTTATTCCCGCTCCTTTGAGATGATGGTCGAGGTGGGCAGCATGCCCGTCATGGACATCCTCTCCCACGCCACCAACCGCATCTCGGAGGGCGAGGTCCTCCAACTGCTCAACTGCAATGATCCCACCACCACCGAGGCGCGCTACATGGAGGTCATCGAGCGCAAGACGGCGACCCTGTTCGAGGCCGGGACCCGCATTGGCGCCGTCCTGGCGGCATCCTCCCCCGCGGTGGAGCGGGCCATGGCCGACTATGGCCGGTGCCTGGGGGTGGCCTTCCAATTGGTTGACGATGCCCTCGACTATCGCGCCAAGGGTGATGAGCTGGGCAAGAATCTGGGCGACGACCTGGCCGAGGGCAAACCCACCCTGCCGGTGATCCGCGCCCTGGAGGTCGGGAGCCCCGAACAGCAAGCCCTGCTGCGGGAGGTCATCGAGACCGGCGGCCGCGAACGCATCGCCGAAGTCGCCGCGGCCATTGATTCAACCTTGGCCATTGACTACACTATCGGACTCGCACGCCAATACGCGGCGGATGCCAAGTCGGCACTCGCCCTGCTTCCCGAATCGGCGTCGCGCCACGCGCTGGAGAAACTGGCCGACTTCGCCGTCGCCCGCACCTACTAGCGTCAGATCCTCGGGGTGTAGCTCAGCCTGGTAGAGCACTACGTTCGGGACGTAGGGGCCGGAGGTTCGAATCCTCTCACCCCGACCATTCCTCAATACTCCTTCTCGTAAGCGATGCCGGCGCGACTGCCGCTGGATGCGCCGATGTCCGTCTCCAGTTTCAGGTTGGGCGTGAGCTCGATGCGCATTACGCCTTGGGTCTCGCCAGCGCGGGTACCCTGACGGGCACCAAGGTAGACCCGTTCGGAGAGCTGTCGGCCCGCCTCGGCGGTGGTCCCCCCTTCCTGGTCGGTGCCGATGCTTAGGCGATCGAGCCCCAAGGCGGTACGGGCGCTCTCCAGCAGCCCGGGCCCCTTGGGACCGATGCCCGCCAGGCGCGCGGCCGCCAGGCCGACCTGCGCGGTCTGCCAGGGGGAGAGGCGGGTGCCGGCGACGCCGAACAGCAGCCGGGACAGGACCTCGTCCTGGGGCAGTTCTGGCTCGCCCCGTAATTCGATGCGCGGGGCCGAGGCGGTGCCCTTGACGCCGAGGATGGCGGTACTGCCCGCCGCCGTCACCCGGGCTTCCAGGTTAAGGGTGGGGTTCAGGCCGGTGGCGCCATCCAGGCCAATATGGCCTTGAGTGAAACGCAGGGTCTGGCCAATGAGTTTGTATTCGCCCCGGATCAGGTTGAAGCCGCCGGTGATGGTGGGGTCCGCCATCTGGCCTTGCACCCGCAGTTCCCCACCCAGTTCGGCGTCCACCCCTTGCCCGCGGATATAGACGCTGCGGGGGGCATCGAGACTGAGGTCGAAGGCCAGGCGGAAGGGGGCGGCCGTCCTCTCCCGGGGAGCGGCGGTGGGCCGGGGTTGGCGGGCTGGCCCTTCCTCATGCACCCGCAAGACGGGCACGCTGGCGGCCAGGTGTTCGGGCAGGCGGATGTCGATGCGCGAAAAGTGAGCATTCCCCGCCAGGATGGCATCTTGCGCCGGGCCGCGCAGGCTCAGATCCGCATCCACCTTCAGGCTCAGCAGATCGGATCGCAGCGGCTCGGCGCCCCGAGCGGTGAGGGTCAAATCCAGGGGGCGATCGGGGTCGAAAAGTTCGACCTTTCCATTGAGGGCCAGGGTGCCGGCGCCGGCCTGAGCCCGTACGCGCTCCAGGCGCAGCCGTTGATCGTCCAAAACCAGATCCCCGGTGAGCCCGGTCAGGCTAAGGCCCAGTTTCCAGTCCCGGAAGGTGATGCCGGTGAGATGCAGCCGCCCGTCAAGCCGGGGAGCGCTGGCGCTGCCGCCGATGCGAACGTTGAGGTCGGCCCGACCATTGGCCTCACGGCCTGAGGCGGTCAGCAGGGGGTCAAGCAGGTGCAGGTCCAGATGGCCCGCCGCTCGTAGGTCGAGGGAACCGGGCGCCAAGGGCAGGGTGCCGCCGATCGGCCCCTGGAGCCGTAGCTCACCCTGGGGGCCCAGCGCAACCCTGGCGTCGAGCTGGTTGCCGTCCGGCTTGAGACTCAGGCTGGCGTCCAGGGCGGCGGGTGGTAAACCGAAGCCGCCGTTGCTGGCGAGGAGCAGGCCGCTGGCCTTGATACCCAGCTTGCCGGTCGGGGCCGCCGGGGGACCTTTGAGTTCCGCCCGGGCATCGAGCAGACCCGCGGCCAATGGCTGACCGGCGAGGGCGGTCAGCCAGGCGATGTCCAAGCGGTCGATACGGGCCTGCAAATCCATGTCCGGCAGCAGGCGACCGCCCAGATCAAGGCTTCCGCTTCCCAGTTCCAGCCGCAGGCGATCTACCTCGACTCCCTGCTCGAAGGCCAGGACCGCCGGGTTCTGGAGGCGCAGGTTCTGGCCTTGGGCCAGGGTATCGAATTGGCTTAGGGTCAGGCGTTGGCCGGGAAGATCCAGCAGGGCCTCCGCCGTCAGGCGGGTGGGACCCAAGGGGGTTTCGAGGCGGCCCTCGCTGATCAGGGCCAGGGCCTGCTGGCTTCCCGTCGCGGTGAGGCTGAGGTCACCCCGGGTACTGGCAACGGCGAGACCCTCTAGTTGCAGCCGTGCCTCCATGCCGCTCAGGGTCAGTGGGTCGCTGACCTGACCGTCCAGGGTGAGACGTTGCAGCGCCAGCTTACCCGGCAGATTGAGGTCCTGGCCTCGGGCCCTGATCGAGGCCTGGGTCGTGGTGAGGTCCAGTAGAAGATCGAGGCTGCCAGCCAGGGGTTGGCCCACCAGGGGTTGGAGGTCGGCGAGCTTGGGGGCCTTGAGTTCGACTTTGCCCAGGGGCAGCCGGGTGTCGGGGGGCAGGCGTAACTGGCCCTGGCCATTGACGCCGGCCAAGTGACTGGCCTCAATGGACAGCTCCAGGGTTCCGTCACCCTCCCGCGCCCCGAGTAGCTGAAGACTCAGGGGCTGGCCGTCCCAGTCGCCTTCCAGGTTCAGCTTGCCGCTTTGGCCGGTCAAGTCGGCGGCGAGCTGGCCCTTGATCCGCGCGGTCCCCAGGGGAGGGAAGCGGGCGTCCAGGTCGAGGGTGGCGCTGAGGTCCGGGGAGTTGGCGGGGGTCGTCCCTTTGGCCGCTGGCCAGCCGAGGTAGTGGCTGGCGGCGCTGGCCAGGGCAAAGTCGGCGTTCACTTGGGCGCTTCCCTCCAGGTTGCGACCGAGGATTTGGCCCAGGGTGGTGAGCCGCGGCAGCTTGAGACTGGCCTGTCCCGCCAGCTCTGCGAGTCGGCCGGTAGCGGAGAACCCGGCGATGGGATGGTCGAAGTCAAGGTTGAAGGGCAGGCCGGGGGCCTGGGGGGCGATATCCGCCTCGATGCGCAGGGGTTCCCGGCTGATCTCAGCCGGGACATCCGGCAGTTCCGCGCCCGTGGCGACGGCGCTGAGCTTCAGACCCTGATTATCGCCCCGCAGATGGGCGGTCAGTTGCGAGAGGTTGGAGGCGGCGTAGCTCAGGCCCTCGGCATCCAGATGGGCCTGGCCATGGGGGGCGAACCAGGACCCGCTCAGCTCGGCCCTGAGGTGGATGGCCTGCCAGGCGAGGGGGACCCCCAGGTCCGCCCCCAGGGCCAGCGCTGGCAGTTCCGCCCTGAGTTGGAGGCGCTGCGCCGCCTGGGTGGACAGGTCCAGGACCCCGTCAGCGCTGACTTGCAGGGGACCGGCCGCCAGCTTGGCCTCCAGGGCCAGGGCCGCCAGGGGACCACGACCGGTCGCGGCCAGTTGCCAGCGGTCGACTTCGGGCGGCAGTTCCACCCCTAAGTGGCGGAGGAGTGCGCTGATCAGGCCATCCGGGGCCTCCTGAACCTTCAACTCCAGGCGATTGTCCTGGGGATTGGCGTCCAGCCTGAGCTGGTAATGGTCCTCCCGGTCGGGGGTGCGCAGTTCGAGCCAGGCGGAGAGGATAGCGGCCTGTGTGGCATCTTCCGGTATGGCCGCCGCGGGCGGGTCTAACCAGGAATCGAAGGCCGACAGGCTGGTCAGGGTCCCATGACCAGCGACACTCAACGCCGGGGCGTTGGGCAGGATCTCACCCAGGGTAAGGCGCTGGACGCTGAGCTGACCCAATTCCACGGCGGGGATGGGCCAGGCCCCGCTGTCCGTGGGGGGTTCCTCCGTCTCCCTGGCGCTGGTCGGCGGACGTGCCAGATGGACCGCCTGGGCGCTGAGGCGGCTGACCTGTATCCTTCCCCACAACAAGGGCCAGGGATCCAGCTCCAGGGCGGCGGCGTCAAGGCGGAGCCAGACGCCCCCGGCGTCGCTGATCTCCAGTCGGGCGAGGCGCGGTGACAGTGGCAGATGTCCCTCCAGGCCCTGAAGCCTGACCAGTCCGTCGCTGAGGGCGCCCACCTGGTCGGCGATGAGGCGCCGTCCCGGGTCGGTATTGGCGGCCAGCAGCAAGGCCGTCAGCAACAGCAACGGGACGCCGACGAGGATAAGCAGGAGAAAACCCACAATTCGTAGGAAGCGGAGAAGCAGGCGCATGGTCACCAGGCCTGGCCGATGCCGATGTAGACCTGGACCGCCGGATCATCCGCGTCATTGTTCAGCGGTGTAGCCAGATCCAGCCGCACCGGTCCCACCGGCGTCTGGTAGCGGACCCCGGCCCCGGCGCCCACCGACCAGCCGCCGGTCCCCGGAAAATTCTCGTCCGAAACCGCGCCGGTATCGACGAACACGGCGGCCCCCCAATTGCCCCAAAGGCGTTGGCGCACCTCGATACTGGTCTCCAGCAGGTTGCTGCCGCCCTGGGGCTGGCCGGAAGCCGTCTCCGGACCGATGGATTGATAAGGAAAGCCGCGCACCGAACCGCCACCCCCCGCGTAGAAACGCCAGTCCGGGGGTACCGCGGTGGCCGAGGCGCCAAAGATTCGGCCGACGACCAGGCGACCGGCCAGGATGGTACGCCCACTGGCGGCGGAAGCCGTCGTCAGCCGGCTCAGGTCCAGGTAGGCGGTGCCGGTGGCCCGCAGGTGCAGGAAATCGTCGGCGTCGCCGCTGAGGACCTGGGTCGGGGCCGCCCGCGCCTCCACCCGGAACCCCTGGCGGGGATCGAGGAGATCCCCGGCATCGTTGTATTTCAGGGTCAGCGGGAGGAAGGCGAGGTTGTAGTCCTGGACCTCCTCGTCCTGGGTGATGCGCGATTGCTCAAGGCCCAAGCCCAGACCGACCTGGAGATTGTCGCCGAAGCGTCGTTGCAGCGCGACGCTGGCGGTTATGGCGTCCCGGTCGTAGGCCTCGAGGAATTCCCGTACGGCCGCGAAGGCGAGGTTCAGGTCCAGATCCCGATACCAGAAATCCGGCTTGACGAAGGCCACGGTGGCCAGATAACTCATCTGACTGGTATAGCTGGCGCCCAAGGTGCCGACATCCGCACGCAGGGTCAGGCGCTCGGCGCGGCCCAGCAGGTTACGATGGGTCCAGGAGGTGGAGATGCTGCCGCCCTCGTCCGTCGAATAGGCGCCGGCGAAACGCAGAACTCGCGGCGGCCGCTCGGTGACCTCAAGGGTGAGGGGCAGACGGCCGCTGGGGTCGGGGTTCGACCCGGGGATGATGCGGGCGCTGGCCAGCACCCCGCCATCCATCAGTTCCTTGCGCGCCCGTTCCAACCGGCTGGGGCTGAAGAGCTCCCCAGGCTCCAGGCCCAGACGGCGGCGCACATAGTCCTCCTTCACCTTGTCCAGTCCCTCGATGCGAATGTTGCCGATGCCGAGACGGGGACCGGGGTCGGCGGTGTAGGTGACATCCATGGTCCGAGTGTAGTGGTTGACCAGGACGTCCGGGGCGGGTACCTGGGCGAGGGCATAACCCTCCTCCCGCAGGGCCGCGAGCACCGCCCTTCCCGCGGCGAGGACGCTGCTGGCCAGTGCCGGCTGACCGGGGGCCAGGGTGAAGGCGGCATGGACCGACGCCGGAACCACCCCTTCGAGGCGAGCCTGGCCGATGTGATAGAGGGGTCCCAGATCGATCCCGACCTCAACGGGTATCGCCCCCGGTGTGCCGGGCATGCTCCCCCCGCTAACCGTATCCCCCGTGCGCGCCGCTCCCGCCTTGCCCGTCGTGCCCGTCGCGCCCGCCGCCGACCGCTCTTCCAGCCGAGCCACCAGGTCTGGCGTTGCCAAGGGAAGGCCATCCAGACGGATGTCGATGTAGGCGTCGTAATAACCGAAACTGCGCAGGACGTCGTCTAGCCGCGGCAGGTCATCGTTGGCCCGGGCAACCAGGGCGAAGGCCCCGGCCTTGGCTTCCTCGCGCAGGCTCGCGAGGAGGGAGGCGTCCAGCAGGGCCTGGTCCATCGCCTTGTCGCCAGTCGGTTTGATCTTCAGGTCGTAGGGTAGGGTATCCGCGAGCAAGCTGGCGCAGAACAGGCTGGTGGTGAAGAGGCCGGCGCGAAAAAGGAGACCGAGGACGGCCAATAACCGAGAGGGGAGGGGTGGGACTTGGGGCAAGCCACTCCCCCCCCCATCGATGGTTCGGCGTCTATTCCGCAGTGGGTGCATCGGCCGATGATAACCCAAGAATCCCGGATCGCATCAGCCGAAGATAGCAAGGCCCCGCACCGGGAGAGTGGCCAGGGGTGTGGCCCGGGTCCCCCGGTGGGGCTGAGGAAGGATCAGTCGTCGTAGTGCTCGGCGCCGCGGCGAATCTTGCGCACGGATTTTTCCAGGTCATCGGCGACCTTTTCCACCGCCGACAGCACGGCATTGGTAATGGCGGATTCGATCAACATGGCCAGTTGGCCAAGGTCTTCCTCAGTCAGTACCTTACGGGCTTCCTCGTCCAGGACCTCCTTGAAGCCCTTGACAACCTGCTTGGCTTGTTTTTCGTAATGCTTCGACATGGCGTTATCGGATCTCCCTTGATTCAGAGCGAAGCGGGGCTGAGTTGATCGATCTGCGGCGCGACCACGATCTCGGGATCGGGCGGGCAGGCGACTTCCGGATTGCGGTTAGGATAGGGATGCTTGGACAACAGGTAGCGCATGGCGTTGATGCGGGCGCGCTTTTTGTCATCGGACTTGATCACGGTCCAGGGGCAATCCGCCGTATGGGTGTAGAAGTACATGTTCTCCTTGGCGCTGGTGTATTCATCCCACAAATCCAGCGAGGCCAGGTCCATGGGGCTCAGCTTCCATTGCTTCAGCGGATCGTGCTCGCGAGACTTGAAACGCCGCAACTGCTCCTTGCGGGTAACCGAGAACCAGAGCTTGTGCAGACGGATACCGCTACGGACCAGCATACGCTCCAGTTCCGGGGTCTGGCGCATGAATTCCAGATACTCCGCTGGAGAGCAGAAGCCCATCACCCGCTCCACCCCGGCGCGGTTGTACCAGGAACGGTCGAAAAAGACGACCTCGCCCGCAGCCGGCAGGTGCTGAATGTAGCGCTGATAATACCACTGGGTCCGCTCGCGGTCGTTGGGCTTTTCCAGGGCGACCACCCGCGCGGCGCGGGGATTGAGGTGCTCCATGAAACGCTTGATGGTTCCACCCTTGCCCGCGGCATCCCGACCCTCGCACAACACCATGACGCGCTCACCGGTCTCCTTGACCCAGTTCTGCCATTTGAGCAACTCGATCTGCAGTTGGTACTGCGTATCCATGTACTCGTCCATGGCCATCTTTTTCTTGTAGGGATAGTAGGCCTCGGCCTCACGCTTAAGTTGCTTCTCGTCGACCTGGATGTTGACCAGCACGTTGACGGGCTTATCCTTTTTTTCCTCCTTGTCACTTTTGGCCTCCTTGTCGGCGGCCGTGGGCTTTTCCGCCTTCTTGGCTTCCGCCGGCCGAGAACCGGCCTTTTCCGCGCCCTTGGCCTCGGATGCCTTGGCCGTGCCGCCGGGTGCCGCCGGCTTGGCGCTTTCGCTGGTCGGTGCCGTCACACTGGCCTCGGGACCGGCGCTGGCCATTGCCATGGCTGGCTCCGCTGGTGGCGTTTCGGTGGTCGGCTTGACCTCGTTCTCTGACATGTGCTGCCTCCGCGTGCAGGTTGCTGCGTTATGGGTATGGGTGCTTAGTATGAGTGCTGGGTGTGAGTGGCGAGAGCTGACCAGGGGCATGCGCCGGTAGCCTGGCATGGTCACGAAATCGTAATAGTAGAGCATCCATGCTTTGATAACAGCATTAATTGCGCTAATAACCCCTCATCTTCAGCGATCGGCCGACATCGAGCATTGAATCGGACCGATCCGCCCGCTTGCCCGAGCGAAGACCGGGAACCGTTCCCAATGCCCCCCCTTGGGATGACCCCCGTGGGGGCCGCGGAGGGAGGGCCCCAAGCGCATTTCATACGCTACGCCCTATTAATTGGAGCATCGCAAGACTAAGGCTCCATTAGCCCCCGGGGGTGATGGCGCCCAGGAGATGGCGCTGGCGATTCACATCATTGCAAGCCGTGCGCGGGTTGACAGCGGCTGGAGGCTTGGAGAAAATGGCGGGTCTCAAATTTGGTCCCGCGATTCATATTCGGATTTCAGGAGAAACCACTTGGCCAACTCCCCCCAAGCCCTCAAGCGTGCCCGTCAGGCAGAGCAGCATCGCCAGCACAATGCGTCTCGCCGGAGCGCCATGCGCACCTACATCAAGAACACGCTCAAGGCCATCGCGGCGGGTGACAAGGAAGGGGCCATGGCGGCCTTCAACATCGCCGTGCCCTTCATCGACCGGGCCGCGGGCAAGGGGCTGATCCACGCCAACAAGGCGGCCCGCCACAAGAGCCGGATCAACGCCCGTATCAAGGCGATGGCCTGAGTTCCCTCTGCGGGCGCCTGGGCGTCGTTCCATGACGGACACCGCGACCGGCCTCTGGCCGGTTTTTTTTTTTTAGGGAGATGGGTGGGCCATTCACCCCACCCGCAATCTGTTTGCCGATCTCACCGCTCTACAGGCGGGCGAATTCTTCCAGGATCTCTGGCGCCGGGGCAGGGTACGGATCGAGCGCATCCTCAGCGGTGACTCCCCCAATCCGGTCCTCTACGATCAGGAGCAGGACGAATGGGTGCTGCTGCTGGAAGGACGGGCGGTGCTGGAACTGGCCGGGGAACGCATCGACCTGGGGCCGGGCGATCATCTGGTCATTCCGGCCCATACCCCCCACCGGGTGCTGGAGACCCGGCCAGACCCTCGGTGCCTCTGGCTGGCGGTCCATCTCTATCCCCCGGACCCCAGCTTACCGGAGACCTGAGCCCATGTCGGGACAACCCCAGGTCGCGTTTAACACGACCCTGGCGGAGAACTGAGCCCCATGCCGGGACAAACTCAGGTCGCGCCGGCCATCCCCCGACCGGAGAGCTGAGCCAGATGCGGCATAACACTCAGGTCACGGCGGTAAGGGCCTATCTGTTGGACCTTCAGGACCGGCTAACTCGGGCCCTGGCGGCCGAGGAGGGTGGCGCCGGATTTCGGGAGGACGCCTGGGAGCGACCTGGTGGCGGCGGTGGCCGTAGCCGCGTACTGCAAGGGGGGGCGCTCTTTGAGCAAGGAGGGATCAACTTCTCCCATGTCCAGGGCCCCAGCCTGCCCGCCACGGCGACAATGCGCCGACCCGAGTTGGCGGGCCGCGCCTTTGAGGCCATGGGCGTGTCCCTGGTGATGCACCCCCGCAATCCCTACGTGCCGACCTCCCACGCCAACGTGCGCTTCTTCGTGGCGGAGAAGGCCGACGCGGACCCGGTCTGGTGGTTCGGCGGCGGCTTCGACCTGACGCCCTACTATGGCTTCGAGGAGGACGCAGTCCATTGGCACCGGGTCGCACGCGCGGCCTGTCACCCCTTCGGCGCGGACGTCTATCCGCGACTCAAGCGGCAGTGCGACGACTACTTCTTCCTCCGTCATCGCAACGAGCCGCGGGGGATTGGCGGTCTGTTCTTCGACGATCTGGACGAAGGGGGCTTCGCCCGTTGTCTGGCCTTCACCCAAAGCGTCGGCGATCACTACCTGCCGGCCTACCTGCCCATCGTCCAGCGCCGCAAGGGGCTAACCTGGGGCGAACGGGAGCGCGACTTTCAGAAATATCGCCGGGGGCGCTACGTGGAGTTCAACCTGGTCTACGACCGCGGCACCCTCTTCGGCCTCCAGTCCGGCGGGCGGACCGAATCCATCCTCATGTCCCTCCCCCCGGAAGTGAGCTGGCGCTACGACTGGCATCCCGACCCCGGCTCCCCTGAGGCGGAACTCTACCAGCGCTTCCTCGTGCCTCGGGACTGGCTGTCCGACGAGGCCGGGCAGGTCTGAGGGGGCGGGCATCCCGCAAAGTCGACAATTGCTTGGCGATGTCCGTAGGACCCACTGCCGGGAAGACCAAGCAGCCTGGCCGTATTCAGGCAGCAAGATGCTCCTGCAACCAATCCCGAATCTGCGCCGTGGACCGAGCGCCGCTGAAACGGCCCCGTTCCTCTCCCTTCTGGAACAGGATGACGGTCGGAAAGCCCCGTAGCCGGTAGTGGCCCGCCAGCTTCATATTGTCCCCCTCGTCCACCTCGACCTTCGCGAGATGGATCGAGCCCCGATATTCCGCCACCGCCCGTTCCAAATGGGGCGCCAGGGCGTGGCAAGGGGAGCACCAGTCGGCCCAGAAATCCACCAGGATCGGCACCTCCCGGGAAGCGGCGATCACCTTGTCCGCAAAATCCGGGCGGTCCACGGCGAAGGTGAAGGGGTGCTCCGGATGGGGGTCGTAGAGGTGCGGATGTTCATGCCGATGGTCGTGACGGTGTTCTTCGTGGCGCGGATACTGGAACATGGTTT
>ERZ1645192.1263-NODE-1263-length-21194-cov-6.149203_pt1 | contig 21194 bp, 18 predicted proteins | sample MGYA00575354_ERZ1645192 | MGnify/ENA primary metagenome ERZ1645192 (study PRJEB40844, sample SAMN11349763) | freshwater sediment metagenome | isolation source: river sediment | host: Sediment | place: India: Faizupur Khadar , New Delhi | collected 2017-02-21 ... | reverse complement strand
TCAGCTATCAGCTATCAGTTTTTCAATGCGTTGACTCACTTTTCACTCTTCACTCTTCACTCTTTTCTCGGCATTCGGGACACGGGACTCGCGACTTTTTTCACTATTCACATTTTTTTAACATTTTCTCTTTCCGTTAAGTTATTTTAGTAATTTTGCAAAAAAATTAATTATACATATACTAACATTAATACATTGAAAAAACTTCTCGCCTTAGGACTATTGATAACTATTCTGTTATCAACATCGGCACAAAAATATCGTTTCATCGGTTATGTTTATGATAATGAAACCAAAGAAGCCTTGCAATTTGTAAACATCTGGGTGCCGCAATTAAAAACAGGAACCGTAAGCGATATAAACGGCAAATTTGTTTTAATTACCGACAAGCCAAGCGACAGCATCCGTATCTCGTGCATAGGCTATGAAACGCTGCATCAACGCATTTCCTCTAAACAAAACAACGCACGTTTTTATTTGGAACCGAAAATTACCGAATTATCCGAAGCGCGTATTGTTGCCAAAGAAAATCCGGCACATCGGATATTGCGATTGGTTCACGATAATATCAAAAACAACAACCCCTATTATTACCCATCCTACCAGGCAAAACAATACACCAAAACCTTTTTCTCATCGGAAACCGTCAACGACAGCCTTTCCCAAGTTTTCTTCCTTGATACCGTTGATACGGCATCCAATCAAATGGAACTGTATAAAGTAATGCAATCCCAACATCTGTTTTTGCAGGAATCTGTAATAGAGCGTAATTATAAATTCCCGGGTAAGAAAAACGACATCTTGTTGGCATCTAAAATATCCGGATTCAAAGACCCCATTTTTCAATTACTGATTACTCAAATGCAGTCTTTCTCTTTTTACGACGACAACTACACCCTTTTATTTACTACTTTCGTGAATCCGCTTTCCGATAAAAATTTCAACCATTACTTCTTTTGGATAGAAGATACTACCTATATCGGGAAAGACACTCTCTTTACTATTTCATTCAAACCCTTTGAAAACAAAGATTTTCAAGGAATAACAGGAGAAATGACCATACACTCCGATGGATGGGCAGTACAAGATGTAATGGCATCGCCTATCTTTAAATTGGAAATTTTCTCCGTGGTAACACATCAACATTACGAAAAAATAGCCGGAAAATATTGGTTCCCCGAATACACTTTTACCAAATTAAATTTTAGTATTATTATCAATTCAATGCCGATAACCACTTATTCATCCATAAGAAACAAAAACATTGTCGTTGACGTTCCTTTAAAAAACAGCCAATTTATCAGCGATGAATTGTTGATGGACTCTCCGGAAGCCTACGAACGAAAAAGCGATTCTATTTTAGCTGCTTACAGAGATGAGCCCATCAATTCCAAAGAAATAGAAACCTATTTGTTTTGGGATACCATCCCCAAAGAACTGGATGTCGATAAAAGTCTTTTTATAATTAAGACCTTACTCTCGGGTGAAATCCCTGTGAAATGGATTGACTTTAAAATAGATAAACTATTAAAATTAAACGGACAAGAAATTGTTCGTTTAGGAATAGGCGTAGAAACCAACGACCGTTTAGCCGAAAGGTTTCTTATAGGTGCTTATTTGGGTTTCGGGTGCAAAGACTTGAAACTAAAATGGGGATTACATAGCAGTGTGTTGCTGGAAAAAAGAAGAAAATTTCGCATCTCCGCATCTGCTTACCACGATATTTTTAAAGCAGGAAGTAATGTAGACAAACGTTTCGACGAAGGCTATCGATTTTCATTATCAGGAGCTAACAACCTACTATTGATTACACAAAAGTTATTAAAAGATTATGATTATATCCAACATGCCGATATTGGAGTCTCCTCGATTATTAACCGATGGCTGGAAGGGAAACTAAGTTTTTCCTATACCATGCACGAGGCAGCTTACGATTACCGGTTTACCCTCCTACCCCATGATCCAACTAAAAACTTCTCCTATACCTTGGCAGAGCTATCGCTATATTTAAAAATATCGTCGAAATCTACGTTCTATACCTTCGGTAACTTACGATTATCGAACGAGACCTCCCGTCCACAAATCGAATTACTCTACAGCAGAGGCATTAAAGGATTTTTAGGAAGTGATTTTGCTTATAATTGGGTAGATGTGAAAATCTCACAAACCATTTACATCAAATCCATAGGAGATTTTTCTTACTACATCAAAGGCGGTTTTGTAGATACCGATTTGCCTTATTCTTCCCTTTATGGCATTCACGGTGCCTGGATTATGGTCGATATCTTCGACCCTTACACCTTTGCCACCATGCGTATCAATGAATTCTTATCCGATAAATACGTATCATTGCATCTCTCACAGAAATTTCCCACTTTATATAAAATCAAACTCTCAGCACCTATTCCGCAATTATTGTTTCACGCTGCCTGGGGCGACTTACGTCATCCGGAAATGCATATAGGCAAAGATATTACATTCAATAGCATGAACAAAGGATATTTTGAGGGCGGCATTGCATTGCATAATCTGATACGAGAATCAGATATCGTTGGATTGGGGATAGGTGTTTTTTACCGTTTCGGGCATTATATGCTCCCCACTATCCTCGACAATTTCAGCTTCAGACTCTCTTTAACTATCTTAGGCTTATAAAAAAAACTTCCGGATTTAATTTCCGGAAGTTGTAGGGTTAAAAAAGAAATATGTATCTTTTTTAAAAATAAATATTTAAATTCAAGAATCCGGTAGGTCGAATATCAAAACCTGTACAAACAGGTGTTAATTCTCTTTCTCCGATATAAACTTTATCCACTCTCCACGTTTCGCCTACACCAATTTCTTCGGTAGTATAGGTGCCAAAAGCAAATAAATCAAATTCAGCACCTATGGATAGGTTTTTTGCTAAAAACAAATCGGCACCGGTATAAAGAGCACCGCCATAATTTATCGCATTGCCACCTCTGATTTCCAAAACTCTGATAATCGCATTATAGGTACCACCGGCAAAATCTGATGTAGTTGGATTTTGATTGGTAGCACTCATGGTATTGCCATAGGTATAGAATTCTCTTTTAAACGTATAAGCAGCAAAAACTTCCGCACCGGCATATGCTTGTACTCTCCATAAAGTCTTGCGAAATTCAGCACCAATACCTAATTCTATTTGGGTATTTTGCAATTTCTGTTCGTCAACAATCTGTGCAGATGTTAACCAACTATTACCTAACGGATTCCCGATATTAGCGACATCGTCAAAGACATAAGCACGAGTTGTTGTATTATTTACACCTACTCCTAAACGTACTCTGAGAGCAAGCTTATCGCTTAAAAAGTATTTGCCAAACAATGTGGGATTTAATGTTATTGATGCTTGAGAAGGGGTAATCATATTATAATTCGGGTATGAAGGCGCTCCATTAGCACTGAAACTGTTTCCAATAAATTGGATGATATTTGCCATATCTAATCCAATGGAACAATCTCCTTTTTTAGGAAAAATCTCTGAAAAATCTTTCTTTTCGTTTTGAGCATAAAGAGCAGAAAACATACATAAAATAGTTGCGCTTGTAAATATTAACTTTCTCATAATTATTTGGATTTTAAAAGTTAATTATTCTACTTCCGTCACTAATGTTCCCTGACTATACGTATTATCCTGATTGGTGTAATTTACAAAATATAGTCTCTTGGTAATAGTTAAATCATAATTGTACAGATAGGTTTTCCCAAGTATACGATTTTCATACTGCCAAATTTCATTGCTATACACTGCAATATCGGCATAGCCATTTTTAACCATAGGCACCTCTATCTCATATTTACCTGAAGTTGTTGTTTTAACAGTTTTTGTTTGAGAAAATTGCCTTCCATGTTCATCAACCGATAGTATAGAAACCGTTAACACAATACCTGCAGGAACAGAAGCATATATATTTGTATCACGTGTTACAGTGTCAGTAGGAGAAATAACAGTATAATTTTTATATTCTTTTAAATATGTAAGCGTGCCTCCGAATTTAATTTTTGTTTCCGGGGTAAAGGTATTTCCATTCGGGTCTGTAGATTCTATAGCATAAGTTTCCGCTAATTTAACCGTTTCAGCAGAGTTTCCTTTACCTAAACCATTAACTGCTTTAACGGGAAGGGTAAATTGCGTCAATTCGCGTAACGTATCTTCTCCGATAGCTTTGATAACATTATATGAAAAACTTTCAAAGGAAAGATTTACATTCACACCGGTAGATACTACAGGAATGTCTATTGAGAAACTACCTTGTTTATCAATAGTTGCAGTAACAACATGATTCCCTCCGGAAAAATTATTTGCATCATAATCGGCATAAGGAATAGAAGCTGTTACTTGAAGCCCTTCGGGTACAAATTCAGTAACGGAATTCGTAAGGTTTAAGTCGGCATACAAGGTGCCTTTAATAGTAACGGTGGAGAGTGTAGATAAATCCAAAGGATCCGAAACTTCATATTTCTTACATGAAGTAAATACTGTGGCGATAATCACCATCATTAAAACTAATTTTCTGTTCATTTTTTCAATTTTTAGTTAAAACTTATTTTATTTATATTTTGCAAATATACTATTTTTTTTTACAAAGTACCCGTTTAATTAAAAAAAAAGAAAAAAAAATAGCCGAATATTCAAATTTCGGACTATTTTTTTTTACAAATTAGTTTACATACTTATTAGGAGAAACCTTTATTTTTTTCTGCCGGGATACACTTTCAGGGCTTCTTCCAAACACTTCATAGAAGCTTTCATATCATTGACATTCAAACAATAGCTTATCCTTACTTCGTCTTTTCCTTTTCCTTTTGCAGAATAAAAACCGGTAGCAGGTGCCAACATAAGTGTTTCACCGTTATAATTAAAATCTTCCAATAACCATTGGCAGAACTTATCGGAATCGTCAATCGGCAAACGTGCTACTGCATAGAATGCCCCTTTGGGATTCGGACAAAAGCAACCTTCCATTTTATTTATAGCTTCCACCAATACATTGCGTCTGGCTATATATTCTTTTTGAACTTTATCAAAATAAGATTGAGGGGTATCCACAGCCGCTTCGGTAAATATCTGACCAAAAGAAGGGGGACTTAATCTCGCTTGGGCAAATTTCATGGCAGTGCTATAGACTTCTTTATTTTTAGTGATAAACATGCCTATTCTTGCTCCGCAAGCGCTATATCTTTTGGAAACGGAATCCAATAAAATTATATTCTGCTCTATTTCTTTTAAATTCATCACTGAATATACTTCTTCGCCGTCATACACAAATTCACGGTAGACTTCATCAGACATTAGAAACAAATCGTATTTCTTAACAATTTTTGCTAAAGCTTGCAGTTCTTCTTTGGAATACAAATAACCGGTCGGATTATTCGGATTACAAATCATAATGGCTTTTGTTTTCGGAGTAATAAGCTTTTCAAATTCCTCAATGGGAGGTAAGGCAAATCCATTATTGATAACCGATACTATTGGTTTTACATTCACTCCGGCTGAAATAGCAAATCCATTGTAATTGGCATAAAAAGGTTCCGGAATAATTACTTCATCACCGGGATCCAAACAGCTGTTGAAAGCAAATAAAATAGCTTCGGAGCCTCCGGCTGTCAGAATAATTTCGTCGGTAGTAATATCGATATTCCATCGTTTATAATATTCCACTACCTTTTTTCGACACGACAAAATACCCGCTGAATGAGAATAAGCTAATACATCTATTTTTGTATTTTGCAAGGCAATCATGGCTTCTTTGGGCGTTTCAATATCCGGTTGACCGATATTTAAATGGTATACTTTCACTCCTCTTTTTTTTGCTTCATCCGAATAGGGTACTAATTTACGGATAGGTGAAGCAGGCATCGACATTCCTTTATTTGATACTTTTGGCATATTATATATTATTTTTTAGTTTTTATTTTATTGATTGGCTTTTTTATGAAAATAATTTCAAAGACACTATATAGCAAGTACAAAACCATGAAATTCAACGAAAAAAGAATCATGTCTTCTTTATTTACCAAGGCATAAATCAGCAATAATGCGAGAAACAACAAAAGTTTTACCGTTGTTATCAGCATATAATGACTTATGAATTTACGTTCAATCGCCATCAATGCTTTCATTTGTTCTTCTTTTGTTTTGCCGGCATCCGGCTTAAACTCCATACGTTGTACATCGGTACGCAATATAACATAATGAGAAATAGCGGTGAAAATTAAAAATAAAAGAATCAAATAAACGGTATTAGACGATATGATTTGAGGAAAAACATATTGACAGAGTGTTTGAATTGCCAATATAAAAATTGTGAAAATCAACAATTTCTTAATATACTTAACATATATATTTTTTAACATTATTATCTATGATTTAGATTTGCAAAAGTATAAAAACCTTTGCTAAGATATTCATTTTTTAGTTTTTTTCTTCAAGAAATCTTTAACTCCTACATAGGTGCCGAGGATAACCCCTGTTAACGAAAGCACTACTGTAAAAACAGGAAATGACATATGCAAATATTCGTCTAATTTAATCCCTCCAATGACAAATAATAAGATAACTGCCAGCATTTGAAATGCCAGTCCGGTATATTTCAAATAGTCAGAACTTGATTCATGAAGCTTATTTTTCTTATCCATAAAAGAAAGTCGCCGATGAATTAAAAGGATTCTTCGGTATCAATCATTTTATTCATTTGACAATTACCGGTAAATTCCGCATCCGGTTCTATACAAAGCCGTTTTACTTTTAAATCGCCAATAGTATTCGATGAGGCTTTCAATGTCAAGGTTTCAAAGGTTTCAATATTTCCCTTTACAATTCCCGATACATCGCAATCTTTACAAGTAATATTACCATCAACTTTCCCCGATTGACCTATCACCAATTTTAATTTTGAATTAAAATTACCTGTCAGCACCCCATCAATACGAAAATCGCCATTGGAAATAATATCTCCCTTTATTTCTGTACCTGCTCCGATAAGATTAATCACTTTAGTTTCTACTTCTATACTTTTCGACATGATTTACACATTTAAAATTATTTATCCAGATAATATTTATTAAAAAAATCATCGTATTCCATTCGTCTATCTTTATTCCTGAAGAAAATGGTATAATTATCATCAGAAATAACATAAATCTTTGTTCTTTTTGCTTTGTTTAACTCATCTAAATGCGTTTGATTGTTTTTCATCGCCCAATAATATTCCATAGCTTTTTGTTTGTTTTCGAAACGAGAAATGGTAATCATTTGTTGCGTATTATCGATATAAAAATTGGATATATCGAATTTCTCCATCCTGAAATATTCTTTATTAAAATTACTAATTGATAACCTTAATTTATCCACTTTAATTTCTTTGATATCTGCAACCATAATGATAAAGTGAAAATTTGCCTCTTTATACACATAAGGATCTATTACTGCTTTGAGTTTATTAGTGGAGTCAGCTGCTATCGGATTTGTATTATTTTTTTCGAACTCCAAACGTTTTAATGCCTCCAACACTCCACTTGCCAGTGTATCGATATCTGTTGCGGGATAGGTTTGTAACACAGACTGCAATTCTTTTTTAAATACCTCATCACCATTTAATTTCCCTAAAGAAACCGCTTTCAAATAACTCATGTTTTTTCGGATATCGGGATCTAAATATAATGCTAAGCCTTTTTCCGCTTCGTTAACTACCTCATTATATTTTTTTTCTTCAAACAATGCATATAGATTGGCGTAAAAAGTTTGAGATTCCTTCTTTTTGGCTTCTATTTCAGCATAATAATTAGGATTTTCAATAATTTTTGCAAAATCACTGTCGGGGTATTTACCGAGCACTACATTTTTATAATACTCACTTTTCTCCGTATTATTTAACAATGTATATGATTTGTATAATTGAAAAACCGTTGGAGCTTCCAATTTATGATTAGGAAAACGCGATAGCAGAGATTCCCACTGCTGTACTGCTTTTTCTTTATCGTTCAAATCATCGAAATAAATAAAACCGGCATTGTACAGAGCTATCGCAATTAACTCGTTAGATTGCAAAAAATCTTTTTCGCTTTTAGGAATATCTTGTTTATAATACTGTCTGCTAGTAGGGTCGTTAACTCTACTACCCTGAGATGATTCTTTCTCCGGTTTTTCATCAGCAGCAGCCATAGTATCCCCTATTTCTTCGGTCATATTCTCTGTCATGAACATCATACTGGTTTTATCGCTGATAAACCAATTATCTTCCAAGACACGTCTGCCCCATTTTTGCTTGAATTCTTGTTCTCCCAACTTCGCTTGCGTAGTATTATAAAACACCCAAGAACTTTTTCTACTGCTTGTATTTGACCGCGAAGTATTTTCCATCATTTGTGCCTTTTCGGATTCATCGGCAATACGGTCAGCTTCTTTTTGTTGATAATCGGCAATAATTTTATCTATATAGAGGTCTAAGTCTGCCGCCGACATTCCCGCCATACGTTGCAAACTGTCTTGCGTTTTTATTATCATTAAATTCTCAACCAAATTTTTAAGGACTCCCGCTCGGATACGAATTTCTTCAAAATTCGGAAAACTTGGTGGAATAATCGATAAAACCGTATCGTAATATTGTTCTGATTCCAAAAACAAAGAATGCTCAAAAAAATACTCTGCTAATTCTAATGCCGAAACTGTTTTTTGATATTGGTTATTAATACTCCAAAAAACCGATGCCTCCAAATTACGAATAGCAGCGATTGTATCCTCTCTTTTAAAATCTATTTTCGATAACACATAAAATATTTGATCTTTATACTCTTCATTACGAATATCCTTCAGCATTTTTTTTAAGGTAGCACCGGATTCTCTTTTTACATTAGTAGCACATAGCAACATATTTAAAGTAGCATTGAATTCCATCTCATACGTAGGATTCCGTTTCAATACCTTTTCATATTTTTTTTGTGCTAATTCGGGCTGTTCCAGCTTTTGATATATCTGTCCTAAAATAAACAATACTCTGGTTTTAAAATCTCTTTCAATAAATTTAGCCTTTTCTAATTCTGCCAGATGTGTTGCTGCTAATTCGTATTCTTTCTGCCGAAGTAATTTATCGGCTATTACAGCTTCCCAATGTTGTTTAAATTTTTTATTCTTATGACGCATGATGGTTTGACGAATCTGTTCTAAGCCTTCTTCTGCATCGTCTATTCTGTTTAATTGTAAATTGGTTTTTGCTTTCCACGTATATGCATCTGCCCATACATTTCCATTTTGATGAGTGTTGATGATATAAGAGAAAACACGCAAGGCATCACTATAATCCTGACGATAAAAATAGGCTTTACCCATCAACAAATACGTATCGTCTATCGGACGGCAAAACTCTTCACCTTTGACTAAAATAGAATGTTTTGTAATGGCTTTAGAACATTTTTCTATCGTTCTATCCCATTGCGGAGAAAAAGTCATTGCCACTGTTTTTTCCGGATAGACAAATACAGGTAAAACATTTGTGTAATTATCACGAAGTTCTTTATTAAGAGAAGCTTCTGCCTCTTTAAAACTTTCATGACCATTAAAATAGATATTGTAACGGGTAGTGATACCGTGATATGCTCTGTTGATAAAAGCCGTTTTCTTGGTAGAACAAGCGCCCAGAAGTATTACTATCGCAAATACAAATACTTTTGCTAATCTATGGTTTTTTATTCTAAAATACAATATATTAAATCAATTAATGGGTTTATAAATTATTTTATTAAAACGAAATTTCGTTTGTTTTATTTTAATGAAAAGCATTTCTTCTTTTATTTTGCAAATGTACATCAAATAATAATAAACCCTCCCTTGTATTTTACTTTTTAATAAAATAGAGGTAAAATAAGATAAATGTAAAAAAAAATCTTTGATTTTTTTAGGTTAGAAAACAAATTTAAACCTAAATCCTATGACGTAAAAAACTTAAAATATTATTCTCAACTCTTTTAAGAATAAATGAAGTATCTGATTTGTGAAATTTTTCACCGGTAATATGTTCAAATAATTCTATGTATCGATTTGAAATATTTTCTACGATTTCATCGGTCATGAGTGGTATTGTTTGGTTTTCTTTTCCTTGAAATCCATTTTCCATCAACCATTCACGAACAAATTCTTTGGATAATTGCCGTTGTGGTTCGCCTTTTTCAAAACGTTCTTGATAGCCATCTAGATAAAAATAACGGGAAGAATCAGGTGTGTGAATTTCATCTATTAAATAAATCACTCCGTCTTTTTTTCCAAATTCATATTTAGTGTCTACTAAAATAAGCCCTTGTTTCAAAGCTATTTCCGAACCTCTTTGAAAGAGTTTCAGAGTATACTCTTCTAACATAGCATACTCTTCCGGAGAAATCAAACCTTGAGCTAAAATATCTTCTTTGGTAATATCTTCGTCGTGACCTTCAACAGCTTTTGTAGTTGGAGAAATGATAGGTTTTTCAAAACGCTGATGTTCTTTCATTCCATCAGGAACCGGCACGCCACAAATATGACGCTGCCCACTTTGATAGGTTCTCCACGAACTTCCTGACAGATAGGCTCGAATAATCATTTCTACCGGATAGGCTTCACATTTATGACCAATGGTAACCATAGGATCGGGAGAAGCAATTTTCCAATTCGGACAAATGTCTCTTGTTGCATCTAAAAATTTCAAAGCGATTTGATTTAGCACCTGCCCTTTGTAGGGAATTGCCCTGGGTAATACTACATCAAAAGCAGAAATTCTATCAGTGGCTACCATCACCAACAAATCATTATCTATAGTATAAACATCCCTCACCTTTCCCTTATAAAAAGCAGTTGTGCCGGGTAAATTAAATGTTGTTGCAGTAATTACATTCATAAGCTAATTATATTATTATGCGGGAATATCTTCTTCTATTCGTAAATTTTCAATAATAAATCGTTGGCGATCCATGGTGTTTTCACCCATATAATAGGATAATAAATTATTGATATTGGTATCTTTATTCAACACTACCGGCTCCAACCGTATATTTTGACCAATAAAATATTTAAATTCATCCGGAGATATTTCACCCAATCCCTTGAAGCGGGTTATTTCTGATTTTACTCCCAGTTTTTGCAATGCATCCAAACGTTCTTCCTCGCTGTAGCAATAAACAACTTCTTTCTTGTTTCTCACCCTAAACAAAGGTGTTTGTAATATATACACATGTCCGGCTTTGATAAGTTCCGGAAAGAATTTTAAGAAGAAAGTGAGTAAGAGTAAGCGTATGTGCATACCATCAACATCGGCATCGGTTGCAATAATGATGTTGTTGTATCGCAATCCTTCCAAACCGTCTTCAATATTTAATGCTGCTTGCAAAAGATTAAATTCTTCGTTTTCGTAAACAATACGTTTAGTTTTTGAAAAGGTATTCAAAGGTTTGCCTCGCAATGAAAAAACAGCTTGCACATCTGCATTTCGCGATTTGGTTATTGACCCCGAGGCAGAATCTCCTTCGGTAATAAATAAAGTTGTCTCTAATCCTCTTTCATTTTTTTCGTTTAAATGATAATTACAATCTCTCAACTTCTTATTGACAAGACTGACTTTTTTCGCATTCGATTTGGTGATTTTCTTTATGCTGGCAATTTCTTTACGTTCCTTTTCGGAATCCAGAATTTTTCTTTGTAAGGTTTCGGCTGTTTCGGGATTCATGTGCAAGTAATTGTCCAATAGTTTGCTAACCATAGAATTGATATACCAACGCACACTTGGTCCGCCATCTTTCATATTTTCTGACCCTAGTTTGGTTTTTGTTTGCGATTCAAACATAGGTTCTTGTATACGAATACTCAAAGCGGCACATATTGATTGACGTATATCACTTGCATCATAATCTTTTTTATAAAAATCGCGTATGGTTTTCACCACTGCTTCGCGTAACGCTTGCTGATGTGTCCCTCCATGTATTGTATGCTGCCCGTTGACAAAAGTGTAATACTCTTCTCCACTGCTTCTTTCCAAATGTGTAAACGCTAACTCAAATTCATTTTCGTATAAATGAATGACAGGATATAAAGCTTGCCCGTTTACCGTATTCGTTAATAAATCAAACAACCCGTTCTTTGAGTTAAACTTCTGCCCATTGAAAACAATGGTCAACCCTCGATTTAAATACGCATAATTCCACAAAGATTTTTCGATATATTCTGAATAAAATTTATAATTACCAAAAATATCGGTGTCGGGAACAAATACAATTTTTGTTCCGTTTGATTGTTTTTCCTCAACGATAGGGCTATCCTGAACAACTTGTCCATAAGCAAATTCTATGGTCTTTGATTTAGCTTCCCGATAAGAAGTAACCAGAAAATGTTTTGATAATGCATTGACCGCTTTTAAGCCGACCCCATTCATGCCAATAGATTTTTGGAAAGCATCGGAATCGTACTTTCCTCCGGTATTCATTTTAGAGACGCAATCGCATACTTTTTCTAAAGGGATGCCCCTGCCATAATCGCGTATAGTAACTTGATTCTCTTTAATGGTTATCTCTATCGTTTTACCAACCCCCATCATAAACTCATCCACAGAATTGTCGATTACTTCTTTCACCAAAACGTAAATACCGTCGTCTTGCGAAGAACCTTCTCCTAACTTCCCAATATACATACCCGGTCGCTGTCGGATGTGCTCAAACCATTCCAGGGTCTTAATATTATCCTCTGTATATGATACCATTTATAAACTTATAGATTAAGTTGCAAATATACATTTTATTCAAGCAAACAGTACTGTTTTTTTTAACGATTTAATAACGATAGATTGTTAATTTCTTTCTTAGTTTTTTTTAATGAACTTTCGTATTAAATCATATCAATTCTATCACCACAAAAGGTTTTTCTATTACAACTTGGACAGTACTTGCCCATCCATACATTATCGTATTGATCAATAGCTTTTGCAACAATTTCGGGATCATTGGTAAGTATTCCCGATTCAAAATTGCGATTATCTTTACTTTTCATACCTAATCCTGCACCGGTTAAATTAGCAGAGCCTATATAAACCGTATGTAAATCGAAAATAATGAGTTTAAAATGCACTCTGGGACAAAGTACTCTTTCCAATCCCTTTATTAATGCCGGATATTTATCAAAATCCTTTCTGAAATTCGGGCCCGGTTCCTTGGCATGTATCAATCGTACATTTACTTTACGGTCTAATAATTCTGCTAATATTTTTAAAAAAGGGATTACTACGTTATTCCGTTTTATGTACATATCTTTGATATCTGAAGTGCCTATCCACACATCATGTTTAAGCTTTGTAATCTCCTGTACAACATCAGCATAATGTTGTTCATTGGCAATATAACGTATAAAAGGAGAAAACATAAAAGAAAAATTATCCGTAAAAAAACTAGATAAAAAACGTAAAGACCCAATATATTATTGCCGATAAAACCATAGCAATTGGAATTGTCAACACCCATGCCCACACAATGTTTTTAGTTGTTGCCCAACGCACAGCCGATATACGTCGTGTAATCCCTACTCCAACAATAGAACCTGTAATAGTATGTGTTGTGCTTACGGGAATACCTCCCAGTGCAGTTCCAATCAAGGTAAGAGCACCGGCAGTTTCGGCACAAAAACCATGAACCGGTTTTAAAGGTGTTAATTTGTCTCCCAGTGTACGGATTACTTTCCACCCTCCGGTAATCGTACCTAAAGAGATACACGTATAACAGGAAAAAACAACCCAATTAGGGACTTCAAAGGTATCAATAAAACCACCGCAAACAAGCAGCATAGTTATTATACCCATAGTTTTTTGAGCATCGTTAGAGCCATGTCCTAAGCTAAAAATCGCTGAAGAAAACAATTGCATATAATGAAACCAATGTTCTACTTTTGTGGGATTTGATTTACGAAAAATATACATGGTTATAATCATAATAAAATAGCCTAAGATAAAACCAATTAAAGGTGATAATACAATGAATAGCATTACTTTTATTATTCCTGAAACCACCAAAGCCTTAGAGCCGAAAAAGAACAAAGCAGGACCGATAAGTCCTCCTATTAAAGAATGCGATACACTTATGGGTAAGCCTAATTTCGTACATGTAAAAGCCCATATTACGGCACCTACTACCGCCGAAATAATAACATATTCATTAATGATGCTTGTATCTACTATCCCTTTCCCAATGGTATTGGCAATGCCAACATGAAAAATAAAAACAGCCGCAAAATTAAAAAAAGCAGCCCAGAATACGGCTTGTAAAGGGGTTAAGACTTTGGTGGCAACAATGGTAGCTATTGAATTAGCGGCATCGTTCATACCATTGATAAAATCGAAAAAGAAAGCTATGACAATACCTACAATGATTACGATGGTTGTATCCATTACTATGCAAATTTTATAATGATTGATTTTATTACATCCGTAACGTCTTCAGCACGATCGGTAGCTTCTTCCAAAGATGCCATAATCTCTTTACGCTTGACCAATTCAATCGCATTTTTCTCGTTTTCAAACAATTCTATTAAAAAATTATCGTATACATCATCGGCTTCATTTTCTATTTCATTGACTTTAATACATGCTGCCAAAATTTTATCCGGTGATTTTTGTATCTCCGGTAACAAATGAAATACTGTATGTAAATGTACTGCCCCTTGATGAATCAACGCGGTAATATCATCCATGAAATGAGTGAATACTTTTGGTTTGTATAATACACATTGCTTGATAGCTGAATTGATGTAATCCAACACATCATCCATTTTTGATGCCAATAACTGAATATCTTCCCTATCAAATGGAGTGATAAACGTACGATTCAGCTCATCAAAAATCGTGTGGGTAATATCATCTGCCTGCATTTCACATAATTTAATCGACTTATAAATCTGCTCCCTTTCCTCCCATTCAGAGGCAGATGCAAACTTCAACAAATGTTCGGAGGCTTCCAATAATAAATCGGACTGCTTATTAAATAAAGGATAAAATTTATTTTCTTTGGGGGCTAAAAAGGACACTAATTGACTTATTTTCATTTTTTATTTAATTAAAATATATATTTTCTGTTACTAATTACTTAAATCTCTACTATCCAAGTATTTTATTTGACATAATTCTTTAAAATTCGTTATGCAAATATTCTCATAATTCTTTTACAAAACTACACTTATATGCAATTATTAAAATTAATGTAATATTTATGTAAGATAGATGTAATATTACATGTATTAAAAAGACGCATTTTTTCATAAAACTATTCCCCGTCCAATCATTTTGATTTTCACGTTAGTGAATTGTAAGTACTATTGCCGAGATTGCCATAGGAGTTTTTATATTGCTTATTGCATAAACTAATTTCTTTTCTTAATTCTCAGACTTAAAACTTCTATACATCTTATTATATATACACAATTTATATATACATAATAAACCATACATTTAAAATTTATTGATATGTTTACGATATAATATCTGCACTTAAAATATTTATTACTTTTCTTCTATTTTAGGTTTTTTTTTATAAATTTAATTAGTATCTTTGCGCAAAATTTTAAAAAATAAATTGTATCATACAAACAACAAAGAAAGATTCAATTAATTTAAGAATTCAAATGACAAAGAAAAATATTTTGCAGTTTAATTTTACCTTCTTGCATGAATATTTGCATTTTTACAAATTTCCATCATAACATTTTTCAAAAACAAAAGAAATAATGCCTGATTTTAAAAATATAGAGAAAGAAATAGTAAGCGGATTGAGAAGAACCTGTTTAGATGTGCTAAATTTTAGTGGAAAATTTGATGCTAAATACATCCCCGATCATATGACTACCTTAAACGTAGCGAAATCAATTGGAAATCTAAACTATAATTATGGCGTACCCTATTACATTCGATTTGAGAAAACCTATAATCCCGGATGGATGAATATTACTATGAAAAACAACAACATAAGAGAACCGCTCACCTCTATTAAAGTCCGTTTACTGAATCCTTCTAAAAAGAAATTTAAAGAAGATCTTATCAAGCTATCCGATTACATGAAAAACAATAACATGAAACACACTTATTTTGCAAGTATTTTATTTGACAAAGACATAACAACACAAGAAGAAGCGAAAAAATTTTTTAAAAAACAAAATATAATCTATACTAAATGGGTCAACAATACAATTAAGAAAGAAAACATCAGTTGTGAAACTAAAATCATCCCTATTTACGAATCTATTTCTACCGCTGAATCATTTAATCTTACTAATGAAATTATCAACGAAAATCCAGGTAAAGAGATTTTCTTTGGTGGATTAATTATTAAATTAAACAAGGTAGTTTAATTTTTTTGCTTTTGTAAATACTTCTAATGCAAACCAATACTTATTTATCTTCTTTTACTACCCTATATTAATCATTCTTTTATTTTTATTTCAATTTTAATTATATTTTTGCAGAAAATAATATCTGATGCTGCACTATATAAAAATTGAGAAACAAATACTGACAGGCATACACAATACATGTTTGGATGTTTTAAATATCAGTAGAAAATTTGATGGGAACTCTATGCCCGAATGTTTGCTTACACTGAATATTGCCAAATCTATCGGCAAGTTAAATTATAATTATGGAGTACCGTATATAGTAGATTACTATAAACAAGATAATCCCGGATGGATGGGAGTTTCAACAAATCAACTGAAATCGAAAAATTTATTTACTTACATAAAAACAAGATTAGTGAATCCCTCAAAAAACAGATTAGAAAGCGATTTGCTAAAATTATCTCAAATGCTCAAAGATTCTGAGCGTTTAGGTATGCCAAAAATAAAAAATGTGTATTTTGCCAGTATATTATACGATGAAAATCTAAGCTCTCTTGCAGACGCAAAAAAAAACTTAGATAAAGAATACGAAAAATATTCTCAATGGATTAAATCTATATTAAAAAGAGAAAAAATCATCCATAAACTTGAAGTTGTTCCTATTCATGGACCTTTATTATTAGCAGTAGACCAAAAATTTTCAAAAGATACTTCCTTTTTCGACATACCTTATCAAACAACCTATTTTGCCGGTTTAATTGTCAAATTGTCTAAGGATAAATAAATCCCTTGTTTTTTTTATTATATGTTTATAGTATTTAGTTTTATTTATACATTTGCAAAATAAAAAACATTAATTGAAATCACCTAAAAATCAAAAAATATGAATAAATACATTAACATTTTACGTGTCTTAGGCTTTAGCCTTTCAATATTATTTTTAACAGCTTTCACTTCCGATAACAAAACAACCAACGATTGGGAAATTTATAAATTAAAAGGAAAAGTGAAAAGCATGAAAGAATTTTCTTATAAAGCTATTACCACTATTTCAGGAGCTATTATCAAAGACTCCATTAAAACAGAATATTTAGCAACAAAAGATGTATATATTATATTTAATGCAAATGGGTATAAAATAGAAGGAAGGGGATTTACAAAAGAAGGTGTTGAAGCTTATAAATGGGTATATACCTATGACGAAAATCAAAAATTAATAAAAGGTACCTTGGTTCATGACAATCCGGAATATTTAACCACTTATAGTTACATCTACAATGAAAATGGAAAACTTAAGCAACAAGATGTTAAAGATTATTTAGGAAATTTAGCTTATAAAGACGTATACATTTACGATGAAAAAGGAAATATTATTGAATTAGGAAGGTATGATTACACGGCAGAAGATTATTACGAATACGATGATTACTACGATGATTACTATGAAATGGAATATATTTACGAAAAATATATTTATACGTATGATCCATCAGGAAATGCAATAAGCGAATCGTATTATGGAAATGAAACAAGCTCCAAGTACTTGTATAGCTATAATGACAAAGGAAAAATGACAGAACATGCTTATTATGATGATGACAATACGTTAATTGAAATTGTTAAATATGCCTATGATGAAAAAGGCAATGTTATCGAGGAAAAATATTTTAAAAATGGAACAACAGTAGACAAAATCATGACGTGTACCTATGAATATGACAATAGAAATAATTGGACTAAGTGTATAATCTATGAAAATAACATAGCTATAATGATAAAAGAAAGAAAAATAGAGTATTTCTAATTATACTAAACCCTACAAAGAGATTTTGTATCCGTTTTTTTATTCTATTAAAGCATAAATTTATCTCAACTTATGCTTTTTATAATGTTGCACGACCCACTTGACATAGAGTATAAGTGCCAGTAAAGTAAAAATTGTTCCAATGGCATACATCCATGAAAAACCTATCCATTCCGATAGTGCACCTCCAAGAAGAATACCTCCTCCTATTCCCATATCCCAACTGGTAAGATAAGTGGCGTTGGCGGTAGCTCTGCGATTGTGTGGTGCTAAATTAATAAACAAGGTATTCAGTGCCGGAATGAGTGTTCCATAACCGTAACCTAATAGAAATGCCAATGTAAAAAACAAGACATAGCCTGCAATAGGATGAAAGCGAGAAACTTGTTGCAACATCACTTCCATCAGCACGCCTATACATACAAGTACATACCCTAGCTGTATCATGCGTGTAAGATGCCCCTGGTCTACTTTTTTCCCTGATGCAATGCGTGAAAGTATCAACCCCCCTGACATTACCAAGAAGAAAAGCCCTGCATAAGAACCCAATCCCGATTTCTCGGCGTACATGGCGATATATGTAGAAGTCATGCCGTAAGGAATAGTTATTAAAACCAAAGAAATAGCTGCCGGCAATCCTTTAAGAAGAAAAAACCTATCCAATGACAATGCTTCATGCTCACGTTGAGGTTTAGGCGGAGATTTTACCAATAAGGCGAAAAACAAACCCAAACTCCCGGAAAGTATGGAAGCATAAAATATGTTATCAAAGCTACTTACGTTCATCAGAAATAATCCTACCATGGGACCAAAGGCAAGGGCTAAATTATTGATAGCTCCATAGTAACCAAGTCCTTCTCCTCTTCGTGAAGATGGCATAATGTCAATTACTAAGGTATTGCCCGATGTGGTTACGGCACCGAAAGTAAAACCCTGAAAAATACGTACCGCTATAAATACCGAAAGTACTCCTGCCAGAAGATAACCAATAAAAAATGTCGTAAACAAAAAATAAGCAATAATATACATGGGTTTACGTGCAAAGGTATCTGCCAGAAAACCGGAAAAAGGACGTATTCCGAGAACGGCAATAGTATAACTGGACAACACGATTCCTACCATGCCTTTTGATGTTTGAAAAACCTCAGTAAGATAGAATGGTAAGGTAGGCATTAAAAGATAAAAAGCAAAGAAAACCAAAAAATTAGAGAGACACATATAGACATAACTCTTCGTCCAGAGGCTGTCTTCTTGTGGTATTGTAGACATAAAAAACGTATTAATCTAATACTTTACGTACAGTATCGATAACCGTACCATCGACCCATTTAATAATAGCAATGGTATCTTCATCCTTATCACTGATGTGTGCTTTGTCGGGCTGTCCACAAATAGCATCTACCTCTGCTTTCAAATCTTCCATGCGAACAATAGGAAGAGAGGAATGTCGCATTTTATCCAATAAATCCGTACGCAGCGGGTTAATGGCAATGCCACGTTCGGTAACCACTACATCGATTAATTCTCCCGGACCACACAAGGTAGTCAATTCATCCACTACTACCGGTATTCTATCACGGAAAAGAGGTACAGGTAGAACAGTACATTTGGAATGCAGACAATTTTGCCAGCCGCCGATACCGTGAAGCAATAAACCATCAGAATGAGTAACTACATTCCCGTTAAAACGGGTATCTATTTCGGTTGCGCCAAGTATGACAATATCAATCAAACTCGTATAATTCCCTTTACTATGAAAATTATAAGACTGAAATACTGATAAATCAATATGATTGGCATTCTCTCTTACAGAACGAACGGCTTCAAGGTCGAAAGCTTGCGCATCAAGGATATAATCCATCACTCCTTCTTCAAGCATCTTGACCATGTATTGAGTGCTTCCGCCAAAGCCAAAACGAGCTTTCCATCCATTGGCTTTCAGTTGTTCATGAAAATGCAATCCCACTGAGAGTGATGTTCCACCGGCACCTGTCTGTACACCAACACCATCACGCAGCAAGCCGGCTTCAGCACAAAATTGAGCCGTCCACTCTGCCAACAACAGCCTGTCGGGTGACTTAGTTACCTGTGTCGTTCCTGACACTATCTTTTCAGGTATTCCTATTTTATCAACTACCACTACATAATCCACATAATTCCCTTGTATTTGGAAAGGCATACAGGGAAAAGGAATCAGGTTGTCGGTAACTACAATGACTTTATCCGCATACAGCATATCTACTAAAGAGTACCCTAAAACACCACAAGCAGAATTACCTTCTGCACCGGTGGCATTGCCGAACATATCGGCTGACGGAGCAGCAATAACGGCGATGTCTATTTTCACTTCACCGTCTTGAATAGCTTGCACCCTTCCTCCGTGAGAACGTAATACGGCACATCCTTTCATGCCTCCGTAGGAGGTAAACTTACCCAAGGGACCATTCATGGAACCTTCAATACGGTTAATAGTACCATCTTCAAGGTAACCTATCAAGGGGTCGTTGCAGGGAAAAGAAGCCGAAGGCAACCACACCAAATCACGGACACCCATATTATGAGCAATGTCGAAGATAGTATTGCTCACTAAATCACCGTCTCTTAAATGATGATGGGTGGAAATGGTCATGCCATTGCTCAATCCGCAATAACGGAGAGCTTGTTCAAGGGAGTCCACAATTTTATTCCCATCAGAGGGATAATCCAAACAACTGGGAACGGGAGGCGCATACTTACGTCCGGAGGGTTTATGCTTACCCAAACCCATATATGGAATCATTTCTTGTCCGTTGACAATTGTGGGCACTCTACGTCCCGCTGCATTGACTACAAAATTCTTACATTTCATTACAAAAGCATATTAGGTATTAGTTCATTCAGATTCTAAAAACTCTTTCCGCCAGTCGGCAGGCAATTTTCCCGTGCTTACCGCCAATTGAATGGTTCTTTCGGCACGTTTTACTACCGGCGGGTCTATCATTTTGGAGCCGAGGGATACCACTCCTAAGCCCTGTTCGGTGGCAAGCATAAAAGCGTGGA
>ERZ1645192.1262-NODE-1262-length-21198-cov-10.824954_pt1 | contig 21198 bp, 22 predicted proteins | sample MGYA00575354_ERZ1645192 | MGnify/ENA primary metagenome ERZ1645192 (study PRJEB40844, sample SAMN11349763) | freshwater sediment metagenome | isolation source: river sediment | host: Sediment | place: India: Faizupur Khadar , New Delhi | collected 2017-02-21 ... | reverse complement strand
TGGCGGAATTGGTAGACGCGCTAGTTTCAGGGACTAGTATTCGTAAGGATGTGCAAGTTCGAGTCTTGTCCTGGGCACCGGAAATCCCGGCAAATGACCACTAAAGGGTCTTTTGCCGGGATTTTTCTTTTCTCCTGATATCCGTTTGGAATTATCCCTATTTTTATGCGATAAACCTTATGAGCATGAAATTCTTCTCTCCCCGGATTTTTATACTGACCCTCTGGCTTGTTCTTTCGGGACAGATCATGGTGCAGGGCCAGCCTGCCGTCTATCTCGACAACTGGTTCAACCATGAGACCCACGCCAAAACCGGAAAAATCTACCACTACACCTGGGACGACACCCTTGACAGCGGTTTCAGCCAACTGGGGGCCCTCTTTACAGAACAAGGAGCGCGCCTGGTCACCCTGGACCAGTCACCCGCCGGCCGGATCCTAAGGAGAGCGGCCATTTACATCATCGTCGATCCTGACACTACCCGCGAAAATCCCTCGCCGCATTACGTGACCGGTGACGACATCCAGGCGGTCAAACGCTGGGTCAGAAGAGGGGGCGTGCTGCTGTTGATGGCCAATGACGGACCCAATGCGGAATTCACCCATTTCAACCGGCTGGCCGGGGCCTTCGGATGCACGTTTCACTCACAGACCCTCAACCCGGTCACCGGCCGCAACTGGGAAATGGGTGCCGAGACCCATCTTCCCGACCATCCGCTCTTTGCCGGGGTCCATAAAATATACATGAAGGAAGTGGCCCCCATCTCTCTTTCAAAGCAGGCCAGACCCGTATTGAAAAATGAGGACGGGGCGGTTTTCATCGCCGAAACAGCCTTCGGTAAAGGGTATGTCCTGGCCGTGGGCGACCCCTGGCTCTACAACGAATACATCGGTCACAGCCGCCTCTCCCCCGATTTTGAAAACGGGAAAGCCGCGGCCAACCTGGTCCGCCTGATGCTCAGCAAAGCATCAGAAAATCAGAAAGGCAGAAGAGCAGAAGGAAAGTAGATTATAATACCGCTTTAGATCAGAGACTCATTTTCCGGATCTGGCTGACAATCTCGATACTTTTCCGGGAATCTTCGAGGCCGAAGCCTTTTCCTTCCAGAATATGGCGGTAGGAATGGGTATGCAGGTCGGTAAATCCCTCACTGAATTCCAGGTCAGCCCCTTCGATGCTGATTTTGCGGAAGGTCCGTTTGCCCTGTTCGGTAGCTTCCGGGGGCAGATCCCGGTCATCGACACTCAGAAACCAGTTGACATTGGCATGTTCGAACCACAAATGGCCGCCCGCTTTGGCCGGCTGATTGACCGTTAGTTCCACTCCCTTGAAGGCACCGAATATCCATCCCAGCATATCGAAAAAGTGCACCCCGATATTGGTGGCGATGCCGCCACTTTTCTGGACATTCCCCTTCCACGAGATGAAATACCACCGGCCCCGACTGGTAATGTACTGTAGGTCTACATCGAACACCTTTCCCTGCGCGATCCCTTCGCTGACCCGCGCCTTAAGCTCCTGAATGGCCGGATGCAGCCTCAGCTGAAGTATCGTGTAGATCTTCCTGCCGGTCTCGGCTTCTATCTCCTGAAGGGCATCCAGGTTCCAGGGATTGAGGACCAGGGGTTTCTCACAGATAGCATCGGCATCGTTGCGCAAAGCCATCCTGATGTGGGCGTCATGCAGATAGTTGGGCGAACAGATACTCACATAATCGATTTTCTTCTCCCCCCGGCGCCGGAGTTTGTCTAAATGACGGTCAAACCGCTCTGGCTCCGTGAAAAAATCGGCCTGCGGAAAATAACTATCCATAATACCAATCCCGTCATAGGGATCCAGGGCGCATACCAGGTTATGACCGGTTTCCCGGATCGCCTTCATATGCCGGGGAGCGATATACCCTGCGGCGCCAATGAGTGCAAAATTCTTCATCCTTCTATAAAGTTAGATCTGCAAATTTACCACTTATCGGCGGATTCCTTCACAAAAGAGAGGATTTACCATACTTACCCCATCATCACAAGAACATTCTCCGATCCGGAGAAGCCGCTCAGGCATCAATACCCGGGTCTGACCTGAATCGGGCAGGGCAGGCCAGAATCCACAGGAACCCATGCTCCCTGAAGAGGGCAGGTCAGGGATTAACCAATAATGGTGAGATCTGACATGGGGATGTCGACGAACAGGGTGTTATTAATCTGTTCGATGCGCACGCCCACCCGTTTTTTCCCTTTGATGGCGATCAGTTCGGCTTCCAAACCGATAAAGGGACCAGCCACAATTTCGACCGTCTGCCCGGGCATGAACTCCTCATGGGTGATCTCCCAGTCGTAGTCACTCTGCTTCAGCATCCTCTTGAGGAATTCAATCTGCCGGTCCTGGATGCGGGCCGGTCTCCCTTCAAACCGTACGAACCCCACCACATGGGTGGTCTGCAATACCCGGAGGTTGTCCTTGAGGGGAATCCGCACAAAACAATAGCCGGGAATCAGGGGCATCTCCACCCATTTCTTCCGGTCACTCCACTTACGCAGGGTCATTTTCAAGGGGAGGAACACCTCTACCCCCTTGGCGGCCAGGGCGGCCTCCACTTTTTTCTCGGCCCTGCTGTTCACATAAATGGCATACCATTGCGGCGTGTCGGGCAGGGTCGATGACTTGTTGGTTATTGCAGTCACCATTTCTTTCACTCTTTTTCAGATTCAACCGGTCAAAGGCGCCCGTCGACCAGGGATAAATCCAGGATTCCCTTGACATCATAAAGGACGGTATCTTCCTTTTTCAGCTCGTGCAGATCGAGTTGGAGGAAGGCCTGGTGAGCCACCGCCAGGATAATGGCCTGATAACCGTTGTGGGCAGATAACGCCGCGATGGAGGCTATTCCATATTCATGCATGACCTCCGCGGGTTCAGCCCAGGGATCGAAGACGGTCACCTCCATGCCGTAATCGGTCAGCTCATGGTAGATATCAACGGCCCGTGTGTTGCGGATATCTGGGCAGTTCTCCTTGAAAGTAACCCCCAGCATGAGGGCTTTTGCCCCCTTCACGGGAATACCCTTACGGATCATCAGCTTGACCACTTCGGAAGCCACATACTGTCCCATCCCATCGTTGAGCCGCCTGCCAGCCAGAATAATCTCAGGATGATAACCATACTCCTGCGATTTCTGAGCCAGATAATAGGGATCTACGCCGATGCAATGCCCCCCGACCAACCCCGGTTTGAAAGGCAGAAAATTCCACTTGGTACCGGCAGCCTCCAGAACGGCATGGGTGTCGATCCCCATCCGGTTGAATATCTTGGCCAGCTCGTTGACAAAAGCAATATTGATATCCCTCTGAGAATTCTCAATCACCTTGGCCGCCTCAGCCACCTTGATCGATGGAGCCAGGTGGGTCCCCGCCTCTATCACCGACCGGTAGAGTTCATCTACCAACCGGCCTGTCTCAGGGGTTGAACCAGAGGTGACCTTTTTGATCTTCTCCACGGTATGCTCCTTATCGCCCGGGTTGATTCTTTCCGGAGAATAACCAGCATAAAAATCACGGTTAAATGTAAGTCCGGAAACCCGCTCCACCACAGGAATACAATCTTCCTCGGTAGCCCCGGGATAAACCGTGGATTCATAGACCACGATGCTTCCGGGAGAAATCACCCGGCCTACCGTCTCACTGGCCTTCACCAGAGGCGTCAGATCTGGCCGGTTGTTCTTGTCTACTGGGGTGGGTACCGTCACCACATAAATATTGCAGGAACGGATTTCTTCAAGATCCGTAGTACAATAGAGCCCGGTATGCCTTCTGCCCTCCCCTTCCTGGAGAGGTGACGTTACAGGGTTGTGCCCCAGCAACACCGATTGCAGCACTGGAGTATCCACTTCCAGGGTGGAATCCACGCCGTTCATAAGTTCTGCCACCCGGTGCTGGTTAATATCAAAACCAACGACAGGGTATTTCGTGGCAAAAAGACGGGCCAGAGGAAGGCCCACATAGCCCAGCCCAATAACAGCTATCCTGAAATCACTCATAACATTCTGATAAATAATCATAAAACCGTCCTGATCCTTTTAGCAGTAGGGGTCTATATCCGGCTCAGCACAAAAATAAGCTATTTTTCTGTTAAGCGGTTCACTCTCCCTGTCAAATTGAACCCGGTTAACCCATTCCATGCTGGCTGGCAGCCAGAAGTCATGGTTTTTAACTGAGGGGGTTTTCCTGCTTTCACCGGCATCTAACCCACCTGTTGCCGCAGATCAGCAAAAATCCCTTCTGAATATTTTGAAAAGGAGAAATAAGCCTTATATTTGCAGCCACATTTCAGCGGGGGTTCCCCGCCGTTCCCCGGAAACAGCCGCGGGGAATGTGGATCTGGAGAGGTGGGTGAGTGGCTGAAACCAACAGTTTGCTAAACTGTCGTACGGGAAACTGTACCGGGGGTTCGAATCCCCCCCTCTCCGCTCCTTTGAAAAACCGGGTCTTCCGGAAATCAACTGTCACCATCCATTCTTTTTCGGGGCGTGGCGCAGTCCGGCTAGCGCACCTGCTTTGGGAGCAGGGGGTCGAAGGTTCGAATCCTTTCGCCCCGACTGAAAATCAACAAGTTACAGAGCCTCGACAGAGGCTCGTTTTTTTTGTAATAGATATCGTAAAACTTTCGCCCCTCACCGCTCCTTCACCGGCAGGAGGGCTCCCGTTACTCTTTTTCACCGACGCGCTCCAGTATCCCGGCGGGCTCACCGATCCTTCACCGGCATGAGGGTTTCCGGCACATGTGGTTCACCACGCCCTCAAGCCTCAGGCAGGCGAATGGCCAGCCGATCCTTTGATATTCTGTTCACGGAACCTCTGTTCGGCCTCCCGCAGTTCTTCAGGGGTGTTGATATTCCGGAAGAGCCAGGGAGAATAACAGGGGTGCCCCGGAGCAATGAGCTCCTCACGGGAGCCGGCCGCCTCAATGATCCTGACCAGTTTCAGCTTTTTCTCCGAGAGTGCGGTTTCCAGAAAAGGCAGGAAACGCTTCCTGTATATAGCACACAGGGGCTGCGGGAAGCCCTTTTCGTCGACGGGCAGGGTCACCGCTGCGTCACTTCTCACCGCCTCGTCCAGCAGCACCTGCAAAAGTTCCACCGTCACAAAGGGCATGTCGCAGGAGAGGAGCACATTAAGATCACTCCGCGACTGCGAAAGGGCCGAATAGATCCCTCCGGCCGGTCCACAGCCTGGAAAAATATCGCCGACAGGAAGGGTCCCCTCCCATTCAGGCTGGCCATTGCCATTGCTCAGGAGAAGGGTGTCGGTCATCTGACTAAGAATATCATAGGCATGACCGATCAGCGGCTTGCCATTCAGCAGCACCCCAGGCTTGCGCATCCCCATGCGGCGCCCCTCTCCCCCACCTAAAATAATTCCGGTAACAGCTTTTTCCATGTGAATGGATGAATCCACAAAAATAGAGAATCACCTCAATGAACCTCACTAAGATGCCTTGAAAAATGGGTCTGCAGGCATTTGTAACCCACAGATTTTGATTACAGGGCATTGCCTGGCCAAAGTACCCTGTGGGCCGTATACTGCAGGATAGGAGAATCCGGGACATGGAGCACACCGCCAGAAAAAAGCTCTAACCCCGAATGAAGTGTTCCGGGTAACGGATATCAGCCAGGAACAGGCCGTGGGGAGGCACGCTGGTGCCCGCGGCACAGCGGTCCTTTTTCAGGATGACCTCTTCAAAACCTTCGGCGGTCAGCTTGCCCCGGCCCACCTCCAGCAGGGTACCCACAATGGCCCTGACCATATTCCGTAAAAAACGGTCGGCCGTAACGGTAAAAACCAGCTGGGTTCCTTCCCTGTCCCACCGGGCATCCGTAATATGACAGAGGTTGGTTTTCACGTCGGTATGCAGCTTGCTGAAACTCGTGAAATCACGGTGTTGCAACAAAAGGGCGGCTGCCGTATTCATCCGCTCCACATCAAGCGGCCAGGGATAATACCAGGCAGTATCATTGGTGAAAGGGTCCTTGACCAGGCTCAGACAGTAACGGTAGGTCCGTGAAATAGCGCTGAACCGGGCATGAAAATCAGCAGATACAGGTTTGATGGAGATCAGGGAGATATCTTCAGGCAAAAAGCGGTTGAGTTTGTAGACCACATCGCCCTGAGAAAAAGGGAGTTCCCCGGCATCAAAATGGGCCACAAAATAGGAGGCATGCACTCCCGTGTCGGTCCGCCCTGCACCGGTTACGGCCACCGGCTGCCGCAAAAACAACGACAAACTCTTCTCCAGTACCTCCTGTACTGAAATCTGACCGGGCTGAACCTGCCACCCGAAATAGTGCGTTCCCCGGAACCGTAACTCCACCATGTACCGCTGCATATCGCTCCTCCTTCACCGACGAAATTACAAAATCCTTCCATTTTGACTGCTATTCTGTCAATTTTTCACCAAAAACAGGACATATTGACACCGGTCTTTTTAAAAAGAGGCCCCCACGAACCGGTCCTGATTGGCCTTAAACACTGATTTACAGTCCGTAAATCCAGAATAGCACCATAAATGGTTTCTGAATGGTACTGAATTTGCCCTGATAAGCACGGAAACAATAAGAATTACAGAGAACGTTTAACATTAAAATGTTAGGAGGATTAAGCCATGACACTGTTAAAAAGAACCAATGCGTATCTTCCATCGTTCTGGGACAATTTTTTATCCCGTGACCTGATGGATTGGGGAACCTCGAATTTTTCGAGTACCGACACCACCCTGCCGGCCATTAATGTGAAGGAGACCGATGAGGCCTTTGAAATCGAGGTGGCCGCACCTGGCATGTCAAAGGGTGATTTTAAGGTGAACCTCGAAAACAACCTGCTGACCATCTCTTCTGAGAAGAAAGAGGAGAAAAAGGAAGAGGAGAAGGGACGCTTCACCCGCCGCGAGTTCAGCTACCAGTCGTTCCAGCGGAGTTTCACGGTACCGGAAAACCTGGTGGAAGGCGACCAGATTACGGCCCGCTATTGCGATGGCATTCTGTGCGTCCATCTTCCCAAGAAGGAGGAAGTGAAGCCGAAACCGGCCCGCGAAATCGAAATCAGGTGATCTCCCTTTATAACCAGGTCCTTACCAAAGGACCTGGTTTTATTTTTTTTAACAAAATTATACCCTTTTTTAAATAGCAATCTCCTATTTTCGTGGCCTTTGAATCAAAATGAATCTGAATTAAATTTTTCCATATGAATCAGTCTATTGATATTCGCGAATTGAATGAGCGCATTCAGCGTGAAAGTGCCTTTGTAGATCTCATCTCCCTGGAAATGAACAAGGTGATTGTTGGGCAGAAGCACCTGGTCGAGAGTCTCCTGATCGGTTTGCTTTCCGACGGGCATATCCTTCTGGAGGGGGTACCTGGGTTGGCCAAGACGCTGGCCATCAAATCGCTGGCCCACACGATCGATGCCAAATTTGCCCGGGTTCAGTTCACACCCGACCTGCTCCCTGCCGACTTGATCGGCACCATGATTTACAGTCAGAAGAGAGAGGAGTTCTCGGTCAGGAAGGGCCCCATCTTCGCCAACTTCATCCTGGCTGACGAAATCAACAGGGCCCCCGCCAAGGTACAATCGGCCCTGCTCGAAGCCATGCAGGAGCGGCAGATCACCATCGGCGATCAGACCTATCCGTTGGATAAGCCTTTTCTGGTCATGGCCACCCAAAACCCCATTGAGCAGGAAGGGACCTATCCCCTGCCCGAAGCCCAGGTCGACCGTTTCATGCTGAAAGTGGTCATCCACTATCCGAAGAAAGAGGAGGAAAGAGTGATCATCCAGCAGAACCTGCTGAAGACCTTTCCGGAGACGGCCACTATCATGAAACCTGCTGATATTATAAAAGCCCGTGAGGTCGTCAAGGAGGTCTACATCGATGAGAAAATTCAGAAATATATCGTGGATATCGTCTTTGCTACCCGCGAACCGGGAGAGTACAAACTGGAGAAATACCGTGATATGATCACCTGGGGAGCCTCACCCCGTGCCAGTATCAGCCTGGCCCAGGCCGCCAAGGCTTACGCCTTTATTAAACGGCGGGGCTATGTCATCCCCGAGGATGTCCGCGCGGTCTGCCCCGACGTGGTGCGCCACCGCATCGGTCTCAGTTACGAAGCCGAAGCCAACAACATCACTTCCGAGGAAATCATCACCGACATCCTCAACACCATCGAGGTCCCCTAGGCCGCCGTCAAACGACTGCCAGGCTAAGACTGTAATTGAGGTTGAGGCTAAGGCAAAGGCTAAGGTTGAGGCAGAAGCCAAGGTTCAGGTTGAGATTAGGGTTAGACCACATTGCAATACATTAACAACGTCTTGAGAAAATCATTCAAGATTCCAGCTCAAGATTCCGGATTTAAGATTTAAGATTCTTTTCATGGAAACCACCGACCTGTTAAAAAGGGTAAGGCAGATAGAGATAAAGACGCGTGGATTGACACGCAACATTTTTGCCGGGGAGTACCATAGTGCCTTCAAGGGGAGGGGTATGGCCTTTGCGGAGGTCAGGGAGTACCAGTTTGGCGATGATATCCGCAATATAGACTGGAATGTGACGGCCCGCTATAATCACCCCTTTGTGAAGGTCTTCGAGGAAGAGCGGGAGCTTACCGTGATGCTGCTGATTGATGTCAGCGGCTCCCATGATTTCGGCACCTTTCAGAAACTCAAGAAGAACATCATCACCGAGGTGGGGGCGATTCTGGCCTTCAGCGCCATCCAGAACAATGACAAGACCGGAGTGATCTTTTTCTCCGACACCATTGAAAAGTTCATCCCCCCGAAGAAAGGGCGGTCCCACATTCTGCGCATCATAAGGGAGTTGATTGAATTCCGTCCGCAAAGCAGGGGGACCAACATTCCGGAGGCATTGCGCTATCTCACCAATGCCATCAAGAAGAAGTGCACGGTCTTTGTCATTTCCGACTTCATCGATGAGCATCCTGATCTGGAAAGAGCCCTGTCGGTAGCCAACAACAAGCACGATGTGGTGGCCATCCGGGTCTTTGATGAGCGGGAAGAAGAACTGCCGCCCATCGGGATGGTCAAGCTCAAGGATGCCGAGACCGGCAAATATTTCTGGATCAACAGCAGCGATGCTTCTACCCGGAAGATTTACCGGGACTGGTGGATCAGCCAGTCCGGCCGGCTCAGGGGGATCTTCACCCGTTGTGGGGTCGATGCCGCCTGGATCAATACCCGTGAAGATTATGTGAGAGCATTGATGAACCTGTTCAAGAAAAGGGAGGCCCGAAAGTGAGAAACATCCTGATAAAAACCGTTGTATTGGCGACAGCGCTCTGGCTTTTCTCCGGAGGGGCCGGCGTGAAGGCGCAACCCGTCAAAGCCGTGGCACGACTCGACTCCACCCAGATGCTTATCGGCGACCAGATCCAACTGGTGCTGGAACTCGAAAAACCCAAATCCCTGGAGATGGAATTTGCCCGGGTGCCCGATACCCTGGCCGGCAAAATCGAAGTCATGGAACGTTCGGCCATCGACACCATCCTCCTCAACGATCAAAGCCTGAAGCTGGTTCAGACCTTCAGAGTCACCTGTTTCGACAGCGGGGAGTACCGGATTGCCCCCATTCGCTTCGACGTGCAGAGGAGTGACCACCTCGACTCCATCTTCACCAACGAACTGATTCTGAAAGTCCTTACCCTCCCCGTCGATACCACCCGCGGACCGACCGATGTCAAGATGCCCTACGACGCCCCCCTGACCCTTAAAGAGGTCACCCCTTACATGATGGGGATTCTCCTGGCCGGTGCCCTGCTCTTTCTGATCCTTTATTCCCTGAAAAGGAAGAAAAAGAACCTTCCCCTCTTTACCCTGCCGGTCAAGCCCAAAGAACCCGCCCATGTGGTAGCCTTGAGAGAACTGGATAGAATCAAAGAGGAGAAACTGTGGCAGAAAGAGAAGGTCAAAGCCTATTACAGTGAGGTGACCGATGTATTGCGCACTTACATCCAGGAGCGGTTCGGGATTCCTGCCCCGGAACAGACGACCGCCGAAATCCTGGGGAGCTTTGCCGCCCGTAAGGGACTCCTCCCGGAAAAATCTTCCGGCTATTTGCACCATATCCTTCCGCTGGCCGACCTGGTGAAATTTGCCAAATACCAGCCATTGCCCGACGACCACAACCTGGTGTTGGTCAACGCCTACTTCTTCGTCAATGAGACCAAGCCCGAAGAAATAATAAAACCGGGAGGCCCGGACAAGGAGAACCCGGACAAGGAGAACCCGGACCGGGAGAGCGGTGACGACCAGGGGAGCGGTCTGGCCAGCGGTGAACCTTCAAATCAGATCAGCCATGTTTGATGATATAACATTTAAAAACCCGGAGCTTTTTTATCTCTATTTGCTCCTGCTTCCCATGGTGGCGTGGTATATCCTGCGGTACCGGAAGAACAGCGCCAGCATCCGTATTTCGGGTACGGCGGCGGTGGCCAAGGCCCCCGTCACCCTGATGCACTACCTGCGGCATCTCCCCTTTTTGCTGCAACTTGCTGCCATCGCCCTATTTATCGTTGTGCTCGCCCGGCCCCAGTCCACGACCAGCTGGGAGAATGTGACCACCGAGGGCATTGACATCGTGGTCGCACTGGATATCTCCACCAGCATGCTGGCCATGGACTTCTCCCCCAACCGGCTCGAAGCCGCCAAAAAGGTGGCCATGGAATTCATCTCCGGGAGAGAGCATGACCGCATGGGACTGGTGGTATTTGCCGGGGAGGCCTTTACCCAATGCCCGCTGACCACCGACCGGGCCGTATTGCTCAATCTCTTCGGCGATATCCGCACCGGCCTCATCGAAGACGGTACCGCCATTGGGAACGGACTGGCCACGGCAGTAGCCCGCCTCAAGGAGAGCCAGGCTATCAGCCGTGTGGTGATTCTCCTCACCGACGGGGAAAACAACCGCGGAGAGGTGGCCCCCCTCACCGCCGCGGAAATCGCCAAGACCTATGGCATCAGGGTCTATACCGTCGGCGTGGGATCTATAGGCACCGCCCCTTACCCCGTCCAAACCCCCTTCGGCACCCAGGTCCAGGATATGGAAGTCCGCATCGACGAGGGAATGCTCAGGCAAATCGCCCAAATCACCGACGGTCAGTACTTCAGGGCTACCTCTAACCTGAAACTGGCCGAAATCTACCAGGAAATTGACCAGCTGGAGAAATCCAAAATCGACATCAAGGAGTTCAGTCGCCGTTCCGAAGAGTTCATGCCATTTGCCCTGGCAGGCCTCCTCTTGCTGCTGGCCGGTCTCTTTCTGAGAATAACCCTCTTCAGAAATATCCCGTAATATTGACCACCATGGAAATGTTCAGATTTGCCCAACCGGAATATTTTTGGGGAATGTTGCTGATCCCCCTGCTGACCGCCCTATATATCCTCTCCAGGATCATGCGTAAAAGGGCATTGAAGAAATTCGGGGAGAGCGGAATCGTCAGACAACTCACGCCCAGTGTGTCGGCAGGCCGGCCCCTGCTGAAGTTCATCCTGGGGATGGTGGCCCTGGCCCTTTTTATTGCAGGGGCTGCCCGGCCCCAGTTCGGGTCACGCCTTAAACAGGTGAAACGCCAGGGTGTGGAGATCATCATCGCCCTCGACGTCTCTAACAGCATGATGGCCGAAGACATCAAACCCAACCGCCTCGAACGGGCCAAGCGGGCCATCGACCGGTTGATCAGCAAACTTCGTGATGACAAAATCGGTCTGATTGTCTTTGCGGGGGATGCCTATACCCAGTTGCCCATCACCACCGATTACAACTCGGCCCAGCTCTTTCTGGCCTCGGTCAACACCCAGGTCGTTCCCAAACAGGGAACCGCCATCGGTGCCGCCATCGACCTGGCCATGCGCTCCTTTACACCCGACCCGGCCCCCGGGAAAGCCATCATCATCATCACCGACGGGGAGAACCATGAGGACGATGCCGTAGCGGCCGCTGAGGAAGCCCACAAACAGGGTATCGTCGTCCACACCATCGGCATGGGCCTCCCGCAGGGTGCCCCCATCCCCGTGGTCAGCGGCGACAGAGGCGATTACCGCCGCGATAAAGAAGGCAAAGTCGTCATGACCCGCCTCGATGAGGCTACCCTCGAAAAGGTCAGCAGCGCCGGCGGCGGCCTTTATATCCGGGCTAACACCGCCCAGGTCGGCCTCGATGAACTCTTCGACGAAATCAACACAATGCAGAAAAGCGAAATAGAGGCCCGCCAGTTCTCTGAATACGAGGAACAATTCCAGTATTTCTTCGCCGCCGGGCTCCTCCTCCTTTTCCTCGAGTTCTTCATCATGGACCGGAAGAATAAATACCTCAGAAAAATCAGACTCTTTAAACCCGTACGATCATGAGACAGCTGATCCTCATAGGCCTGGCCCTGCTGGTGGTCACCACCGCTGGTGCCCAGAACGAACGCAAATACGTGCGCCAGGGAAACCGCTTCTACCTCGAAGGGGTCAAAGACACCACCCGGCTCGATACCATCACCTTCAGCAAGGCCGAAACAGCCTACCGCAAAGCCCTCGATAAAAAACCCAATGACCCCAAGTGGAACTTTAACCTGAACAACGCCGTTTACAAACAAACCAAATTCAGCGAAGCCTCTGAAGGCTTCCGACAACTGGCGTCCCAGGCTACCGACCCCATCGAAAAAGCCAGAGCCCTCCATAACCTGGGCAACAGCCTCCTCTTTCAGTCCCAAATCGACGAAAGCATCGAAGCTTATAAAAATGCCCTCCGCCTCAACCCCGGCGACCTGGATACCAAATATAACCTGGCCTATGCCCAGAAAATGAAGCAACAACAGCAACAGCAGCAACAGAACCAGGACCAGAATAAAGATCAGAACAAGGACCAGAACAAGGACCAGAATAAGGACCAGAATAAGGATCAGAATAAGGATCAAAACAAGGATCAGAATAAGGACCAGCAGCAGCAACAGCAGCAGCAGCAGCAGCAGTCGAAGATATCGCGGCAAAATGCGGAACAGCTTTTGCAGGCCTTACAGAATGATGAGAAAAACATTCAGGAAAAGGTAAAAAAAGCCAAAGCGGCAGAAGCCAAAGCCGCCAGAGTGGAAAAAGACTGGTAATTTTGGCAGTCATCAGGATTAACCCGGAGGAACCAACCGGGAGCGGTTCAGTGTAGGACAACAATTGACCATAGATATGTTGAAAAAGTTTTTCATCCTAGCAGGATTGATACTCCTGGGGTTTCATGGTGGGGCGGAGGAGACCCGTCTGGTGATGTCGGCACCCAATGCGGTAGCCGTCGGGGACCAGTTCAGGCTGACCTTCAACATCAACAAGCGGGGAGAGAACCTCACCCTTCCCGATTTGGGCAATTTTGATGTGCTGATGGGGCCCAGTTTTTCCTCCTCCACCTCCATCCAGATCATCAACGGGAAGAGCTCTCAGAGCCAGGATTTTGCCTATACTTATATTCTTAGGGCCAGGGAAGCAGGGAGCTTCACCATCAGGCCCGGATCGATAGAGGTGGATGGCAAGGTATTCCAGTCCAATGCGCTGACGATTCAGGTCGTCTCCGGACAGGCACAGGGAGGGAGCCAGGGGAGTGCCCAGGGAGGACAGGCTCAGCAGGGGAGCCAGGCCCAATCAGGTGAAGCGCAGGGTGCCACGGGGAACATCAGCAAGAGTGATCTGTTTATCAGACTTGAACTCAGCAGGAGGCAAGCCTGGAAGGGACAACAGATCATCGCCACCGTGAAGCTCTATGCCAATCCCAACCTCCCCCTATCTGGTTTTGAAGAGGTTAATCTTCCCACCTATGAGGGTTTCTATACCCAGGACATCGAAATCCCCCAGCAGATCAACTTCAAACGTGAAGTTTACAACGATAAGATTTACCAGGTAGGGGTTCTGAAGAAAACGGTTCTCTTTCCGCAGCAGACGGGAAACCTCACCATCAAGCCCTTCAGCATCACGACCCTGGTTCAGCAAAGAGTCAGGCAGCGCAGTTTCTTCGATGATTTTTTCACGGGGGTACAGACGGTCAGGGCCAAGCTGACCAGCGATGCGGTCTCCGTATCGGTGAAGGATCTGCCCCCGGCACCGGCCGATTTTTCAGGAGGTGTAGGGGAGTTTAAGATTTCTCCTGAACTGGACCAGACTGAAGTGACCACCAACGATGCCGTGACCTTCAAACTGAACATCTCCGGCACCGGGAACCTGCGGCTGATCCAATCCCCCAAGTTAACGCTGACGGGAGATTTTGAACAGTATGATCCCAACGTCTCTGATAATGTCAGGGCTTCAGAGGCAGGCGTCTCAGGGACCAAAACCATTGAATACCTTTTTCAGCCCCGATTCGAGGGAACATATAAGATCCCTCCCCTCACCCTGGTTTGGTTCAATCCCAACAGTGGTCAGTATGAACGGCAGTCGACTCCCGAATATGAGCTGAAGGTCACCCGGGGCACCGGGGATGCCGGAACGGGTGTTGTCCGGTCGGTCCGCAAGCAGGATGTCCAGACCATCGGACAGGATATCCGGTTCATCAGCCAGAACCAGGAAAAACTTCACAGCCGGGGGGTCTCTTACTTCGGGAGTCTTCTTTTCTGGGCGGTATATCTGTTAGGGGCAGCAGCCTTTGCGGTTTTCTTTGTCGTATACCGCAAGAAAATGGCGGAGAACGCCAACCTGGCGCTGGTACGGAACAAAAAGGCAAGCCGGGTGGCCCTCAGGCACCTGAAGGTCGCCGCCGGTCATCTGCGCCAGAATCAGGGGGAGGCCTTCTATGACGCCCTGCTCAAGGCTTTCTGGGGTTACCTGAGTGACAAGCTGGGTATCCCCTTGGCCAACCTGCGCAGGGAAACGGCTACCGAAGCCCTTGAAACCCGCCAGGTGGACCCGGCGCTGATCGGCGAATTTCTCTCCATCACCGACCAGTGTGAATATGCGCGTTTCGCTCCCGCCTCCGGCGCCCAGGCTATGCAGGAACTGTATGACCAGGCCGTGGTGGTGATCACCAAATTGGAAAAACAGATCAAACGGTAATGACTATGTATAAACTCATTCCCATCTTTCTGCTCCTGATTTTCAGCACCGGCAGGGTGGCCGCCCGGGAGGAGCTCCCGGAACAGGGCAGCAAGTACTACACGGCTCAGGAATATGAAAAGGCAGCCCAAGCCTGGGAACAGGTACTAGCTTCCGGCAGGGAGTCTGCCGAACTCTATTACAACCTGGGAAACGCTTACTTCAAGATGGGGGACCATGTCAGGGCCATCCTCAACTATGAAAGAGCCAGGCGCCTGGCCCCCCAGAATGACGATATCGCCTTCAACCTCAGCATCGCCAACCAGTCGGTCGTTGATAATCTGGAGGAGCTTCCGCGCCCCTTCTTTTCGCGCTGGTTCACCGCCCTGGCCCACCATGCATCGGCCGACGGCTGGGCCCGGATGAGCAGCGCCAGCTTCCTGCTGTTTCTTCTCCTTCTGGGAAGCTACTTCTTCGGCCGCTCCAACCTGGTCCGGAAAACCGCCTTCTTCACGGCCATGGCAGCCATCCTCTTCTCCCTGGTCAGCTTCTCCCTGGCCCGGCATAACCACACCATCCTGCAAAACCGCTCCGGCGCCATCATCCAGTGCCCCAGGGTCACCATCAAAAGCTCTCCCTCAGAAACAGGCACCGACCTCTTCCTCATCCATGAGGGACTGAAGGTGGAGATCACCGACAGTCTCGACTCCTGGAAGGAAATCCGCCTCTCCGACGGCAACAAAGGATGGCTCAGAGACTCTTGCCTGGTGGTCATTTGACCGGCTCTCCTTACCATGCCTACCAAATTTTCGAACCATTCCCGGGAATATTCCGAAAAAGGTGCTGCCATCCGTTAATTTCACCCCATTTTAAATACTATTTTGTCTCTTTTTGAGGCAAACCACTACTTTTGCACCAGAAAAATTACCAGAATGGCATACCAGTTATTAAAAGAAAAGAGAGGGATCATTTTTGGTGCCCTGAATGCCGATTCCATTGCGTGGAAAGTGGCAGAGCTGGCCTATGAAGAGGGGGCCACCTTCACCCTCACCAACACCCCCGTGGCGCTGCGCATGGGCGATACCCCCCGGCTGGCCGAAAAACTGAACCTCCCCCTGATCGGCGCCGATGCCACCAATGTCGATGACCTCCGGAATCTCTTCACCCAATCCATGGAACGGCTGGGCGGGAAGATTGATTTCGTGCTCCACTCCATCGGTATGTCTCCCAATGTCAGGAAAGGACGCCATTACAGCGACCTCGACTATCAAATGCTGGAGAAAACCCTTGACATCTCAGCCATCTCCTTTCATAAGGTGCTTCAGGTAGCCCGTCAAATGGATGCCATCAACGAATGGGGATCAGTGGTCGCCCTCAGTTATGTGGCGGCCCAGCGCACCTTCTACGGGTACAATGACATGGCCGACGCCAAGGCCCTGCTCGAATCTGTTGCCCGCAGTTTCGGTTATATCTACGGTATGGAACGCAAGGTACGGATCAACACCATATCCCAATCCCCCACCATCACCACCGCCGGAAGCGGCGTCAAAGGCTTCGGCCAGCTCCTCGATTTCGCCGAAAGAATGTCGCCCCTGGGAAATGCCACCGGTGAAGAGTGCGCAGCCTATTGCGTGACCCTCTTCTCTGACCTCACCCGTAAAGTCACCATGCAAAACCTCTACCACGACGGGGGGTTTTCCTCCATGGGCATGAGCCTGAGCGCTCTCGAACAGTACGGAAGAGGCATGGAATGCCCTGGTGACAAAACCGATTCCCAGGGCGATGAACACCACTACGACTAACTCCGGCTCCCGGCACCCCAACTGCTGATTTCTTCCCGGCCTCCGCTCCCTGCCCGGATACCCCTCCTGGCTGGCGATGATTTAGATTTTTTTTGAAAATTTTAAGAGATTTTCATGCGCAATGCCTTTATTTTTGAATAAAAAATGCCATGAAAAAGTTATTGCCAGCCCTGATGTTGCTGCTTTTCTGCAACCAGATGGCCACCGCCCAGAATAAGGAGAAAAACCAGCCGGAAGAAAAGGTGACCGTCCAGCGGGAATATGACCAGCAGGGGAACCTCATCCGGTTCGACTCCCTGCGCGTGATGCGCTGGGGGGCCGATTCTCTTTTCCAATTCCCGTGGGACGAGGGGTGGGAGGACCTCTTCCCGGGTGATTTCTTCAGCGGACAACCCGGTCACCCCTTCTTCGGCGATTCCGCCTTCTCCTTTTCCATGCCCGGGGGCAGGTTCCCCTTTAGTCTCTTCAATGAAGAAGAGCTCTTCCCCGGTTTCAGGAATTTCATGGGGGACTCCACCATGGTCAGGAATTTCATCTTCCACAACGACACCTCCTTCTTCATGGGCCCCGACTCTTCCTTCATGCTCCCACCAGGATTTTTTATTCCGGGAACCCAAGAGATGGAGGATATGAGGAAACTCCTGGAACAACATTTCCGCTCATTCAACCCCGGTGATTATCCCTCCTTTGGAGAGGATCAGGAGCTCTACAAGCGGTTCACCGACCCTCGCCAGCAGGAAGAGTGGGAGGAGCTGCTGAAAAAACAGCAGAAGGAGATGGAGGAATTCCGGGAAAAATGGGAAAAGAAACAGCAAAATCCGGGAATTGAAAAGATGTGAAGCGCTCCTGAGAAACTACAACCCGCTATTTATCTCCCGCGCGCTAAACAACCTCATCACTGAATTTGTTTAGGGGAGCATGAAGATTGATGAAATAAGGGAAGAGTATACCAGGGGGAGTCTCCGGCGGAGCGATCTGACGGAGGAGCCTATGGGGTTGTTTTCGGTGTGGCTGGAGCAGGCGGTGGAAGCCAGGGTAGATGAGCCCACGGCGATGGTCGTCTCCACCTCCGGGCTTGATGGATTTCCGCAATCGAGGGTGGTTCTGCTGAAGTCGTTTGACAGGGAGGGGTTTCTCTTTTTCACGGGTTACAACAGTCAGAAGGGGAAGGCTATCGCAAGGGATCCCAAGGTGGCCCTGCTTTTCTTCTGGCCTGGCATGCAGCGGCAGATCAGGGTCACGGGGATGGCGACGAAGGTAACTCCGGAAATGTCGGCTGATTATTTCAGAACCCGTCCTTTGAACAGCCGGCTGGGGGCCTGGGCCTCGCCCCAGAGTGAGGTGATCCCCTCGCGCAGCACCCTCGAGGAGCGGTTCAGGGAAGTGACCCGCCGCTTTGGGGAGGGCGAGGTCCCCTGTCCCGGCCATTGGGGAGGATACAGGGTGACTCCTTTAACCATGGAATTCTGGCAGGGCCGCGCAAACCGTCTCCATGACAGGTTCATCTATACCCTGATTGATGGGGAGTGGAACATCGCCCGGCTTGCCCCCTGACTTCAACTGTCAAAATCCAGATGGAACTTCTGCTTCAATAACGCCAGCGCCGGATTCTTCCTGACCATCTCCTCCATTTTCTCCCCGTCGGTATACAACATTTTAGTGACCGGCCCGGTGACCACCTCCGTGGTCAGCTCCACATTGCTGTTTTGCAGTTCCCGTTTCAGCCAGGCGACCAAACGGGGCTTCTCATCCCTGATGAGTTCTTCCTGTACCTGGTTGTCAATTTGAAGCACTAGCCTGCCATCAGCCGAATAGAGGGGCTTACGGTGGAGGGAGGCCTTCAGGTTGGGCCGGTCGCTGAGGGTTTCGAGGTATTGCTCCCACTTCTGGATCAGTTGTTCCTCGGTGAAGGGCTTATCCTCCAGTTTCTGGGTGAAAATCTGATGCTGTTCCATAGCCGTCAGCTTACTCTCATCTGATTCTTTACCTGCCAGTGCCGATTTGATGGACGGACCGGTAATGTCAGAGGTCAGCTTGCGGACCGGGCTCTTTTCCACCCTGGGGGGTGGAGCTTCGGCCGTTTTCGCGGAAGCCGGGGAAGATTCCGGAGGAGGTGAAGAAAAAATGGGTTCCAGCTGATCGGAAGGGGTGTCGTCAGCTATTTTTTTTTTAACGTGAGCTGAGCGATGCGTGCCAGGGCCAGTTCCACCGAGAGTCTTTTGTTCTGGCTGCTCTTGTACTGGTAATCGCATTCGTTGCTGATGCGGAGGGCTTCCAGAAGAAACTCGTGGGAGGCTGCCTGTGCCTGTGCTTTATAGCGCTCGCGGATCTCTCCGCTCACCTCCAGCAACTGCACCGTCACCGGATCGCGTGACACCATCAGATCCCTGAAATGACGGCTTAACCCGCTGACGAAATGCTGCCCTTCAAAACCTTTATTGAGCACTTCATTAAAAATCAGCAAGGCTTGTGTCACCTCGTTTTTCAGGAAGGCATCCACCAACCTGAAATAGTAATCATAATCCAGAACGTTAAGGTGGGTGATCACATCCTGGTAGGTCATTTCCCTTCCCGAGAAACTCACCAGCTGGTCGAAAATGGAGAGGGCATCGCGCATGGCCCCGTCGGCCTTCTGGGCGATGATGTTCAGGGCGGAGGGCTCGGCAGTGACGCCCTCTTCTGTGGCCACGAACCGCAGATGAGCGGCAATGTCCTCTATTCTGATCCGGTTGAAGTCAAAGATCTGACAACGCGATAAGATGGTGGGCAGGATCTTGTGTTTCTCGGTGGTGGCCAGGATGAAGATGGCATGCCGCGGGGGTTCCTCCAGGGTCTTCAGGAAGGCATTAAAGGCGTTGGCCGACAACATGTGCACCTCATCAATGATATAAACACTGTAATGGCCGATTTGAGGCGGAATGCGCACCTGGTCTATCAGGTTACGGATATCCTCCACGGAATTGTTAGAGGCCGCATCCAGCTCATGAATGTTGTAGGAGCGGTTCGCAGTAAAGGCCGTGCACGACTCGCACGTATTACAGGCTTCGTTCTCGGGCGTCAGGTTACTGCAGTTGATGGTCTTGGCAAAGATGCGCGCACAGGTGGTCTTGCCTACCCCACGGGGGCCGCAGAACAGATAGGAATGGGCCAGCTGCCTGGTCCTGATGGCATTTTTTAGGGTCGACGTGATGGCATCCTGGGCAACAACCGTCCTGAAGGAATCAGGCCTGTACTTCCGGGCCGAAACGATAAAATTTTCCATATTAATTCGTGAGACATCCTCGCCGGCCAAAGATAACGATTTCCCCTTAGCCTACCCAAAAAAAAAACTGACACAACCCTTTCATAAATGAACATTATACCCTGCAAGCCGTTATATCCTCCGAACGGCACTACCCGGCAGAAAACACGTTTTCACTCCGCACGAACGGCCGGACTGGTTCTGCAGCATGGCATCATTATTCACACCATAATTAACACAGATATGAAAATCTTCGCAACCCTCTTCCTGATGACAGGGCTCTTTTTTCCCGCCACGGCCCAGAAAGAATCCCTTCACGCCTTCAAAGTAGAAACCATCGACGGCAGGGAATTTGACCTTTCCTCCCTGAAGGGGAAAAAAGTCATGGTTGTCAACACCGCCTCCAAGTGCGGCTTCACGCCCCAATACAAGCAAATGCAGGCCTTGTACGAGACCTATGGCGGTAAAAACTTCGAAATCATCGGTTTCCCCGCCAACAACTTCATGGGCCAGGAACCGGGAAGTAATGAAGACATCGCGGCTTTCTGCAGTCAGAATTACGGAGTAACTTTTCCCATGATGGCTAAAATATCAGTCAAGGGAAAAGATATCCATCCACTCTACAAATGGCTCACCGAAAAATCGGAGAACGGCGTTACAGACGCTCCCGTAAAATGGAATTTCCAGAAATTCCTGATCGATGAAAACGGCAAACTGGTTGATGTCCTCCCTCCGGCGACCAAGCCCGACGACCAGGCAGTCATTGACTGGCTATCAGGGAAGAGAGCTGATTCAACGCTACACCGTCCTTAGTCCAGGGCCTTCCGGTAGGTCTGGAGGGCTCTTTCCCGGGCGGTGGCATGGTCCACCATGGGGCGGGCATAGGAGAGGCTCCCCGCTTCGGGGACCCACTTTCTGACATAATTTCCTGCCGGGTCGAATTTAGCCTGTTGGGTGGCAGGGTTGAACACCCTGAAATAGGGGGCGGCATCACAGCCGCAGCCGGCGGCCCATTGCCAGTTGCCATTGTTACTGGCCAGGTCAAAGTCGAGCAGCCACGAGGCAAACCAGGCCTCCCCCCACCGCCAGTCGATGAGCAGGTGCT
>ERZ1645192.1259-NODE-1259-length-21218-cov-7.899967_pt1 | contig 21218 bp, 13 predicted proteins | sample MGYA00575354_ERZ1645192 | MGnify/ENA primary metagenome ERZ1645192 (study PRJEB40844, sample SAMN11349763) | freshwater sediment metagenome | isolation source: river sediment | host: Sediment | place: India: Faizupur Khadar , New Delhi | collected 2017-02-21 ... | reverse complement strand
CCATGTGCTCGATGCGCTCCGCGGCGCGCTTGCGCTCGGAGATGTCGCGCGTCACGCCGTAGAAGCCGAGGAGTTTTCCGTTCCTGTCGCGGTGCGGAACGACGTTGACCTCGGTCCAGAGAAGCCCTCCGTCCTTTCGTTTCTGTTCGAGCTCGAACCTGACGGTTCCGACGGGAATTCCGTTGCGTTCGGCGGTGCGAAGTTCCGAGATCGCGCGCCGGACCTCTTCCGCCCCGTCCGGCGTGAGCACGCTCCATACGGTGGTTCCGACGACCTCGTCCTGCCGGAAGCCGCGCATCCGTTCATCGGCGGGGCTGATGTAGGTGAACCGGAGGGTCGTGTCCGTCCTCCAGATCGCGTCGCTCGAGTTTTCGGCCAGGTTGCGGAACTTCTCCTCGCTCTCGCGGAGCGCGTCCTCGATCCGGCGGCGTTCCGTGACGTCGGTGATGCTCGACAGGATGCACTTCTCGCCGCCGATCGTGATGATGTCGGCGGAGATCAGGCCGATGATGATCGCGCCCGATCGCATCCTGAAGCGGAATTCCAGCTCGCGGACGCTCCCCGTCTTTCTGAGGGCGTCGACGAAGAAACGGCGGTCCGCTTCGTCCGCCCAGATCCCGAGTTCCGGAAAGGTCCGCCCGACCGCTTCGGCATAGGCATACCCCGTCTTGGCCTCGAATCCGTCGTTGACCTCGTAGATCAGTCCGTCGGAGACTCGCGTGAGCGTGAGGACATACGGCGCGGACCGGAACGCGTGCGAGAACTTTTCCTCCTGCGCGCGCACGTCGAGCAGCAGCCTCCGGGTGACCATGAGCGTGAGGCTGTAGGTCAGCAGGATCGACAGGAGCTGGTACGAGAAGACGATGATCGTCTCGAAGCCGTTCGCCTGGAAGAAATCGACCCACGACGCATCCCCGCCCGAAAGGATCCGCAGCAACCGGAGGAGGTTGATCAGCGCGAACGCGCAATAGACCGTTCCGGTCAGGAAGGTCCAGCGGCGGACGTCGGGCCCCGCGGAGACGAGCTGGCTCCAGGAGCTCTGGGAGCAGTAGACGACCATCATGATCGAGATGATCGCGGTCCTCGCCTGCAGGTTGTCCTGGATGAGGGAATACCGGGCGAACAGCGCGGTGAAGACGCCGAGAAGGATGTAGCTGTGGACGTGTCCGCCCTTTCGTCCGAGAAAGCGGTCCGTCCCTATGATCGTCATGAGGACGCCGGTCATGATGACGACGTTCGCGAGGAAGACCGAGGCGACGTTCGGGATGACCCCGCGCAGGGCCAGGAGAGAGAGTCCCGAGGCGATCGCGGCGAACCCTCCGGTCCAGATTCCCATCCCGGGGAACCGTCCGCGGTTCTGCCTCCAGAGCATCAGGAGCAGGAGCGAACAGACGAAGATGATCGCGGCGCTGGTGATGACGACGGTCCGCATGTCGAACAAGTTCATGAAATGCAGGCTCTCCCTTCGGACATGCGGGACAGGGTGCATGCCGGCTGAAATATGCGAACGACCGGGCCGCCCGATGCGGGGGGACGGCCCGGTCGACGGTTGATTATTGTTTCCTGCTGTTCCGGTCGCACATGACGACGAGAAGCGGAACGAGAAGCACGACAGCGAGCGGCGCGAAGCCGACCGCGCAGCCGCCGCCTCCGCCGCTTCCGCGGTTCGTCTGGTTCAGGCGCAGGACGAACGTCTCGCTCGTTCCGTCCACGGCGTCCCCGTGGCTGTCGAACGCCGAGAGCTGAACGGTCAGCGTGCGGTCGAAGCTCGCGGGAACCGGAATGTCGTGCCGGAATTCGTAGATGGACGCCCGGTTGCTGTTGACGCCGAAGCGCGTCAGCTCCACGCGCTTCGCGTCGAAGGAGAGGACTTCCGTCGTCCCGTCGAGCACGGAGTAATGCACCGTCGCGATGCGGTTGTTCACGCTGTAGGTCCCGTCCGCGGACGCGACGACGTCGTCCGGATCGGGCTGGATCGGGGTGACCGCGCCGAAGAGGCTCAGGAGCTGCTTCGGCTTGACGGCGACGCCGTCGGCGACGTTCCAGTCGACCTCTTTGTCCGCGAGGTCGGGCGAGCAGACATAGTCCGCGGCCGGAACTTCGGTCACGCCGTCGCCCCGGATTTCCGCGCGCGTGAGGACGAGCCTGTCGTCCGCCCCGAACGCGACGATGCCGCCCTGTTTGGTCGCGACGCTTCCGTTGCCGGGGTTGTATTTCACGGTCGGGTCGCCGATGTCGTAATGATACCAGAGCATCGAGTCGCTCCCGAGCCGCAGCGCGTTGGCGAGTCCGCCGATCTCGACATTTTGCGTCGTGCTCGTCGCGTTGATGTTGTAGACGACGCCGCGCACCGTGCCGTTCATGTATTCCAGCGTGTCGTTGGGCCGCCAGCGACGCACGATCTCGTAGAAGAGCGTCGAGGGGGCCGTCCCGTAGGGGAGCGTCCCGGCGTCCCAGTAGCCCGGGAAGAGGTCCGTGTAGATGTGCGAGTCGTTCGCCGCGGCGAAGGCCGTGACGTTGGCCATGTGATCCGCGGGGCTGAAGCGCGAGAGGATCTTGTCCGGCACGGAGCCGAACGTGAGCGGGACGCTTTCCGTGTCGAGAACCAGGCCCCCTTCGCCGACGGCGGTGACGGTGAGCGTGTAGTTGCCTTCCTCGATATCCTGGGTGTAGGCATTGCTGTAGGCGGTGTCGAAGTCCTTCGTGCAGCCGCCCTGGATCAGCGCGGCCGCGTAGTGCGCCGTGACGACGGCCTTCTGCTCGGGGTCGAATTTCGAAACGGGCTGCGCCGGGTCGAATACGAGGTCCGGCAGCGGCGCGGCGAGGATGTCCGCCGAGGTTCCGGGCGTCCAGCCGTTCGCGTAGTCCGTCTCGATCGCGCCGGCGGGCGTCAGTCCGTTGCCGTCCACGGCGCTCGCGATGGTCCTGAGGGCGGTCGGATTGCCGTTGCGGTAGAGTTCGAAGCGCACGTTGAAGGGCTCTTCTTCCGGGTTCAGTCCTTCGCGGTCGAGCGAGACGATCACGTAGAAGTCGCGCGTCGGGGCGAGGATGCGGCTTCCATCCGACGGAGCGGTTATCGCGATGCTGACGGCCTCCGCGCCCGTGATTCCCGCACAGAGACACAGGCTCAGGAGTAAAAACGCCGCATATTTCTTCATGACGACACGTCCTTTCCCGGTATTGTGATGTGACCTGACTTTTCAACAGAGAGATATCGTATCACGATTCCGAACGGAAACCATTCTTCCCGTGTGCGGAAACCCGGGCCGCGTTGCCTTTTCGCCGGGCGCTCCCCGGATTCTCGCAGGCGACGGCGCTTTCGGCCTTTAGCGGAACCAGTCCTTCATTTTCGCGCGCGCGCGGTCCCGGTGGTCGTCCCGGACATACGCGGCGACGATGAGCATCGCCGCGCCGATCGCGCCGAGGTCGTCCGTGAAGCCCGCGACGGGGATGAAGTCCGGGATCAGGTCGATGGGCAGGATGAAATAGCCGAGGACGCCCGTGATCGCGGCCTTCGCCCAGAGCGGCGTCGCCCCGTCGCGCATGACGTAGTAGAGGACCAGCGCCTTTTCGACGAGCCCCGCTCCCGCCCGGAGCGCGACTTTCGCCGTTTTCGCCCAGAAGCCGCCCTCGCTGAAATGGCGGCCGTATTTTTCGTACCCGCTTCGGGGTCCGTCGCCGTCGTCGACGACTTCGGGATCGAGCACTTCGCGTTCTTCGTCCACGTTCCGAACTCCTTTCGACAATTTCGATTCTCGCATCTATTTCCTGACAGTATAGTCCGAAAACGCCGGGCGCACAAAGAAAAAGACGCCTCCGGGCTGCGGTCCGGGGCGTCTTTTTCGTGTGCTTTCCGTCTCTATCCGGCCGAGACGCGAAGCCGCGCGATCCCGTCAGGATCCGCGCCCGATAGTTCGATCGAGACGCGATCCCCGTCGCGCAGACGAATGTTGAGCGGCCGCCGCCCGCCGAGGCGCAAAAGGTCGGCGAGGCGGACCTTCGCCGCGGCGACGCCGTTCACGAGGATCCGGAGTTCCGCCTCCCCCGCTTCGGCCCCCTCCGCAAACGTCGCCTCGACGACGAGCGCGCGCAGAAACCCCAGCCCGGCGAGGAACCCCTCGCCCGCAACGCCGTCGAACAGCGCTGCGCCCGCTCCTCCGGGCGCGACGGGGCCGTCGTACAGCAGGCGCTCCGCGGACTCCGCGGGCGTCGCGGACTGCACCGCCGCGAAACCGCTTCCGGCGGACATCGCCTGCGGCTTTTTCCCGCGAAGAAGCCCCATGTTCTTGAGAATCCCCGAAACGCTCCGGCTCCCGCCCGGCGCGGAAACCGACATCATCCGCATAACCGGAGCTTGGGCCTGCGGCTCGGGCGCCGCACCGGCGAAGCCGTCCGGCATCATGCTTTCTTCGCACTCACAGACCGGCGCCATCGCGCACGGCATGGGGGCCGCGAAGCCCGCGTCCCAGCCGCGCGGCAATGCGTTCGGAACGACGAGGCGCTCCGAGACCTTCACCCCGGCCTCCTCGCGCACGGCGACGAAAGCCGTCTTCGAGCACGGGATTCCGGCCGCGAGCGATTCGCGGACCAGAAGCTCCGCGATGTCGGCCGTCGCGAGCCGTTCGTTCTCCGGATAGAGCGTTTCGCGGACGTTCGACGCGAGTCCCATGCGCCGGAGAATCTCCGGGATGTTTCGGAGGCGCGGGGCGGCGACGAGCGATTCGAGCCGCCGAACGCGCAGCGCTCCGTACAGTCCCCGGACCGCGTCGGCCCATTCTCCGGCGGACGATTCGGGATCGACCGACGCCGAGGCGGATGTTTCCGGATCGACGGACGCCGAGGCGAGCGTCGCGCCCGCGTCGTCCTTCAGACGGAACGCGACGGGGCCGACGGCGCCGTTGCGCCGGAAACTGCCGCAGATCCACCGGGGACGTCCGGCCGCGAGGTCGCCGAGGTCGAGCGCGCCGCCTGAGCCTGCGTATTTTCCTGTCGCCTCCGCAAGAGGCGTGTCCGATTCGAGCCGGAGCCCGAGCGCGAGCGGCCGCGAAAACTCGAGGAAGAGGTCGTCGAGCGCCGTCGCGATGTCGATTTCGTCGGGGTTCGACGTCAGGAAGCACGCGATGCCGCGCCCGGTTTCCGCCATCGCCGACGCGAGCGGTTCGTTGGGCGCGGCGTCGATGCAGACGACGCTGACGCGCCGGAAGTCCTCGCGCGCGGATTCCCGTTCGAGCAGCGCGGCGATCCGGTCGTGGTCGCTGACCTGCGCGTCCGTGAGGACGACGACGCACCGTGCGACGCGTCCCGGTTCGCGGGGCTGCGCGAGGGCCTGTTCGAGCGCGATTCCGAGTTCCGTGCCGCCGGAGTCCGTGCTTTCGGCGATGAACCGTTCGCCCCGCTGCCGGTTCTTCTCCGTCGCCTTCACGGGCGTGCGCGCCATCCACCGGCACGTGTCGTGGAAGAAGCCCAGGTTGAACGCATCGTCGTCGCCGAGACGCGAGAGCAGGATCTTCACGGCCCAGTCCGCCGCCTCCCACTTGGGGCCCTCCATCGAACCCGAGTGATCCACGAGAAGCAGCAGCTCCCGCGGCGCGCCCGCCCCTTCCGGTGCGTCCGGCGCTCGGGCGAGCGCGAGGAATGTCCCACCGTCGCAGGCGGCGTCTTCGGCCGCGAAGACGTCGAGCCGTACGGGCCCGTCCGCATCGCGCGGCGCCGAACGAAGCTCCAGGACGAGGTCCTGGTCCGGCCAGACCGCATCCTCCGCGAAGGTCACGCGGAGCGCCCCGGCTTCGTCGGCCGTTCGGATCGCGTTCGTCGGGCACTCCGCGCCCACGACGCCCCGGCAGAGCAACGACAGGCGCACGCGATGCCGGGGGTCCCACCGGGACTCGAGCGGTTGCGCGTGCGAACGCGGCGTTGTCGCTTCGTCGTCGCGCACGTAGCGGGGCGCGAGCGTCAGCGGCAGCCGCAGCGCAAACCCGGCGGCCGTGGGCCTGAGCCACAGAAGGAAGGCCGTTTCGACGCGGACGGGCTCGTCTTTCGTGAGGCCCGCGATCCGGAGCGTGAAGGCGTCGTCGCTCTCGCGCGTGACAAGCGCGGCCTGATGTCCCCTTTCGACCGCTTCGTCGTATTCCGCCTGCGCCTCCTCCCGTTCGGTCAGGCGCGTCGCGATCCGGACGATTCCGAAGCTCACGGTCACGCCGCGAAGAATCGCGTCGCCGGGCAGCGGGAAGCGGTAGACCGCCTCGGCGGCCGTCCCCTCTTTCAGAAAAGAGCAGTCGAAGAGCTGGTTCAGGACGAGCGACGCAAGCGGTCCCTGGACGCTCCCCGTCACGGACGTTTCCTTCAGCGGAACCGGACGGGCTTCGGGCGTCTTCCGCCCCTTTCGCGACGTTTCCCGGACTTCCAGCGTGGAACATCCGCCGTCCCTTGAATTGTCAAAACGCTGCGCCGACAATACCGTCATCGTTTCGTCCCCTCTTTCGCGAACAGATTCGTGAGTTCCCGCATCAGATCCTCTTCCGTCAGCCGCCCCGTCATCATCAGGACGACGGGCGGATCGCCGCCGGTCGCGAGCGCCCCTCCGATGAGCAGCAGGCGCTTCAATGTCTCCGGCTCCGCGCCCGCGTCCATCCGGTCCCGCAGAAAGGCGAACAGCGCGCCGTTGCGTCCGCGAGGCGCGGCCCGCCCCGTCTCCCAGCGGCTCAGCGCCGCGACGGTCACGCCGACGATCTTCGCGAACTCCTCCTGCGTGCAGCCGAGGCGCAGGCGCAACGCCTTCACGTCCTCCGCGCCGAAAAGCTCCTGAACCCGGTCCGTCACGATCCTCCCCCCTTTCGTCACGGCATCATTCAAAACTACCAGTAGTTATACTACTGGTAGTTTCAAAACGCAAGGGGCCGAAAGCGGCGACGTTTCTTGACAGAGAGAGCCGAAATCGGTAATAATTTTTACCGATTACAGGCAAAACTGGTAAAAATTTTTACCGATTTGGAGGATTTCGATGCTCGACACGATCCGAACCATCATTCTGGACTTTCAGGAAAGCCGGCCCGAGACGGGCGTTCCACGGCGCGTCCGGATCGAGACGCTCCGCGGCAAGGCTGCCGTCTGCATCGGCGTTCGGCGAAGCGGGAAATCGACCTTCATGTTCCAGATCATGCGACGGTTGACCGACTCCGGCGTGTCACGTCAGAACATCCTGCATATCAACTTTTTCGACGACCGTCTCCGGGATCTTCGTTCCGGAGGTCTCGGCAGAATAATGGACGCCTATTACTCGATCTATCCGGAGAAGAAGAACTCGGAGACAGTGTATTGTTTCTTCGACGAGATCCAGATGGCGTCGGAATGGGAAGCCTTCGTCGACCGCCTGATGCGAACGGAAAACTGCGACGTCTACCTGACGGGTTCGTCATCGCGGATGCTCTCGCGGGAGATCGCGACCCAGATGCGGGGACGGGCGCTTTCGTGGGAGATGTTCCCGTTTTCCTTCCGTGAGTTTCTGGATTTCAAGGGCGTCGAGTGGAACGGCCCCCTCACGTCGCAGCGACGATTGCTTGTGGAAAAGACGTTCAACGACTTCAGGGACGCCGGAGGGTTCCCCGAAGTCGCGGGAGCGGACAGAACGATGCGCGTCAAAATCCACCAGGAATACTTCAACACGGTCCTGTTCCGGGATCTTATCGAACGCTACGATGCGCCCCACCCCAGAGCCATATCGGATCTGGCGCACCGGCTTATGGAAAGCATCGGCTCTCCGTACTCAATCAACAGTCTGCACGGATACCTCCAGTCGCTCGCGCACAAGGCGAGCAAGACATCGGTTGCGGAGTACCTCGAGTGGTTCGAGGACGCGTATTTCCTGTTCACGGTGAAAATTTTCGATGCTTCGCTCGCACGGGCGAACGCAAACCCGAAGAAGGCGTATTGCGTCGACCACGCGATGATCCGCTCCGTCACCTCGGGAATCCTCATCAACGACGGACATATTCTGGAGAACATGATCTTCACGGCGCTCAGGCGCCTTCATCCGGACGTGCGCTACTACAGGACGAATTCCGGACGCGAAGTGGATTTCATCGTTCCCTCCATCTCTCCGGAAACGGGCGATCGGACGGGGTGGCGACTCGTCCAGGTCTGCGAGTCCCTGGCGGACCCCAGAACCCGGAAACGCGAAGTATCGGCGCTCCTCGAAGCGATGGACGAGATGAAGGAGGCCGCCGGAACCATCGTGACGCGAGACGAGGAGGACCGTATCGACGCCGATGGGAAACGGATCGAGGTCCTCCCCGCCTGGCGCTTCCTTCTCACGTCGCCGGATTGACCGGAGAGTCGCTCACTCGTTTTCCGCCGTCGCGCGCGTCACCGTAAAGCGCGCCCCCGCGTCGCCCATCAGGCAGAGGTATCCCCCCTGCGGCGCGCCGGGCAGCGGAGCTTTTCCCCGCGCCAGGCTGTCCGCGACGCAGACGAACGAGGCGTCGAAGAGCATCCAGCGGAACGAATCCCCGTCAGGCGCGACCGTCAGCGTCGCGCCTGAAACGTCCGGGTCGAGCCGGAGCCATTCGCCGTCGCCCTCGGCCCCGATTCCGATGTCGCGCGCGACGTCGGCCGAGAGAACCGGGACGGTTTCGAGCGGCCGGAAGCGGTAGCTCCCGAAGCGCATCCACTCCTCGCCGCCGACGTCCAGGACGACGAGTTCGTTCTGGTCGCGCCCGCCCCCCGCCGGGATCGTGATTCCCATCGCGGCGAACGTGTCGCTCTCCGGCCGGACGAGGTAGTACGTTTCCTTCGATTGCGGTTTCGCGAAGATCAGCCCCGGAAGCTCCGGAAGCGCCTCGAGCGCGAGGCAGGGGTACCAGGTCGCGTCCAGCGTGTAGAAGGTGCGGGGCATGTTGACGAGGAGCCAGGTCCGCGACAGGCGATTCGTCCACGCCGCGCTCAGGGACGTCCCGGGCCCGATTTTCTGGACCATCGGCGTTTCGTCCTGGTAGAGGCGCGAGACGCTCGCGCCCCGGTTCATCGCGTACTGCATTCCGCGCCCTTCGGCGAACGAGAACTCCGTGTTCGGATCGTCGTCGGACGAGAAATACCCGTTCGCCCGGTGCGGAAGCCCTTCGAGGTAGGGCGTCCAGTCCCCTCCGGACCGCTGGAAGATCGAGAGATTCCCCCGGGCGTCCTGCTCCATGCGCAGGAGCCCTCCGGTCGAGGCGTAGAAGCCCGGGAGGTATTCCGAAAGGTCCGGGGCCTGCGCCCGCTCCTTCGGCGTCTCCGGCAACACGTCGGGCATCGACGCGAGAAGGCCGCGTTCGACGAGCGCCGCGAGAATCACTCGCTCCGCGAGCGCCGTCGCCTGGTTGGACTTGATCCCCGAGACGCCCATGACGGCGACGCCGAGTTTGAGGTCCGGAATCACGATGACGCACGAGCCGTAGACGCCCGTCTCTCCGTTTTTCGACCACGCCGTCCGCCCCGCGAGTTCGACGCCGGGCTGGACGATCGTGTCCCATCCGAGTCCGTACCGGGCGCCCTTCGTGACGCCCATCTTGAATTTACCGATGGTCTGGTCGACGCCCATCGCCCGGACGGACGCTTCCGAAAGGACCCGGACTCCGCCCAGTTCGCCGCCGTTCGCGAACATCGCGAGCAGCCGGCAGAGGTCCGACGGGGTCGAATAGAGCCCGCCGCTCGCGAAGGTGTTGTTGTACTCCTGCGGCATCGGCGACCCGTCGGCGTTGAATTCCGGCGCGTAGCTCCCGTCCGGGAAGGGCCCGGTCGGGTAGCGGCTGTGCGTCATTCCGAGCGGCGCGAAGATCTCGTCGCGGACGAACGTCGCGTAGTCCGTCCCCGTTACGGCGGACACCAGTCTTTCGACGAGCGTGAAGCCGTCGTTGCAATATATGTTCATGTCGCCGGGCGCGTGCTTGAGATGACTCCCCGCGAGCGTCTCGAGGACGCCGTCGACGTATCCGGGATTGCGCGCCGTCAGGACGGAGCCCCGGTATTCGGTTCCGGGGAAGCCCGACGAATGGTTCAGCAACATCCGCACCGTGATGTCCGCGGCCTCGGGCGACTGCATCGAAAAGCCGCTCGCGTAGTTCGCGAAGGGCAGGTCGAGGGAGACGAGCCCGCGGTCGACGAGGATCATCGCGGCTGTCGTCGCGATCACCTTGCTCGTCGATCCGATGCCGAACATCGTCTCGGGCGTCGGAGCCCGTCCCGTCTTTGTGTCGATCGCGCCGAACGCCTGCGCCCACTGCACGACCCCGTTTTCGACGAGCGCGACCGAGACGGACGGCGACGAATACGTTTCGAGCAGCTTCTTCGCATACGACGCGGCCTCCTGCATCGAGAAGGTCGCGTTTCCGCCGAGCCCGCTGCACCCGGCGCCAAGAAAGAAAACGGAAAGGACCAGCATGAAGGCCATTCGTTTCGACAGGTTCCTTTTCAGGTTCATTCGAATCACTCCTCGTCGGGATGAAATCTTCTCCCGCGACTCATGATATTCGGAAAAGTCAGACCCGGCAATACGGGAGATGAACGGCCGAAAAGCGGCTGTATGGGATCGGCCTTCGCAGTGCGAAGGGGAAAAAAGAAAGGGACCGGGCGAACGCCCCGGTCCCTTCCCCTGTTTCATGCTCACGCCCGGCGCAGGATCATCCCCGGCCGTTCGTCGGTGAGCCGTCCGTCGTCGACGACGACGACGCCGTTGACGACGACATACGGAATCCCTTCGGGGAAGCGGTGGGGGGCGGTGAAGGTCGCCCGGTCGCAGATCCTGTCCGGATCGAACACGGCGATATCGGCCCGGAAGCCCTCGCGCAGCAATCCGCGGTCGGGGAGGCCCAGCCGCGACGCGGGCATCGACGTGATCTTCCGGATGCCCTCCTGCAACGTCATGAGCCCGCCGTCGAGGACGTACCGGCGCAGAAAGCGCGGAAAGGATCCGTATCCCCTGGGGTGCGGCTTGCCTCCGGCCGACGGCGTCGACGCCCAGGAATCGGACGCGACGCACGAGAGCGGGTGCGCGAGCACCGTCTTCACGTCTTCTTCGTCGATGGCGAACACGATCATCGTCGCGAGGCACTCGATGTCCGCAAGGAAGTCGAACAGCCCGTCGAGCCCCTCCTGCCCTTCATAGTACGTGTCGATGATCTCCCGCAGGTGCTTTCCCTCGACATCCGGACGCACGGAGCAGCCGCTCACGAAGATGTTTTCGAGCCCGGCGCCGGCGATCCAGTTCTCCCACTGGGAGCCCTTTCGGCGAATCTCGTCGGCCATCCGGAGACGATCCTCCGCGTTCCGAAGCCGCCGCACCGTTTCCGCCACGCCGCCTTCGTGCGCGAACGGCGGCAGCAGCGACGTCACGGTCGTCGACGCGGCCGTGTAGGGGTACGCGTCGCAACAGACGTCGACGCCCTGGGCGCGCGCCTCTTCCATCATCCGGAGCGTGTGATGGACCTTGCCCCAGTTCGGACGCCCGACGGCCTTGTGGTGGGAGAGCTGCACCGGGACGTTCCATCGACGGCCGATTTCGATGGCCTCGGCGACGGATTCCGCGAGGACGTTCCCCTCGTTGCGAAGGTGCGTCGAATAGATCGCGCCCCGCGGCGCAAGCTCCCCGGCGAGGTCGAGCAGCTCGCTCTCGCTCGTGAAGCTTCCGGGAGGGTAGATCAGGCCGGTCGACAGCCCGAAACAGCCGTCGCCGAGCGCGTTCCGGAGCAGCTCGCGCATCCGGGCCAGTTCTGCGGCCGTCGCTTCCGACGGAGAGAATCCCTTCACCGCGATCCGGATCGTCCCCTGGCCGACGAAGAAGGCGAGGTTCTGCGCCGTTCCGTTATCCGCGATCGCTTCCATGTACTCCGCAGTCGTCCGCCAGCGCCAGTCGATCCTGTCCGAAGGGGGCACGAACGGGGCGAGATACCGGCGGGACAGGTCGATCGTCGCGTCGTCGAGCGGGGCCATGGACGCGCCGCAGTTGCCCGTCACCGATGTCGTGACGCCCTGCATGATGTAGCTGTCAACGGACGGATACGCCAGAACGCCGTTATCCACGTGGTTGTGCATGTCGATGAAGCCGGGGCAGACCGCGAGCCCCGCCGCGTCGACGGTCCGTTCCGCCTCCGTTTCGGCGATCCGGCCGATCCGGGCGATGCGCCCGTCGTGAATGCCGATGTCCGTCTTTCGCGCGGGGTTTCCGGCTCCGTCGAAAAGGAATCCGTTCCGTATCGCAAGATCCATTTTCATCTGCGCTTTCGCTCTCCTTACCCGCGCTGTGTCACCACGATCCGACGACTTCCGGCCCCAGAACGAGCGTCGGGAGCCAGCAGGATATCGCCGGAACATACGTCGTCAGCAGCAGCACGGGAATGCCGACGAGGAAGAAGAACAGCAGGACGATCTTCGCGAGTTCCATGTAGGTGCATCCCGAAAGGCGCGTTCCCACGAAGAGCGACATCGCGAACGGGGGCGTGATGACGCCGAGCCCGATGTTCAGGATGACGATCGATCCGAGATGGACGAGGTTGACGCCGAGCTGCTGCATGAGCGGCAGGAAGAGCGGAACCGCCAGCACGAGAATCGGCGTTCCGTCGATGAACATTCCGAGAACCAGCAGAACGACGTTCATGGACATGAGGATCATGGCCTTGGTGTGGAACAGGCTCATCGCGTAGTTCGCCACCATCTGCGCGACGCCGATCTTGATCAGGTAGCGCCCGAAGACCGTGCCCGTCGCGATCAGGACGATGACGACGCCGATCGAGAGGATCGAACTGTACAGCGCGCGCCGGGTTCCCTCGATGGTGAGCTCCCTGTAGACGAAGTAGCCGACGATCATGCAGTAGACGGCGGCGATGGCCCCCGCCTCGTTGGGCGTGCAGATTCCGCCGTAGATGCCCACCATGATCAGCGCGGGACACCCGAGCGCCGGCAGCGCGACCCACGTCGCCTTTCCCAGCTCCTTCACGGACTCGCCGAACGTGGCCGGAACGGCGGGCGCTTCAACGATCAGCGCGGGGTTGATGAATCTCGGACAGATGATGTAGTTGAGGATCGCATAGCCTCCGGCGATCAGCAGGCCCGGGATGATCGTCGCAAGGAACATCGCCGATACGGACTGCTGCGCGATGAGGCAGTACAGCAGCGCGGGAACGCTCGGGGGGATCAGGTAGCCGAGGAAACAGGACGAGCACAGGAGCGCGGCCGTGTAACGCTTCTCGTACCCGTATCGTTCGAGCCGCGGCACGAGCAGCGGGATCAGCGCCGAAATGCACGGGATCGACGACCCCGTGAGCGCGCTCAGGAAGAGCGTCGCGACGATTCCGACGGCCTCCATGCCGCCCCGGAGCCGTCCGACGAGCGCGTAGGAGAACCGCACGATCCGGTCGGCGAGCCCCGCCTCGGAGAGCAGGCTCCCCGCGAAGATGAAGAACGCGACGGCCGTCAGGACGTAGTTGTCCACCGCATGGAAGAACGTTCCGGCCAGGAAGGTGACCGGAGATCCGGACGCCAGCAGCCCCGCCACGGAACTCGAGATAAAGAGCCAGCAGAGCGGCATGCCGATCGCCATGCCGACGAACAGCGTGATCAGCGCAATGGAAACGGCGCCCATATCACTCGGCCTCCTTTTCCGCGACGGTCCGCGGCGCGGGAAGCCCGAACTGCTTCACGAGATTGACCGCCGTATGCAGGATGCACAAAAGCAGCATGATGTAGCACGATGCGATCAGCCACGACGTATTGAACCACGGGACCATCGTTCCGTAGGACGGATGCTTCAACGCCCGCGCCGCGAACTGCAGCATGGGGGCATGAAAGTATCCGAGCGTGATCAGCGTGAGGATATGGATGACGATCTTGTACGCCCGCATCGCCCTGGGCTTTCCCGCCAGGAGCACCTGGCTCAGGATGTCAACGGACGTATGCGCGTCGTCGCGGGTCGTGAAGGCGATCGCGCAGAGCGACATGAAGACGAACAGATACTGCGTGAAGTCCCCGAGCCACATGACCTCGTAATGGATGAAGTAGCGATTGACCACCAGAATGCAGGTCAAATACGTGATTCCCAGCAGACCGACATAGCACAGGGCGTTTTCGATTTTCTCGATTCCCCTGAGGCACATGGAGATAAACGGCACTCGCGTTCCCCCTTCCCCGATGCGCGGCAGGGGGCGGCGGACATCGCCGCGCCCCTGTCGCCCGATAAACCGGTTACTTCTTCGCCCCTTTGGCGAGGACTTCCTTGTGGATCTTCTCAAGCTCCGCGGGAATGACCTTCACCATGTCCTTGCCCGGGTAGCGCTTTTCGAGCCATTTGCCGCACAGTTCCTGCCACATCGGTCCCATGTCCGACGCGGCACGAAGCGCGTCGCGCTCTTCAGGGGTCAGCCGGGTGATCGTGAAATCCTTGCGCTCCTTGAGTTTCTCCACAAACGTCTTTTCGGCCTTCTCCTGGACGGCGAGCAGTTCGGCCTCGGTCTCGAGCGACGCCTTCGTGACGGCCTGCTTGAGATCGTCGGGGAGCTTGTTCCAGAGTTCCTTGTTCATGACGACGTAGGTGCCGTCCCAGATGAAGTTGAGGTCGGAGAAGTGCTTCAGCACTTCGCAATGGCGCTCCTCGACGAGCGAGGCCCACATCGTCCAGCAGCCGTCGACGACGCCGCGGGAGAGCGCGTTGTAGAGTTCGCCCCAGGGAATCGTCTCGAGCGTGAGCCCCTTGCCCTTGCCCATGTTCGCAAGCGTCTTCACGCCGCCGGTGGAGGCGGACACGCGGAGCTTCATGTTGGCGAAGTCATCGGTCGTCCGGATGGGCCGCTTGTTGTTGCCCAGGCCGTAGGCGCCCTGGGAGCAGGCGAAGAGCATGTGCCCCTCGACCTCGTCGAAGGCGTCCTTCATCACGCGGTAGAGTATGCCGTCGGGCTGGCGGTAGGCCAGGCGCATCTCGTCCCAGTTCACGATGATCCAGGTCATGTTCGGGACGCAACCGCCGGGGATCAGCGTCGGATAGGGGGAGAAGACGCCTATTTCGAGGCTTCCCTCCTGCATGGCGTGGAAGTTTTCGTCGTGACTGCCGAGCTGTCCGCTCGGGAAGAACTTGATCTCGATGCGGCCGCCCGAGTATTCCTTGACGCGTTCGCAGAATTTCGTGAACGACGCGTCGGTCAGCGGACGGGTCCACGGCTGGGCGAAGCTCCACGTATATTCCGCCGCGGCCGCCGCCGGCTTTCCGGCGGCCATGACGGCCGACAACGCGAGAACACACATCAGCGCGACGATCAGGTACCCTTTTCGTTCCTTCATAAAACCAATCCCTCCTCGTTTTCGGCACAGCTCTCCAGACGAAGAATCCCGCGCATCACACCCTGCTCCGCTCCTCCGTATCTCCTCCCCCCGGCGCCGGATTGCGGGAACGAATCGCCGACGCCCTTTCGGTCGTCCGATAGAGCCGCTGCGGCCTGCCGCGTCCCGCGTGCGAGAGCACGCCGCACTCCCGGACAAGCATTTCCTTCAGAAGGTTGTTCATAACCTTCCGCGAACTCTTCGGTTGGATGCCCACGATCTTCGCGAACTCCGACGCGGTGAAGGTTTCGTCGAAACACAACAGCCCCTGGAGGTAGCGACAGAGCGTCGGCGCGGTGACGCCAAGCCGTTTCGCGAGCAGCGAGGCCTCGGGGTCGAAGTGAACGAACAGCAGCTCCGGCTCCATGGAAACGCCGAGAGGACGGCCCCTCTTCCCGTCGAAGAGGTAGCAGATCCCCTCCCTGCCGCGGGCCATATCGGCCGCCTCCGCCGCGTACTCCTCCGCGATCTTCAGGCTCGGCCCCACTCCGAAGCCCACCGTCACCGGAAAGCCGCACGAAGCGCGGATCTTCGACAGAAACGAGACATCCGCCAGATTGGACGTTCCCATGAGGAACTGCCCCATCGTCTCGATCGTCTGAAAGCTCGACGAATCCCGCGGAATCGCGAGAATCCCCCGCCTCTTGGCATGGTCCATGAGGCCGGCGTTCAGCTTCTGCATGGCCTCGTCGTACTGCCGCCTGCCCCCGAAGGCGATCTCGGGACGAAAGACGCCCACGACGCTCAGAAGAAGCGCGTTGCTCTGTCCGCGGACCTCCAGGATCAGCCGCTCGACCGCGCTCCGGATGGTCTGCCGCCCCGGCGAAACGCGATATGCGGGAAGGTTTTTCCCGAGAAGCGCCTTGTGGACGGCCTCGACGCAGGTAAGACAGATATCGACCTTCCCCGCGGACAGCATCTCCGAGTGGAACGCCGCGATGTCGTCGATCGATATATGCGTGAAATCGAAGGAATACGTGTAAATAGCGCCGATATCGAGGGAACAGTCTTCCAGCCCCTCCCGGACCTCGCTTTCGCTCAGCGTGTCGACGCTCATCCGGACCTGTCCGCGGAGGTGCTCCCTGGCGTTGACCAGCGCGACGAGGAGCCCGGTCGTCCGCAGCGGAAGGTAGGACCACGGGATCGTGCGCGGAACCGAGTCGAGACAGAGGCAATAGGGAATCGAGCCGCAGAAGAAGATCGCGTCCAGATCGTTCTGGTTGTCGCTCACGAGCCGGGGGGCTTCCTGCGGCAGGACGTATTCGAGGGGAACAAACGACGCGTCGTCCATGTCCTGAACGACGGAGAGGATTTTCCGCAACAGATTCGATGGTCCGAGAAGTCCGACTTTCACAATCGCCCACCACACATGCGTCTAATTTGCGTATAATTTATACAAACACTATAAACGCATCGCTTCACTGTGTCAATACTGCCTCAATAATTTGATATTTTGAGAAACGCTGCGGAGGGACAAAAAAAAGGCCGGACCTCCCGGAAGGGGTCCGGCGCATTCGCCGTTTCGTCGCGTCGTGTCGTTCGAATCGCGCCTACCCGCGCGCCTGCATCTTCGCCCACGTGTCCTTGAGCGCCACGGAGCGGTTGAACACCAGCCGTTCGGGCGTCGAGTCCGAATCGACGCAGAAGTACCCCTGCCGCAGGAACTGGAAACTCTCGCCCGGTTTCGCCGCCGCGAGCGCCGGTTCGATGACGGCGTCCGGACAGGTCACCAGCGAGTCGGGGTTCAGGTACTCCCGGTAGTCCCGCCCCTCTTCCATATCCGCGAGGTTCCGGATCGTGAAGAGGTTGTCGTAGAGCCGGACTTCGGCGCGAACGCCGCAACGCGCGGACACCCAGTGGAGCGTTCCTTTGATCTTGCGCCCCTCGACCGCGCCGCTCTTCGTCTCGGGGTCGTACGTGCAGCGAAGCTCGACGACCTTCCCGTCCGCATCCCGGACGACATCGCGGCACTGCACCGCGTAGGCGCCCTTCAGACGCACCTCGGCGCCCGGAGAGAGCCGGAAGAAGCCCTTCTTCGGGACTTCCATGAAGTCGTCCGCTTCGATCCACACCTCGCGACCGAAGGGGACGTCGCGGCTGCCCGCGTTCGGATCTTCGGGATTGTTCTCGACCGGGACCATCTCCACGCGATCCTCCGGCCAGTTCTCGATGACGAGCTTGAGCGGCCGAAGGACGGCCATCCCGCGACGGGCGCTCGCGTTGAGTTCCTCGCGGAGGCAGTGTTCGAGCAGTTCGATCTCCACCATGCTGTCGGCCCGCGCCACGCCGACAAGCTCGCAGAAGCGGCGGACGGAGGACGGCGTATAACCCCTGCGGCGCAGGCCGCAGATCGTGGGCATCCGCGGATCGTCCCAGCCGGAGACGTACTTCTCGCGAACGAGCTGGAGGAGCTTTCGCTTGCTCATCACCGTGTAGCTCAGGTTGAGCCGCGCGAATTCGTACTGGTGCGGCTTGTGGGGCGTGCTCACGTTATCGATGAACCAGTCGTAGAGCGGACGGTGGTCCTGGAATTCGAGCGTGCAGATCGAGTGCGTTACGCCCTCGATGGAGTCCTCGTAGCCGTGCGCGAAGTCGTACATCGGGTAGATGCACCACTTCCAGCCCGTGCGGTGATGGTCGGTATTGAGGATACGATAGAGCACGGGGTCGCGCATGTTGATGTTCGCGTTCGCCATGTCGATCTTCGCCCGCAGCACGCGCGAGCCGTCCGGAAACTCCGCGCACCGCATGCGCTCGAACAGGTCGAGGTTCTCTTCGACCGTCCGGTCCCGCCAGGGCGAGTTCTTCCCGGGCTCCGTGAGCGTCCCGCGGTTGGCGCGGATCTCGTCGGCGCTCTGGTCGTCGACGTACGCCTTTCCGGCCTCGATGAGTTCGATCGCCCATTTATAGAACTGATCGAAGTAGTCCGATGCGTACCGGATCTCCCCCGCCCACTTGAACCCGAGCCACGCGACGTCCCGACTGATCGCGTCGACGTATTCGGTCTCTTCCTTCGCGGGGTTCGTGTCGTCGAACCGCAGGTTGCATTCGCCGCCGTACTTTTCCGCGAGTCCGAAGTTGATGCAGATGGATTTCGCGTGTCCGATGTGGAGGTAGCCGTTCGGTTCCGGAGGGAAGCGGGTCACGATGGACCGCACTTTGCCCGTTTTCAGATCCTCCGTGATGATCTCTTCGAGGAAATTGAGTCCTCTGGTCGTCTCTTCCATGAAAAGCGTCCGCCCCTTTCCTTCCGTTTCATAGGGCATTATAGCGATGCGCGCGGCATACGGAAAGAACCCTGCCGCTCGTTCCGGGATGTTTCGCCGGATTGTTCTTTCACAATGCGGGAGATCTGTCCCGTCGGACACAGCCTGCGGTCGATGGAATGGCGTTCAAAAACGGCCCGACTCGGATTCTACCGGACTTCGGATGCAGTCCGGAACCGCAACGGCCGTTGCGGGACCGACGTCCGTGGAAAATATGCACGTTTAACATAATCTTTGCCTTTCCGTTGCCCGATATCCGTTCGCCGACATCATGATGTGTGGTAGAATTTATAGACAATCATGGTGTTAGCGTATCTATTCAGAAGTCGGGAGCGGCTGCCGCGTGCGGAAAGTCCTGTTGTATCCTTTGATCGCCACAGTGTGTCTCGCAGTTCTGATCGTCTTCGTGCCGGGCCGCGGTCCGAATATCGTGCCGGTGGCGCTGTTTTACGAGGAAGCCGATTTGTCGTCGACGATCGTTTCGAGACAGAGCCTCCAGGCCGTCGTTCTCGCGATGGAGTTCTTCAATTCCCGTTCCGGATCTCACACGTTCCTCCCCGTTCCCTTCTCCGGCATCGATATGGAAACGTCCATGCAGGAAGCGGCCTCCAGAAAGGCCGTCGCGATCGTCGGCGGGATCAACACGAGCTTCGCCTCCCTTCTCGCCGATGCGGCGCGCCGCGCCGGGCTGCCCACGATCTGCCTCGCTCCCGGAAAGTATCTCGCGCGACCCGACGACCTCGTCTTCCGCTCGCGCCCCGACAGCGGCGGCAAGGAGCTGGGCCGTACGGCGAAGCGCATGGGAATCCGATCCTATACGGCCGTCGTGAGCGGCTTCAACGTCCGGTTCGTTCAGGATTTCGTCCGGGATTTCGAGTCGGGCGCCGGAATGCCGCCGAAGCGGACGATCTTCTTCAAAGGCGCCCTGGATACGCGCGCCGCCGACTTGGGCGGCGCGAACGCCTCGTCCGACGCCGTTCTTCTCGTGCTGCCCGACTGGCTCGCGGGGATCGCCGCACGCGAGATCAATGCCCAGGCTCCGGAGATGATGATTTTCGCCTCGAACTGGGCGATCTCGCACCGGACGGGGCAGCTCGCCGAATCCCTCGGCGATCGCCTGGTCATCGCGGCGACGACGCATAGGCAATGGGACTCCGCCGGGAACGAGTTCCTCCGGTTCGTCGAGGACACATACGGCCGAAGGCTGACGGCGATCACGCTTTCAACGGGCTACGACACGGTCGCCATGCTGGATGCGGCGATCCGGAACGCGGATTCGAACGCGCCGAAGGACATTTCCGCGGCGCTCAAACGTCTGCGCGCCGTTCCGACCGTGGGGGGCGTCGTCTCTGTAGACGCCAACGGCGATATGCGGCAGTCGGTTTCGCTTTTCTCCCTTGACGGCCGGACCTGGAAACGGCTTCCCGAAACGGCGGAAACAAGCGTGCCGCAAGAGCCCACGCCGGAGTTGCGATGAAACGCCGGACGTTTTCCATAGGCGGCTTCTTTTCCCTGATGATCGCGATCTTTCTGTTCGTCGTGCTCGCGCAGGCGGGAATCTCGATGTATTTTCACATCGCCGGCCGGCTCGATGCCGCGAAGGATCGCGCCGAGACCTTCCAGAAGACCGTCTCCGTTTTGCTGCGCAAGCAGGTGGAGGCCGCGGAGGAAATCATCCGGACCGTCGCCTCGGGAAAGTCCCCCATGCAGGACGCGGGCGGCTCCGTTCTCGTGATCGCACTGATGGACGGGAAGGCCGTTCAGCTTTCCATCAAGGGGTGGCTCCCGAACGGACTCGAGCTGCCGAATGACATTCTGACCCCGGAATGGACGGCGACCGATCTTCTCGACGCCTACGGACGGAATCTCCTGGCCCGTGTGACAAAAATCGGGGGACTCCGCGTTTTCGCCGCCATCAGTCCGGACATGCGGGACTTCGAGGAACTCGCGGGCCAGACCTTTCTCCCGATCATCTTCGACTCACAGGGGCACATCCTCTGGTTGGGCGGCGAGAATATCGGGTCACCGCTGCGCGACCATCTCCGCGCCCGGGGATTCGTCGCGCAGAAGAAAGTTCCGAACGGAAAATGGACGATTTACCCGTCCCATCAGGGATCCCGCGTAATTATGCGGCAGATCCCCATCGCGTACGATCTTTCGCTGTCCGTCATATATCCCCTGAAGGACCTTCTCGTCCCCGCGTTTTTCGGCGCCCTCCGGCAGTCCTCGATCGCCCTTCTGAGCCTCATGCTCATCGCTCTCTTCTGGTTCTTCTGGCAGCGCGGGGTGTATGCCAGCATCGCCTCGATCGCCTCGCTCGCGGACGAGATGCGCACGCGCCTCACGGAAATCGGCGGCAAGGACGTCCAGGCCGCGAGCGAAGCGCTCTCAACGCTCGCCTCGCGCTTCTCGGGCATGAAGCCGACCTTCATCCGCGAAGTCGACGTCTTCATGCAGGACCTGTACAGCCTCTTCCACGTCATCTCCCGCCAGCAGGAGGAAATCGCCGCCTTCAACGAGGAGACCGAAGCGATGAACCAGGAACTCGAAGAGGCGAACAACCAGCTTCTGCTGCGCCAGTCCGTGTGGGAGCGGACGCTGGACATCTCCCGGATC